>Cinder_p2__coassemble_1151_pt1 | contig 160614 bp, 126 predicted proteins | sample Cinder_p2__metabat2_high_PE_004 | metagenome-assembled genome bin Cinder_p2
GCTATAAACATCATCATTAGATTTTTCTAAAAGATAAAAGAATAATATATATAATAATAATATGATTAAAGAAGATTGGTTGAAAAAAGGATTTGTGGATGAGCCGGTAGACCCGTCATTGGATTTGAAACAAGAAATCCGCAGATTATGTGAAGAAAAGAATGCTGTGATTATGGCCCACTACTATACGGACGGTACCATACAAGATTTAGCGGATTTTGTAGGAGATAGTTTGGCTTTGGCACAAAAGGCTGCTACAACCCAAGCAGACATCATTGTGATGTGTGGAGTTCATTTTATGGGTGAAACCAATAAAATTCTTTGCCCACAAAAGAAAGTACTTGTTCCGGATTTGAATGCAACTTGTTCTTTGGCCGAAAGCTGTCCGGCTGATCAGTTTAAAGCTTTTGTAGAAGCTCATCCAGGTCATACGGTTATCTCTTATGTTAATACAACAGCTGCTACTAAGGCTGTAACTGATGTAGTAGTGACTTCAAGTAATGCCAAACAGATTGTAGAAAGTTTTTCTGAGGATACTCCGATTATTTTCGGTCCGGATAAAAATCTTGGAGGATATATCAATGCCGTTACCGGAAGAAACATGGTTTTATGGGATGGAGCTTGCCATGTACATGAGCGTTTTTCTGTTGAAAAGATTATTGAATTGAAAAAACAACATCCGAATGCTAAAGTTTTGGTACATCCAGAATGTAAAGGAGCTGTAGCTAAATTGGCTGATAAGGTTGGTTCTACAGCAGCTTTGTTGAAATATGCTATTGAGCAATCTGCTAAAGAGTATATTGTGGCTACAGAAAGTGGCATTTTGCACGAAATGCAAAAGTCTTGTCCAGAAAAGACTTTTATTCCGGCACCTCCTTCAGACAGTACATGTGCTTGTAATGAATGTAACTTTATGCGTTTGATTACTTTGCAGAAGTTGTATAATACATTAAAGTATGAATGGCCTGAGATTGAAGTTGATCCTGTTGTTGCAGAGAAGGCTGTGAAACCGATTCAAAAGATGTTGGAAATTTCGTCAAAGTTAGGATTATAATAGAGTTGTTCTATCTTATCCCTCAGATAAGAAAACAATACCCTATATAGTGTGTTTTTAATATACCCTATATAGGGTATTGTTGTGTTATGTGGTGCTTTCTATCTTTGCAACAGAAACTAAAGCATTGCAGAATTATGAAACGAGACAACTTACACTTTGAGACATTACAATTACATGCGGGACAAGAACAGGCTGATATAGCTACTGGAGCTCGGGCTGTACCCATATATCAAACTACTTCTTATGTATTCGATCATTGTGCTTCGGCAGCGGCACGTTTTAGTTTGACCGAATCCGGCAATATCTATGGTCGTTTGACTAATGCAACGCAAAGTGTGCTTGAAGAGCGCATAGCGGCCTTAGAAGGCGGTGTTGGGGCGCTTGCTGTTGCTTCAGGGGCAGCCGCTATTGCTTATGCCATTCAGAATTTGGCAATGGCGGGTGACCATGTTGTTTCGGCTAGTACAATTTATGGTGGAACCTATAACTTATTGGCAAATACGTTACCTCAATTTGGTGTGCATACTACATTTGTTGATCCAACGGATATTGCTAATTTTGAAAAAGCTGTTCAAATTAACACCAAATTGATTTTTATAGAAACATTGGGCAATCCAAATTCGAATATTATAGATATAGAAGCTGTGTCAGAGATTGCTCATAAGCATGGTATTCCTTTAGTGGTTGACAACACATTTGGTACTCCTTATTTGATTCGTCCCATTTCATATGGAGCAGATATTGTAGTGCATTCTGCAACAAAGTTTATCGGTGGCCATGGTACAAGTTTGGGAGGAGTGATTATTGATTCTGGTAGATTTGATTGGAGTTCATCTGAAAAGTTTCCACAGTTTACTAAGCCGGATGCCAGTTACCATGGTATCTGTTTTACAGATGCGGCTCCGGGACAAGCATATATTACCAGAATCCGTGCTATTTTGCTTCGTGATACAGGAGCTGCAATCAGTCCTTTCAATGCTTTCTTGTTATTACAAGGAATAGAAACCCTTTCGTTGCGCGTAGAGCGTCAGGTGGAGAATGCCTTGAAGCTGATAGATTTTTTACGGTATCATCCAAAGGTTAAATCGGTTAATCATCCTTCTTTACCCTCTCATCCCGACCATAACCTGTATAAGCGATACTTCCCAAACGGTGCCGGTTCTATTTTTACTTTTGAAATAGAAGGAGATAGAGAGCAGGCACATCGTTTTATTGACTCGTTGGAAATATTCTCTTTATTGGCAAATGTAGCAGACGTAAAATCTTTGGTTATTCATCCTGAGACAACCACACATTCTCAATTGAATGCAAAAGAATTGGCTGCTCAGCACATTACTCCCGGTACCGTTCGTTTATCTGTAGGAACGGAGCATATAGACGACCTGTTGGCAGACTTGTCTCAAGCGTTTGATCGGATATAGTCAAGAAAGCAAAGTTCAGATATAATATTCCATGACATCCACAATACCTGTCTGTACGGCATAACGAATGGCCTCTTGTGCATTGTTTACATTGAGTTTACGGAAGATATTTTTGCGGTGTGTCATAATGGTGTAAACGCTAGAGAAGCGTTCTGAAGCTATTTCTTTGGTGGTTTTACCCAAAGAGATAGCTTTTAATATTTCTTTTTCAGTTTGTGTCAGTGCGGTATTTTCTTTTTTATCCGGTGCATCAATCCAAGTTATTAACTTAGTATTTAGATACTGTCTGTTGTGCAATATATCATGATGTGCCTGCTTTACCTCTTGAACAGTAGAATCTTTTAGCAGAATATGAAAGTGTGTACTGGTGAGCATCATTCTTCGTGCAAAATCCTTGCTCAGATTATCGCAGAAGAGTACAAAATGAGCTTGTGGAAATCGCTGATGCATAACAAGTAACTGTTCGGGCGTGCTGTTCATCATGGTATAGTCTAAATATACTATAGCTTGAGGATTTTGCATCAAAAGGCTCACGAGTTGCGTTTCGTTGTCGGGACAGCAAATGTTTTGGTTTGCTGCTTCGGTACTTGTATTCATGCTTTCAGTATTTTGAAGAATGTATTTCAGTCCTGCTCGCGTAATTTCCTGTTTGTCGAATATAAGGATTATGTTTTGATGAAGTGCAGTCATATTCCAGAAAAGATTTACTTGATACGTTTTTCTATCAGTTGATAACTCAGGATGGACATCAGTGTAACGATGAAGAGACATATCAGGCAGCAGCCCACGTGACTCCATTCATTAATTTTATAATGCAATAAGATTTGCACTACAGGAAAGTGAAACAAATACAGTCCGTACGTGATGTTGGGTATTTCGCTGAATCGGCTCAGGAACTTAGCATTGAGAGACAGCTCCATGATAATCACGGCATAACAGAATGCTGTGATATATTCTATTGATTCATAATAAGATCCGATAAGGAAGATGACTACAGACACAGGCAATAACCATTTCACTTGCCGGTGTACCTGTTGATAATAGAAATAAATGCTCATACCAGCCAGAAAATAGATATATTGACCGCCTAATTGTCTTTTTAACATCAGATAAATAGGTTTGTCTGTGCTCATGTATAAATATTGGAATATTTCATTATAGGTAATGGTCAAAATCAATACACCTAATAGTACCCAGCGTTTCGGGTATTTCTGGAACAGAAAATACAGCATCGGCACGGTAATGTAAAACATGATATCCACTTTCATCGTCCAAAGTGAACCATTAACTGCGGTAGAGATATTGTCTGTAAATACGCCGGGCAAGTCAGGTCCTAAAAAGTTCAGAAAAAGTAAGTTGGAAATCAAGTATCTGTAACTTTGTGTCGAGGTGAAATATTCGGTTAGAGAGCAGTCGCTGATAAACGACAAGCCAATGAAACAGAGTAGTATGGTAAATATATAAGAGGGTACCAAACGTTTAAATCGTCGTTTGGCAAATTCTTTGGTTCCTGGATGTTTGAAATAGCTGTAGAAAGTAAGGAAGCCAGTGAGTATAAAGAACGCTTTGATTCGGTATCCTCCTTGTAACAACCAAAATACGTCATGTCCTGCCAATACATTGTAGTGAAAAATGATTAATGCATAGGCAAAGACATAACGTATAAAGTTTACTCCGTTTTTACGAGGAATAACAAGATTTTTATTGATCATTCGTAGATTGTTTCAGTTCCGTTTATCGGATAATGATGATTTTTGTGACCACACTTTCTTTTCCGTTTTCGGTTGTAGCCATTACGCTGTAGGCACCGCTGGCAACTCGTTTACCTTGTTTGTTGCGTCCGTTCCATGTGTAGATACCTCCGTTTGACACACCTTCGTGAATTAGCTGTCCGTTTGAGGATGTAATTTTCACGCAGCTGTTTTGTGTGAGTCCTTTGATAGTTATATATCCGTTATATTCTGGTTTCACAGGATTGGGATAAGCCTTGACATTGCTTTTTTCCATAGATTCTTGTGGTTTAGCAGCATCATTATTATAGGCTACGAGTCCCTTGTCTGTGGCAATCATTACTTGTCCGTTGTCATGATTGATAGCAATAGAGTTGATACTGTTTGAAATCAGAGGAGAATTTTCCATGGTGAAGTGATGGATTGTTTCCATTCCGTCGGCGCTAACCAGATAGACACCATTGGTTGTTCCTATCCATTTTCTGTTGGCTCCATCTACGGCAATACAAGTAACGTTGGTGTTGTTAAGCAAATAATCAGCATAATTTGTGCCGTCGTTTCTAGGCACTTTAATTTGAGTATAGACAAAGTTGTTGTTTTTAAACTCATCCGGATTGCTGATTACAAAAAGCCCTACGTCTGTACCAATCCAGATTTCACCGTTTTGATCTTCTGTCATGCAATAAAAACCGAAAGGTGCATATGTTTTGCCGTCTTGATTGGTGATGCTGGCTCTGAAGTAAGACTCATCATCAGATGTATCTTCAATAGTACCATTGAAGTCGAGCATATAGATTCCTTGTGAATGTCTTCTGGAGTTAAGCCATACCCTACCCTTTCGGTCCATCATAATAAAGTCGAAAGTTGGGTACCCCTTAATTTTTTCGTCATAAATTTTAACCCAGGAGCCGTCTGCTTTTATGACATTTATTATGGTGTCCACTTGATTGTTTATGAACCACATATTGTTTTGGTTGTCATACATAGCGCCAGAAGTGCTGACATATTTTTTTCGTTCAACATCAAAAGGCAGGATTGAATTGATTCGGCTGTTGTCGCATGTATAATGGCGCACCATTTCTCCGTTGAGAAACTCATACATCCCCAAGCGTGCAGATGTGACAAAATGATGGTTTTCATCTCTTGGGTCTTGAGCAATGTTTACGGTGTTGATATAAGGTAGTCCTGTTTTGTCGGAGATTGCCTGTCCATCCTGAAAGTTTGTCCACTTATTGTCGTCGTAGTACATCACCGTTCCCTCATAATTCACGCCGTTATAATTAAGGTTACCTCCTACTACAAGGAGTCTGTTTCCAGCAAAATTTATGAAATTTGCATAATCTCTGACAGGACTATTGGGAATAATTGCCTCGCCTACAGCTTCCATTTGATTGTCACTGTTGATGCGATATGGTTTCAAGCCCTCATATCCCGAAGCTCCCCAAAATACTCCGTTTTTGTAGTCTATGTCTTGTAATGCATTATTTTGCTTGATGGTATTCCATTCGTTGGCATTTTTAAATATATAGATATTCTGGCTATTGGCAGCCATCATCATGCCGTCGGTTATTTGCCAAGCATTAATCAGTTTAAAGTCCGTAGCATCGAATGTCTTGTTTTTCTCGTTCAAAACAAACAGAGAGGCTCTGGTGTTATTGCCGAACAATATATTATCGAAAACCATCAGTTCGGTGAAGTAATGTCCGGACAAATTTTGCCAGCTCTTTTTATCCATCAGGTTTTTGTCCAGTTCGGCAAAGTAGATACCTCTTTCTGTTGCAGCATACACCTTATTATTATATATGGCAGTTGCATTGACCTTAAAATCCAGAATATACGTATTTTCGATGATATTCTGTTGCATATCAAGTACTACGATGCCAAATCCGGTGGCTAAGTAAGCATATTTACCGGTGATATTTACGCCATATATCTCTTTATTGTTGATTAGCTTGTTTTTATATTGTGGAATGTTCACCACCGTTTCGTTGTCTGTCATCAAGTCGATATTTCCGTCGGCATATACAATAATAAGTTTGTCTACGGTTTTGTTATACTTGATGAACGAGATTTTAAAGCCGTTGAGCAGATTTGTTTTGTCATAGCGATACACTTCCTGGTCAGCTGTTTTGTATGACAGTAAATTGCCGTTGCAAAGAGCATACACTTTTTCTTTGCTGCAAACAGTTTTCAGTGCATTATGATAGGAAGGAAACAATTCCCACTGATACATTTTTTGAGCTTTTGTGGTTTGTTGGCCCAAAAGACAAAAAAACAGCAGTAATATTTTTGCTAATTTCATCATGTCAGCTGCGGTTAAAATGATTGATAAATTCTTTTACGGCGCGTGCACGGTGGCTGATTTGGTTTTTTGTTTCGTTGCCCAGCTCGGCAAAAGTTTGGTTGTATCCTTCTGGCTTGAAGATAGGATCATATCCAAATCCACTGTCGCCGTTTTTTTGCTGAGTGATTTCTCCATTGACAATTCCCTCGAAAAATTTTGTATTTCCGTTTTCGATAAAAGCTATTACGGTTCTGAAGCGAGCTTTTCTGTTTTGGATATGAGCCATTTCTTGCAACAGTTTCTTCATGTTTGCTTCAGAGTCGTGCCCTTCTCCCCCTGCATAACGTGCCGAGTACACTCCAGGAGCTCCATTTAGGGCTTCTACTTCTAGTCCCGTATCATCTGCAAAGCAATCCATGTGATATTTATCATACACAAACTGTGCCTTGATGAGTGCATTGCCTTGCAGTGTTTCGGCTGTCTCGGGAATGTCTTCCAGGCAATTGATGTCTTTCAGCGACAGCACCTCTACTCTCTCTCCCAATATGGCGCGTATTTCCTCCAGTTTATGTTTATTATTTGTGGCAAACACCAGTTTTCTTTTCTCCATAGATTGCGTTGTTATATCAGATTAAAAATATTGTTATTTCACTTTTATAGGATCAAATCCTTCGCCATAGACTCCCACAACATTACTTTGTGAAACGAAAGCTTTTGGGTCTATTTGATTAATTAGGCGGAAGATAGCTACACTTTCTCGTCTTTTTGCCAATACCACCAGCACTTTCTTTTCCTCTTTGCTGTACCATCCTTCGCCATAGAGCACAGTTACTCCTCTTGAAAGCACATTACTGATAGCTTCTGCTATCTCTTCATGTTTGTTTGAGAAGATGAAGAACTGAACAGACTGTCGTGTGGAGTTCATTACATAATCCAGAACAATGTTGGCTGTAATGAGTGTTACAAATCCAAAAACCACTTTTTCCCAACTATGGAACAGCACATAGCTGGAGCACACGATGATGATGTCGCAAATCATCAGAATGCGTCCGATGGTAATGTCTTTGTATTTGTTTACAATGGCAGCGATGATATCCGTACCTCCGGTGCTTCCGTTGTTTAGAAAAACAGTGGCAAGTCCTAATCCTTCTAATGCACCTCCTATGATGGTTGCCATAAAAGCCTGGTTGCCTATGATGTGAGGCAAATTTCCCTGGCTGTCTGCAATGAGTTCTTGAAATCCTGCTAGCAGAACTGTAAGCATAACTATCGCATAAATTGTTTTGATGCAGAACTTAAAGCCTAAAATTTTGATGGCAGCGATAAGCAGCACGGTATTGATAAACAAATAAGAATATTGCACTTTGATGCCTGTACCAAAGAAAATCAGGGAAGAAATACCTGCTACCCCACCGGTGGTAATTTCATAGGGCAAGAGAAAGAGCGTAAAACCGATGGCATAACTCAGCAGTCCGAAAGTAATAAACACATAGTCTTTTATCTCTTGCCACAAATTAAATTTTAACTGTTTCATAAGCTTGGTTACGGCTTTTGCCGATTTGTTTTATTTAAACAGTTTGGCAATTCAAAAGGAAGTTTCATGATGTGGTACATGAAAATCCTTTTGAATTGCTTTGCTATTTTATTTTAGTTTTATTTGTTTGAATCCGTTTCCGTAAACGCCTTCTGCCCTGCTTGTAGAAACAAAGGCATTCGGGTCTTCTTCCTGAATCATTCTCAGAATCTGGATGGATTCATTTTTATGAACGATGGTTATGAGCACCTTTGATGGAGTGTGGCTGTAATAACCTTCACTGTCGATAACCGTAACGGAGTGTCCGGTTTCCTGTATGATTCGTTCGCTTAGTGCCACATGCTGTCGGGTGATGATGATATATTGCACATCTTGTCGCGAGCTGTTGATAATCATATCCAGCGTATAGTTGCAGATGACCAGTGTGACATATCCGAACACCACCATGCGCCAACTGTCAAAGAAGAAGTAACACGAGGATATAGTCAGGATATTGATGTAAATCAACACGCGTCCCATACTGATGTTTCTGTACTTTGTAACGATGGCTGCAATGATATCCAAACCTCCTGTACTGCCGTTGTTTACAAAAACAGTGCCTATACCAAAGCCGCAGATGATGGCTCCGAGCACGCAAGCCATGGAATCTTGCCCCGGCCCCAACAAAAGCAATAGCTCTCCGTTGTCGTCTTTCATGATATTTTGTGCTATATCTAAAAAGAATGACAATGCAAAGATTGCATATGTAGTTTTCAGTACGAATCTGTATCCCAGTTCTTTAACGGCAAAAACCAGCAGTACTACATTGGCAATGCAGAATGCCAGCTGTATGGGAAATCCGGTAAGATAGTACAAGATAGCGCACATACCGGTGAGGTCACCGGTTACCATCTTGTAGGGCAGCAAGAACGCTGCCCATCCGATGGCGTAACATATAAGCCCAAAGTTGATAGCCAGAAAATCTTTTCCTTCTTGCAGCAAGGCTGCTTTTGACGGCCGTTTGGGCATCCGTTTCAACAAATTGTCAAACATATTAGTGAACAGATATTTAAATGACAGAACTGATAATGAATCAAGTTATTTCACTACAATATTCACAATACGTTTCGGCACGACAATGATTTTCACTATCTGCTTGCCGTCAATGTATTTCTGAGTCTGTTCGTCGGCCAAGACTTGTTCTTCAATGGTTTTCTGGTCTGCATCTGCAGCAAAATCCATCGTGAATCTTGTTTTACCGTTAAACGAAATACTCAGTCGGATATTGTCTTCCACCAAATATTTCTCTTCGAACAAGGGCCATTGCGCATCGCAAACACTGGTGTTGTGACCGAGTTTTTCCCAAAGTTCTTCGGCGATATGCGGGGCAAAAGGAGCAATCAGTACGATAAGTTGTTCCAATACCTGCTTGTTTCGGCATTTCAGTCCGGACAATTCATTCACACAAATCATAAAGGCACTGATGGCGGTGTTGTATGAAAAGGCTTGAATGTCGGCATCCACTTTCTTGATGAGTTTGTGCAATGCTTTCATTTCTTCTTTTGTTGCCTCGCCGTCTTGTGGCAGGAACTGATCTTCGCGGTTGTAGAACAATCCCCAGAATTTTTTCAGGAAGCGGTGGCATCCGTCAATACCGTTGGTATCCCATGGCTTGCTTTGTTCAACCGGTCCGAGGAACATTTCATACAAGCGCAGTGTGTCTGCACCGAATTTTTCGACAATCATGTCCGGGTTGACTACATTAAACATGCTCTTGCTCATCTTTTCGATGGCCCAGCCACAGATATATTTCCCGTCTTCCAGAATAAACTCGGCATTGTTGTATTCCGGACGCCAGTTTTTGAATGCTTCCACATCCAGTACGTCGCCCGAAACAATATTCACATCGACGTGCAGCGGTGTGGTGTCATATTGGTCTTTCAGTCCTAAAGACACAAACGTGTTGGTATCTTTGATGCGATATACAAAGTTGCTTCGTCCTTGAATCATACCTTGGTTTACGAGTCTTTGGAATGGTTCATCCTTTACGCTGTATCCCAAATCAAACAAGAACTTGTTCCAGAAACGGCTGTAAATTAAGTGTCCGGTGGCATGTTCCGTACCTCCTACATATAAATCAACATTCTGCCAGTATGCATCTACTTTTGAATCAACCAATGCTTTTGGGTTCTTCGGGTCCATATAACGCAGATAGTAAGCAGAGCTTCCTGCAAATCCCGGCATGGTATTCAGTTCGAGTGGGAAGATAGTTTTCTGATCGATGAGTTCGTTAGCCACAACTTTGTTGTTGACACAGTCCCAAGCCCAGTTGGTAGCATGTCCCAATGGTGGTTCTCCTGTTTCTGTTGGCAGGAATTTGCTTACTTCCGGCAATTCCAGCGGCAGACATTCTTCAGGAATCATATAAGGCATTCCGTCTTTGTAATATACCGGGAATGGTTCTCCCCAGTAGCGTTGGCGGCTGAAAATGGCATCGCGCAGGCGGAAGTTTACTTTTACGCGTCCCAAATGGTTTTCTTTGACATATTTTTTAGTAGCGGCAATAGCTTCTTTTACAGTCAGTCCGTTCAGAGAGAAGTCGATATATGGTGTGACACCGGCCTTTGGAGAGTTCGTTACAATACCCTCTTTAGCATCGAAGCTTTCCTGACTAACATCGCATCCTTCAACCAATGGTACGATAGGCAGGTTAAAGTGCTTGGCAAAGGCATAATCGCGGCTGTCGTGTGCCGGTACGGCCATGATGGCTCCTGTTCCATATCCCGCCAAAACATAGTCACTGATCCAGATTGGGTTACTTTCTCCGGTAAACGGATTGATGGCATAAGATCCAGAGAATACACCTGTGACGCGTCTGTCGGCAATGCGTTCGCGTTCGGTACGTTTTTTGGTTGCTTCAAGATAAGCTTCTACTTCGGCTTTCTGTTCTGCTGTAGTTACTATTGATACCAGTTCGCTTTCTGGAGCCAGAACCATGAATGTTACACCAAACATGGTGTCGGCACGTGTCGTAAAGATTGTGAACGAATGGTCGGAGTCTTTGATTTTGAATTCCACTTCAGTACCTTCCGAGCGTCCAATCCAGTTGCGCTGTGTTTCTTTCAGTGAGTCGGTCCACTCTACTGTTTCCAATCCGTCCAGCAAACGCTGTGCATATGCGCTGACACGCAGGCACCATTGGCGCATTTTCTTTTGTACGACAGGATATCCTCCGCGTTCAGACACACCGTCCACAACTTCGTCGTTAGCCAATACGGTACCCAATTTTGGACACCAGTTAACCATGGTTTCGCCCAAATAAGCAATACGATAATTCATCAGAGTTTCCTGCTGCTGCTTTTCGTTCATGGCTTTCCATTCTTCTGCCGAGAAGTTCAGTTCTTCGCTGCATGCCACGTTGAGACCTTCACTACCCTTTTGTTCAAAATGAGCCACCAGTTGTTCGATAGGCAATGCTTTTTGTGCTTCGTTGCAGTAATAGCTTTTGAACATTTTCTGGAAGGCCCACTGAGTCCACTGATAATAGTCGGGTTCGCAGGTTCTGATTTCTCTGTCCCAGTCAAAGCAAAAACCTATTTTATCCAGCTGTTCGCGGTATCTTGCAATGTTTTGGGCCGTAGTAATGGCCGGGTGCTGTCCGGTTTGTATGGCATATTGTTCAGCCGGCAATCCGTAAGCATCATATCCCATCGGGTTGAGCACGTTAAAGCCATTCAGTCGTTTGTAGCGTGCGTAGATATCTGATGCGATGTATCCCAGCGGGTGTCCCACATGAAGTCCGGCACCGCTTGGATAAGGGAACATGTTCAATACATAAAATTTCTTTTTCGACTCATCTTCGGTCACCTGATAGGTGTGATTTTCCACCCATCTTTGGTGCCATTTCTTTTCAATTTCTCTGAAATTGTATTCCATATATGCTTTTGTTTTTATATTGTAAAGTTCTGGTTAAAAACAATTATTCGTTGATGCAGATGTGTTCAATTTCGGCCACGATTACTTTGTGCAGCCCACCCTTTTGCGGTCCGTACCATTGTTTCAGTATTTCGGCATCCAGGAAATCACACTGATTCATTTGTCCTTCAAACAATTGGCGGCATTCTAATGTGAGTCTTGCTTGCTGATAGGTAATGCCTCCGGTTTGTGTAAATATCGGTTTCAAGCCTGTTTCGGCCACTTTGTCTATGTTTTTGCCTGATTTTGATCCGCAGATGGCATAAATGTCTCTTGCCTGTTGGTCATTGCCCAAAAATGCAATAGAGATTTTGGGGTTTTCTTTCAGGAGTTGGTAGGTAAATCTTTCCGGACGGATAAAAAGAAAAGCCACCGGCTTATTCCACAACCACCCTATTCCACCCCATGATGCAGTCATCATGTTAAAGTGCGTTTGCGTACCGGCTGTAATCAGCATCCATTCTTTACCTATAGTTTCAAAGATATTTTCTTTGAAATCAGTGGGATTGATATATTTCATAAAAATCTTATAAAACTCTTATATTATAAGGTGCAAAGATAAGAAAAAACTAACAAGTGAGCATTTATTTTATTTGAAAAGGAATCAGATTGCGCTTATAATTTCATTTAGATAACAGAAAAAAAACAGTGTAATTGACATAGGTCAATAAATAGTATATTTTTTTTGAATTATGACTGTTTTTTTTTTTCATGATTAATTTAAGCCATACCTTTGCAGTGTACAAAACAAATAACGAAATTGATTAGGGTAAAAGATTGTTAGTAATTGATAACTAATATGTTGGTATTGTAGTGATACAATTGAACTTAGTTTTTAGGGTTTAATTAAAATTGAGAGATTTTAGGATTGATTGTCGGGGCGCTTTTTAAAGCAGTCCCGTTTTTTTATTTTATACAGATTCTTCTTCATCGTGCAGTTGTTCACGTTTGCGCATTTTGTTTTTAGGTATTATGCCGATAATTTTTGTACTTTTGCACGTAGAAATTTTAGTATCAATGGAAAAAACAGTTGACTATGGCAAATAGCGGACTCACTCCCATGATGAAACAGTTTTACGATTTAAAAGCAAAGCATCCCGATGCTGTGCTGCTGTTTCGTTGCGGTGATTTTTATGAAACCTATAGCAGTGATGCTGTTACTGCTTCCGAAATATTAGGAATTACACTTACAAAAAGAAGTAACGGTGGAAAGGGTGGGGCGCCTGTCGAGATGGCAGGGTTTCCGCATCATGCGCTTGATACTTATTTGCCCAAACTGATTCGTGCCGGGAAGCGTGTGGCCATTTGCGATCAGTTGGAAGATCCGAAACTTACCAAGAAACTGGTCAAGAGAGGCATTACAGAATTGGTAACACCAGGTGTGGCTATGAGTGACAATGTTCTGAATTTCAAGGAGAACAATTTCCTGTCGGCCATCCATTTCGGCAAAAATGTATGTGGCGTGTCCTTTTTGGATATCAGTACGGGAGAGTTTCTTACAGCTGAGGGGTCTATTGAATATATAGACAAACTATTAGCTAATTTTTCACCCAAGGAAGTGCTTTACGAAAGAGGCAAGCGAGCTCTTTTTGAGCAGAGTTTTGGGTCTAAATATCTTACATTCGAAATGGAGGACTGGGTCTTTACAGAAATGACAGCCATGGAAAAGCTGTTGAAGCATTTCGAGGTGAAGAATATGAAAGGATTTGGTGTAGACCATCTGAAATTAGGACTGATTGCTTCGGGAGCTGTATTGCAGTATCTCGAGATGACGCAACACAGCCAAATTGGTCATATTACGTCTTTGGCACGAATCGAAGAAGAACGTTACGTGCGTCTGGATAAATTTACCGTGCGCAATCTGGAACTTTTGGATTCGATGAACGAAGGTGGTAATTCGCTGCTTTCGGTAATCGACCGTACGATTACGCCTATGGGAGCGCGCTTGTTAAAACGCTGGCTGATTTTTCCGTTGAAAGATGAAAAACCCATCAACGAACGATTGGATGTGGTTGAATACTTCTTCAAAGATTTGGAGTTTCGCGATTGTGTTGAGGAGCATCTGCATCAAATTGGCGACTTAGAACGCATTATCTCCAAAGTTTCCGTAGGTCGTGTCTCGCCACGCGATATTGTGCAGCTCCGCATTGCGCTGCAGGCCATAGAGCCTATAAAAGAAGCCTGCGAAAAAACTGTAGACCCTACATTAAAACGTATTGGCGAGCAACTTAATTTGTGTGCTTCCATCCGAGACAGAATAGCTCGTGAAATTAATCCCGACCCTCCTTTGTTGGTCAATAAGGGTGGGGTGATTGCTTCGGGAGTAGACAAAGAACTGGATGAATTGCGTCATATAGCTTACGAAGGTAAGGACTATCTGTTGCAGATTCAGCAACGCGAAACTGAACTGACAGGCATCCCGAGTTTGAAGATCGGTTACAACAACGTATATGGATATTATCTCGAAGTCAGAAACACACATAAAGATAAAGTTCCTGCCGAATGGATTCGCAAGCAGACACTGGTGAATGCTGAGCGATACATCACCCAGGAACTCAAGGAATATGAAGAGAAAATATTAGGTGCCGAGGACAAAATCTTGTCTCTCGAAATGAAACTCTTCAATGACTTGATATTGTCTTTGGCCGAATTTACTCCTGCCATACAGATAGATGCTAATTTGATAGCCCGTTTAGATTGTCTGCTTTCGTTTGCATTGGTAGCAAACGAGAACAATTACATACGTCCGCAAATTGAAGACAGTGATGTGCTTGAAATCGTGCAGGGACGACATCCGGTTATCGAAAAGCAACTGCCGGTAGGAGAGCGATATGTGGCTAATGATGTCTATCTGGATAATGAACAGCAACAGATTATTATCATTACCGGTCCGAATATGGCGGGAAAATCAGCCCTGTTGCGTCAGACAGCCTTGATTACGCTGATGGCCCAGGTTGGTTCGTTTGTTCCCGCAGAAAGAGCTCGTATCGGTATGGTGGACAAGATTTTTACGCGTGTGGGAGCCAGCGACAATATATCTTTGGGCGAGAGTACGTTTATGGTGGAGATGAACGAAGCTTCGAACATCCTGAACAATTTGTCTGCCCGAAGCCTGGTTCTTTTTGACGAATTGGGACGCGGTACGTCTACTTACGACGGTATCAGTATCGCCTGGGCGATAGTGGAATATATCCACGAACATACCAAGGGTAGGGCACGTACGCTTTTTGCCACTCATTATCATGAGCTTAACGAGATGGAAGAGTTGTATCCACGCATCAAGAACTATAACGTGTCGGTGCGCGAGGTAGATGGAAAAGTAATCTTTCTGCGCAAGCTGGAACGCGGCGGCAGTGAGCATTCTTTTGGAATTCACGTGGCTAAGCTGGCAGGAATGCCCAAAAGCATCGTCAAGCGTGCCAATGTGATTCTTAAGGAACTAGAGTCGGGGAGTGGTAAGGAACAGTTGGGCAAATCGTTAGAAGAAGAGTCCAAGAAGGCGCAACCCGTTCAACTCAGCCTGTTTCAGCTGGATGATCCTGTATTATGTCAGGTGCGTGACGAGATTATCAATTTGGACATTAATAATTTGACACCGATAGAGGCTCTCAACAAACTGAATGACATCAAGCGCATCGTATTGGGCAGATAAGAAACGGGAGCGGCATAATGTTTTTAATGTTTGTGTCTGAGAGGCTGTTTTGATGCTGCTAATTCTAGGGTCATATAGGCATTGTGCATGAATAACTGGCAATAGGCTGGGAACAGGCTTGAAACAGGCCTGTTCCCAGCCTATTGCTATGATTGTTCTTTTGTGTGTATGATGGAAGGCCACAACAAATGATTCAGCCAATTATTTGACCGGTATGAGCCGGTTTGCAATTTAAGTTGCCGCCAATTTAAGTTTCCAGCTTTTGGATATGGCAAAATATCCGTTCTCGAGTCTGATTGGCCATTATGTTGCCGAAAGACAATACTTATTATCAGACGAACCATGGTTGAAAGGGGCTTTTTGTCATTTTGACATTTTGTATGTTTCACCCTGTTGTATGTAGCTTATTTTCGGTTGGACAGACAGGTGACGGAAAATTTGTAATTCTCAGTTCTTAAATTATAGAGTATATAGTTGATAATCTGTGTTTTATATGTATTTTTATTGTATGCAGAATAGTCTGAGATAGAAATAAATTTCCTCTGTTTTTGTACAATATTTTCTACTTTGTAAAATATCATTACCTTGCTGAATTTTTGTCAAGGCTTTATTTTATTCTTAACATGAGATAAAATCATTTTTCTCATGTGATTTTTTCAAATATCCCATGGTGTTTTTCCCTGAATATACAGTATATATGCAATTTTCTTCTCATTTTTTCTGCATAATTATTCATTATTTTCTCTAGATGAAGCGTTTTGTATTGCATGGATGTTAGGGAAATAGTTGTTTGTTGATATAAAAGAAAGTAAATACGCGTAAATTCATTCTTTTTGTAAACTTGAATTTTATTAATACGGATGCTGTTTCTATAGGAAATCCGCCTAAAGACATAATCTTTAATTTGCTGTTTTTTGTTCTTGCCATATCGTGGCAGACTTTTTCCGATAGGTGTTCAAGTCAAACAATCAAGCCGGCAAAAGTCGATTTGAAATCCTTTTTGGAGAGAAATGTGCTTGTCCTCAATTTATTCTATTTTCCCAACTCCAGATGTAATCTATCATTTCTTTTGGCAAGTTGTTGTTGTATGAAGCTTGTTTGCATATAAAAAGAAATGCGAGTGTGCCGTCTTCGAGATGAAGCGACACACCCGCATTTTATTCTGGAATAATGCTTGTTCCGTTTATTTTCTGAATTCAGGTTCCCCTAATTTGCGGCACAGCTTTCCGCCGAGCATACAGTATAGCCCCAAGACTACGAATGGGATGCTGAGCAATTGTCCCATATTGAGTAACATGTTGGCCTCAAAGGCCTCTTGCACTTCTTTGGTAAACTCCAAAAGGAAGCGTGCAGTGAAGATTGTCGTAAGGCAGAATCCGAAGAAGAAACCGCTCCCGATTCGATTTGCTTTCTTTTTGTAGAGTGCGATACCAACCACAAAGATAAGCAGATAGCACAATGCTTCGTAAAGTTGTCCGGGGTGACGGGGCACCATATCAACCCGTTCAAAGATAAAAGCCCATGGAACTTCTGTTGGATCTCCGATAATTTCGGAATTCATCAGATTTCCCATACGGATAAAGAAGGCACAGATGGGAGTTGCAATGGCTATGTTGTCCAAGATGCGCATCAGGTTTATTTTGGTTTTGCGCACATATAACCATAGGGCAATCATCAATCCCAGGGTTCCTCCATGACTGGCCAGTCCTTCATATCCGGTAAAGATCCATCCGTTCAGGGTGTGGCGCATGGGCAGAATCATTTCAAGAGGATGCATCAGATAGTAGCCCGGTTCATAAAACAAGCAATGTCCCAGGCGGGCACCAATCAGAATGCCAAAGAAGCAATAGAAAAACAACGGTTCGAAAAGTTCTTCCTTGATGTTTTGTCTTTTGTATAGTTTCTGCACAATCAGATAACATGCCAACAATCCAAACAACCAGCATAGAGAGTACCATCTGATGCTGAGACTGCCAATATGGAATGCTTCTACCGGAGGATTCCATAATATATATAGGAGGAGGGTGTTCATGGCACGTTGCTTTATACATTAAAGCGGAAATGCATGATATCTCCGTCCTGAACTACATATTCTTTTCCTTCTACGCTCATTTTTCCGGCTTCGCGTACGGCTGCCTCAGAACCATATTTTATATAGTCTTCGTATTTGATTACTTCGGCACGGATAAATCCTTTTTCGAAGTCAGTGTGGATTACTCCGGCACACTGAGGAGCTTTCCATCCGCGGTGGAATGTCCATGCGCGTACTTCGATTTTTCCGGCAGTGATATAGGTTTGCAGGTTGAGCAAATGATAAATGGCTTTGATCAGACGGTCGCATCCCGATTCCTTCAAACCTATGTCTTCGAGGAACATTTGTTTTTCCTCATAGCTTTCCAACTCAGAGATGTCGGCTTCTGTTTGTGCCGAGATGGTCAGCAGCTCTGCATTTTCGTCCTTGATGGCTTCGCGTACGGCTTCAACATACGGGTTACCGTTCGCTGCCGATTTGTCATCCACATTACAAACATAGAGCACCGGTTTGGTGGTCAGCAGGAAAAGATTTTTGGCTGCAGCAGCTTCTTCTTCAGTGTCGAAGGTTACCGTGCGGGCTGATTTGCCGTTCAGCAGTGCATTCTGGTATTTCAGCAGCACTTCATATTCTATTTTCGCTTGCTTGTCACCGCCTACTTTTGCTATTTTTTCAACGCGTTTGATGCGGTTTTCAACTGTTTCCAGGTCTTTGAGCTGAAGTTCCGTGTCGATGATTTCCTTGTCGCGCACCGGGTCAACCGAACCGTCTACATGCACAATATTGTCATTGTCAAAGCAACGTAGCACATGAATGATAGCGTCTGTTTCGCGAATATTGCCCAAGAATTGGTTTCCCAAGCCTTCACCTTTGCTGGCACCTTTTACCAGTCCGGCAATATCTACAATTTCGCAAGTGGCGGGAACGATGCGGTCTGGGTTAATCAGTTCGGCCAGTTTGGTGAGTCGTTCATCGGGTACTGAGATTTGTCCCAATTGTGCGTCGATAGTACAGAACGGAAAGTTTGCTGCTTGTGCCTTTGCACTAGACAAGCAATTAAATAGGGTAGACTTGCCCACGTTGGGAAGGCCTACGATACCTGCTTTTAATGCCATAATTATATTCTATTTTTATATTTGTTTCTATGAAAATACATTCTGTGAAAAAGATGTTCGAGGTAAGCAGATAACAAACCGAAGACAAAAAATGCCGGTATGGTATGTAGCTTGCCACTTTTTATGCTGCAAAGATACTCATTTGAGTAAAAATAAGCAAAAGTAGTTTCTTTGTATCTTATAAAAGGAGAACTGCATCCATGATTTTTGTTTGTTACAGAGATTTTTTTGCAAAATAAAGAGTCGTATCAAGCACTTTTTTGCAGTGCGGATACGACTCTGTTTAACTTTGCACAGTTTGCCTGTATCGAAGATGGGCCATTGGAGCATGGTCAACTGCTTATGTAGGCTTAATGAGCTTCCAACCAATTGTTTCCCCATCCATAATCAGCTTCCAGGGGCACTTGCATGTGATATGCATTTTCCATTTCTTCGATTACTATCTGTTGTACTTTTTCTTTTTCCTCGGGATAGACACTGAAGTTGAGTTCGTCGTGCACCTGAAGAATCATTTTGGAACGGATTTGTTCTTTGCAGAATCTCTGGTATATGCGAATCATCGCTATTTTAATGATGTCTGCTGCACTTCCCTGAATGGGGGAGTTGATGGCATTTCGTTCTGCATATCCGCGCACCACGGCATTATGGCTGTTGATGTCGCGCAGGTGACATTTTCGATGATATACTGTTTCGGTATATCCTTTATCGCGTGCCATTTCAATGCTATGGTTCATATATTCTTTTACCTTGGGATAGGTTTGGAAATATCCTTCGATCAGTTCTTTTGCTTCTGTTCTGCTTACGTTCATGCGTTCTGCCAGTCCAAAGGCTGTAATGCCATATATAATGCCAAAATTGGCTGTTTTGGCTTTGCTTCGTTCTTCTTTGCTGACTTGTTCCAACTCTTTTTTATAAATCTTGGCGGCCGTTGCAGCATGAATGTCTTGTCCGTTTTTAAAGGCTTCGACCATATGTTTGTCGCCGCTCAGATGAGCCATGATGCGCAATTCGATTTGTGAATAGTCAGCCGAGAAGAAGAGACATCCTTCTTCGGGGATGAATGCTTTTCTAATTTCTTTGCCATATTCGTTTCGCACCGGTATATTCTGCAGATTCGGATTGCTGCTGCTCAGTCGTCCGGTTGTGGTAATGGTTTGATTGAACGAAGTATGAATGTGTCCTGTTTGCGGATTTACCAGTTTGGGTAAGGCATCGATATACGTTCCCAGCAGCTTTTTCAGCCCTCGGTGTTCAAGAATCTTTTCTATAATGGGGTGTTTGCCTCTGAGGCTTTCCAATACCTCTTCAGAAGTAACGTATTGCCCGGTTTTCGTTTTCTTGGGTTTATCCACAATCTTCAGTTTGTCAAACAGCACTTCTCCCACTTGCTTGGGTGAGGCTATATTGAATTCTTGATTTGCTAATTCGTGGATTTCTTTTTCGATGCGGTTCATCTGTTCGGTATATAAGCGCGATGTTTCTTTCAGACCGTTTTGGTCGATGCATACTCCATTGCGTTCCATATATGCCAATACCGGCATCAGAGGCATTTCAATGTCCCAAAATAATTGGTCGCATTCATTTTCTTTCAGTAGTGGCTCCAGTATATTTTTCAGTTTGAGAGTCACATCTGCATCCTCACAGGCATATTCATAAACGGCAGTGGGAGAGAGGTCGGACATATTTTTTTGGTTTTTGCCCTTGTTGCCTATGAGCTCTTCTATTTTTATGGTCTGGTAGTTGAGGTATACCTCTGCCAGATAGTCCATCCCGTGGTGTAATTCCGGTTGCAGCAGATAGTGCGCAATCATGGTGTCGAAAATTTTTCCTTTCAGCTGTATGCCGTAATTTTGTAGCACCAACAAATCGTATTTAATATTTTGACCTATCTTGACAATTTTTTTATTTTCGTAGATAGGTTTAAATTCGTTAACTATTTTTTGTGCTTCTTCGGGTTCTTGTGGGATTGGCACATAAAAAGCTTGATTTTCTTGAATGCTGAAGCTCAATCCTACTAGTTTTGCTGAAATAGGATCAGTTCCGGTTGTTTCTGTATCTAGACTGAGAAAATCAGATGTCAAGAATAAATCAATAATTTTCTTTCTTTCTTTCTCATTATCAATTAATTGATAGTCTTGAATCTCGGGGTTATACTTCGTGAGAATTGAATTTTTGGAAGTTTCTTGGGAATTGGTCGCAAATTCTGCAAAGAGAGAGCCTTGAAAAAGGTCTTGTTGTGCCGGTTGAGGATTTTCTTTTTTGAGTTTCCGATCCAACAGAGAGCGGAATTCAAGTTCCTCGAACAAGGAACGAAGTTTATCTTCGTCGGCATTTTCTCTTTTCAATGTTTCCATATTCAGTTCGATGGGTACATCTGTTTTGATAGTAGCCAAGAATTTTGAAAACTCAATTTGCTCTCTGTTGGTTTCTACTTTCGTCTTGAGAGCTCCCTTCAGCTGGTTTGTTGACGCCAGCAAGTTTTCAATGCTTCCAAACTGTCCGATCAATTTAATTGCCGTTTTTTCGCCTACACCCGGACATCCCGGTATGTTGTCGGCAGTGTCACCCATGAGTCCCAGCATATCGATAACTTGAGTGGGAGAGGAGATGGCATATTTTTCTTTCACCTCTTCCACACCCAGTATTTCGAATTCTTTGTCGCCATATTTTGGCCGGTACATTTTCACATGATTTGTAACCAGCTGAGCGTAGTCTTTGTCTGGTGTCATCATAAAGGTGTCAATCCCTTTAGCGTCGGCTTGTTTGGCTAAAGTTCCGATTACATCGTCAGCTTCGAATCCGGAAACCTCAAGTATGGGAATTCGATAAGCGCGGATGATTTCCTTAATATAAGGTACGGCTGTTCGGATTCCTTCAGGAGTTTCCTCGCGTTGTGCTTTATATTGCTCATACGCTTCGTGGCGGAATGTAGGTCCGGCCGGGTCGAAAGCAATGCCTATGTGCGTGGGGTTCTCTTTGTTGAGAACCTCTTCGAGCGTATTGACAAAGCCCAATATGGCCGAAGTGTTTTGTCCTTTAGAGTTGATACGTGGATTTTTTATAAAAGCGTAATATGCTCGGTAAATAAGAGCATACGCATCTAATAAGAATAGTTTCTCCATGTTATTGCTATATTTCTCTGTAAAATTACATAAAAAATATGAGTTGCTTTTGATTTTTATGTAATTTTGTAGTTAACAATTAGCCGATTATATGGACGTATTAGCACAGATTAGAAAACCTATTGAAGCAGAACTCGAATCTTTTGCGAGTCTGTTTGATATCACTTTGCAGCATCGTAATCCTCTTTTGGAAACAGCCTTGCGCCATGTTTTGGGGCGTAAGGGTAAGATGATGCGTCCTATACTTTTGTTTTTGTCTGCCAAAAAGTTTGGTTCTGTTAGCAATCAGGCATTGCATGCAGCCGTAAGTCTGGAGATGTTGCACACTGCCAGCCTGGTTCATGACGATGTGGTGGACGAAAGCGAAGAACGAAGAGGGCAGAAGTCTGTCAATGCCCTGTTGGATAACAAGGCAGCCGTGCTGGTGGGCGACTATATGCTCTCGACGGCACTGAAACATGCTGCCATGACTGATAATATCCGTGTGGTAGAATTAATCTCGTGGTTAGGACAAGCACTGTCGGATGGCGAATTACAACAGTTGGTCAACTTGCAGTCGGAAGAGATCTCAGAAGATCAGTATTTTGATGTTATCCGCAAAAAAACGGCATCATTGTTTGCTGTAAGCGCACAGATTGGGGCAATGCTCTCTGGTGCATCCGACGAGGATATTGAAAAGGCCCGTCTGTTTGGCGAGTATATTGGAGTCTGTTTTCAGATTCGTGATGATATCTTTGATTATTATGCAGATCAGCACGAAGTGGGTAAACCTACCGGAAATGACATGAAAGAGGGAAAACTGACTCTTCCGGTAATTTATGCCGTGTTGAAATCAGATTCAGATGAATGGAAACAGCTTGCCTACAAAGTTCGTTCGCGCACAGCTACGGATGATGAAATAGCCCGTTTGGTTCGTTTTACCAAGGAGTCGGGGGGAATAGAATATGCTCGTGAAAAGATGGAGCAGATTCGTTCTGTCGCTTTTCAGTTGGTGAGCACCAGCGGCAATGAGGAGGTAAATGAGTCGCTTCGCCTTTATTTTGATTTCGTGCTGAAGCGTGTGTCTTAAGCATCTTATATATAATAATAAGGTATATGCAGCAGCAACGGCATCTTTATGACTTTTCATCCAAGCCATAAAGATGCCGTTGTTGTATTAGCTGATTGGGCAATTTAGAAGAATTTGATATCTTCTTCCATGATGTCGCTCAGCAATTGGTTGGCCAATCTGCTGGTTCCTAAACGCAACCATTGATTTGTAAGCCATTTCTCTCCTAATACTTCCTTTACAATGGTGTAATATACCAGTGCATCGTGCACGGAGTTCATGCCTCCTGCAGGCTTGAATCCAATCTGTATGCCTGTTTTGTCATAATACTCCTTGATGGCCTGACACATAACATAAGCTGCTTCTGGCGTAGCTGCCGGCGACTCTTTTCCAGTAGATGTCTTGATATAATCAGCTCCTGCATACATAGACAGAATAGAAGCTTTCTTGATGTTTTCGGCTGTTTTTAGGCAACCTGTTTCTAAGATTACTTTTAGTTTACGGTTGCCACATGTAGCTTTCATTTCACTGATTTCATCGCAAACTGTTTCGTAGTCGCCGCTTAGGAATTTGCCGACAGACAATACCATGTCTATTTCTGTGGCACCGTCTTTTAAAGCCAAGGCTGTTTCGGCAATTTTTATTTCCAGCAAAGCTTGCGAAGAAGGAAAACTACCCGAAACGCAAGCTACTTCTACACCTTCTACTTCGAGTGATTGGCTGACTATGCTTGCAAAACAAGGATACACACAGATTGTAGCTACATGAGGCAAATCGGGAAATTTCTCTTCAAACTCATTCACCTTTTCTGTAAATTTCAATACGCTTTCATCGTTGTCTGTTGTTTTCAGCGTAGTGAGCTCTACACTACCCAAAAGGAATTTTTTTACTTCCTTTGTATCGTTTTCTGGTACACGTTCTGCAATCAGTTTCTCTACTTTGGCTTTTACATCCTCATCCTTGATGGCTGTGTTGTATTTTGCCAATGTCTCTGCATACTTGTTCTCTGTTTCTTGCTCAAAATCTTCGTATGGTTTCATCGCTTATTACTTATATAGTTTATTGTTGTTTTTATGTCTCTCTTTGTCTCGCTGTGTCTTTTTCTCGATACTTTTCACTAAAGCATCTTCTAAGTTGACACCTGTTTGGTTGGCCAAACAAATCAGAACCCAAAGAATGTCGGCCATTTCTTCGTCCAGATTTTCTTTTTCTCCTTCCTTGAAAGATTGGTCTCCATATTTACGAGCCATTACGCGAGCCAATTCTCCCACTTCTTCTGTCAGGCAGGCCATATTGGTCAGTTCGCTGAAATAGCGTACTCCGTACTCTTTTATCCATCGGTCCACGGCGTTTTGTGCTTCCTGTATGGTCATGTTATTCTTTGTTTTTTGTGTCCATGCAGATGGTTACCGGACCATCGTTTAATAATTCCACTTTCATGTCGGCACCAAATTCTCCGGTTTGAACTGTTTTGCCCATTTCCATGCTTAGTGTCTTGCAAAATTGTTCATAGAGTGGGATAGCGGTTTCATGCCCTGCTGCGCGCAGATAGGAAGGGCGGTTTCCTTTCTTGTATGATGCCATCAGTGTAAACTGGCTTACTACTATGATGTCACCTCCTGCATCTGTGATATTTTTATTCATCACTCCATTCTCGTCGTCAAATACGCGCAATCCAACTATCTTTTTGCTTAGCCAATTGATGTCTTCTTGCGTGTCAGCTTCTTCTATCCCCAACAGAATGAGGTAGCCTGTTTGAATTGAAGACTTGCATACACCGTCTATTGTTACCGATGCATGTTTTACTCTTTGTATAACTGCTCTCATGCGTTTTTTTAGTCTATTCTTATTATTACAATATTCGTAAAAAAATGGGATATATGCAAATACCTGCTTCATATTTATCAGAAGCTTTCTTTCCTTTTATATTCCTTTAAATGTTTCTTATGGAGTTATGCTTCGTTTGTACCTTTGAGTGCCTGGAGCAGGATGCGGGTTTTAGCTTCTCCTATAAGTGCAATCAGTTCTTTTTCGTCGGCCTCTTTTATTCTTTTTACACTGCGAAAACGGGTAAGGAGCGCTTTTTTTGTTACGACTCCAATTCCTTTAATGGAATCCAATGCCGAAGTGATTTGATGTTTGCTTCGTTTATCCCTATGAAATGTAATCGCAAAACGGTGTACTTCGTCTTGTATCTGTGTGAGCAACCGAAACAGTGGGCTGTCGGTTTTTATGCTTATTGTAGCAGCAGGAAATCCGTACAGCAGTTCGTTTGTCCGATGTTTGTCGTTTTTTGCCAGTCCGGCAATCGGTATTTGCAGATGCAGTTGGTCTTCTATGATTTGTCTTACGGCTTCCATCTGTCCTTTTCCTCCATCGGTAAGAATCAGGTCTGGCAGAGGTTGTTGTTCCTCAATAGCTCGCTGATATTTGCGCAGCACCACTTCTTTCATGGAAGCATAATCGTCAGGACCTTCTACGGTTTTGATGATGAATTTGCGGTATTCCTTTTTGTTAGGTTTGCATTTTTCAAATACCACGCAAGCTGCTACTGCGTCGGTTCCTGAAATGTTTGAGTTGTCGAAGCATTCAATTCGCATTGGCATTTTCGGTAATTTTAGGCATTCCTGTATTTCCTTCATCAGTCGGATGCTTCGTTGTTCCGGATTTAGTTTTTCTTCTTGTTTCATCCGGTCGGCCTTATATTGTTTTACGTTAAGTACAGATAAGTCGAGCAGTTTCTTCTTTTCTCCTCGTTGCGGTACGGTAAAGACAACTTGATCCAAAGCCAAGTCAATTTCGAACGGAACAATTATCTCGCGCGAAAGGTTTTTGTATCTTTCTCGCATTTCTACAATGCCGAGTGCGAGCAATTCTTCGTCTGTTTCGTTCAGTCTTTTTTTTAATTCGAAGGTGAATGCCTGATTGATGCTTCCGTTGCTTACATGCAGATAATTGATATAGGCAGCCTGATTGTCTGTTTCAATACTGAAAACATCAATTTTATCCAAAGATCTGCTAACAATTTCACTTTTGCTACGGTAGTTTTCCAAGAGCATGTATTTGTTTTTTATAGCTTGTGCTTCTTCAAATCGCATTTCTCCTGCCAATCTTTGCATCTCATCCATCATTTTGCGGCACAAATGAGCCGTGTTGCCTTTTAATATTTCCTTAGCTTCTTGTATATAGTTGCTGTATTCTTCCACCGAAATATTTCCGACACAGGGACCCAAACATTTTTTGATGTGGTATTCCAAGCATACTTTATATTTTCCGTTTTGAATGGATTCTGGCGAAAGCGGCAAATGGCATGTGCGCAAAGGATAAAGCTTTTCAATCACTTCCAACAGATTGTTCAAGGTTGGTATATGGCTATAAGGTCCATAATAAGTAAATCCCTTGTTATTTGTTTGTCGCGTTTTGAAAATGCGCGGAAAGTATTCGTTCGTGATACAAATAGAAGGGTAGGTTTTGTCATCTTTCAGCAAAACATTGTATCTGGGTTTATAGCGCTTGATGAGATTATTCTCTAACAACAGTGCATCTTCTTCCGTTTTTACTACGATATATTTTATATCTCTTATTTTTCTGACGAGCAATGAAGTTTTTCGGTTATCGTGCTCTTTGCTGAAATATGAATATACACGTCTTTTCAGGTTGCGAGCTTTCCCTACGTAGATGATGATATTGTTTTCGTCGAGATATTGATAGCATCCGGGACATTCCGGTAGGTTCAGAACTATATTTCTCAGATAATTTTCCGTGCTGTCTTTATTTTCTTTTGTCATGGTGAGCAAGTATTTCGAAAAAAAAGCAAGGCTGTGGGAGTGCCACAGCCTTACAATTATATTTTCAGGAGCGTTGTTATTTCTGTGCTCTCATCAAAAGTTTCTCTTCCATTAAGTCCTTCTCCTGTCAGCTCTATGATGAAGTTGATGTAAATCTTCTTGGGATGAAATTTCTGTACCAGGTTATAAACAGCTTTCATCGAACCTCCCGTTGCGAGCAAATCATCATGGATTAGAACCACGTCGTTTTCATCGATTGCATCTTTATGAATCTCTATGGTATCTTTGCCATATTCTTTCATATAAGTCTCGCTGATAGTTTCTCCGGGAAGTTTTCCAGGCTTGCGAGCCATGACCAATCCAGCGTTCAGTTTGACAGCAGCTGCAGCTCCCAAAACAAATCCCCTTGATTCGATTCCTACTATTTTGGTTATCCCTTTATCCTTATAAAGGTCATATATTTCGTTCACCATGATCTTCATGCATTTGGGATTTTTAAACAAAGTAGACACGTCCTTAAACTGGATTCCAGGGATAGGGAAGTCTGGTATGTTTCTTAGGTTTTTTAATAATGTTTCGTTGTTCATATACAGTGTGTTAGATAATGTTTGTTTAAGTAATGTTTCACGTGGAACACGTTTCTGCTAGCGCCCTAATAAAACCAATAAAACATTGATGTCGCTTGGTGATACTCCGGGAATTCTTCCTGCTTGGGCTAAAGTCTCGGGATTTATTTTAGTCAGTTTTTGGCGAGCTTCGGTAGAGAGTGAATTCATGTTCTCATAGTCGAATCGTCCGCGAATCTTTATACTTTCCAGGCGCTGCATTTTATCTGCGATGATTTTTTCTCGGGCAATATATCCATTGTATTTAATCTTAATCTCTGCAGCTTCGATAATTTCTTCTCTGCGCTCCGAAATACTGTCGAGTAAATTGCGCAAGGGTTCAATATAAGGTGCGATGTTGAGCAACGTGATTTGAGGACGGTTGATTACATCAAACAGTTTGCATCCGTATCTAAGTGGAGTAGAACCGAGAGCTTCGAGTCCGCTGTTGATGAGTGCAGGCTTCAATGAGAAATTTTCGCAGAAACGAACTATCTCGTCAATCTTTTCTTTTTTGCTTATCCATTTACGATAACGTTCCGAACCGGCCAGTCCCATTCGGTAGGCAGTTTCTGTAAGTCGGGCATCAGCATCGTCCTGACGAAGTAGAATTCGATATTCTGCTCTTGATGTAAACATACGATAGGGTTCGTCCACTCCTTTTGTAACCAGGTCGTCGATAAGAACCCCAATATATGATTCATCTCGGTGCATGATAAAGGGATCGGAACCGGCACATTTACGTGCTGCGTTAATACCTGCTACGATTCCTTGTCCCGCTGCTTCTTCATAACCGGTTGTTCCATTAACTTGTCCTGCAAAGAACAGGCCGGAAATAATTTTCGATTCCAATGAATGTTCTAATTGAGTTGGATCGAAGAAATCATATTCAATAGCATATCCCGGTCGATATACTACCAAGTCTCGGAAGGCTGGGATTTTTCGCAATGCCTCAATTTGAACATGCAAGGGTAAACTCGAAGAAAATCCGTTGAGGTAATATTCTTGTGTGCTTTCTCCTTCGGGCTCCAAGAACAACTGGTGCTGTTCTCGTTCCGGAAAAGTTACCAGTTTTGTTTCGATACTGGGACAATATCGCGGGCCGATGCTTTGAATCTGTCCATTATATAAAGGAGAGTCGGGGAGACCCTTGCGCAGTGTTTCGTGTACTTCTGGATTAGTGAAGCAGGTCCAGCAAGTGAGTTGTTTTAATTTACGCTCTTCTTCCATGAATGAGAAACGGTGAAAGTCGTGCTCTCCTTCCTGGAGTGTCATTTCGTCAAAATGAACACTCCTTCCGTCAATACGTACAGGAGTACCTGTTTTCATCCTACCCATGTTGATACCCTGTTGGGCGATTGATTCGCTCAAGTGAAGAGAGGCGGGTTCTGCCACACGTCCACCCGGAATTTGTGTGTGTCCGATATGCATCAGTCCGTTTAGGAAAGTACCTGCAGTGAGGATTACACATTTTGCGGTTATCGTTAAGTCAAAGTACGTGCGTACGCCTTTTACTTCTTTGTTTTCAACAATCAATTCGCGTACTTGATCTTGCCAAATATGTAAATTGGGTGTGTTTTCAAGAATCTCTCTCCAGTACCAAATAAACTTGCCTCTGTCGCATTGTGCTCTTGGACTCCACATGGCAGGTCCCTTCGAACGATTCAGCATTCTGAATTGTATGGAACTTCTGTCGGTTACGATACCCATAAATCCGCCCAAAGCATCAACTTCTCGTACGATTTGTCCTTTGGCAATACCGCCCACAGCCGGATTACAACTCATTTGTCCGATTTTGTTCATGTCCATGGTGATAAGACAAGTTTTGGCTCCGATATTGGCGGCGGCAGCAGCAGCTTCACATCCGGCATGCCCTGCACCGATAACAATTACGTCGTATTTAAAATCCATTATTAAAGAGATATTTATAGTGTATGCAAAAGTAATGTATTTTTAGGAATATATTGTTTTTTTCTTTTGTGCAATCACGGATTTAGATTAAATTTGCATCTTGAAGTAAGTGTACAAACTATACTATTTCCTTAATTTATTTTTTTAATAATTTAATTTCAATCATTTATGTGGTTATGTGATTCATCTATTGGACGTAAGGTCGTGATGTCTGTTACAGGTATTGCCTTGGTCCTGTTCTTGACGTTTCATGCGTCGATGAACGTTGTGGCTCTGTTTTCTAAAGAAGGCTACAACATGATTTGTGAATTCCTGGGCGCTAACTGGTATGCTGTAGCAGCAACATTGGGTTTGGGTGCCTTGGTAGTGATTCATATTGTTTATGCCTTTTGGCTGACAATGCAGAATCGTCGTGCTCGCGGAAACAACCGTTACGATGTAACTGCTAAGCCAGAAGCAGTAGAGTGGGCTTCTCAGAACATGTTGGCTCTGGGTGTTGTTGTTGTGTTGGGTATGGCTCTTCACTTGTACAACTTCTGGTACAATATGATGTTTGCTGAGTTGATTGGCAATGATATGCTGGGCGGTTTGCATGCTACTGACGGTTATGGTTATATTCAGGCTACTTTCAGTCAGCCGGTATTTACCGTACTTTATGTAATTTGGTTAGTAGCTTTGTGGTTCCACTTGACTCACGGATTTTGGAGTGCTTTGCACACATTGGGATGGAATGGCAAAATTTGGTTTAACCGTTGGAAGGTAATCGGTAACATTTTCTCTACCGTAGTTATCTTGATGTTCCTTGTAGTAGCTTTGTATTTCTCTTTTTGCGGTGCTAGCTGCTAATTAATTTTCACGAATCATTAAATTGAAAAAGTATTATGACTAAGATAATCGATTCAAAAATACCTGAAGGTCCAGTAGCTGAGAAATGGACCAATTATAAAGCACACCAGAAATTGGTGAATCCAGCTAACAAACGTCGTTTGGATGTTATTGTTGTAGGTACAGGTTTGGCTGGAGCGTCTGCAGCTGCTTCTTTGGGAGAGATGGGCTTCCGTGTTTATAACTTCTGTATTCAGGATTCTCCTCGTCGTGCACACTCTATCGCTGCACAGGGAGGTATCAATGCTGCCAAGAACTATCAGAATGACGGTGATTCTGTATACCGCTTATTCTATGATACTGTAAAGGGTGGTGACTATCGTGCTCGTGAAGCAAACGTTTATCGTTTGGCAGAGGTTTCAAATGCTATCATCGACCAGTGTGTTGCTCAGGGTGTTCCTTTTGCTCGCGAGTATGGTGGTATGTTGGCTAACCGTTCTTTCGGTGGTGCTCAGGTAAGCCGTACTTTCTATGCCAAGGGTCAAACAGGTCAGCAGTTGTTGTTGGGTGCTTATTCTGCTTTGAGCTGTCAGGTAAATGCAGGAACAGTTAAGTTGTATACCCGTTATGAGATGATGGACTTGGTTATGATTGATGGTCGCGCTCGCGGTATCATTGCTCGTAATTTGGTTACTGGAAAATTGGAGCGTTTCTCTGCTCATGCTGTAGTTATTGCAACTGGTGGTTATGGAAATGCTTACTTCCTTTCTACAAATGCAATGGGATGTAACTGTTCTGCTGCCATGCAGTGCTACCGTAAGGGTGCTTGGTTTGCAAATCCTGCTTACGTTCAGATTCACCCAACTTGTATTCCTGTACACGGTGACAAGCAGTCTAAGTTGACTTTGATGTCTGAGTCTTTGCGTAACGATGGACGTATCTGGGTTCCTAAGAAGATAGAAGATGCTAAGGCATTGCAAGCTGGAACTAAGAAGGGTAGTGATATTCCAGAGGAAGACCGTGACTACTATTTGGAGCGTCGTTATCCAGCATTCGGTAACTTGGTTCCTCGTGATGTAGCATCACGTGCAGCTAAGGAGCGTTGCGATAAAGGTTTTGGTGTGAACAACACAGGTTTGGCTGTATTCTTGGATTTCTCTGAAAGTATTGAGCGTTTGGGTATCAACGTGGTATTGCAGCGTTATGGTAACTTGTTCGATATGTACGAAGAAATCACCGACGTGAATCCAGGAGAGTTGGCAAAAGAAATCAATGGTGTGAAATACTATAACCCGATGATGATTTATCCAGCTATTCACTATACAATGGGTGGTATTTGGGTAGACTACGAATTGCAGACTTCTGTTAAGGGTCTGTTTGCAATCGGTGAGTGTAACTTCTCTGATCATGGTGCTAACCGTTTGGGAGCTTCTGCTTTGATGCAGGGATTAGCTGACGGATACTTTGTATTGCCATATACTATTCAGAACTATTTGGCAGATCAGATTACTGTTCCTCGCTTCTCTACTGATTTGCCAGAGTTTGCAGCTGCAGAGAAGGATGTAAACGATCGCATCGATCACTTGATGAATATCAAGGGTAAGAAATCAGTTGATTCTATTCACAAGGAATTGGGTCATGTAATGTGGGAATATGTAGGTATGGGCCGTACAGAGGAAGGTTTGAAGACCGGTTTGGCTCGTCTGAAAGATATTCGCAAAGAATTCGAAAGCAACTTGTTTATCCCAGGTTCTAAGGAAGGCGTAAACATCGAGTTGGAAAAGGCATTGCGTTTGAACGATTTCATCACTATGGGTGAATTGATAGCTTATGATGCTTTGAATCGTAACGAGTCTTGCGGTGGTCACTTCCGTGAGGAGTATCAAACTGAAGAAGGTGAGGCTAAGCGTGATGACGAGAACTATTTCTACGTTGCTTGTTGGGAATATCAGGGATCAGACGAAAAGGCTCCTGTATTGTACAAAGAGCCGCTGGTATACGAGGCAATCAAGGTTCAGACTCGTAACTACAAGAGCTAATTAACGGTGTGTTCAACGATTATTAAAGAAAATAACAATGGAAAAAAATATTTCATTTAAACTTAGATATTGGCGTCAGAACGGACCGAAGGACAAAGGTCATTTTGACGAGCGCGAGATGAAAGATATCCCGGGCGATACTTCATTTCTGGAAATGCTCGACATTTTGAACGAGCAGTTAGTGGAAGAAGGAAAAGAACCATTCGTATTCGATCACGATTGTCGTGAGGGTATTTGTGGTATGTGTTCTCTGTATATTAACGGAACTCCTCACGGTAAGACAGAGCGTGGTGCTACCACTTGTCAGTTGTATATGCGTAAGTTCAACAATGGTGATACGATTACTGTAGAGCCATGGCGTTCTGCAGGTTTTCCTGTTATCAAAGACTGTATGGTAGACCGTACTGCATTTGACAAGATTATCCAGGCTGGTGGCTATGTAACAGTACGTACCGGTCAGCCTCAAGATGCTAATGCTATTTTGATTCCTAAGCAGGATGCTGACGAGGCTATGGACTGTGCAAGTTGTATTGGTTGTGGCGCTTGTGTTGCAGCATGTAAGAATGGTTCAGCTATGCTGTTCGTTTCTTCAAAGGTAAGTCAGTTAGCTTTGTTGCCACAGGGACGCCCAGAAGCTGCTCGTCGTGCAAAAGCCATGATTGCCAAGATGGATGAGTTGGGATTTGGTAACTGTACTAATACCCGTGCTTGTGAAGCTGTTTGTCCTAAGAACGAAAGCATTGCAAATATTGCTCGTTTGAACCGCGAGTTTATCAAGGCCAAATTGAACGACTAATAAAAAAGAATGCCGATAGTCCATACGGGCTTTGGGTATTAAAACCAAAAAGCGGAACCAAACAGTGGTTCCGCTTTTTTTTATGCTGATATCAACGGAGTAGTCGGTACATGCCTCCGCTAAGTTGTTTTACGATACCTTTCATTTCTAGATTAAAAAGTACGGCGCTTAATTTATATACAGGTATATTGGTTTCTACAGCCATCGAATTGATTTGTACTTGTTCTTTGGAGTACAAGCAGTCTACTACTTTTTGTTCATCGTTGTCGAGCACAGGAAACAATTCAATAGCACTTCGTCCGGAAGATGTTTTTGGGGTATCTGCAGTCCATCCCATGATATTGATAAACTCTTGAGCTGTTTGAATCAGGCTGGCTTTATTTTCTCGAATCAAGTTATTACATCCTATAGAATAAGGGTCGCCGATACGTCCGGGGAAAGCAAATACATCTCGATTATAATCCTGTGCTATGTTTGCAGTAATTAAAGCACCGCCTTTTTCTGCAGATTCCACTACGATTGTGGCATCACAAAGGCCGGCAACGATACGGTTTCTGCGTATAAAATTCACCTTGTCAGCATTTGTTCCGCTCATGAACTCTGTCAGCAGTCCTCCTTGTCCTATCATTTGTATAGCCGTATCCCGGTGCATACGTGGATAGATTTGGTCCAACCCGTGAGCCAAAACACCAATTGTAGACAAGTTACATTCCAAGGCTCTTCGGTGGGCTTGGATATCCACGCCATAAGCCAGTCCGCTTACCACCAAAACATCCGGGCATAAGGCACTCAGCTCTTTTATAAAGTTACGGCATATATCTTCACCATATGCTGTACAATGTCGCGTCCCTATAATATTAATGATGTGCTTCTGGTTCAATGGTGCGTTGCCTAAGTAATATAATAAAATAGGTGCGTCTGTACATTCCAGCATGCGTTGCGGATAGTTTGTATCATTATAGCAGATGCATTCGATTTTCTTGTCAGTGACAAATTTCAGTTCTTCTTCAGCCCGTGCTATATATGCATCCATATTGCTGATAGTTTCTATCAGCTTGTCCGAAGCATCCGGTATGATTGCTTTGATGTTGTGTCGGTTTTCAAAAACAGCTGTTGCGCTGCCCAATTCTTGAATCAATATACGTTGGTTTGTTGTATTCAGGCGCGGCACTCTAGTTAGTGCCATGGTATATAATATTTCCTGTTCGGTCATTCGGTAATATATTTTTCAAGCACTTCAAACAACTCGGGAGATTCTGCCAGTCGTCCGTTAACTAGGCAAACGGTATCAACTTGTCCTTTGATGACACACTTCATATCCGGTATTCGGAATATATCCTGATAGAAAACAAATTTGATGCCTTCCTTTTTCAGTCCCAGTTTACAAATAAACTCATCTCCGCTCTTCAATGGAGTTTTAAAAGCGATATTCAGTCGAGCCACTACCGCATCAATACCGCGTTGATGCAATTCGGCGAAACTGACTCCTGTAGACAAAAGAAATTCATGTCGCGTATGCTCCATGTAATGCTGATAATTGGCATTGTTCACAATGCCTTGAAGGTCGCATTCATAATCTCTCACCTTCATTTTTAATTCGTAGCAATATTTATTGTTCATTATAATATGATTTTAGTTAGTTTCTATAATCTCGGTGAATTTGTCGATTCAGTTGTTTTCACTCGTTTCTTGTTGTTTCTTCGGAGCAGAAAAGGTTCTTTCTGTTTTTAAGGAATTCGTATCCAAATCGGCATCTCAGGCATTCATGTTTATCACAATATTCCTTTTTCAGTTGAATCAGTGCTTGTGAATCAGCAGCATGTTCCACTTGCAGTCCACATTCTTGCCATAGGCGAATGATATGATTGTTTTCCGGTTTAATCTGTTCCAGAAGTTGAATACCTTGTTCGACAAACGACTCGTTATTCAGGTATTTGCCATAAGCAAAGAGTGTAGGTATAATTGTGTTGATGATAATCAAGTCAACAGTGTTTCGTCCCATGTTTTTGTTGGAGCGAGGTGACGGATAGCCAAAAAGGAAATGTGTTTGCCAATAGTCGCTGCATTGAAAATCCAATTGTTTTCTCAGATGCGTCACATCTGTAATTTCCCTTATAATAGAGAACGTCAGTTTTTCTTCGTGATACATTTTTGCCAGCTGTGACAATCGTATGTGAGGGAAATTCTGTGGTCTGGTGCGCATAAATCGCCAAATGTCTGGTTGTAGCGGTTCCATTTGGAATTTGTGTTTCAGATAGTTGTATTCCTTTTTTAAATCTCTGAAATACGCATCGTTAAGTGCAGCATTCTGTTCCTTTTCATCCATCATTTCGTCATTCAGCAGTCCGGCCTGTCCCATAAAAAAAGCTTCCAGTTGGAACAAACTGTCTCGATGTTTGGCGATGGCATGAAAAGGAATTCTATTTGCCCATCTTTCAAAAGCATCTCCATTCAGTCCAAAGCCAAAATTTCGTGCCAGTGTGATAAAGAAAGCCTGTTCCCAGTCACCGTTTTGTTGTTTCAGTCTGTTTAGAATCAATTGTGATCTTTCCTGCAACCGTTCGTGTACCAGAGCACTCATCCAGCTATGAATGGTAAAAGCGCTCAGATTGCCGATAATTTGATGGCATCTCGGATAATTCTCCGACTGTTTCAGCACATCATATTGTTCTTGGATGTCTTTTGGAATAGGCAGGCACAGTTGTGGAACTTCTTTTTGCTCCGCTGTAATTACGGCACAATTATCATTGGCTGTGACATGCAGTATCACGTTATTGTAGGCAGTGTCTTTGTCGTGTCCGTGTAAGAACCATTCAGTTGCATTCAGGTGTACTTCCACGTTACCTATCCAAAGAGTTCCGTCTATTTTAATTTTAGCATTAAAGAAATCAGGTCCAGAGTTATTGTTTTGTATTCCCGGATCAATAATTTCCAGTGTCAGTCCATTATTTGTTTGCAATGGATTCAGTGGAAAAATCTTATGTTTCCAAATATATTGCAGCAGCTTTTCCATACGATGCAGTTTTTAGAACCTATAACACACTATTTTCTTACAAATGTAACGAATTTGATTTCAAATCCCTATCTTTGCCTATAAAAACATTTACGCCTTATGAAAATAGCATTAATAGGTTACGGTAAAATGGGCCGTATGATTGAGCAGATTGCTTTGAGTCGAGGACATGAAATTGTGAGTATCATTGATATTGACAATCCGCAGGATTTTGAGTCGGAAGCGTTTCGCAGCGCAGACGTAGCTATAGAGTTTACAGCACCTCATGTAGCATACGACAACTATTTAAAGGCTTTCAAGCAGAATGTAAAAGTAGTATCCGGTTCTACGGGATGGTTGGAGCAGCATGGTGAAGACATTCGACGTATGTGTCGTGAAGAAGGAAAAACTCTTTTTTGGAGTTCTAATTTCAGTTTGGGTGTGGCAATATTCGGTGCGGTCAATAAATATCTGGCACATATCATGAATCGTTTTCCCGAGTATGATGTCAAGATGGAAGAAGTGCATCACATCCACAAATTGGATGCGCCGAGCGGAACTGCCATCACTTTGGCCGAGGGCATATTGAATGAACTGCAGCGTAAAGACAAATGGGTTAAAGGAACTCTGACAGCGCCCGATGGAACTCTTTCAGGAACGGAGCAGTGTGCTGCTTCAGAACTGCCTATCAACAGCATTCGTCGTGATGAAGTACCTGGTATTCATTCTATTTCCTATAACAGCGAAGCAGACTGTATTACCATTACTCACGATGCACATAACCGAAAAGGCTTTGCTTTGGGTGCTGTTTTGGCAGCAGAATTTACGGCAAGTCATACAGGATTGCTGGGAATGGACGATTTGTTTCAGTTTTAAGAGGCTCAGATGCCATAGACAGAAAATTAAGATCTCATGAAGAATAAGAATCAGAAACCTACTAAGATGCAGTGGGTCAAGATGAGTGTTGTATGTTTGCTCTACATCGCTTTTTTAGTTTGGATTAAAAGTTGGTGGGGTGTTATCGTGCTACCTTTCATCTTTGACGCTTATATTACCAAAAAGATTCCGTGGACTTGGTGGAAAGAAGCTGAGAATCCGGTTACCCGTACCGTTATGAGTTGGGTTGATGCGATTGTTTTTGCTTTGGTGGCGGTATATTTTGTGAACATCTATTTCTTCCAGAATTATACTATACCCACCTCTTCGCTCGAGAAATCCTTGCTTGTTGGCGATTATTTGTTTGTAAGTAAGATGAGCTATGGTCCGCGTGTACCGCAAACTCCATTGTCTATGCCGCTTACTCAGCACACGATGCCGATTTTGGGCACAAAGTCCTACAGCGAATGGCCGCAATGGGAGTATAAACGAGTAAAAGGCGGAAAGGTCCAGTTGAACGACATCGTGGTATTTAATTATCCGGCCGGCGACACCGTGTCCTTGAATCCGGCTTACCAACCGGTATATTATCGTTTGTGTTATGGTTATGGCAGGCAGATTTACGACCAGATGATTGCACCGGTGCCTGTACTCGATTCTTTGTCCGTGTTGGAACAGCGTAATTACTTGTTGCATTTTTACGAATTAGGCCGTCAGTATGTGGCTCAGAACGTTCCTGAATTTGGTGAAGTAACCTGGCGTCCTGTAGACCGACGTGAGAATTATGTGAAGCGTTGTGTGGGTTTACCCGGACAAACCTTGCAGATAAAAGATCATGTTGTTTATTTGGACGGCAAGCCAAACAAAGAGCCCCAGAATGTGCAGTACAATTACCGTATATCTCTGAAGAATAGTATTCCCGATGAATTGGTTCGACAGTTAGGACTCAGTCAGGAAGATTTGCAGGGAGCTGTTGCTCGTGGCGGTGTGATGCCGCTTACGAATGAGGCTTATCAGGAACTCTCCAAGCGCAAAGATATTGTTGAGCATATAAGTTATGAGCCGGCCAATGACACCGAGGGCATTTATCCTTGGAATCAGATTACTGGATGGACGGCAGATAATTACGGTCCTGTATGGATTCCTGCGAAGGGTAAGTCCATAGAGCTTACTGCAGAGAATATTGCTGTTTATGAGCGTCCTATTCGTGTGTACGAGGGCAATGACTTGGAAGTAAAGTCCGACGGTAGTATTTATATTAATGGAAAGCAAGCTACCAGTTACACCTTCAAGATGGATTATTACTGGATGATGGGTGATAATCGTCATAATTCCGAAGATTCTCGTTATTGGGGTTTTGTTCCCGAGGATCATATTGTTGGAAAACCCATCTTAATCTGGCTGTCTTTAGATAAAGATCGTGGCTGGTTTGACGGTCATATTCGCTGGAATCGTATTTTCCGTTTGGTTGATAACATTAAATAGTCCTGTTATAGAGAATATAAAGATACAAATGACAGAAAACAAGTCTATCGTGTGGCTCTCTACAGCCTATTGGGCCCCGGTGCAATATTATACTAAACTGTTCCGTTATCCCGAGGTGGTGACGGAACAGTTTGATCATTATACCAAGCAAACCTATCGGAACCGTTGTGTTATAGCTTCGCCCAATGGTCCTCAGGTTCTGACTGTTCCGGTTATCAAGAGCGAGGATGCAAAGTGTCCTATGAAGGATATTCGCATATCCGACCATGGCAATTGGCGTCATTTACACTGGAATGCTTTAGAATCCTCCTATCGAAACAGTCCGTTTTTTGAATACTATGCCGATGATTTCCGTCCGTTTTATGAAAAGAAGTGGGAATTTCTGTTAGACTTTAATCAAGCAATTCAAGATACGGTCTGTCGTTTGATTGACATACAACCAAAGATACGTCTTTCCGATTCTTTTTTGGATGCGGCAGACAGTGCATGCGATGATTATAGGTTTACGATACAACCGCGTGTTGCAGCAGAGCAAGATTCTCAATTTGAGTCTAAGCCCTATTATCAAGTTTTTGCTCAGCGAACCGGTTTTCTGCCTAATTTAAGTATTGCCGATTTGCTTTTTAATATGGGTCCTGAAAGTTTGCTTGTATTGCGTGATTGTTGTAAGTAGCATTTTTTGTCTCCTTCTGCTTTACGAGAACAAGTATAAGTTATAGAATCAAGAAACCCTGCTTTACGGAATAGTAAGGCAGGGTTTTTTGATTCTTGTGCTAGAAGCCTCATTCTGCTTTGTTTTGTCCAATATGTTGTGCCACTACATAGGCTGTAGTCCATGCTGCTTGCAGGTTAAATCCTCCGGTAATGGCATCTACATCCAAGACCTCTCCGGCAAAGAACAGACCGGGAAGTTTTTTGCTTTCCAGGGTTTGGTGTGATACATTGTTCAGACTGATGCCGCCGCAAGTGACAAATTCTTGTCGGAAACTGCCTTTTCCGGTCACCGGATAGCTGTCTGCTGTAAGCAGCGAAGCCAGTTTGTTCAAGCCTTTTTTTCCGGTTTCAGCCCATTTTTTATCTAAAGAAAGACCGGCTTTCTCAATCAGGTGATTCCATAACCGTTGTTGAATCTGAAACGGCCGTATGCTCGACAGTTGTTTTTGAGCATGTTGTTTTTGAATCAGTTTCAGTTCTTCTGCCACATGTTCCGTGTTATTATCTTCGGTCCAGCACACTTGCAGTTCAAACTGATAATTATGTTCGTGAATCCATCGTGCTGCATACGAGGACAATTTCAGAACGGCAGGACCGCTTACTCCCCAATGAGTAAAGAGTAAGGCACCGTGACTTTTAAATCCTGTTCCTGGAATCCAGGCAGAAGCATGCTCCACAACAATACCCATCAGTTCTTTCAGTGCATTATCCTTAATAGTAAAGGTATACAGAGAAGGAACCGGAGCTTCGGTTTCTTGATTTAGCGGTTTTAGGAACTGCAAATCCTCAGGTAAGGGTGCTCCCCCCGAAGTGATGGCAACTCGATCGGCCAGATACGTTTCCGTGCAATTATCTCCAAAAGATAGGCAGAAAGAACCGTCTGCCAAAGATTCTATACGGTTCACCTGGTGTTTTGTTCGGATAACAGTACCTTGTTTTTGAGCTTCTCGTTTCAGGCATAGGATGACAGATTCAGAATCTTGTGAAACGGGAAACACACATTCATCCTCTTGTGTAGTGAGTTTCACGCCCCGTGTTTCGAACCATTGGTAAGCATCCTCCTGGTTGAATGACTTAAACAGTTTCTTTATCAGTCTGTATCCGCGTGGATAAGCCTGTTTCAGGTCCGTAATCTCTTTGAAAGAGTTTGTCAGGTTGCATCGTCCTCCTCCCGACACCTTTACTTTGGCCAGAACCTTGGCAGCTTTTTCGAAGATAACCACTTCGGTATGCGGATTTGTTTTTCGGATGTTGGCTGCCAGAAAGAATCCGGCAGCTCCACCGCCCACTATTGCTATTTTCATTGCCTTTATGCTCTTATTATTCGTAAATCAGAATGCTCAACTTGTCCGGATTAAATAAATCACATGCCACTTCATGTAACTGTTGTGCGGTCAGTTCATCGATTTTTTGGTAGAGTGTATCTCTGTTGCGCACCACATTATAGTGTAGATATGTTTTTCCCATGGCCAGTGCCACGTTCTCGAAGTTGTCATACGACACACCAATTTGTCCTTTGATTTGTCGTTTGGCGGCAGCCAGGGCGCGTTCGCTGATGGGTTGTTTGGTCCATTTTTCCAATTCTTTTTTAATTAGTCGGATACAACGTTTCACATCATGAGCGTCACATCCGAAGTAAACGCTCCACAATCCTGTGTCCGTATAAGTCGTCATCACGCTTTCTACGGTATAAACAAGTCCGTTGTTTTCGCGCAAGATGATGTTAAAGCGCGAACTCATGCCCGGTCCTCCCAAGATGTTGTTAAGTAGATACAGTGCTATATGGCGCGGGTCTTTGTGGCTGTAGGCTCTTGTGCCAATCATCACATGAGCCTGATGCGTATCTTTGTTTTTGTTTATTTGTTCAGCAAGATATTCGGGCAGTGTTGTCCCGTCTAGTTCGTCATTCTGTTCTGTTTGATTCAGGCGCAAAACAGGGTAGAGCGGACTGTCTTCATCCAGTGATTTGCTTACGTTTTCAATCGCCTTATTGAGAGTTTCTACAACCTTTTTCCCGGGGATTTGTCCATAAAGAAAGAAAACCATGTTTTCCGGGCGATAGTTTCGTTTGATGAATTGGCAAACATCCTTTCTGTTCAGTTGCCTTAATTTGTCGCTTTCCCCCAGAATATTGCGTCCCAGCGGATGGCCTTTAAAGATGAGATTTTCAAATTCATCAAAAATCAGTTCCGAGGGCGAGTCGTTATAGCTTTCAATTTCGTCAATAACCACTTCCACCTCTTTGTTCATTTCATTTTCAGGGTAAGTACTTCCCAACACCATGTCGGTCAAGATGTTGGCAGCTTTTGCAAAATGTTCTTTCAGGAAGGTGGCATAATAAATAGTTTCCTCTTTTCCGGTGTAGGCATTCAAGTCACCGCCTACTGATTCCATATAATTGATAATTTGTCGGGAGCTTTTGTGATGCGTTCCTTTAAAGCTGAGATGTTCGCAAAAGTGTGCCATTCCGCTTTCATGCGTCTTCTCGTTTCTGGTACCGGTTTTGATGGCGATGCCGCAATACACCACGTTTGTGATAGAGGGTACAGCCACTACACGCATGCCACAAGGCAGTACGCTGGTAAACGGTTCGTTTGTTGTATGTTGTGTCATCATAATCTTTTTTTAGTCAGTTTGTTTTATAAGAAGTGTCACCATCAGTTGCCAAATTCAAAAGAAGCTCTTATCAGGGCAGCCGCATGATGTTTTCCGCAGGTATTAATCCAGTGCAAGGCCGGTTGCAGTGTCAGATAATCCCATACAGGTAGCGAGGCAGTTAGTTCCACGTCTGTTTCTCTTCCGTCGGCAACTATCATTCTGTTCACAGCCACCCCAACTTGTGCCTCCATGTTTCCGATTTCCTTGCAATTAATGCCGGCTCCCCAATAATGTGTGCAATAGCTTTCCGGTTTCGGTGCAATACTTCCTTGCAGCAAGAGTCCCACCGGACACTTACTGATGTGAAAGAGTTGTTGTTCGGCAATCAGCCATAGTGCATAATTAAACGAAGGTTTGTTTCCCATGATGCTTCCGAGGCTGTAGTCAAAGTGTTCGTTGTCGGCATAATGTATGCTGAGTGTATTCAATATGCCATCGCCTTTTGGGCAAAATCGGAATTGTCTGTTTAGGCGGTCGTCAGCCACACCGTTATATAAAGTTTCTTTTATGGTAAGGTTTTCGATGGGCGTATATTCCAGATGCAATCCTAAGGCAGCTATTGGTGCAGTGGCTACGGTAAAGTTGCCCGACAGAGTAGGGATGCTTGTGTGTGATGTACCGGTGAACAAGCTTGTATAAGGTGACGTAAAATAATCCACGTCTATGTTTCGTAAACCTAGCGATACAATCCAGTGACTGCCGAATTTTTGTGCCAATTCCAATTGCATTAGTCTGAAAGCTCTGTTCGAACCGATGGTTATGTTCGAGAAATACTGCAGGTCATCGAGCACCGGGTTGTGGTATTCATAGGTGGCAATGGCATCCACGTTCAGTGATGCACCTTTCCATAAGCCTATTTCGGCCCCCACATCAATATAGTTTGCCCATCCAACCTTTCCATCGTTTATATTCCAGGGCATTTCGGTTATTACAGAAGCCCACCATGTTACTTTTGGGCTTGAAACAGAATCATTTATTGTTTGCTCAGGACGTGCGGCAGTCTCTTGTGCCGTCAGCTGAAACAGTGTACAGATAGAAATGCAGAAAGCAAGGCATCTCAAAATGCCTTGCTTTGATAAGTATGTAAAATTCATGATTACAATAAAAGAGTGATACGATATACTAAGAATGCCATCACATAAGCCAATGCTGTGGTATAGGCTGCAGTGACGAGGGCCCACTTCCATTTTCCGCTTTCTCCGGCAATGACCGCAATGGTAGCCAGGCAAGGGAAATAGAGTAAAGCAAAAACCATATATCCCAAAGCTGCTTCGGAAGTGGTATGTTGCTGTAAAGCCGATGCCAGTCTTGTTTGTGATGCTTCCTCCACCGAGGCAGCTTCAGAGTCTTCTTCCGGAGCATTATAGAGTACACCGAGCGAGGTGACCATTAATTCTTTGGCTCCGATACCGGCTAAAATGCCTACTCCCATGCGCCAGTCATATCCTAATGGACGAATGGCAGGTTCTATGGCATGACCGATTTGTCCCATCAGCGATTGTTCTTGTGCTTCTGCAGGCGACATATCCTGTTCCGGTCGTGGAAAATAGCCCAAAGCCCAGATAACGATGCTGGCCATAAGAATAATTCCGCCCATTTTATGCAGATATTGCCTTCCTTTCTCCCAGGTGTGTCGGAACACCCCTTTCCAGTTGGGTAAGCGGTATGGAGGAATTTCCATCACAAAGTGACTTGACTGCCCCGGTTGGTAGATGCGGTTAACTACCCAGGCTACCAAGACAGCCATAATCATGCCCAGCACATAAAGTCCGAACATCACCACACTGGCATATTGTGGGAAGAAAGCTCCGGCAAAAACCACATACACCGGAATGCGTGCGCTGCACGACATCATAGGGATAACCAGCATGGTTACCAGTCGGCTTTTGTGATTTTCTATGGTGCGTGTAGCCATAATGGCAGGAACATTACATCCAAATCCCATCAGCATGGGGATAAAAGACTTGCCATGCAGTCCCAATCGTTTCAGTATGGGGTCGGCCAGCATGGAAGCTCTTGCCAGGTAGCCCGAATCTTCGAGAATGGAAATAAAGAAATACAGAATCAGGATATTCGGGAGGAACACGATTACGCTGCCCACTCCGGCAATGATACCATCCACAATCAAGTCGCGTAACGGACCATCTGTCATATAGGTTTTCAGCGCATCTCCCATCCAGGCCACTCCTTGGTCAATCCAGTCAGCCGGATAGGCTCCCAACACAAAGGTAGCCCAAAAGATAAACCACATCAAGATGAAAAACATCGGATAGGCAATCCATTTATGGACAAACAAATTGTCGAGTATCTTTGTTGACTGTTCTGTTTTGCCGCTTTTGCGTTGATAAATCCCATTCAGTAGAGAGCGAATCCGTGCATAACGCATTGCATCGTCTTCTTCTCGTTTCTTGCAAGGGCAGGCTTCGTGTGGTTCTGTAGCAGGATGGTCAAATGAATGTCGGCAATCTTCCGGAACATCCTGCACACAAGAGGCATGATGTGGTTCGTGTTTGCACGAACTGAATTTCTGAGTCTTGTTGTCTGTATCGTGTTGGCAGCGTTTGCCGGCTGCTTTTTGTTCATCAGCCATTTTCAGGGCTTCGTCAATCAGGTTGTCAATACCTCTTTTATTTCGTGCTACGGTAGGAATCAGCCGCATGTTCAATTTGCTTTCCAAAGCCGGAATATCGATAAAGCTTTGGCTTTTTTCCACCTCGTCAAACATATTCAGTGCACCGATCAATGGAAGTTGTCTTTCTTTCAGCTGCATGGTAAGCAGCAGGTTGCGTTCCAGGTTTGTTGCATCCAATACGTTTATCACGGCATCAATTTTCCCCGATTCCAGTTCGTTAGCCACATAAGCTTCTTCGGGACTGAATGCACGTAGAGAATAAGTTCCGGGTAAATCAATCAGTTGGATTTTTCTTCCTTTGAATTCAAAATTGCCCACTACACTGCTTACGGTCACACCGCTGTAATTGCCGGTTCTTTCGTGTCCTCCGCTGGCAGCATTAAACAGCGAAGTCTTTCCGCAATTAGGGTTTCCCACCAGTGCCAGTGTCACCACATTCTTATTTTCATCGAATGTTGGTTCCGTTTGTTTGTGCGAGCTGCAGTGGCAGTGGTTTGTGTTTGTTGCAACAGTAAAGGGAGTATAAGTAAAATCTGCAGTGTTTGTTGCATCTGGAGTTTTTTCGTTGTTACTTTCATTTTGATAACTCACCTCGATGCAGGCGGCTTCCTGTTTTCGCAGAGCCACTTTGCTACCCATAATTTCAAAAACAATAGGATTCCCAATAGGCGACGCATACAAGCGTTTGATTTGTTGTCCTTTCACAAATCCCATTTCACCCAGTCGGGCCCGAAACGATCCATTGCCTTCAATCTGAGTGACGAAAGCACTTTCCTCGTTTTTGATTTCTGTTAATTTCATTCTTTTCGTGTTATTTTTCGGATGCAAAATTACGTTTCTTTATACAGAAAGCCAACTACTTGTGCCTTGATTTTAAAGAAAAAAATATGATCTCTTCTCAGAGACCATATTTTAAGTCTTTTTTAAATCTAAAATCTACTAATACTAAACTAATAAAATGGTTATTATGGTTCATTCTGAATTCGCTGGCAAAGTTAGTTTCTATGCATGGGTTGTGCAATACTTAAAAAATATGATTTATGCAGATGTGTGTCTACCATACATTGGTTACTGTTTGGATATGCCCTGGTGCATAGAGTGAAAAATACCTATAATTAGTGATTGTGTATGTGCTTGTTTTTCTTTTTCTTTGTAACCGAATAAAAAGGTACAAAAATAATGACGGAAAAGTATAAGGATACTGATAAGATGAGCGATATCATTTGCGATGATTACCGTTTGTTGCAAGTGATTAGCCGCTTTGGGTTAACTTTTGGTTTTGGCGAGCATACTGTGGCCGAATCTTGTTCATCTAACGGAGTGGATACCATGACATTTCTGGCTGTGGTGAATTTTATCAAGTCCAACGGACGAATTAATGTGGGCGATGTGGTAGAAACCATTTCTGTAGCTGCCATGACCAAGTATTTGTCGCAGTCGCATAATTACTTTGTTGATTTCAGAATACCTGCCATTCGTCGCAAGCTCATCGAAAGTATTGACTGTTCTGCACGGAATCAGATAGCCTTTCTGATTCTGAAATTTTATGATGAATTTGGTGCCGAGGTGAGTCGTCACATGGAGTATGAAGACAAGCATATCCACACTTACGTAGAGGGGTTGCTGGCAGGCAAGCTTTCGGATAAGGGTGTGAATATAAACATTCTGGAGGAAAAGCATCATGACAACCATGCGCAGATAGACAAGAGTTTGGGTGAGTTGAAAAGCATCATCATCAAATATTATCCCAGCGACAGTAACGGACAGCTTCTGAACGAAGTGCTGATGGACCTGTATATGCTCGAAGAAGATTTGTTCAATCATTGCCAGATGGAGGATACTCTTTTCATCGAAGCCGTGCGCAAATTAGAGAAAGACTGTGCTCTGCGTGCCGAGGCTATGCAGCAGGATGAAGAAGAGAATACCACAAACGAATCAGCTGGAACAGATTCTTTGAGCGATCGCGAGCGCGAAGTTATTGTTTGCGTGGTGCGCGGTATGTCTAATAAGGAGATTGCCGAGAAATTGTTTATCTCGGTCAATACGGTCATGACGCACCGAAGAAACATCAGTCGTAAGTTGCAGATTCACTCTCCGGCCGGACTTACCATCTATGCTATTGTGAACGGATTGATCAATCTCGACGAAGTAAAATTGTAGATTGCCGGATTTTCGATACAAGAAAATCGGGCTTATCTTGTTGGTATCATGAAGGTTAAGCCAAAAAATATGCTCTGAGAATGCGTTTTTTGAAAGCTGTCTGCACAATGGCTCGGAATTTTCGATTCTCGACGCACAAAGAAAACCTGATTTAGATATGTTTCACCGAATTACGTAAGATTGTTTTTTGATATGGATTCTTTTTGTTTATTTTGCATATCAATATGATACTCTCTATGGATTTATTGAAAACATATACCGATTCAAGGGGAAAACTGACTATTGCTGAAGCGCATCGTGAGATTCCCTTTGATGTACAAAGAATTTATTGGATTTATGGTGTGCCCGACGATCAGAGTCGGGGCATGCATGCCAACCGTATTTCATATCAATACTTGGTGGCTGTGAAAGGATTTGTGGAAATTTGTCTGGAAAATGCCGACGGTAGAAAGCATTATCTTTTGGACTCTCCCGACAAGGGACTGTTGGTTCCGCCTCTCACTTGGAATGAGTTACTGAAGTTTTCCGAGGATGCCGTGCTGCTGGTAATGGCTTCGCATCCTTATGAGCCCCAGACCTACATCAATTCCTACGAAGAGTTTCAGTTGGCGGTTCATCCCCAAACCAAATAAAAACAATGGAAAAGACCTGGCATATTGTGCGCTATACGTCCCCGATGAAACAAGCGTGGGACGATTTTGTGATGCAGTCACGTCAGCCATTGTTCTTGTTTTGTAGGGATTATATGGAATATCATGCCGACCGTTTCCCCGACCATTCGCTTCTTTGCTATTATGGTGACAAGCTGACGGCCGTGTTGCCCGCACATCTTTCTGCCGATGTGTTTGCTTCGCACAACGGACTTACCTTTGGCGGCTTTCTTTCGGGAACAGACCTCACGGCACAAGCCATGCTCGAGCTTTTTGCTGCTGTCAAAGCCTATCTTCAGAAGAATACCCAGGCACACCGTTGGTGCTATCGTCCGATACCTTATATTTATACGCGCTATCCGGCAGAAGAAGACCTTTATGCTTTGTTTCGTATGGGTGCCGTGCTCCGACAGCGAAAAGTATCTTCGGTGATACAGCAGGCAGATGCCCTGCCTTTCAGTACTTTGCGAAAGAGAAAAGTCAAAAAGGCCAGCAAGGAAAACTATCTTGTAGTGCAAGATGACGGATGGGCGGCTTTTTGGGATGTATTACAGGAAAACCTGCGCGAACGTCATCAGTCAGTTCCCGTGCATTCGCTTAATGAGATATTGTTGCTGCACAGCCGTTTTCCGCAAAACATCGTGCTCTATCGCGTGGTAGATGCAGCGGGACAAACGGTGGCGGGCACTGTGTTGTATATTTCCGAGTGTGCGCTGCACGTGCAATATATTGCCTCAACCTCAGACGGACGTATGAATGGAGCGGTAGACTTGCTCTTCGATTATCTCATCCACGAAATATATCCCCAAAAGAAATATTTTGACTTAGGCACATCGGTGGAGCAGGGAGGATGGTTCCTTAACGAGGGACTGATTTTTCAGAAAGAGGGAATGGGCGGAAGGGCCGTGGTTTATGATATGTACGAACTGGATTTGGTGCATGGTACGCACTTGAATTACTAACTTGCGAAAATCAGTATATTACAAATTTAGAGTATAGCTGTAATTTTTCTAATTGGAGAAAGCTTTTTCATTTAGCTACATGCATATTGTATTCTGCCGGGAGCTTCAGCCATACAGCAGCAGGTATACCAATAGAGGCTTCAAGCAAATCGGCAAGTTCAGTACTTACTCCACGTTTCCCGTTAATCACTTCATTAAGAAGTGGTGGAGAAACACCAATCAACAGATCTTTCTAAATCATATAATTCACTTTAATAAAAACAGAATCAAATGAATGACAAAGCAATGATAAAATATCTCGATCTCGAAAGAATTACCCGTTCGTTTGAGCCGCAACTGTCTGAAGCTGTGGCGCGTGTGGTGCGTTCCGGATGGTTTCTTACGGGCTGTGAGAACAAAGCCTTTGAGGAGGAATTTGCAAGTTATTGCGGAACCCGGGGCTGTGTGGCTGTAGGCAATGGGCTCGATGCTCTTACCTTGATATTCATGGCTTATTGTTCATTGGGAATCATGTCGCCGGGCGATGAGGTCATTGTGCCGGCCAATACATATATTGCCTCTATTCTGGCTGTGCAGCGTGCCGGACTGAAACCGGTGCTTTGCGAACCGGAATGGGAAACTTGTAATATAAATCCGCAGCGCATCGAAGCATTAATAACCCCCAAGACCAAGGCCGTCATGGTGGTGCATCTGTATGGCAGAGCCTGTGCCATGCAGACTGTCAGCCGGTTAGCAGAAAAATACGGACTGAAGGTAGTAGAAGACTGTGCTCAGGCGCATGGAGCCCGTTATCGGGGTGTGCGTGTCGGAGCCTTGGGCGATGCTGCTGGTTTTAGTTTCTATCCGGGAAAAAACCTGGGTGCTTTGGGCGATGCCGGAGCAGTAACTGCCAACGATGAATCTCTTTTGCAGCGGGTTCGTGTTCTGGCAAATTATGGTTCGTCTGCAAAATATGTACATCCGTTTCGGGGCATCAACAGTCGTATGGACGAGATACAGGCTGCTGTGTTGCGTGTCAAGTTGCCTCGCTTGGATCAGGATAATGCCAAGCGTCAGGCGATAGCACGCCGTTACTTGCAAGGAATCCGTGCCGAAGTGTCCTTGCCTTGTTATTCCGAGGCGGAGGGTCATGTGTTTCATATATTTACCTTGCTGACCGACCGTCGCGATGCGTTGCAGGCTTTCCTCAAGGAGCATGGAATACAGACACTGGTTCATTATCCCATTCCTCCGCACCGTCAGGATTCCATGACGGAATATTCTGATTGGCAATTGCCTGTCACGGAGCGCATTCACCGTGAGGAATTAAGCCTTCCTATTTCTCCCGAGATGACTTTTGAGGAAGCAGATCGGGTGATTGAGGCAGTCAATGCATTCTTTACAAACAGCTGAGGTCCGGAATGGGACGTACACAACTCGCATAATGTTTAGGTCGTATCATCCTTTTGACATCTTCAAGTGACCGTCCTGACATATATATGGCTTCGCCATCCCAAATACCTTGTTCTTGTATTTTTATTGTTCAGACTGTAAAAATATGAATATTATTTTGTATAATCAAGAAATATACCCAATAAAGGATATATCAGTATATTCTATTTACAAACAGCTGAGGTCCAGATCGGGACGGATGCTGTTGTGTATGCTTTGGCATACATCCGCAGAGAAATAGAGTCCGCAACGGATGAGGCGTTCCCATTTTTCATCCGGCAGCTCCGGCAGTTCCTTTTTATGAATGCCGTGGCGCATCAGTCCGTAAGCAAAGCCCGCATTGAAATTATCTCCGGCTCCGATGGTGCTGACCGCATTTATTGACGGCACGGCAAAGGACAGCGTCCGTTGTGGCAGACACACTTTCAGGTCTTTGTCTGCATGGGTACAGATAAAAACCGGACAGAACGGAGCAATCCGTTCTTTATAGATTGTTTCTGCATCACGGCATCCGTATAAAATTTCGAAGTCATCCGCCGAGCCTCTTACGATGTCTGCCACGGCAAAGTTTTCGTGAATGGCAGGAGTGAGTGCTTCGGCTTCGGGCAGATGGCTTTTTCTGAAATTGATGTCATAATAGACTATGCTTTCAGCCTGTTGCGCTGCACTTGTCAGCAAACGCACTTGTTTGCGTAAAGTAGGGCAGATGGCATTATACGAACCTAAAATCAGAATATCTTCGGCTTGGAAATCCGGAATGCGCAAGTTGCGTATCGGTTTGGGTGTTTCCTTGTAAAACACATATTGCGCATCGTTCTGTTCGTTCAGATAAGCCAGCGACACAGCCGTACGCATATCCTCTCTCACGGAAAAGTAATCCGTGTGTACGCCATTTTCTTTAAGAAACTCCGTAATCTGTCTGCCCACAGCATCCGTTCCTGTTTCGCCCACGAAATAGGCTGGCACACCGGCTCTTCCCAAAGAAATAATGCAGTTAAACGAAGAGCCGCCCGGCACGGCAGCGATGGGTTGTTGGTTTTTGAAAAGAATGTCCAGAATGGTTTCTCCGCTACATATCACTTTGCGCATAATTCAAAATCGGTTATGAGGTTTTTGATACACTGATTACAACAGGACAAAGGTATTAAGTTTGACTCTATTAGCCAACTGACGGAACGAAAAAGTATATTTTGGATTTTCGGATGCGTTGCAAGTATCAGCAGGTGTATTCACAATGTCTTTACGCATACTAATTTACTGTTACTCTCGTTGGAGTTGTCCACTTAAATGTTTTCCTTTGCCGTTTGTTACAGCCGAACGTGTTCGTTTTTCTTTGCCTCGATTGTTTGTGTTTTGGTTGCTGTATGTGTTTTCAAATTCCCCGGATTTCTTTTATTGCTGTAGGCTTCTCCTTCCTAAAATTAAATGTCAAGGACTTATAATAATTGATATAAACACCGTTTCATGCTGTATTTGACTGATTTTTTAGCTAACTTTGCACAGAATTTTTAATAAAACATATTTTGAGAACATTTGAAGAGCTTGGGGTTTCCGAGGAAATCCGTAAAGCGATTGAAGAACTGGGTTATGAACACCCGATGCCGGTACAGGAGGAAGTGATTCCTTACTTACTGGGAGTGAATAATGATGTTGTTGCCTTGGCACAGACAGGTACAGGTAAAACAGCTGCGTATGGTTTGCCTGTTTTGCAGAAGGTAGATCCGAACCGTACAGACACTCAAGCTGTTATATTGTCGCCCACCCGTGAGCTTTGTTTGCAGATTGCCGATGATTTGGAGGCTTATTCCAAATATCTGCCGTCGCTGCATGTATTGCCGGTATACGGCGGTACGAATATCGAATCGCAGATTCGCACCTTGCGCAAAGGGGTGCAAGTGATTGTGGCTACACCCGGTCGTCTTATCGACTTGATGGAACGCGGTGCCGCTTCGCTGCAGCACGTGGAGAATGTGGTGCTGGATGAGGCCGACGAGATGCTGTCTATGGGATTCACAGAGAGTATCGACACCATTTTGGCGGGCGTTCCCGAAAACCACAACACCTTGTTGTTCTCGGCTACCATGAGCAAGGAAATTGAGCGCATCTCCAAAAAATACCTGCGCCAGGCACAGGAAATCGTTGTGGGCTCACGCAATGAGGGAGCCGAAACCGTAAACCATGTGTATTATATGGTGCATGCACGCGACAAATATCTAGCGCTGAAGCGTGTGGTGGACTATTATCCCAAGATTTATGCCATCATCTTCTGCCGTACCCGACTCGAAACTCAGGAAATTGCCGACAAGCTGATTCAAGACGGATATAATGCCGAAGCGTTGCACGGCGAACTATCGCAGCAGCAGCGCGACCTTACCATGCAGAAATTCCGCCAGCACCGGGTGCAGTTCCTGGTGGCTACCGACGTGGCAGCCCGTGGACTCGATGTGGAGGACCTGACACACGTAATCAATTACGGCATGCCCGACGATACTGAAAGCTACACGCACCGAAGCGGACGTACGGGACGTGCCGGAAAGAAAGGTACCAGCATCTGTATCATCAACACCCGCGAGCGCAGCAAGGTGCGCGAGGTGGAGAAAATCATTGGCAAGAGCTTCGTGAAAGAAGAACTGCCCAGCGGCAAGGACATCTGTGCCAAACAGCTGTACAAGGTGATTGACGACATCGAACGCGTGGAGGTGGACGAGGAGGAAATCGAGCAGTTCCTGCCCGAGGTGTACCGCAAACTGGAGTGGCTCGACAAGGAAGAGCTCATCAAGCGTGTCGTAAGCCGTGAGTTTGGCCGATTCCTGCAGTATTATGCCAATGCACCCGAAATCGAAGAGCCTGCCGACAAGCCAAAAGGCGAGAAAGGCAAGCGCGGACGCAATGCCGAAGAGGGATTCGTACGTCTTTTCCTCAATCTGGGTAAACTGGACGGTTTCTATGCCAAGGAGGTGATGAAACTGGTGAACGACCACGTGAAAGGTAAGGTAGAAGTGGGACGCATCGACCTGATGAAAAGCTTCTCGTTCTTCGAGGTGGCCGAGGAGGAGGCCGAGCGTGTCATTGCCGGACTGTCCAAAGTGCAGGTCAAGGGACGCAAGGTGGTTGTAGAAGTTGCTTCGTCTGACGGTGCTCCCGAAGACAACAAGCGCAAACGCAAGCGCAAGGACGACAGCCGTGGAGGCGAACGCCCGGCGCGCGGTAAAAAGGAACGTGCTGAAAAGGCAGACAAGAAGCTTGACAAGAAATCAGACAAGAAGACTGAAAAAGCCAATAAACCATCGCGTGAGGAACGTGGCTACACGGCTGCCCGTGGCAAGAAATATTCTAAGGATGACTGGAAACAGTTCTTTAGCGACGGCACGCCGGGTAAGGGAAACGACTTGATAGGCGAGGAGCCTGATTTCTCGGAAGAGGGATGGGCAAGACGTTATCCCAAGAAGAAAAAGTAAAATTTAGAACGATTCTTATAGTGAGATGCTTTCAGGCCTGGCGTTTTTATGGCTGCCCGGTCAGAAAGCATCTTTTTTTTGTTGCATCGGAATGCATACGAAATGTCAAAACGTTACTTCTGACATTTTGTATTTTGTAATGGGCTGTGCGTAGCGTATATGCACCCCTGTAGGAGTCTGCCCGAAAATACCGCATTCTCAGAACTTGATTTTTTGCCTATCTATCAGTGTTTTAATGGGTTGTGCTGTTTTTTGAAAGCCTTGCAGGTGGGTCTTTGAGGTGTGAAAAGATGTTTAAATACCTTTGCTTTGGCAAAATTGCAGGTAAGTCTTATTCATTTTCAAAAATTACCATGTTGTTTTTCTCACGAAGTCATGGTGAAAATTTCAAGAAGTCATGGTAAAAATGGCTAGACACCATGGTGTTTTTTGTATAATCTCTCTTTTTTCTGTATTACTATGCAGTCTTTTTCGTATACTTATTCATTATTCTCTTTAGAATAGAGAATTTCCATTTGTTGTAATGTTATGAAAACAGCGAAATATGAAACCATGCGACAGGTAGTTTCGGTATTCAGCTTACAATCTGATTTTTCGTTTTGTATCTATAAGTACAAATCCTACCGCACAGAATCACTATAAGTAAACTTTCTGCAAAAGCATATTTGCTGTAAAAGTATGCTTACTGTAAAAGAATGCGTTCTTTAGTTCAAAGCATACGTTCTGCCGGATTTCCGAATCCGGCACCCTATATAAATCTTCCGATTATTGTTTGTATCTATTGTATAAATGTTGTTTATAATCGTATTTTTATGTAGGTTTAAAGAGGTTCTAAGAGCCTATTTATGGGAAAAAACAGCAGTTTAACCATTTTTAATGTCATTAAAAAATAAAAACAAACTAAATAATGTAATTTTGTCGCGTTGAAAAACAACATTTATTTAGATGTATGATATATCCAGATTATGAAAAGCATAAGCAAATTGTTTTTACTTGCTGCCTAATGGATGTCAAAATGAATTACAACTAAAAATCAAATAAAACGAAACACAATGAAGAAGATTTTACTAACATTTGTCGGCATGGCACTGAGTGCGTTGCCGTTCTCGACTTCTGCTTTTGCCCAAACGAAAGCAACGGCAGATGAGGCCGTGGTGAAAGCTGTGACACAAGCTGCAGAAACTTATCCTTTTGAATTGTCTACAGCACCCACTGATTCTTTGTGGAAACCAGATACAAAATGGTACACATTGAAACTCCATAATAAATATTTGACGTACGTTTCCGGACAAAGCTACATTCCATTATTAAGCACTGTTGATACAAAAAATAAAAACGCTCTTTGGGCTTTTGTAGAAGAAAATGGAAAGATTAAAATTTACAATGCCGGTGCCGGTGCGGAAATGATTTTGGCAGCTCCTTCCAATGTACAATTTACTGGAAGTACATATGCCACAATGACATCCACAAATTCTTTAACTGAAAAAATCGGAACATGGGAATTTAGTGCCGGTCAAAATGGTGCCTTCTTTTTGAAGTTGGATGGAGTGCAAAATGCTTATATGAATGATTTTGCTGAGAATGGAAAGGTGGCTTTTTGGAATGCTGCAGATGGCGGTTCTACTTTTTCAGTCTCTCCGGTAGAAAGTCTGCCTGTTTTAGATGTTCAATATTCTACAGCTCCCACAGAGAGTGGTTTTGCACCTGATACAAAATGGCATACTTTGACCATCAGAGATTATTTTATATGTTATGATGTAGATCATGATTATATGAATCTTAATACAAAGCAAAATCCCAATAACTATGGTTCTTATTGGGCTTTTGTGAAAAAACAAACTGAAAACGGAACAGAAGTAGTTGAAATTTATAATGCCGGTGCCGGACCAAACAAGGTGTTGTCTTCAGTTGTTCCTCCGAGTGGACAAGATAAAACAACTTTTCCTCATATGGCAGACAAAAATGCTGCTAACAGTTCGCTCACTCAATCATGGGACTTGAAAAAGAATAACACACCTCATGTTTTGTTCCTAAAACTTCACGGCACTGCTTCTGCTTATTTAAACTACCGTGATGCTAAATTGGCTTATTGGGATAATAGTTCAGCATTAGGTGACAATGGTTCCACTGTGCGTGCGGTGCAATTCACTGATGCAGATATTCAAGCACAAAATACTAAGGCTAAAGACTGTTTTACCCAAGCTCCTATAGGTTGTGTGGGTGGATTAGCAACAGATACAGAGAAACAAAAGGTAATGACAGAACTCAATAAGAGTACTCTTGAGGGTTATGCTGCCGGTATGTCTACCGTTGCCCAATCTTGTGTTAAACTGGATACTAATAAATGTTATCGTTTGCAATCATATTATAGCAAATACATGACAATGGCCATGAATGGAAATTCTGTATCGGCTAAAGGTAAGGATTTAAATAATGCTGATGTTGCACAGGTTTGGACTTTTACTCCCGATGGAAACGGATATAAAATCGGTGCGCAACACAGATTCTTGAAGGCTGTGACTCAAAGTACTCAAGTACCAACAACTGAGGAGACAGACTCTACTACCGGAGCTGCAAAATATTATTTGATGACCATTTCGCCGACCAAATTTGCTATAGATGCAGATGGAGGAAATGCTTCTACAAAGGATAAGCTTCATGAAGATGCAAGTCACAATATTGTAGGATGGGGAGCTGGTGCTACCGCTTCTCAATGGTATCTGATGCCTGCAACTACAATTGAGGTATCTGTTTCTGCAGCCGGATATACTACAGTAAACTATCCGTTTGCAGTTCAATTGCCGGAAACTGGTTTGCAAGCATTTATCGGAAATATTGCTAAAAGCAAGGGTCAGGATGTATTTGTATTGCGCGAGCTGAGAGATAAAAAGATTCCTGCCAACACGCCGATGATTCTTGCCGGAGCACAAGGCAGCTATACGCTGACTATCTTGGATAAGAACGTACAGATTGATGCTGTTGCAGAGAATCCGCTTAAAGGAACTTATATGCAAAAGACAATGTCAAACGGAGTAGTTACTTATGTTCTTTCTAAGCCATCGTCATTCGAAGTTGGTTTCTACAAACTGGAAGATACTGAAGATATGCAAAACGGTGCTACTCCAAATCGTTTGATTCCATCTAACAAAGCTTATTTGCCGGGAAGCAGTCTTTCGCAAACAACAGCACAGACCTACGGATTTGCTTTCTCTTTGGATGAGAATGGCGGAGGAACAACCGGTATCGAAGAAGAAACCGTGACCGACCTTTCCAAAGAAGAATTCTTCGACTTGCAAGGTCGCCGTGTGATGAAACCATCCAAGGGTATCTTCGTAACCAAGAGCGGAAAGAAAGTGCTATTCTTCTAAGACAAAAACAATCAATTACAACAGTAGAAAAATTTAAAATTCAGATAATTATGAAAAAGCAATATAGCAAACCGAATATGAAATGTGTCAAACTCCGTGGAGCAGAACAGCTGATGGCTGCAAGCGGAGACCAATGGGGTATTAACGGCAATGGCGATACAAAGCCTACAATATCCGGTGGCAACGGTGGAGGAATCCTCAGTAACGAAGAGGGGATGGACATTTGGGGAAATAACGGAAGCATTTGGGAATAATCCCATCCGCCAATAAAACAAGTATAAAAACAGCCATGCATCGAAAGCGAAAGCTTGGATGCATGGCTGTTTTATTTGTATACGTCCGCAAGTAATTAAAAACAAGCAGAAAACATTTTGCAAGCGAGAAAACGTTCCGACAGATTTGCAATCCGCCCGCTTTAGCGTAACGCATTATGCACTATAGCAAGCGGATTCGGAAATCCGCTTGAACGCAATCAACGTATTCTTACTTGCTGCAAATCCGTTTACACAGATACGGCTTCAATTATTTTGCATTGATTTCGCGGATCAGATGATCCGCTTTTCCCCACTGGTCGATGATGTAAAGCACATAACGAATGTCTACACCAATACAACGGGTAAGGCTTTGTGTGAAACTGATGTCACTGCTCATGGCATCCCAGTTGCCGTCGAATGCCAAACCAACCAATTCTCCCTTGCCGTTGAACATAGGACTTCCGGAATTTCCGCCGGTGATGTCGTTGTTGGTGATGAAGCAAAGCTGCATCTCGCCGGTATTTTTGTCCTTATACGCACCGAAATTGCCTTCTTTCAGCATGGCAGTGATGCTTGGTTCCACCTTATAGTCGGCGATAGAATCACTTTGTGCAATCTTGTTGAGCAAGCTCTGCGAGGTGGTAAAGTAGTTTTGGTGAATGCCTTCGTTGGTATAGTCGGCTACAATACCATAGCTCAGGCGCAGCGTACTGTTTGCATCTGAATAGTGAGCCTGGTCTTCCTCCATTTCCACAACGGCACGGCACAGCAGTTTCTCGTTTTCGGCAATTGCATAAGCCTGCTTCTCGTTTTTCTCGGTCAGCTGCTTGTGCAAGTCAGACACTTGTTTGATGTAAGTCATCATCAAGTCGTTTTTGAGGCTCTCCGGAGTCATGTTTTTCAGCACACCCTCACTGGCCAAAGCTGATTTCTGGAACAGGTTTTCAACAAACTTCTTGTAGTCGCCGCCAAAATCAGACTTCACGGTTTGGTAGAACTCCGGCAGATAAGCAGCAGCAACAGCCTTGCCGTAGAAAGCCATCAGGGCAGCGGTAGCCTCTTTGTCCACACGGGCATCAAAGTCTTTGTACTTCTTCTCCAGTCTTTCCAGCAGTTCCTTTTTGGCATCCTCATCTTTTTCCTCCATCCATCGGTCCATGGTGTAGGCAATGTTGAAGATATCCGATCCGCCCAGGAAGGTTTCGCGCAGGAACATAAAGGCAAAGAAGTCAGCCTTACGGTCGTTGTAAGCTTTTTCCAGCTTTTGGAACATGTTGCCAAATACCTTCTGGTTATCCTTGCTGCCCTCAATCCAGGCACGCAGTCGCTTTTCCAGATCCTGTTTCTGCTCCACTACTTTCAGTTCTTTCAGAGCCTTGTTCATGCCGATACTGTTTTTCCAGTAGTTGGAACTCTGTGCATATTTGGCTGCATATTTCAGACGGATGGTGGCATCAGCGTCCATCCATTTTTTCCAAACATCCTGTTTCACACCGCGCACCTCGATACGCGAAGCGTTGATGCTGTTGATGCGCTCCTCAATACCGAACGAAGACAGATAGCGGTCGGTGCTTCCGGGGAATCCCATGGTCATGCAGTAATCGCCCATCTGGAATCCCTGGATAGATACAGGAGCATATTTTTTAGGACGGTAAGGCTGGTTGTCGGCAGAATAATCAGCCGGTTCGTTGTTCTTGTCGGCATAAACACGGAACATGCTGAAGTCGCAAGTCTGACGCGGCCACATCCAGTTGTCGGTTTCACCGCCGAACTTACCCAAGCTCTGAGGCGGAGCAAATACCAGACGCACGTCGGTGAAGTGCTTATATACCGATACATAATATTCGTTGCCGCTGTAGTAAGAGCTTACTTCGGCTGTCAGTGTGGCATCGTCTTTGGTATATTCCTTCTGAATCTTTTCGAAGATAGAATAGATATTCTCGTTCAGGACGCGCATTTTCCAGTTGTCGCCATACTCTTTTCTCTGTTTCTTGCTGGTCTTTTTGTAAATCTTTTCCAACTCTTTGTTCACGCGGTCGGTCACATTTTCGGTAAACTGCAGGATGTCTACAAACAAGCCCGGAGCCGGGATTTCCTTGTCTCTGCCCGAAGCCACGAAACCGTTTTTCAGCATGTCGTTTTCGGGGGTAGACAAGGCTTGGATGTTGCCAAAGCCGCAGTGATGATTTGTAAAGAGCAGACCTTCGTTGGATACGATTACGCCGGAACAGAAGCCGCCAAAGCTGACCACTGCATCTTTCTGCGAGATTCCATCTGGGTTATACAAGTCTTTGTCGGTCATTTGCAGTCCCAGTCCGTTCATCACCTTCATGCTTTGCGGTGTCAGACTGTTGAGCATCCACATGCCTTCGTCGGCTTTCATTTGTGTGCCTGCCATCAGCGAGAAGGCAAGCAGCGTCATCATTTTTTTTCTCATATATAATAAAATTAAAATAATTGTTTTCTTATGGGTAGAATATCAGCGAGTCGGCCTCTGCTTTTTGCAGCAGCCATTGGCGCAGTTTGTTTTTTGCCGGCTGACTCATTTTTTGTTTCAGGAATACAGTAATCAGTGTGGCCGTGTCGTTGGGTGCTCCTTTCTCAATGGGGATATTGATGCCGTAGCCCAGGCGCACGCTGCTCACTTCGGGGAAAAGCACCAGGCATTCTTGCTGAATGCCTTGAGCCGACTGGGTTAGTCTTTCTACCGGTTGCCATTGTTTTTTCAGGGCCTCGGTTTCTTGTCGGATTTGTTTTTCCTGTTCCAGTTGCAGCTCGGCCGAAATAAGTTGTGCATTGCCTTTCAGCATAGACTGGATTTCTTTGGAATTCAAGTTGCTTCCGCCCTGAACAATCGATAGCTTGACTTCCTCCAGGCCATATTTCTGCATTCGTTTGTGGATGTCTTTTATCCGGTCTTGGTTCACTTCCTGTCCCAGAAGCACCACTTGAATGGTTTTTTCCTTATAGCGGATGTCGCGGGTCACCACGCGGGTGGTGTCGGATTCCAGCTCGTTGGCAATAAAGTTGGATGCTTTTTTCTCGAATACCGTTTCGCGCACCATGTGATAAGTAAGGAAAGAAGCGGGCACCATGGTCAGAACTGCTATCGAGGCAATAATCTGTTTCACGCGGTTTTCGCGCTTCGGGTCTTGAAATTCTTTCTTTTTGAAGTGCATGATATGCACGCCGATAACCGTAGCCAGACTGATAAAGATGGTGTTAATCAGGTAGAGGTAAAATGCTCCGGCAGCATAAATCCAATTGCCTGTGGCTATACCGAATCCGGTGGTGCAGATGGGAGGCATCAAAGCTGTGGCTATCGCTACGCCCGGAATGACATTTCCGTTGCGCTGACTGATGCTGCAGGTGGCAATGATACCCGCCAAACCGCCGCAAAGGGCTATGAATACGTCATAAATGGTTGGGGCAGTGCGTGCCAGCAACTCTGATTGGGCTTCGGCAAGCGGTGTAACCAAAAAATAGGTGGTAGCAGTAAGCACACTGAATATCGTGGCTATGGTGAAACTCTTCAATGAACGCTTGAACAACTCAAAGTCGTTGATGCCCACACCTAATCCCATTCCCATGATGGGGCCCATGATGGGGGAGATAAGCATGGCACCGATGATTACTGCCGTTGAGTTGGTGTTCAGTCCCAAGGATGCCACGAAGATGGCAAAAATCAGAATCCAGAGTTTAGCACCTTTAAAGTCTACACTGTCTTTGATACGGGCAATGGTTTCTTGCTCGGGCGCCTTGTCGTCGCCTACATGGAAGATGCGTCCGGTGATGCGTCTTACTATTTGTATAATTCCATTATCCATAATTCTCTGTTCTTATGTGGTTATTTAAAATATTTGCCAATGACCGGAAGACGCTTCAGCGGAAAGTCGGTACGAACAATATACAGCACGAACGGAAGTATCAGCAGGCTCTTCAGGGTGAGGCGAAGCCAAAGATTCCATTCCCCGGGAATCAGCAGCATGGCTGCCGTGAGAAGCAGCGACAAAACTACATAGGTCAGAATGCTGCGCATAGGGTAGGCTATCGGGTTTTTACGCTGCCCTACAATATAAGACAGAAGCATGGCGGTGCCATAGCCGGCAAAACCGCCCCAGGCACAGGCCATATAACCGTATTTGGGTATAAACAAAAGGTTGATGGCAAGCAACACGGCGCAGCCTGCCAGCGAGAACCAGGCGCCCCAAATGGTCTTGTCTATCAGTTTGTACCAAAAGGACAGATTGAAATATATACCCATCATAATCTCGGCTGCCATGACAATGGGCACAACGCGCAAGCCTTCCCAATAGCCGGGTGCCACGATATATTTCAAGCCGTCGAGCCAGGCCATCACACACAAGAAGGCCAGCAGGGTGAAGATGATAAAGAACTTCATGCCTTGAGCGTAGGTGGACTTGCTGTCTTTGTCGTTTGCCTTGCCGAAAACAAACGGCTCGTAGGCATAGCGGAATGCTTGGGTTATCATGGCCATAATCATGGCTATCTTGACACAGGCGCCATAAATGCCTAGTTCTACCTGTCCCGCCTGGACATCTCCGTATACCAGCGGAAAGATAATCTTATCTGCCGTCTGATTCAAGATGCCTGCCACACCCAATACCAGGATGGGCCAGGCATAGCGTAGCATGCGTTTGGCCAATGCTATGTCGAGGGTGTAGCGGAATCCGGTCAGTTCGGGAATGAAGAAGGCTACTATGGCTGCCTTGCATACCAGGTTCAGACCAAAGATGTAGCCCACACCTACACCCGGATTATAAATCATGCCGACTACATCCGGATAGAGCGGATAGAGTTTGGGCAAGACAAGAAAGTAAAGAAGGTTGGTGCCTATGTTCAAACAGATGAACAGCAGATTCAAAGCGGCAAACTTGAGGGCTTTTTTCTGAAAACGAAGCCAGGCAAAAGGTATGGCTAAAAAGGCATCCAATGCCACACAGGCACCCATGATTCCAATGTATTCGGGATGGGAGGCATAGCCCATGGCTGCCGAAATCTGTGGCAGAAAACCCAGAATGCCTGATAAAAAGAACAGGGATACGATGCCTACCAGCAGCAGGGTGGTGGAATATACCACCAGCGGATGCTCTTCTTTCTTGTTGGCAAAGCGGAAAAAGGTGGTCTCCATACCAAAGGTGAGGATGACCAGCACCAAGCCTACATAGGCATATATGTTGGTCACGATGCCATATCCGCCCGATGAGGCAGGTAATACTGCCGTATAGAGCGGCACGAGCAAATAGTTCAGAAAACGTCCGATAATGCTGCTCAAGCCATATATCGCAGTGTCTTTTACTACTGATTTCAGTTCAGCCATAATTATTTATCGTTTGATTAGTTCGAAAAAAAGAAATAGGCCACGGCGATGGCGGCAATGACTCCTGCCGCATCGGCTATCAGGCCGCAAGTCAGTGCGTGGCGGGTCTTGCGAATGCCCACACTGCCGAAGTAAACTGCCAAAATATAGAATGTGGTGTCGGTAGAGCCCTGGAAAATACAACTCAAACGGCCTACAAATGAGTCGGCACCATAGGTTTGCATGGCATCGACCATCATGCCGCGTGCTCCGCTTCCGCTGAGTGGTTTCATCAGGGCTGTGGGCAAGGCGCCCACCAGTTGGTCGTCGGCTCCTACCCAACGAAGGAAAGCGGCAATGCCATCGGTCACAAGGTCCATCGCACCCGATGCACGGAATACACCCACTGCCACCAGGATGGCAATCAGATAGGGGATGATGCGCACCGCAGTGTCAAATCCATCCTTTGCTCCTTCAATAAAAGCATCGTAGACATTGCAGCGCGCACGAACACCGGCTGCAATAAATGCAATGATGATGGAAAACAGAAGTATATTGGCTGTGGTGGTGCTGAGGGTGTTCATCAGCTCGCGGTCCATCGAACTGAATAGTACAATCAGGCCTGCGATAAACAGAAGGGAACCGCCCAAAGTGAGAAGAATGGTCTTGTTCCATAACGATATTTTCTGATAACAGGCTGTGGCAATGATTCCGGCAAGTGTGGAAGCAAAGGTGGCCAACAGCAAAGGTATGAAGATGTCGGTGGGCTGGGCTGCACCCATTTGGGCGCGATAAACCATAATGCTTACGGGGATGAGCGTCAGTCCGGATGTGTTGAGCACCAAAAACATAATCATCGGATTGGTGGCTGTGTCTTTTTGTGGATTCAATTCCTGAAGACCTTCCATGGCTTTCAGCCCCAAGGGTGTGGCTGCATTGTCCAAACCCAGCATGTTGGCAGCCAGATTCATAAAAATGTTGCCCATCACCGGATGGTTCTTGGGCAAATCCGGAAAGAGCTTGGTAAAAAGAGGCGATAGCCAGCGTGCCAGCATATTTACCAGACCTCCTTTTTCGCCAATCTTCATGATGCCCATCCATAGCGAAAGCACGCCGGTCAGGCCCAAAGAGATTTCAAACGCTGTCTTCGAACTGGTGAAAGTGGCATCCATGATGGCCGGGAAGACAGTCAAGTCTCCCTTAAAAATCAATTGGGTCAGGGCCGCAAGGAAAGCAATGCCGAAAAAGGCTATCCAGATGTAATTTAATACCATAACTCAGCTTTGTCTGATTTAGATTTGTAAACTTATTCTATTCAGAATAGGAGACAAAGGTACACTTTTTTCTCTTAATATACTGTGCTTTTGCGATAAAGGCTGTGTTTTTTGCTGAGAACTTAATATTGTTGTATCTTTGCGCTCCATGGAAGAAGAATTTGACATACGAGAACAACAGCGAAATTCCGGAGAAAGGGATTTTGAAAATGCCTTGCGCCCCTTGTGCTTTGAAGATTTCAGCGGGCAATGCAAGGTGGTGGACAATCTGCGTATTTTTGTTGAGGCTGCAAAGTTCCGCGGAGAACCGCTGGACCATACGCTGCTGCACGGACCTCCGGGATTGGGCAAAACAACATTAAGCAATATTATTGCCAATGAACTGGGCGTGGGTTTCAAGCTTACGTCGGGACCGGTATTGGACAAACCCGGCGATTTGGCCGGACTGCTCACTTCTTTAGAGCCGAACGACGTGCTGTTTATTGATGAAATACACCGACTCAGTCCGGTGGTGGAGGAGTATCTGTATTCGGCAATGGAGGATTACCGCATTGACATCATGATTGACAAAGGACCGTCTGCCCGCAGCATTCAAATAGACTTGAATCCGTTTACGCTGATTGGTGCCACTACCCGAAGCGGCTTGCTTACGGCACCGCTCCGCGCCCGATTTGGCATTAACCTGCATCTGGAATATTATGATACTGAGGTGCTGGCACGCATCGTGGAGCGCTCTTCGGGCATATTAAGAGTGCCCATCACTTGGGAGGCCGCCGGTGAAATTGCTTCGCGCAGCCGCGGAACTCCGCGTATTGCTAATGCTTTGCTGCGACGCGTGCGCGATTTTGCACAGGTGAAGGGAAGTGGACGCATTGACGTGGAAATTGCACGCTATGCGCTCGAAGCCTTGAATATCGACCAGTTTGGACTGGACGAAATCGACAATAAGATATTGCTCACAATCATTGATAAATTTAAAGGAGGACCGGTGGGTATCTCTACCATTGCCACGGCAATCGGAGAGGATGCCGGCACGGTAGAGGAAGTGTACGAACCTTTCCTTATTAAAGAGGGATTCATAAAACGTACGCCACGCGGAAGAGAAGTTACCGATCTGGCTTATCAGCATCTGGGTATTAACCGATATGAAGGGGGCAGACTGGGCAGTTTGTTTGATTAATGTCCATCTATATGATGGTTTTAACAGGTAGTGTATGATTACTTATTTTGCAGAAGGGGTGCGCATGCCCGACATCAAAAAGCGCGAAAACTCGGAATGGGTAAAGGCCGTTGCTGCTTCGTATGGCAAACGGGTTGGTGAAATTGCCTATATTTTTGTAGACGATGAAAAGATATTGGAGGTGAACCGCCAGTATCTGCAACATGATTATTATACGGATATCATTACGTTTGACTATTGCGAAGGGGATAAAATTGCCGGAGATTTGTTTATCAGTCTGGATACGGTGCGAAGCAATGCCGAACAGGTGGGTGCCTCTTATGAAGAGGAACTGCACCGCGTGATTATCCACGGTATTTTGCATCTGTGCGGAATTAATGACAAAGGACCCGGAGAACGCGAAATCATGGAAGCCGAAGAGGATAAGGCTTTGGCATTGCGCCGGAATATGATTGGGGAGTAACTCCTGTCGGGAACAGATCATATCCCACACAAAAAGAGCCGCATCGGAAACGTTTAGTCCGATGCGGCTCTTTTTTATGCGGTCTGTTGCGACACTTATTTCTTTTCAAGCAGCTCCAGGGCTTTACACACAGCTTCGTCGTCTTGGTATATTACCTCAAAGTATTCCGACATGTCCCAAAAGTCGCGGGCAAGCAGTGCCTTGATTTGTCGCTTAAGAAGCGGTATGGTTTTGTTTCGTTCTTCGTCGTCTTTAGGTTTGACCGATTTTTTCTCTGCTTCTTGCTGCAACAGTGCCAGTTCTTTTTCGCCAATCTGATAGTTTTTCAGGAAGTCCTTGAATGTGGGATGGGCCGCTTTGATTTCCTTGCGATAGCGGTCGCTGATTTTCAGCGTGGTGCTGATGACGACACCTTTTGCTGTCAGTTCGCGGTAGTACTTGGTGTATTTGGCAGTGTCCAACGGAATGAAATAGTCGGGCATAATGCCTCCGCCTCCATAAACGACCCGTCCTTTCTTTAGGGTCGTGTATTTTAATGAGTCGGGAAAATGAATGCTGTCTGCATGAATCAGTTCGCCGCGGTTGTAGCGGTTGATGACATCCATATTATATGACTGCTTGTTGCCGTTTTTATATGGTTTTTGAATGCAACGTCCTGCCGGGGTATAATAACGGGCAATGGTCAGACGCATGGATGAACCGTCGGGCAAATCCAGAGGACGTTGTACCAATCCTTTTCCAAACGTGCGTCGTCCGATAATAATTCCTCGGTCATGGTCTTGTATGGCTCCCGTAACAATTTCGGCTGCCGAAGCAGAATACTCATCAACTAACACAGCCAGTTTGCCTTCCTTAAATGCACCCTTGCCGGTGGCTTTGTATTTTCGGATGTCCGAAGTGGAACGTCCCTTGGTATAAACAATCAAGTCGCCTATATTCAAAAACTCATTAGCAATGTCGATAGCCGCACCCAAATATCCGCCTCCATTTTGTTGCAAGTCCAGAATAAGGTGTTTCATGCCTTGCTTTTTCAGTGTATGGATGGCTTCTTGCACTTCTTGGTGCGTTTTGGCGCCAAAGCTGCTGACACGAATCAGTCCGGTTTGCTTGGTGAGCATATAAGTAGCATCTACGGATACCATTGGAATTTTGTCACGCTTCACGTCAAAATGAAGCATTTCGTCGATGCCGTTTCGCAACACACCCAGGCGAACAAACGAACCCTTTGGCCCTTTTAGGCGGCGCATAATTTCGTCCCGACTCATTTTAACTCCTGCAATGCTCGTGTCGTTTACCGTAACAATTCGGTCTCCGGCCAGGATACCGGCCTTTTCCGACGGACCCTTGCTTACGGGCTGGATGACAAAAAGCGTGTCTTCCAACATGTTGTATTGCACGCCAATACCTTCAAAGTTACCTTGCAACGGCTCATTCATCTGCTTGGTCTCCTTAGCATTGGAATAGGCAGAGTGCGGATCCAGTTCCTTGAGCATGCCGATAATGGCATCTTCGGTAAGTTTATCCGTATCCACACTGTCTACATATAAGCTACTGATGGCAAGGTGTGCCATATAGAGTTTCTTGACTGCCGCCTCATAGGCTTCTACGTTCATTTTGCTTTGTGCTGCAACAGGCAAACTGCCTATAAGGGCCAGCATACTAAGAGCCAGCCATTTTAATTTCATCATCATTATTATTTTATCAGAAATGTTATTCTTCTATGGAAAAACCCTCAGGAAGAAATTCTGTGATATCTCTGCCAAAGTGCATCAGTTCGCGTACGATGGTTGAGCTGACACAGGCTAAATCGGGCTCTGTGAACAGAATGACCGTTTCTATGCCCGAGAGACGTTTGTTGACATCTGCTATTGCCAGTTCGTATTCAAAATCTTTGTGGGAGCGGACACCTCTTAAAATGAAGTCTGCTTCCTTGCGTTTGGCGAAGTCAACTGTCAGATCGCTGTAGGCTTCTACCGCAATGCGCGGTTCGTTGTGATAAAGCTTTTTCAGTGCTTCGATGCGCTTTTTGATTGATACAATGCCTTTTTTGTTTTCGTTGATGCCCACTCCGATGATGATTCGGTCGAAGAGTTTCAAGCCTCTTCGGGCAATGGAATCGTGTCCCCGCGTATAGGGGTCGAAACTTCCGGGAAAAATAGCTGTTCTCATCACATTTCTGCTTCCTCGAGTGTAGGGTCTTCTTCTACAACCAAGTTGTTGATAATAAAGTTTTGACGTTCCATGGTGTTTTTACCCATATAATATTCCAGCAATTCTTTCACTTGGTCGCTTTTTTGCAGCGACACCTGTTCCAGTCGCATTTCAGGACCGATAAAATGCTTGAACTCATCGGGAGAAATCTCTCCCAATCCTTTGAATCGGGTGATTTCCGGGTCTGGTCCGAGCAACTCAACGGCTGCAACCCGTTCTTCTTCCGAGTAGCAATATTGGGTCACAAAGTCGGAGCGTGTAGAAAGTACCATGCTTTTGTTTTTATCCTGCAAGGCCAGCTGTTCTTCAATTTCTTTCAGTTTGCTTTTTCCCAACTTGCTCTTTTTGTTGCGTACACGGAACAAGGGGGTTTGTAGGATATATACATGCCCTTTTTTTATCAGGTCGGGGAAAAACTGAAGGAAGAAAGTAATCATCAGCAGACGGATATGCATGCCGTCTACATCGGCATCTGTAGCCACAATTACTTTGTTGTAGCGAAGCCCGTCCAGTCCATCTTCGATATTCAACGCGGCCTGAAGCAAATTAAACTCCTCGTTCTCGTAAACCACCTTCTTAGTCAGTCCGTAACAATTGAGGGGTTTGCCACGCAGACTGAATACAGCCTGTGTGCTCACATTGCGGCTTTTGGTGATAGAACCCGAAGCCGAATCTCCCTCGGTGATGAAGATGGAACTTTCCAATCGAGGGTCATCTTCGAGCTCTTCGTTCTTTTTGGCTGTTTTGGTGTCGTTGAGATGGACGCGGCAATCGCGCAGTTTCCGGTTGTGCAGGTTTGCTTTCTTAGAGCGTTCGCGTGCCAATTTGGCTACACCCGCCATTGCCTTTCTTTCTTTTTCGTTTTCCGAGATTTTTTGGATAATTACTTCTGCTATGTCCGGGTTGCGATGCAGGAAGTTGTCCAACTGTTCTTTGATAAAATCTCCGACAAACTTATCTATGCTGATGCCGCCATCGGGTATGGTTGTAAGCGAACCGAGCTTGATTTTTGTCTGGCTCTCAAACAAAGGCTCTTCGATGTTGATGGATACAGCTCCTACCAGTCCGTTGCGTATATCGCCAAAATCGAAGTTCTTGCCAGAAAATTCCTTGATGGTTTCTGCGATATGTTTCTTGAAAGCACTCTGATGCGTACCACCTTGTGTGGTGTGCTGTCCGTTGACAAACGAATAGTATTCCTCGCCATACTGATTGTTGTGCGTAAAAGCAATTTCAATGTCTTCGCCTTTCAGGTGAATGATGGGATACAATCCGTCGTTGGTCATATTATCGTTGAGGAGATCCACCAAACCGTTGCGCGAATGAATCCGTCGTCCGTTAAACAGAATGGTCAAACCGGTATTCAGATAGGTGTAATTGCGCAGCATAACCTCAACGAATTCCTGGCGGAAACGGTAGTGCTTAAACAATGAACTGTCTGGTTCGAAATAAATATAGGTGCCGTTTTCTTCTTCTGAATCTGTGGTGTTGTCCTGCATCAGCACGCCTTTTTCGAATACTGCGCAACGGCATTGTCCGTCGCGGTAGCTGTGTACTTCGAAACGTGTGCTCAAAGCATTCACGGCCTTAATACCCACACCATTCAGTCCGACACTTTTTTTAAAGGCTTTCGAATCATATTTGCCACCGGTATTCAGAACGCTTACCGCCTCAATCAGCTTGCCTTGGGGGATGCCTCGTCCATAGTCGCGCACACTGACGCGCAGATTCTCTTCGAGGTTTACCTCAATGCGCTTGCCGGCATTCATTTTGAACTCATCGATGCTGTTGTCTACTACTTCTTTGAGCAATACATAGATACCGTCTTCTGCCAACGAACCATCGCCCAGTTTTCCAATATACATACCCGGTCGGGTACGTACATGTTCCATATCAGACAAGTGGCGGATATTATCGTCTGTATAAGCTACGGTAGCCTCCAATTGTGGCTCTTCAATTCCATTCAAATCATCCATGATATCCTCCCTTAATCTGTTTGTTAAATTGTTTTTTGATAGCAACGTCTTTGTTTATGAACTTCAGCATCCAGGTAGGCCCATTGCCCCTGGCTTTTATCGTTTGTTTCGAGCTGTGGATGCGTTTCGCCAAATTTAAAGCCCATTTTTTGCGTAATCGGAATCAAATCGGCAAAGAGCATGGCATTGACACCTTTGTTCTGATATTCAGGAAGTACGGCCACCAGTAGTAAATCTACAATGTCCGAACGCTTAAAGTAGAGGGCTTTTGCCAGGTGAAACCATCCGAACGGGAATAAGCGCGAGTGGGCTTTTTGCAACGCTTTCGAGAGCGACGGCATACCGATACCAATGGCAATCGGTTCGTTGTCGGCAGTTTCGATTACAGTAACCAGACGCAGGTCAACCAAAGGCAGATATACATTGACATATTGATCTATCTGGCGTTTGTTCATTTGCGAGAAACCATATAGCGGAGCATAAGCCTTGTTCACCACGTCAAATATTTTGTATCCGTAGCCACTTTGGCGCACCTCTTTCACATTCTTGAATTTGCGTACATGCAAATTCAAGCGTTTTTCGCAGATTTCTGCCACGCGGAAGTATTTAGCCGAGCGAGCTTCATGTTCTGAGTCCGGTACACGTACTTTTCGCTCCACCCAGTCTACTTCTTTCTCATAGCCATGCAACTCCATGTGCTTGGGATAATACGGATAGTTATAGATGGTGGCCATGGTGCTGAGCTGGTCAAATCCACCGGTAAGCATACCTTCCGGGTCCATGTCCGTAAAGCCTAACGGTCCGACAACACGATTCATCTGGTGTTCTTTGGCCCATTTTTCTACGGCAGACAACAGAGCTTTGGACACTTCCGGGTCGTCGATAAAATCAATCCATCCGAAGCGGGCGTCTTTCACATTCCAAGTGTCGTTGGCTTTTTTGTTGATAATGGCTGCCACGCGGCCAACAATCTTGTTGTCGCGATATGCTAAAAAAAAATCTACCTCGCAAAAATCAAAGGCAGCATTTTTTTTAGGGTTGAATGTATCTAATGTATCCTCGTAGAAATCAGGTACGGCAAATTCGTTATCCTTGTATAGTTCGTAATTAAAACGGACAAAAGCTTTCAGATCTTTATGGTCGGAAATTTTCTTAATAATGACTTCGGACATAGCAGTTTATATCAATATTGATGATTAATTGACAAAGATAGTTTTTTTTTTCAAAATCGCTGTCTAAAGCATTTGAAAAAGAAAAAAAATAGAGATAAATTCTGATTTGGTTCAGAAAAAAAAGAAAATATTTGCTAATCAGACCATAATATTTTATTTTTGTTCGCAAAAGAAAGTTTTAAAAGTAATAAATATGGGAAAGTTTAAAAAATTATGCTTAGCCACAGCATTGGTGTTTGGATGCGGACAGGCAGCTATGGCCAAAGACAACACAACCGAGAAGGATTATAAATCCTATCCACACATGTTTTTTGGATTGCATGGTGGTGGCCAGTTGACTTTTACAAATTATAAAAACTCCAAACTGATTACACCGATGTATGGTGCTTCGTTTGGTGGTTACTTCACTCCGGTGGTAGGAACTCGTTTGCACGTGAGCGGTTTTCAGAACCGTGGTGGTGTGAGAGGCATTAATGAAACTTACGATTATAAATATGTGACTACCGACTTGGATTTGATGTTGAACCTGACAAACCTCTTCTCTAAGAGAGACGACAATGTGTTCAATGTAGTGCTCTTTGGTGGTGTCGGATTGAATTATGCTTGGGACAACGACGACTTGCTGGCTATGAACGCTGCTGGTAAGACCAACTATTCACAGGCATGGAACAAAGACCTTTTGTCGCACAATGCACGCGTGGGTATGTTGTTTGACTTGAATCTGGCCAAGCACTTCAACCTGAACCTTGAAGTAGCAGCCAACAGTTTGTCGGACAAATATAATTCTAAGGTAAGAACCAGTGATGACTGGCAGTTGACTGCTTCGTTGGGACTGATTTTCAAATTCGGTTTCAAGAATAATAAGAAGAAGGAAGCTGTCAGCGAAGCACCTGTGGTGGTAGAACCTGTAGAGGAGTGGGCAACCCGTACCGATACGGTGTGGTATGATGACGTAGTATATAAAGATGTTCCGGTAGAGGAAAAACTGGAAAATGCTATCTACTACAAGATTTCTACCTCAGAACCTAATCCTCAGGCTAAGATTGAAGAAGTGGTTGCTTTCGTAAAAAATCACAAGAATGCCAAAGTTAAGGTTACCAGCTATGCCGATAAAGGTACCGGAAATGCGAAGATTAACATGAAGTATTCTAAGATTCGTACACAGAATGTTGTAGATGCTTTGGTAAAGGCTGGTGTGGATAAGGCTATTATTACAGCAGAATCTAAGGGTGATACCGTACAGCCTTTTGCTGAAAACGACAAGAACCGTGTTTCTATCGTGGTAGTTACCGGAGAAGGAGTAAAGAAAGAAAAACAAGTACTTAAGAAATTCAGATTAGAGGAAGTACGTTATAGAGTGAAATAATTTTTTGTTTCTATTTCAGAAAAAGGGGAGCTGTTGAAGCTTCCCTTTTTTGAATAGATTTAGTTTTAACAAGCCTTTTTTCGGGGCTAATAACGCTTTTCAGAATCGTGGTAGGAAAAGAGCAAATACAAATCAAATCATATTTATTTGAGAAGGGAGTGTCTGAGCATCATTTGATGATTCATGTGGCCGACAAGACGCAAACTTTTCAGGAGCAGATTCGGCAGGTATTTGGAGATTACAGACAGATACAGCAAGAGGTTTTGCCCAAGGCTTATCCTGTATTTATGCGTGTGTTTCTGAGCGATAGTGCAAACCAGGCGGATGAGGTTGCCTTCTTTACGAAGGAGGCTACACATGCGGTGTCGGTTATTGAGCAGCCACCATTGGATGGAAGTAAGATAGCTCTGTGGGTATATCTGCAAACAGAGGTGGAGCCGGTGAAGCTTTGCGGTGATGAGGATGCGCTTGCTTGTGGTTTGCATGCTTTCAGACACGGCTGTTTTACGCATTGGTGGGGTGGAGGCATGGTGAATCTGGGAGAAAATTCTGAGCGGCAAACTTATGGCTTATTGGCTCAGTATGCCCGGTGTTTGGAAAAAAAAGGCATGAATTTGCTGGAACATTGTGTGCGTACCTGGTTCTTTGTGCAAAATGTGGACGTGAATTATGGGGGAGTAGTTTCCGGAAGAAACCGTCTTTTTGCTGAAAAGGGGCTCACCACCGACACGCATTTTATCAGCAGTACGGGAATTGGCGGACGAAAAGCCGAGGCAGATGTGCTGGCTGTGATGGATACTTATGCCGTTGAGGGACTGCTGCCGCATCAGATGGGCTATCTCTATGCTCCGACACACTTGAATCCCACTGCCGAATATGGGGTGAGCTTTGAACGAGGTACTTACATTAATTATGGTGATCGCAGACATCTGTTTATATCAGGTACTGCCAGTATCGACAACCATGGGAATGTGGTGCATCCAGGCGATGTCCGCAAGCAAGTGGAACGCATGTGGGAAAATGTAGAAACCTTGCTTGCCGAAGGAGGAGCCGGCTTTAAAGATGTGGCATCAATCATGGTTTATCTGCGCGATGTGGCGGATTATGCTTTGGTAAACAAGATGTTCCGGGAGCGTTTCCCGGACATCCCTTATGTGATATTATGGGCTCCGGTTTGCCGCCCGGGATGGTTGGTAGAAATGGAGTGTATGGCTTTGCTGCCCATAACTCATTCAGAATATCCCGACTTCTGATTTCAGTTGTTTGTTAATACAAAGACCACGGTGTTTTTCCTATCTTGTCTGTATGCTTTGATAGGGAAAACACCGTGGTCTTTCTTTATTCTGCTCCGTCCGCTTTCACGCAATCCAGAATCACATGTTCTTCGTTCTTTAGCGTAGTGAGGAATAAATAGTGGTCGCCACCTTCTTTTATTTTCATCTTTTTGCGCATCTCCTGCACCGAAGACGGAAAGTTTCGGATGGTGATGTTTGCTTTGGGAAGTTCCTTTGTCAGCCTTTTCATGTCTTGCTTATTCAAGGCATAGCGGTTCATGATGCGGAATCTGCGTCCTGGAAATTCGGGAAGCAGCGTGTCTGATGTATATAAATGACTGTTGGGATGCAGTTTTTGTACCTTATATTGTTTGCAGAGACATTTGAATGCTCCGGCTTTCAGCAGGGAAGCATTCGGTTCATACAGATACAAGTCGGGTTGGTCGGTATAGACTGCTTCGGCTTTGTTCTCATCGTTTAAGTTATAAGAAAACTCTTGCATTCCTCCTTTTTGAAGGTTGATGCAATGCATGCGTACATCAGGCCCGGCAGAAGCTTGCAACACCAGCAACAACTCTTTGCACTCATTGTCCACACTGACTACATGTACCTCACTGACTTGTCTCAAAGCCGTCAGAGCTTGGTGAATATCCAACATCGGCGACAGCTTGGCCATACCGAAACTGCTGCATTTCACGATACATTCTGCCACTTCTTCTAAGTTGGGCGTGCAATCAGCCAGTGCTACTGTTTTCTTGCCTTGTGTATCCCGTCGTGCCGGATCGATGAAAACAAGCGACAGCGGTGCTTTTGTGGGCATAATTTCAGTACCGTTGCCACAGCATACTTCTGCCTGGTTCAGTTGCAGCACCTGCATGTTGTGTGCTGCAATGCGGCACAACACCTCCTGTTGCTCTATGTAAACCGCCCGGTCGAATAACGGAGCCAGATAACTGAAATCAATACCAAATCCGCCGGTCATATCCGCCATGCACAAGGGAGGTCTCAGATCTTTCAAAAGACGTTCAGCCACCTGCCGCTTATATCGGGCTGTAACTTCCGAAGAACACTGTTCCATGGAGATGCGTGGCGGGAAAATAATTTTCGGCGTATCAGCCCATTGTGGTAATTTACGCCGTGCAGTTTGGTAACCTTCAATCTGAACCAACGCCTGCTTCAAGTCAACCAAATCGTTTGTCGGTTTTTTCAGGGCAAGCTGATGCACATCTTCGTTTCGATGGGCGCAGATAAAATCCCACGTTTCTTGCTGAAACATTGCACCGTTTTATTTAGAGAAGAAATGCGTAAATGCGGCAATGCAATATTCATGGTCCTTTACGCTGGCAGTTTCTCGGCAGCTGTGCATGGCCCATACGGCAGCTCCCATGTCTACGCCACGTACATGCAGTGAGGCGCTCAGGATATTTCCCAAGGTAGATCCTCCTGCCACTTCGCTATGGTTTACGAAAGTCTGACACGGTACGCCGGCTTCCTGACATACAGAGGCAAAGACTGCAGCCGAATAGGCATCACTGAGGTATTTTTGAGACGCATTGTATTTTACAACAGGTCCGCCTCCCATAACAGGATGATTGGTCGGATCGTATTTCTCGCTGTAGTTAGGATGCCATGCATGTGCATTATCTGCGCTAACCAGGAAGGAATTCTCCACGGTTCTGTAGAAGTCCTCCAGAGTGCCCCCCTGTTTTAGGATGATTCTTTGCAGTACGCTGGTCAGGAACATGCTGCCTGCACCCTGTTTCGTTTGGCTTCCCACTTCTTCGTTGTCGAAAATAGCCAGTACCTTTGTCGCTTCATTATTTTCAGAAGCCAGCAGAGCTTCCAAGCCTGCATGCACCATGCTCAAGTCGTCTATGCGTCCGGAGCATAGGAATTCATTGTGAATACCCCACAGACAAGCGGGTGTGGTATCGTAAAGATACAAGTCGAAGTCCAGGATGTCTTCTTTCATAATCTTCAGTTCTTCGGCTATCAAGTTCAGGAGCAATCCTTCCTTTTCCAGTTCGTTGGTGACAAAACCCAAGACAGGCAGCATATCTTTCTGTTTCGAAAGTTTTACTCCCTCATTTACCTGTCGGTTAAAATGAATGGCCAGATTGGGAATCAGTACAACCGGTCGTTTTATCAGCAGCAGTTTGCTTGTCGGGTTCAAGGCATTGTCGCCTTTTATGATGACTCTTCCGCAGATGCTCAGCGGTCTGTCCATCCAAGTATTCAGAATGGCACCGCCATACGCTTCGACATTCAGTTTCACCAATCCGTCCTCGCACTTCATTTCTGCATTCGGTTTGATACGGAAAGTAGGTGAATCGCTATGAGCGGCAATGATTCTTGTTCCAGTTTCCGCCATCGGTTTGCTGCCTAATTCGAAAGCAAATATTGCCGAGTCGTTTTTTGTGGTGTAGAAACGTTTTCCGGGAGTCATATCCGGCATGGCATCAGCCATGTCCAGCTTTTCGAATCCAGCTTGTTCCAATAATTTTGCTACATTGCTTACTGCCAGGAAATTTACCGGCGAATTGTTTAGAAAGTCAATTAATCTTTGTATCATAAATAATAGTTGTTATTCTTGTATTCGTTCAAAAATACTATTTTTTTGTGACAAGTAGGGATTTTGTTATAAAAAATAAAGCCGAGAGTAGTAATCACTCCCGGCTTTTGTGAGAATAGGCAAGTTGTATCAAAAGATGCTGGTTCTTGTTATATGAGTTTTTTGCCTTATGCTTCTTTGCTTATTCGTTGTTGTGTTGTTTGGCCTGGAATGCCAGTGCATACATTTTCATCTGTTTCAGCATGGCAAGCAATCCGTTGCTGCGTGTGGGCGAAAGATGTTCTTTCAGTCCGATGCGTTCGATAAAATACAGGTCTGCATTCAATATTTCATCGGGTGTATGGTCTGACAAGACGCGTACCAACAGCAAGACAATACCTTTCACGATGAGGGCATCGCTTTCTGCTTGAAAGATGATGCGGCCTTTGTCGTTCAAATCCGCCTGAAGCCACACACGGCTTTGGCAACCGTCAATCAGGTTTTGGTCAGTTTTATATTCGTCTGGGAGCGGTTTTTCTTCGCTTCCCAAGTCAATCAGCAGTTGATATTTGTCCATCCAATCCTCAAAGTCATCGAATTCCTCGATAACCTCGTCCTGCAATTCGTCAATGGTTTTCATTATGCTTGAATTTTGTAGTTGTTATTACCTTGGTTTATTGTGCTTTTTCGTTTGCCTGATCCTCGTTATAGAGCACCTGCAGCACTGTTTGTCCCACCGCCTTAAGCACATTCTTGTCGATGTGCTCCATATTATCATTCACAGTATGCCATGTCGGTCCGAACGAGGACGGTCCGTCGGTGAAATAAGGGACTATGTCGATACACGGAATGCCTGCAATCTGGTTAACCGGGACATGGTCGTCGGTGATGTAGCCACTGGTGCGTTTAGGGAAATAATTACCATATCCAATGGCTTCGGCCGTGTTCCATACTTTATGAACGACTGTGGGTGCATATTCCAAGGAGTATGCCTCTTGTGAGAAGGTGCAACCCTGTCCGCCCACCATATCCAGCAGAATGCCATACATAGCCTTGTAGCCTTCTTTATGCGGATATTGAGACCAGTATTGCGAACCGAGGCACCAACTGTGTGCATGTTCTATGTTTTGTTCCTCCCATTGAGGCACTCCTCTGTCTTCTACGTCAAAGCAAACAAAGTCAATGCCGATGTTGCTGACAGGCTGTTGCTGCAATGCACGTGCTACTTCAAGCAATACAGCCACACCACTGGCACCATCGTTGGCTGCCAGCACCGGTTTTTTCCAATTGATCGAGTCCGGATCGTTGTCACTCCAAGGTCTGCTGTCCCAATGAGCGCAAAGTAACACACGGGCTTTTGCATCCGGATTAACCGAAGCAATGATGTTTCTGTTTTTCAGAATGGCACCGTCAAAGCCTCTTACATCTGCAATCTGTTCCGTAACCTCTGTTCCATACATTTTGAATTTGCCAACAATATAGTTGCCGCACTTGCGGTGCGCTTCCGTATTGGGTACACGTGGTCCGAAGTCACACTGGTCGGCCGTAAACTGATAGGCACTGTCGGCATGAAACGAAGGGCAGGCCACGTTGGTTGCTACAGGCTTTTCGGTTTTTGTAGTAGTAGCCTTTTTGCCGCAGCTGCTCCACAAGCAGAGTGAGGCAAGAGCCAGAGAGGTCCAATATTTCTTTTCCATGTTACGATCTGTTCTGTTGTGTATATTCTAGTTGTTTAAAATGCCCGTATCCAGAGAGCCTTTTGGATGCGCGCGTCACAGCGTTCTTCCATTTTGCACCTGTTGCATGACGCGCAGGAAGTTGCCGCCCCATATCTTACGGATATCCTCTTCGTTGAATCTTTCCCGCATCAGCAGTCGGGTAAAGTTTATCAGTTCGGCAGCCGAAGCGCATCCCGGTACACCGCCGTCGCCATCGAAATCGGTGCCGATGCCTACATGCTCCACTCCCATGATGCGAATCATGTGATTCAGGTGCTCCATGGCATCCAGGATACAAGCATCTCCTTCTTTTTTCAAGAAACCATGATACAAAGTAACCTGCACCACGCCTCCTTTTTGTGCTATAGCCTTCAGCTGCTCGTCGGTCAAGTTGCGCGGCACGTCACATAAGCTGCGGCACGAAGAGTGTGAGCAAACAATCGGCATGCTGCTGATGTCCAGTGCATCATAGAAACTCTTTTCCGAGGCATGTGACAAATCCACCATAATCCCCTTCCGGTTCATTTCCTGAATCACCTGTTCGCCAAACAGACTCACGCCATGATGTTCTTCCTCGGCAGCTTTGGCCGAGTCGCATATATCATTGTTGCCGTTATGACACAAGGTGATATACACCACACCTCTTTGTTTAAAGTGGTTTACAAGGCTGATATCCTTGGCCAAGGCATATCCATTTTCGATGCCCATCATGATGGCTTTTTTGCCTTGCTGTTTGAGTCGGTACAAATCATCCGGTGTTCGTGCAATCTGTATGGCAGTACAGTTTTTGGCAGCCATCTGTTCAATCTGGTCCAGGATGCTGTTTGCCTTTACGGTAGCTGCAGCCAAAGCCTCGTCTGTCCGTGCTTCCTGCTTCAGATAAGCTACCATGATGGTGGCATCCAGGTGGCCTTCGTTCATTTTGTGCAGGTCCACCAGGATTTGTGGATCTCTTTTATGGAAAGCAATCTGTCGGTCAAAGAACATAGGTGTGTCGCAATGACTGTCCAGGGTCAGCACTTTGCGGTGCATTTCCTTGGCGGCATGAAACGAAGCAGCTTGTGTTGTGAGCCATTCAAACAGCGGCATCATACATCTGTCTTGTTTCAGAATAAAGCATTCCGGATGCCATTGTACCCCCAGAATAGACTTATGTTCGTTTGATTCCACGGCCTCGATGATACCATCTGCCGAGCGTGCTGCAATGCGCAGGTGTGGTCCCGGATCGCTCACAGCTTGATGATGGAACGAATTAACCGGCATGGTTTCAGTTTGCAGCATATGATGCAAGTCAGAATCCGGCATGATTTGCACCCAATGCGAGGCAACGCTGCGGTCGAGCTCCTGACTGTGTTTCAGGAGAGTTTTTTTTCCGTTATAACTATGATAGATATCTTGATGTACTTTTCCGCCCAAGGCCACAGCCAGCACCTGAATACCGCGGCAGATACCCAGCATGGGAATCTGTCTGTCGTAGGCCAACTGTGCCAAAAGCAGTTCAGGTAAGTCTCTTGTTGCATTGATGCTTCCCAGTTCCCGTATCGGGTCTTCGTTCAGATACAGTGGGTTGATGTCGCCGCCTCCCGAGAAAAGCAAGCCGTCCACATGGTCCAATACTCCGATTAAGGCATCTTTATCCGTGAAAGGAGGAATAATCACGGGTGTAGCTCCGGCGCAGAGTACCGATTTAAAGTACCCTTCGGCCAGTTCACAACCCTTGTCGCCAAAGTTTCCTGTTATGCCAATTACCGGTTGTGCCTTATATCCCGGAAAAGCCTGGTGCATTTTGTCATAAGACTGCTGCCAGCAAAAGCCTCCTTTTTTCATCATGATTATTCGTTTTCTATGTTCTCTAAGCCAATGGGAATTTCCTTTTTGATGCTCTGTTCCAGCGAAATCAGTGTTTCTGTAGCAACGACACCCGGAATTTCCTGCATTTTATTGTTGAGCAACTCCATCAGATGCGAGTTGTCTCGTGCATACAATTTGGTGAGCATGGTGTAGGGTCCTGTGGTGAAGTGGCATTCTACGATTTCTGGAATGTCCATCAACTGATGTACAACTCTTTTATACATGGATCCTTTTTCTAGTTTGATGCCCACGTATGTACAAGTGCTGTAGCCCAAGCTTTTGGGATTCACCTGATATCCGGAGCCGATGATAACCCCCATGTCAACAAGTCTTTGCACGCGTTGGTGGATGGCAGCTCTTGAAACGCCGCACACGGCCGCCACATCTTTGAATGGGATGCGTGCATTGTTAGAAATAATTTCCAATATTTTCTTGTCTAAAAGATCTATTTTTTCCATAATGTTGTTTTGTAGGTTTGAAGTAAGTATAATAATCAAAAAGAAAGCAAATATAGAAAATAAATCCCTTATTAAATAGCTTTTAACAAAAAAAAGGTATCAATCTAAGTTGATACCTTTCTTTTTATAATGCAAAATGCTATTTTACTATTTCCTGGAGCTCTACGGTGAAAATCAGTGCAGAGAATGGCGGGATTTTTCCAGCCTCTTTAGCTCCGTATCCTAATTCCTGTGGGATGAAAACTTCCCATTTGGAGCCCACCGGCATGTGTGTCAGTACTTCTTTCCATCCTTCGATGACCTGGTTGCATCCGAACACTGCCGGTTCGTTGCGTTTGTACGAACTGTCGAACACGGTGCCGTCAATCAGTCTTCCTTCGTAGTGAACCTTGACCGTAGCAGCAGCGGTAGGTATTTCGCCCTTGCCTTCCTGCAGCACTTTATATTGTACACCGCATGGCAAGGTTTTCACTCCTTTGGCTTTTTTATTGGCTTTCAGGAATTCTTCTCCGGCTTTTCTGTTGGCTCCGAATCTTTTTTCGGTGAGTGTATTTTGGTAATACACCATTTGCTTTTGAGCCAGGTTCTGTGCGTGTGCCAGTGACATGTTGGTATTCTGGTCGGCAAATCCGTTTCTGAATGCTTCGACAAACAGTTTTTCGTTGATGGTTTTCACAGAATCGTTGCCTGCAATCTGTTTGTTGATTTGCGGTATGATTTGTTGTTCCACCTGTTTCCGGATTTCTATTCCGGCAGAATAGGCAAGAGCCTTCTTGGCTTCCGGGCTGTTCCAGTCTGCATCGAAGCCTTTCAGGAAGTCGTTCATATAATTCATGTCGACTCCCATGCGACTAATCAGATAGTTTTTCAGTCCGTCTGTATTGGCCAGACCGATGGCATAGCTGAAAGTGTCCACCGAGCAGGTATCCACTTTTTCGGCAACCTTTTTTTTCTTGTCTTTTATTGTTTTGCGTGCTTCAGCGGGCAGTCCGATGAAAGTTGTGAGCGCCAAAGACAAGGCAAACATTTTTGTAAGCTTCATGTTGTGCTTTTATTTTTCAGCTTCGATTTCAAGCAGTTCGATTGAGAAGATCAGTGCAGAGAAAGGCTTAATCTTACCGGTTTCTCTGGCACCGTAAGCCTGTTCCTGAGGAATGTAGACAGTCCACTTAGAGCCTACAGGCATGTGTGTCAAAGCCTCGGTCCATCCAGGGATTACGGCATTGCAGGCAAATGAAACCGGTTCTGTTTCGGTTTTGTCAAAAACAGTTCCGTCAATCAGTTTACCTTCATATTTCACTTTCACTCTTGAAGTCTCGGTAGGAATGGCACCTTTACCTTCAGTAACCACTTCGTAGAACACACCGTTAGCCAAAGCCTTTACGCCTTCTTTCTTGGCGATGTTCTGCATGTAAGCTTCACATTCCTTTTTATATTCGCCATATTTCTTTTCAGTCTGCTCTTTTTTGATGCTTTCCATTTTCATGGTAGCAATTTCCTGAGCGCCTGCAATATCCATAATGGTAGTGTCGTTGTTGATACCTCCGATGAAACCTGCCATAAAGTTTTTCAGGCTGATGGTTTGGGTAGAATCATTACCGAACAATTCATAATTGATACCCTTCACCATTTGCTGGCTGATTTGCTGTCCGATTTGGATACCGGCAAAGTAAGCAGCTTTCTTCTTGTCGTCGCCAGAGTTTGCTCCTTCGTTCAATCCTTTGATGAAATCAGCCATGTCGGCAGTGTCTACTTGCAGTGCACCTGCCAAGTAAGCTTTCAAACCTTGTGTTTGTGCCATACCGATAGAGTAGCTCAAAGAGTCTACGTTTGATTTCAAATCTGCTTTAGGAGCTCCTGTGTTAGAGCAAGAAGCCATGACAGCTGCCAAGGCAGTAGCCATAATAAAACCTGTTTTTTTCATTGCTATATTTTGATTTATAGTTATTTAATAAGGGTATAAGGTAGATTAGATTACCTCGATCAGTTCAACGTCGAAGATCAGAGTGCTGTATGGAGGGATAGAAGCACCTGCTCCCTGTGGTCCGTATCCTAGTTCGAATGGGATGAAGAAGCGGAATTTGCTGCCTTCTTTCATCAGCTGCAAACCTTCAGTCCATCCTGCAATTACTCTGTTCAGAGGGAAGGTGGCAGGAGTGCCGCGCTGCAAGCTGCTGTCGAACAAGGTTCCGTCGATAAGCATACCTTCGTAGTGGCATTTCACCTGGTCGGTAGCTTTCGGGCTTTTACCGTTACCTTCGTTCAATACCATATACTGCAATCCAGAAGCTGTTGTGATAACGCCCTCTTTTTCTGCATTCTTTTTCAGGAATTCGATGCCGGCTTCTTTGGCAGCTTTGTTAGCTTCCTCGTGTTTAGCGGCAGCTTGTGCTTCCTTATCTTTCAAGTATTCGTTTACCAGCTGCTGTGCTTCTGCGTCAGAGAGTGCCGGTTTTTTGTTGTTCATCAAATCTTTAATAGCCAGAGCAAAGTCTTCGATGTTGATTTCCGAAGCATCCATGCCCAAAAGTTGATGGCCGATGGCCATACCCATAGCGTAGCTAATCTTATCCATTCGTAATTTTGTTATTTAATTATAATTCAGAGTATTTTTACGGATGCAAAGTTAATAGTTTTCGTTGACTATTTCTTGTCTGCCTCGTTTATTTTTCTTATATTTACATAATATAGGATGCGCCTCGGCAAAAAAAATTCTTTGAAAACTTTGTTTTCAGCATTTTGTTTTGCTCTCGGCTTTCACTATATTTACATAATATAGGATGCGCCTCGGCAATGCCCACGCTTAAAAACATTGGTTTTTAGCTTAGTTGTTGCTCTCGGCTTTCACTATATTTACAAATTTAGAATGTTACTCAGTAAAGGGGCTTATGAAGAAGATTGTAGTTTTGACAGGAGCCGGAATGTCTGCCGAGAGTGGTATATCTACCTTTCGTGATTCCGACGGTTTGTGGGAGCAGTATCGGGTGGAGGACGTGGCTTCGATAGAGGGATATGAGCGAAACCCGCAACTGGTTATTGAATTTTATAATGAACGCCGACGGCAGTTGTCTACTGTTCAGCCGTGTCGCGGTCATGAATTGCTGGCTGAATTGGAAAAAGATTGGCAGGTGGTGATTGTAACACAGAATATTGATAATCTGCACGAACGGGCCGGAAGCTCGCACATCATTCATTTGCACGGAGAACTGACCAAGGGAACTTCTTCTGTCAGTCCGAACAATCCGCACTGTATCGTATCGCTTTCGCCCAATCAGGACATACATTGGGGCGATAAGGCTAAAGACGGTTCGCAGCTCCGTCCTTATATAGTATGGTTTGGCGAGGCTGTTCCTATGATAGAACCCGCTATAGAAGAGGTAAAGACTGCCGATGTGTTTGTGGTTATCGGCACTTCGCTTAATGTTTATCCGGCGGCAGGACTGTTGCATTATGTGCATCCGGGCACACCGATGTTTCTTATTGATCCCAAACCAGTGGAAACCCATGGGGTGCGCGGCATTACCTTTATCCAGAAAGGAGCCTCAGAGGGTGTGGCAGAGTTACTTGAAATATTAAAAAAGCCTAATATTGCTCTGTAATAAGTCCAACTATGTATTTTATTTATTATACTTGCATTGCAATTGAACCACAAGAAATAAATTAGGAAAAACAGAGAATTAAATTAGAAGTATAGAAAATCAAAAATTAAGTAAGATGAAGAAGTATATTTGTACCGTTTGTCAGTGGGTTTACGATCCAGTTGTAGGTGATCCGGATTCAGGTATTGCACCAGGCACAGCTTTTGAGGATATTCCAGAGGATTGGGTATGTCCTTTGTGCGGTGTAGGAAAGGATGACTTCGAAGTATGCGAAGACTAAGGTCTTTCTACGACAAACAAGATTAATTAGGATAGGGGCAATCGTTTATACGGTTGCCTTTTTTTGTATGTAGCTGCTAGGGCTGCTGTTTGCAAAAATCCTGGTTGTAACAGATTGTCTTCTTATGTCTATGCCTCGGTATGATGATTTCTTCAGGAATTACCCGTGTTAAAAAAAAACAAATATAAGCTTTTAGGGGAGTTATAGAACTAATTTTTGCGTAAGTTTAGAGCCTTAATTATCGAGATTTTGAGTTATGAAAACAATCCTTATGCTTTTTGTTGCGTTGGCTTTATCTGCATGCACACATGATGCTGACTTTGAGCCAGAAGGTTCCCCGTTGTCTGAAACCGGAGGCAAGGACACAAAGCCATCGGGCAGCGGCGTTTCTACATCTTCATCCGATTGGCAAGTCTGTGTTTTTGACGGAACGCCGCAGCGATTGAATTTAAACAAGCAGAAAGTCTTTCTTAGACTGGCAGACAGTCCGTATGCAGAGAAATATATTTGTGAAGTAGTCAAAATAACGACACAAATACAGGTTTCGGATCCAGATGATGAATTGATAGGCAAAGTAACGAATGACGACCGTTGCGGCTATATTGCTTCTACGGTTGCTACTTCCAGTCCCGTACGAGGTACGGAAGTGATTCAGGATTCCAACAACCCATCTGCATATCATGTTACGACAACCTGTTATCGTGTCATTTCCTCTGCTTCCGGCAAACATTTTTCGGCAAATCATTGGCTTCCGTGCAAGCCGGAGGAAGCTCGGTTAATATATAAGTATCGCTATGTATCCTAAGATTTTATTTTTTGTTTTGGGGCTGTTTTTCCCTCTTTGGGCTTCGGCGCAAGAACTATACCGGTCGTTGAATATTCAGGCTGGTGTCAATTTATCCAAGATAAGATATTATGATCGGTTGACCTCCTCTGACTTTGTGGTGCGTCCTTCCTTAGAGCTGACGGCAGAATTCCCGTTTTGCGGCATGATGAGTGTCAGCGGTGGAATCGGTTTTACCCAAAAAGGTTATTATGAAGCGAACAGTTTTCAACGGGAGGATGGGGAAGAGGTCGACCTAAGAGTCATTTCCAGTTATTTCACGGTGCCCATGCAGCTTCATCTTTATCCGTTGCGTCAGAATAATTTTGAGGTGCAAGTCGGACTGTTGCATTCCTTTTTGCTGAAACGCAGATTTGATTTCATTCCCGAAATGGATGCACCTTGCGGCAAAGCCCGTGTCTATGATTTGGCAATCAGTGCCGGTTTGGCTTATCATTTTCGCTATCTCAGTGTGGGAATAGACTATCAGTATGGTTTGCTGCCCACCTATAAAGGAAGCGGGTTCAACGATTGAACCTGGCATTTTTCGTTAGGGTATAAAATACCGTTGCGCAAAAGATGACAGACTGCGGTGGAAAATCAAGGAGGTGGCTACGTTGTGCGTAGCCACCTCCTTGATTAATATCCTGTTCCGGGATTACATATCCCAAACATTATAGTTGCCTTCTTCATTTCCCAACTGAGGGCTGTTGCTCACTTCGTCTTTAATTCCGGGTGCTGAAGCAGTTAACAATTGGCTTTCAGCTTCCAGGCGGATTTGCTCCATGGCAGGAGTCTGATACATTTTCTTGTTCATAGGACTCTGTTTCTTTATTTGATTACTTTCTTTCCGTTCACGATATAAATACCTTTTCTCAAGCCGTTGAGTGCTTGGTTGGCCTTTACTTGTTTTTGAACCAGCATGCCGTCAATAGTATATACGTCTACCAATTTCTGAGCTTGTTCTACAGATTCGATGCCGGTAGTTCCGTCACCTTCGATAACAAAGCCGAAGAGGTTTGCAGCTACTGCGTTAGGGACAGCCAAGTATGCCTTGTTTGCAGCATTTTTGAATGCAGCACCGTCGGCAGCACCCCAGTAGAATCCTAAGTTCTTATCGCTGTTGTCCATAGATAATTTGTAGAACTTGCAATTGGTGCCGGCAGTTTGTTCTGCTGCAACACTACCTTTCAACAGATTGTTTGCAGGAGTTTGTGCTGAAGAGTTGACAATTACATAAGGATAATCTCCCTTGTTTCCTTTTACCAAAACACCCGTGTTTGCAGGAACCGTTTTGCCTGCTGAATATTTTGTCCAATCAATAGTCAAAGCATTACCTTCAACTCCGATCACGATACCAACTTCAACCCCTGCAGGAACTACAAAAGCATGGTTTGTAAAATATGTGCTATAACCGGCTTCAGTGATATTCAAATTCCACAAGCCATAAACCTGTTTTGTTCCTTGGATGCCGTTAGGATTACTAAAATATTCTTTTTTGTTACCATAGAATATAATCTCTTTTCCTACAAAATCAGGATGGTCTTTGACATTTACGGCATCTTGAATATCTCCCTTAGGCAAGGCTACCGGAATCAAGGTGTTATCATCACCTACAGCGAGGTTGGTATTTTTAGCGCTTGTTGCAACATGTCCGCCATATTCATAGCTTCCTTTAATAACGCCCTTGAACCAACCTTCTGTGTTTTCGTTCAATTTTGCAATATCATCAATAGTATAAGGCTTTTCGAGAGTTCCTTCGCCTTCAAGTACTACAAATGTATAGGTTGCAGTTGTAACAGGACTTACTTGATCTCCTTTAATTGCAATAGCATTTACAGTAGTAGTTGCACTGATAGTGATAGGACTGCTGTAATCGTTACCTTTGTCCTTTGTAGGTTCCGTACCATCTGTTGTGTATTTAATATTGCATCCTTCTTCTGCTGTTATGATCAAATCAAAAGCTTTTGAGAAGAAACCTTCTGGATGAGAAATTGTTGGAGGAGCAATTTTAGTTGACTCGATTTTTTTATACAAACGAACAGCAGCTTGGCCTCCTGTGTAGCAAGCAAATCTTGGTGATTTGCTATTATATAAAATATGTCTATTAGTGCGCTGACAATTTATAATCTTAATTCCGTTAGAGGTAAATGAGATTTTCCACTGTGCATTTTTATTATTTGCAGTAGTGCTTTTGTGTAACTTATTTTCATTTTCGGTCAGTGCCAAGTAGCAATTTTCAGTTGCATCGAAGAGCGTATATTGATCAGTACTACCACCTAATACTAAAGTATAAGGTAGGCCAGCGCCATTTACATTAGTATTAATCTCGTTGTTTTTGATTGTAACAGCAACATTTTTGCGAAAATCTTTATTTTGTTCGCTTAAAGCCATATTGTATTTCTCACATACAATAAGGTATTCCGCTCCAACAATAAGGTCAGATGCTGAAGTTATAGCCTTAAAGACATCTGCATAAGCACTGCTTTGCAGCACCACTGCCATGAGCAGAAGAATTAAACCTTTCATTTTCGTAATTGTTTTCATAGGCGTAATTTTTTACATACTTAATACATTAATTAGTCACTAAAATATTTTGTTTAATAGTTATCGTAAAGAGAGTCTAAACAGCGTTCAAACAGTTTTTAAATAGCATCTAAACAGCGTTTAAATACTGTTTAGATGCCGTTTGAATGCTGTTTAGATTCTGTTTTATTTCAAAACCTTCTTGCCGTTGATGATATACACTCCGGAAGGAAGTCCTTGCAATGCGTTTTCCATTTTCACTTGTTTCTTCACGCAGAAGCCGCTGATGGTATAAACATTCACCGGTTTTGCCGAAGAGCTTGTCACCTCTTGAATGCCTGTAGACTGTTGCATCTTGAACAGACGAACCGGCTGCTGTTTTGAAGTTGTCTTGTAGCAAGCAAATCTTGGAGAGCCAGCATTATACTGAATGATTCTGTTGTCGTAGGCACAGCTTGTGACGGTCATGCCGTCTGCCTCAAAATCAATCTGCCATTGTGCATTTTTGCTGTCGCCCTTGTCGGCAGTATGCAACTTATTGTTGTCGTTGTTCAGAGCCAGATAACATTTGCTTGTAGCATCATAGAACGTATATTGTCCGTTGCTTCCGCCCAAAACCAAGGTATAAGGCATGCCGGTTTGGTTCACTGCCGTAGTAATCTTGCCGCTTTCGATGGTCACGTCCACATTTTTGCGGATATCGTTGCCCTGTTCGCTCAATGCTTGAGCCTTTTCTTCGCTAACCAAAATATACTGTGCGCCTACAGCCAGGTCTGCTGTTGAAGAAACGGCAGAGAAAGTATATTCTACAGTAGGGTCTGGAACAACCGGACCTTCTGCAATGGTATAAGTAGCCGTAGCAGGTTCACTTTGCTTGTTGCCCAGTTTGGCATAAGCCGTAATTTCCATGTCGCCGTCCACGGTAACGGTTACCGGAGAAGCCCCTTCTACTGTTTCTCCGTTGTTGATGCTGTAAACAATCACCGCATTGGCTGTCTTGGTAGAGATGATCACCTGCGTGCCCTCAGCCACTTCGCCCGAAGCCGGAGAGAACACCGGTGTTTTCACGGTAATCACGCCACCCTCCTGATTATAATTCTCCGAATCGAAAATCACATCCATCTTGCTGCCCCAGATATATTCCTCCAGGCCCGGGAAGTCGATAAACGGATTTCTGTTTTTCTGCAACTTATATACTTCGTTGTTGCGGTTGATTTCTTTTTCGCTCACCGGGTCTTGCTGTGCCCAGCGCAGGAGCAAGTCGACAGCCCATTTGGCGTATGCCGGATAAGAATTCTTTGCCAGCATTGGAGAGTTCCAGTTCTTGATCTGGTTTTCGTAGCAAGTAGCCATATAAAAATAAGTACGAGCCAAGTCGCCTTTGTACTCATCGGCAGGTTCGAACACGATGCCCGAATAACCCGGAGTTTTGGAAGGTCCCAACTTGCTGTGTCCGTTTTTGGATGTATATTGAGAACCATCTGTTTCGCCATAAGGATAATTGCTGCGGCGTCCGTTGATATAACCGTCGGTGGGGTACAGGTGGAACAAATCCGTGTACATCGGTTTGGCATCATTAAACCAGCTTTTTGGGAAAGAATGCTCGCGATTATACTTATCGCCTTCTTTCTTGTAACTTCCAGCCTGGTCGTTACCAAACACATAGTTTGTTACAGACGAATACATGTCCCACACCTTTCCGTCGGCTCTTCTGTCCGTAGTGCGGAAAGCAGTCCATAAGGCATCATAACTGAGAGCCTTGTGCTGGTTGATAATCTTGTATAATTCTGTTTTCAGACTCGCTCCGCACGATCCGTCGGCATTGCTGTAGTATCCGTTTGGAATCTGTGCAAAGATTTGAATTAAGATGCTCTGCAGAGCAAAAATGGCAAAAAATCTTTTCATTCTGTTCTTTTAAGTTTTGTTTTCAGTGTAAAATTAAGAATTAAACCTGTGACAAGCATAAAATTTTTCTTTGTTTTGCCATTATCCTTCTATACGGCTGATAGATTTAGCATTATGAAATATAAATGAAATGTTTTTGAGAAAAAATATTGTACAAAATAAATCCGACAGGGGAAAATAAAGAAGCGGGACTGAGGCAACATTTTAGTTTGCCTGTCCCGCAGATTCTATCTTAGCCTCGATGATGTTTTGCGTATATTCGCCAATCTTTTCGCATTCGTTGATAATGTCCAGATAAAGAGTACCCAGATGATAGGAATACTCATGGTTGTTGATGTCAATAGCATTCTGCGAGCGCAGTTGCTTCTTGAAATTTTTTATCTCCTGGTTGATAAACAGGATGGTCCTTCCTTCGGCCAGAGGACGTTTGAGCGAGCTGATTCGTTTGATTTCGTCCAAGGCTTGCGACACCAACAGGAAAAGCTGGTGCAAGTGATGCTGCTGTTTTTCGGAGAACTGCTCCTTGCCGCGGTATTTATGTCCGATGATGCGCGAAATGATGTAGCAAGAATCCGCTACGCTCTCCAGCTCGCTCACCTCGCGAATCATGCAGCGAATCTGGTTTTTCGTTACGGCGCTGAGCAAGTCGTTGTCCACTTCGCTCAGATAGTCGGCAATTTCCTCTTCCAGTTCGTCGCTGGTTGTTTCCATTTTCTTTATTTTCAGGTAGACATCCTGAAATTCCTGATTCTTGTTGATGGTGAGCAAGCTGCACACCTGGGTGAACATGCGCTGGGTCAAGTCGGCGTAGTTGGTCACCTCCTTCTGTGCCTCGAGGACAGAAAGTTCGGGAGTGGCCAGCAATCCTCCGGTGATGTAACGCAGTTCGCTCTCGTCCTCATCGTCCGGACAGGCAGGAATCAGCACATTCGACAAGCGTTCTAAGGGTTTGATGAGGCCGATAAACAGCACCACGTTCAGAAAGTTGAAGCTGGTGTGGAAGGCAGCCAATATGTACGACGGCAAGTGATGGTCGGACATGGCAAGTCCAAACAGCATGGCTATGCCCCGGCTGAAGCCGTTGGCTATGAAAGGAAGCAGAGCCAAAACCCAGGCGATGCCCGAAAGATTAAAGATGAGTTGGGCCGTTGCCACGCGCCGTGCCGTCAGCTGGGCCGTATAAGCCGATTTGCAGGTAATGATGGCTCGCCCCAGGTTTTCGCCCAATATCAAGGCTATGCCAAGAGGAATGGACAGCAGACCGGTGGAGCAGAGAATCATGCCGGCGGCCATCAGGGCTGCCGACGACTGAATGAGGAAAGTGAGCAGAGCCCCCAACAGCAAGAGCACCAGGTAAGAACCGTAATTTTCTTGAAATGTGCCGAAGAATCCGGTCAGAGCTACATTCTGGTTCAGTTCCATATTGTCGGCAAATTCGCAAAGCAGGCGCAATCCGAGGAACATAAAACAGATTCCGAACAGCGATTCGCCAAGCGAACGGAAGCGCCTGGTGTTTACCAGCCAGATGGCAATACAGAAAAAGGCGAAGATGTAATAACTGATGGCAAAATTAAACTCAGCAGCCATCAGCCAGGCAATCAGTGTGTTTCCGATAGATGCTCCCATGATGATGGACAGGCCTTGTATGAACGACAGCATGCCGGCATGTACAAAACCGATGGTCATGACCGAGGTGGCCGAGGCAGACTGTATGACTGCTGTAATCAGAGCGCCCGACAGAATCGACGTGAAACGGTTTGTTGTGAGTGTATCCAATATGCGGCGCAATTGGCTTCCTGCCATCTTTTGCAGACTTTCGCCCAGCATTTTCATGCCATACATCAAAAGTCCCAGGCAGCCCAAAAGCTTTAAAAATGCTAAAATAATCATCTCTTAAATGTTTTTGTCTCAGCTTATTTCGTTATATCGGCAGCAATCAGTACATTTAGAAAGTATAACCTAATCCTGATGAGTTATGGAAAAGATGCTGCAAATTCGATGCAAAAATAATAAAAAAAAGGTGGAAGTTCCTATTGGAAGCAATCTTTCGGATGTTTACCGCACATTAAACCTGCAAATGCCCTATGGCGCAGTGAGTGCCAAGGTGAACAATAAGGTAGAAGGCCTGCATTACCGCCTTTTCAATAACAAGGATATTGAGTTTCTGGATGTGACTTCGGCTTCCGGAATGCGTACCTACACACGTTCGTTGTTCTTTTTGCTGTTTAAGGCAGTAGAGGACACGTTGCCGGGATGCCAGTTGCGCATTGCAGCTCCCATTGCCCGCGGCTACTATTGCAAGCTGAAGATGGACCGGGAAATGACTCCTTCTGATGTGCTTTTGGTGAAAGAGCGGATGAAACAGATCGTGGCCGAGAATATTCCCTTCCACCGCATGCAGTGCCCTACGGAAGAAGCCGTCGAGATGTTCCGCCAAAAAGGCATGATGAGCAAGGTGAAGCTGCTCGAAAGTGTGGGAAGCCTGTATACGCACATCTATAAACTGGGCGACACGATAGACTATTTCTATGGCTCGCTGCTCACTTACACCGGCAAACTGAAGGTGTTCGACCTGATTCCCTATCATGAAGGCTGCCTGCTGCGCGTGCCGTCGATGAAAAACCCCAATCAGCTGGAAGAAATGGTAAACCAGCAAAAAATGCTGGATATATTCGAAGAACATCACTCCTGGCAGGACATTGTGGGCATCAGCAATGTGGGCGACTTCAACCGTTCGTGCATGGATGGCCATGCCACCGACCTGATTAATGTGTCTGAAGCGCTGCAGGAAAAGAAGATTGCACGCATTGCCGACGAAATCAGTTCGCGCAAGGGAGTGCGCATTGTGCTCATCGCAGGGCCGTCGTCCAGCGGAAAGACCACATTCAGCAAGCGTCTGGCCATTCAGCTGATGGCTTGTGGGCTGAAACCATGGCCCGTATCATTGGATGATTACTTTGTGGACCGCGACAAGACACCGCTCGACGAGCAGGGAGAATACGATTTTGAATCGCTCTATGCCTTGAACCTGGATTTGTTCAACCGCCACATGAAGGACTTGCTCGAAGGACGTGCGGTCACGCTGCCCCGCTATAATTTCCAGACCGGCAAGAGCGAACAAAGCGACAAGGTGCTGCAACTTGAAGACAACATGGTGCTCATATTGGAGGGCATCCACGGCTTGAATCCCGAGTTGCTCCCTCAGATTCCCGATGCGTGCAAGTTCAAGATTTATGTATCTGCCATGACCACCATCATGCTCGACGACCATAACTATATTCCCACCTCCGACAACCGTTTGTTGCGTCGCATCGTGCGCGACTTCAAATATCGTGGCTATTCGGCATTAGATACCATCCGCCGCTGGCCCAGTGTGCAGGCCGGAGAGAACAAGTGGATATTTCCGTATCAGGAACATGCCGACACTTTGTTCAACAGTGCCTTGCTGTTCGAATTGGCCGTTATTCGCGACCAGGCCATTCCTTTGCTGGAACAAGTGCCCGAGAGCGCACCCGAGTATTCCGAAGCCTACAGGTTGCGTAAGTTCCTTCGTTATTTTGTATCCATGCCTTCGCTGCAGATTCCGCCCACATCGTTGTTGCGCGAATTTCTCGGTGGCAGTTCATTCCAATATTAAGCCATGAAGAAAGAAGACAACGGAATGAACGCTCCTGACAGTATGGAACAGCGGTTGCGGTCGCGCGGAGTGCGGCCCACGGCTGTGCGCTTGCTGGTCTTTGCTGCGCTGAAACAGGCAGCAGGGCCCGTGTCGATGAACGAACTTGAAATACTTTTGCAGACGGTCGACAAGTCGAGTATATTCCGAACTTTGACTGTCTTTCTGGATCACCATCTGATTCACTCTGTCGAAGACGGAAGCGGCTCTGTGCGCTATGAGCTGTGCTCCGGAGAGTGGAGTTGCTCTGTGCGCGACATGCACTTGCATTTCTTTTGCACCAGTTGTCACCGCACGTTCTGTTTCACCGACACACCAATCCCCGAGATGACCTTACCTGATGGTTTTGTCATGCAGGGAGTTAACTTTGTGATTAAAGGGATTTGCCCCCAATGCAATAAAAAAGCCTCCATTTAGGAGGCTTTTTTGTGTTGTGCTTTTACAAAAATGTAGCGCGTCAGGAAATAGATGGCAAAAGCCGAAACAAAGCCGGCCAAGGCATCAATCACATAATGCGCCTGAATATATACCGTGGCTCCATAGAGCAGCAGGGCTATAGGCAAGAGGCAAAAGCCCAGCTTGCGCGATTCCTTGAAGGCCAGAATCAGCAAAATTGTGGTAATGCCCACATGCGAACTGGGGAATGCCGCTGTGGGGCGTTCGCCCATTTCCTGAGCCCTCTTGACCAGACTGAAGAAAAATCCGTTGGGATTGCCCGGTGCGGGAACCATTTCCGTGTGATACTTAAAGTAGGTGCCCAGTTCGGGAAACAAGTCGGTTTTGGTCCATTCATAGCCTATGGCCTGGAAATAATACTGCGGTCCTGCCACCGGCAGGGCTATATATATAAGGTAATAGATAAAGAACGAACACATCACAATAAAGGATGCCTTCTCATATTCCTTGTTCCGATAAACAAAATAAAACACCACCACAATCAGAATCATGGGATAATAAGAAAAATACCCCATGTTGAAGGCTTCGCTGAAAATAGTCTGCGGGCAATATTTGCCAAACAGAAATGCGGGCTGGCAGTGAAACAAACTCTGTTCTATACGGGCAAACAGATGGTCCAGATTGTTGAAGTTGCAATTAAAGTCATAGGTTTCCGGATACCAAAAGTTCAGCAGCGACAACTGAAACGTGATGCGGGTGAAGGTCATTGCCTTGTATGGAAACCGCTGATACAGCTGGCGCAATGCAATCGTTACGGCCACAATGAGCGCTCTTCCGGCAAGCATTTCTGCCGGTGCCGACAACTTGTTCCACATCACGACGGTAAGCAGTGCAGTCAGTGCGGCATAAATAAAGCAGAGCTTCTCTATCAGCAGAAAACCGGGCTTGATGTTTTGCTTTTCTTCCTTTTTGAGGAATATTTTCCATTTATTTATCATAGCCAGCCCTCCTTCTTATACCAAGCCATAGTGCGTTTTACCCCTTCGGCCAGTTGTATGCGCGGTTCAAAGCCAAGCTCTTTGCGTGCCGGTTCGATGTCGCACTGCCAGTTGCGCTGACACAGGATGTGATATTTGTCGTTGTTGAGTGTGCTCACCTTTCCGCTCATCTTGCTGAATCCTTCGCTCACGGTGCAGATGGCTTTCAGCAGGAATTTGGGTGCTTTGATACGCAACAGCCAGCTCACCCCCAGCTCCTTCTGAATCAAATCACTGAAGTCGCGGCTGTGATACACCTGCCCGTCACTGATGAAATAAGCCTTTTGGCGCACGCCCGATGCTATGGCGCAGAAAATGGCATCCACCAAATCCTGTACATACACAAAGGTGATTTCCTGCGGCCGGTAGCCTACGGCAAAGTCCGTGTGCTGCTTGATGCTCTGGGCCATCAGGAAATAATCCTTTTCGCGCGGGCCATATACTCCGGTAGGACGGAATATCACATACGGAAAGTCGGCAATACTCTTGATATACTCCTCTGCCTTGAGTTTGCTTTGTCCGTAGGCCGTGTTGGGTGCCGGCGTGTCGTTTTCGCGAATTGGCGAATAAATCCATCCGCCCGGTTGCTTCTGTGCGGCAGGCGTTTCGCGGATAGCCCCGTAGACACTGAGCGAACTGACAAAGACAAATTGCTTGGGCACCATGTCCAGTTGGCGCAAGGCATCTACAAAATGGCGCGTCCCATCAAAATTAGTTTTGAAAAAATCCTCTTTGTGCAGGCATTTGGTTGCTCCGGCAGCATGGATGATATAATCCCAGGCGCCAAAAGCCTCACGGTGAGCCGACAACTGTTTTGCAAGTTTGTCTGCACAACCGAAGTCCAGCTCAATAAACTGGATGCGCGGGTCGGTCAGATATTTTTTACTGCTGGATGCGCGCATAGCCGCCCACACCCGAAAGCCTTTTGCCAAGGCCTCTTCGACAAGAAAACTGCCGATGAAACCGCTGGCTCCGGTAATTAGTAAATTCATGATGTATTGATGATGTTTATTTGTTTATGTTTTGGGAAGCATGACAATGACAGGCGGCACATTCGTTGGGATATACCCCGTTCACCTTGATCGGTTCGGTGTGGATGCCCACATGCGTATTGTCTCCAAAGCGTTCTTTCAGCTTTTTTTCCACGGCCGAAGCCTTGCAATGCGCCTCATAGAGCGGGATGTTTCCATCCATGCGTATGTGCATCTCAATGGCATAGCCGTTGCCGATGCGCCTTGTGCGCAAGTTGTGTATCTCGCAAATGTCGGGCACCTGGAGTGCTGTGGCTACGATTTCCTCCTCAATCTCATCGGGCAGCGAGCGTTCTGTCAGTTCATCGATGCTGCTTTTCAGCAATGCGAGCGATATTTTCAGAATAAAGACACTCACGATGGCAGCGGCCAGGGGGTCGAGAATATGCCATTTGTCGCCCAGCAGGATGGCGCCTCCGATGCCCAGTGCCGTACCGATGGATGAGAAGGCGTCACTGCGGTGATGCCAGGCATTGGCAATGACAGCCTGAGAGTCCACCTTCATGCCCACATATCGGGTCATCTGATAAGCCACCTCCTTGAGAAGGATGGATAAAAGGGCAGCCCAAAAAGCCCACATGCCCGGCGCGTCGATGTGTCCTCCCTGAAGCACCATGAAAATCTTTTGCAGACTGTTCCACAAGATGCCGATTCCTACAACCAGCAAGGCGCTTCCGATGATGGCTGTGGCCAGAGTTTCGTATTTGCCGTGCCCATAGTCGTGCCCCTTGTCCTTCGGTTTGCTCGACATGCGTACGAATACCACGACAATCAAGTCGGTTACAAAGTCGGAGAGCGAATGGATGGCATCTGCCAGCATCGCTGCACTGTGTCCCCAAATACCGGCTGCGAATTTAAACACTACGAGAAACAGATTAATGGCACCACCGGCCAGGGTGATTTCGTAAATCTGTTTGGTTCTGTCTTTCTGTATCATTATCTTTTTTTTTGTATGACAATTCCGCCCGATGCAAGCGTCAACTTGCTAAAATAGAGGACAAAAGTAAGGATTTTAGTCGATATGAACAAAAAAGAAAGCCCCTATCTTCAGCCGTTCTTGCTTTAAAATATATGATAGACAGATGCTGTTTGTGACGAATCAGTAAAAGAACTTGAAAATCAAAAATTATATTCCCTTTTATGCTTGATAATATGCATAAAATTGCTTTATTTGCATAGTATAAAAATGAAGACAACCTCGTAAAGAAAAATATAATTATGGGAAAATCACAGAAAAAAGGAGGCAAACGCCTCAAAAAAAAGGATTTGGCGAAAATGCTGAATGACCTTTTCCAAAATAACCCCGCAGAGGTTTACGATGTTAAAACTATATTCAGATTGCTGAAACTGGACACACATCCGGCCAAAATGCTTTGTATGGATGTGCTCGAAGAAATGGCAATGGATGATTATATCGTAGAAAAAGAAAAACTGAAATACCGCCTGAATTCTTTCGGACAGGTGCTCGAAGGTGTGTTCCACCGAAAGGCAAACGGAAAGAATACGTTCGTACCCGAAGGAGGCGGCGAGCCGATTCTCGTGGCCGAGCGAAATTCCGCGCATGCCATGGACGGAGACAAGGTGAAAGTAACCCTGCTGGCTCGCAGAAAGCATCATGTGCGCGAGGCGCAAGTGATCGAAATCATAGAGCGCAACAGCAAAAACTTTGTGGGCACATTGAAAGTGAGCAAGGATTATGCCTTCCTGCTTACTGAAGACCGAACGCTGGCAAACGACATCTTTATCCCGAAAAATGCACTTAAGGGAGGCAAGTCGGGCGACAAAGCTGTGGTGCAGATTACCGAATGGCCCGAAAATGCCAAGAACCCCATCGGACAGGTGCTGGACATCCTGGGCAAGAGCGGAGAAAATAACACCGAAATGCATGCCATATTGGCGGAATACGGACTGCCGTATTCTTATCCGTCGGAAGTGGAACGTGCGGCTGACCAGATAGATCCCACCATTACACCCGATGAAATAGCAAGGCGAGAAGACTTGCGCGACGTGGTGACTTTTACCATCGACCCGAAAGATGCCAAGGACTTTGACGATGCGCTGTCGGTGAAAAAGCTGTCCGACGGAATGTGGGAAGTGGGAGTGCACATTGCCGACGTGTCGCATTATGTGACCGAAGGCAGTATCATCGACAAGGAAGCCGTGAAGCGCGCCACCAGTGTATATCTGGTGGACCGAACCATTCCGATGCTGCCCGAACGTTTGTGTAACTTTATCTGTTCGCTGCGTCCGAACGAAGAGAAGCTGGCATACAGCGTCCTGTTCAAAATGGACGAAGAGGGCGAGGTGAAAGACTGGCATCTGGCACACACCGTAATCAAGAGCGACCGCAGATTCACTTACGAAGAAGTGCAGGACTTGTTCGAGAAGTGCGGAGAGGCATCGCCCGAAGATTATAAGATGCCGGGCGACCACCGCGTACCGCCACTGGATCCCGATGCACTGCCCGTGGAACAGTTCAAGGAAGAACTGCTCGTGTTGAACAGACTGGCCAAGAAACTGAGGGGCAAACGCTTTGCCAACGGAGCCATCGATTTCGACCGCAATGAGGTGCGCTTTGAGATTGACGAGAAAGGAAAGCCGCTGAGCGTTTACTTTAAGGTGGCAAAAGACGCCAACAAACTGGTAGAGGAGTTCATGCTGCTGGCAAACCGAACCGTGGCCGAAAGCATCGGAAAGGTGCCTAAGAATAAAACTCCGAAAACCTTGCCTTATCGTATTCACGATTTGCCCGACCCGGCCAAGCTGATGAACCTGAGCGAGTTTATCGTGAAGTTTGGCTATAAGCTCAAAACAAACGGAACCAAGGCAGAAGTGAGCCGCGGACTGAATAAACTGCTGAACGAAGTTCGCGGCAAGAAAGAGCAGAATTTGATCGAAACCGTTTCGCTGCGCGCCATGATGAAAGCACGCTACAGCACGCACAACATCGGGCACTACGGATTGGCTTTTGATTATTATACGCACTTCACTTCGCCCATCCGACGCTATCCCGACGTGATGGTACACCGGTTGCTGACCCGCTATGCCGACGGAGGACGCAGTGCCAACCGCGAGAAATATGAGGAACTCTGCGAACACAGCAGCGAAATGGAACAGTTGGCCGCCAGTGCCGAACGCGCAAGCATCAAGTACAAGCAAGTGGAATTCATGAGCGACAAACTGGGACAGGTGTTTGAGGGAACCATCAGTGGCGTGACCGAATTCGGCCTGTATGTAGAAGTCAACGAAAACAAGTGCGAGGGCATGGTGCCGCTGCGCGACCTGGACGACGACTACTATGAGTTTGACGAGAAAAACTATTGCCTGTGGGGCAGAAAATACCATCACAGGTATTCACTGGGCGACCAAGTGAAAATTCAGGTAGCCAGAGCCAACCTGGACAAAAAACAGTTGGACTATGTTCTGGTGAGAGACAAATAAACCTTCGGAAAGGGACGTGCCGGTCAAGTGAGGCACGTCCCTTTTTTGTGATTCCTATGCCAAGAAACTGAAATTGACAGCATAAAAACCTGCCGATAACACGATGATTTAATATACCAACACTGTGGTTTTAATATTTCACACATGTGAAATATTAAAACCACAGTGTGAAATATTCGTTTCACATATATGAAATATAGAATATAGCGGCATAAAACGGATTTTATCATTGCATCAAATCAAGTTTCAGACAAGTCCGTTCCGGTTTTCTGTCCGAATCCTTGCTCAGAACAAGCCTTGGCATACAGCATTCTTAACAGATGGCGTTCTTCTTTTTTCTATCGTAGTATCACCGCTTAGTGAATATAATTCGTTATCTTTGCATGTGGTAAATTAAGTTTTGACAGAATAAGAAATATGGCACAGAAAATCATTCAAACACAAGCGTTGCAACAAACGCAAACGCTCTCTCCGCAGCAGGTGCTTCAAGTACGGCTGCTGGAAATGCCGGTGTCTGAACTGGAACAGAGGGTGAAGAATGAAATCATCGAGAACGGAGCCCTCGAAGAAGGCGACCGTTCGGCTGATGCAGAGGATGCTTACAACGACGGAGCACAAGACGATGCTTATGAAGCAGAGGGCGGTGATGCCGATTTGAATGCTTTCTCCGACTTGGTAGCTTCGCCGTCAAAAGAGCTGAAGGATGCATTGGGAGACTATCGCAGCTCGGACGAGGTGCCAGACTATCTGTTGAACAACTATCAGCAGAAAGACTCTATGGAAACGATAGAGTATAGCGACACCATCTCTTTCTACGAACAGATGAAAGAACAGATGAGCGAGTGCGACCTGACCGAAAAGCAAAGAATGCTGATGGAATATCTCATCGGATCGCTCGAAAGCGACGGACTGCTCAAAAAACCACTGTCGGCGCTGGCCGATGAGCTGGAGGTGTATCGCTACATTGAAACCACGCCCGAAGAGTGGGAACAGGTGCTTCGCATGCTGCAAGAGTTTGAACCGGCCGGAATCGGGGCAAGAGACCTGCAGGAATGCCTGCTGATTCAAATCCGGCGAGACGAACATTTCCAGTCGCCGCTGAAACAGAAAGAATATCTGCTCATCAAGGACTATTTTGATGAGTTTACCCATAAACGGTGGGACAAAATCAAGCAAAGAATGAAACTGACCGAAGCGGAAGTGGAGATGATGCAGAAAGACATACGCAAACTGAATCCGCGTCCGGGAAGTTCCATGGGAGAGGTTGTGGGGCATAACTTCCAGCAAGTGGTGCCCGACTTTATTGTCGAAACAGACGATGACGGAGAAATTACACTGACTCTGAACCAGGGCGACATCCCCGAACTGAAAATCAGCGACTCATTCATAGACCTGCTCAACCGATATGAACACAAGCAGCAGGCCATAAGCCGTTCGGAGAAAGACGCACTGCTTTATACCAAACAGAAAATAGAAAAAGCGCAGGGCTTTATCGAAGCCATCCGCCAAAGAAGACGCACCCTGATGATTACCATGCAGGCAATTATCGACTTGCAGAAGGCCTACTTTCTGGAAGGTGACGAAATGCTGCTCCGGCCAATGATTCTGAAAGATGTAGCCGAACGCACCGGACTGGACATCTCGACCATATCGCGCGTGAGCAACAGCAAGTATGTGCAGACAAACTATGGCATCTTTCCGCTGAAATGGTTCTTTAGCGACGGATATGTGACCGAGGACGGACAGGAAATAGCCACCCGGAAAGTACAGAGCGAGTTGCGCGAACTAATCGAACAGGAGGACAAGAAGAAACCATTGAGTGATGAGATTTTGACCAAACTATTGAACGAAAAGGGATTCCCCATTGCGCGACGCACCGTAGCAAAATATCGTGAACAGTTGGGCATCCCAGTTGCCAGATTACGAAAATGAGTGATAAACAGATTATTTTGATAGCCCGATTCTTTTCCGGGCTTTTCCGGCCTTTCTACATGCCCTTTGTAAGCTTTGTGGCTTTGTTTTTGTTTACGTATCTGAATATTTTGCCTTTTGGCTACAAGATAAGCGTTTTGGCTTTGGTTTATTGCATGACCATCCTGCTGCCGCAAGTCCTGATATTCGGTTACCGCAGCATCAAGGGATGGAAACCGATACATCTGCGCAGAAGAGAACGGCGTGTCACACCGTATATCCTTTCCATCTTTTCGTATATCACCTGTCTGTATGTGCTGAACCGCTTGCACATGCCGCGCTATATGGGTGGAATCATCGTGTCGGCACTGCTCATTCAGATAACCTGTGCCCTGGTGAACATCTGGTGGAAAGTGAGTGTACACTCAGCTGCCATGGGCGGATTGATTGGCGGACTGCTCGCTTTCTCGCTGTTGTTTATGTTCAATCCAACATACTGGCTGTGTCTGGCCATTCTGCTCACCGGTATCGTGGGCAGCTGCCGGATGCTGTTGCGTCAGCACTCCTTGGGACAAGTGATGACAGGCATCTTGATTGGAGTCACTTTCGGCTTCTGGGGTATCCTGCTTCCTGTGCCCAACCTGTTTTTGTGACGCATGATTTTTTAAGGACGATAAATAATAAATAAATATAGATTTCTATGAAACCAGTTGTAAGTATTATTATGGGTAGCACATCCGACCTGCCAGTAATGGAGAAGGCTGCCAAGTTTTTTGATGAGATGCAGATTCCTTTTGAGATGAACGCCTTGTCGGCTCACCGCACTCCGGATGAGGTGGAGGCTTTTGCAAAAGGAGCAGCAGCTCGCGGCGTGAAGGTGATTATTGCCGGAGCAGGCATGGCTGCAGCTTTGCCGGGTGTAATCGCTGCAAGTACTACACTGCCGGTGATTGGAGTGCCTATCAAAGGTATGCTCGATGGCTTGGACGCCATGCTTTCTATCATTCAGATGCCTCCCGGAATCCCGGTAGCTACCGTGGGAGTGAACGGAGCTTTGAATGCAGGTATCCTGGCTGCCCAGATGATTGCCTTGGCTGATGCGGAACTGGCTGCACGCTTGGCAGACTATAAAATCAGCCTGAAAAATAAAATCGTGAAGGCTAACGAAGATTTGGCCGAAGTGAAATATCAGTTTAAGTGTAATTAATCGGATTATGGATTTGTTTGATTATCAGCGCAGACAAACATGTGAAGTGCAGATTGGAGGCACACCGTTGGGGGCAGATAATCCAATCCGCGTGCAGAGCATGACCAATACGGTTACGCTGGACACGGAAGCTTGTGCGGCCCAAACGCTGCGCATTGCCGAAGCCGGAGGCGAATATGTGCGCCTGACGACACAGGGGGTGCGTGAAGCTGAGAATCTAAAGGAAATTAATGCTGCCGTGCGTGCCGCAGGATGCAATGTGCCGCTGGTGGCCGACGTGCATTTTAATCCGAAAGTGGCCGATGTGGCAGCGGAATATGCCGAGAAAGTGCGCATCAACCCAGGTAACTATGTGGATGCGGCCCGCACATTCAAGCAGCTGACCTACACCGACGAGGAGTATGCCGCCGAAATACAAAAAATAGAACAACGCTTTGTGCCGTTCCTGAACATCTGCAAAGAAAATCATACCGCCATTCGCATCGGTGTGAACCACGGATCGCTGAGCGACCGCATCATGAGCCGCTACGGAGATACGCCCGAGGGAATCGTGGAAAGCTGCATGGAGTTTCTGCGCATTTGCGTACAGCAGGACTTTAAGGATGTGGTCATCTCGATAAAAGCCAGCAATACGGTGGTGATGGTGCAGAGTGTGCGTCTGCTGGTTCAGGTAATGGAAAACGAAGGAATGGATTTCCCGATTCATCTGGGCGTGACAGAAGCCGGCGACGGTGAAGACGGACGCATCAAAAGTGCCGTGGGCATCGGCGCCCTGCTGGCTGACGGCATTGGAGATACCATCCGCGTTTCGCTGAGCGAAGCTCCCGAAAACGAAATACCGGTGGCCAGAAAGCTGGTGGATTATGTCACCCGCAAACAAGGACATGTCATGGTGCCGGGCATAGCTGCCGATGATTTTAATTATATACATCCGGTGCGCCGAAAAACCCATGCAGTGGGTAATATCGGAGGTGACCAGGTGCCCGTGGTGGTTGCCGACAGAATGGACCTGCAGGCAGCAGGACAGCTGGCAGATGCTGCGGCATCGCTGAAAGCTTCTGAACTGAAACCGGACTACATCTACTGCGGACAGAATCTGCCTGAAAAGGAACTCCGCGAAGAGGCTGCCTATATCGTTGACGCTGACTGCTGGACCGGCGAGCCGAATACGTATCCGGCTTTTCCATACAACATGCTGCCGTTTATGGGACAGTGTCCTGCCAAGATGAAATTCTTGTTCCTGAGCTACGGCGCTCTGACTGAAGAGGTGCGCATTTGCCTGAAATATCATCCCGAAGTGGTGGTCGTTGCCCAAAGCAACCATCAGAACAGACTGGCGGAATTCCGCGCACTGATTCATGAGCTGACACGCAACGACTTGCACAACCCGGTCATCGTGTTCCAGCATTATGCACACAGCCAGGAGGAAAAAGAAGATTTTCAGATAGAAAGTGCTGCCGACATGGGAGCCTTGCTGTTTGACGGCTTGTGCGACGGCATATACCTCTATAATAACGGTTCGCTGGCGCATCAGGATATAGACGCCACTGCATTCTCCATCTTGCAGGCTGCCCGTCTGCGTACCAGCAAAACGGAATATATCTCTTGTCCCGGTTGCGGACGAACCTTGTATGACCTGCAAGATACTCTGGCGCGCGTGAAGGCGGCAACAGCACATCTCAAGGGACTGAAGATTGCCGTGATGGGCTGTATCGTAAACGGACCAGGAGAAATGGCTGATGCCGACTATGGCTATGTGGGAGCCGCCCGGGGAAAGGTGAGCCTTTATAAGAAAAAAGAATGTATCGAAATGAATATTCCGGCCGAAGAAGCAGTAGAGAAACTGTTACGGCTGATTCGGGAAAACGGCGACGATCCGGAATATCTTTCTAACAAAGAAAAACAATAAACAATGGAACAGAAATTAGTTATATACAATACTCTTTCGCGCAAGAAAGAAGAATTCAAACCGATTACACCGGGACGCGTCGGCATGTATGTGTGCGGACCGACGGTATATGGAGATGCTCATCTGGGACATGCACGCCCGGCCATCACGTTTGACGTGTTGTTCCGCTACCTGCAGCATCTGGGCTATAAAGTGCGCTATGTACGCAACATTACCGATGTGGGCCACTTGGAACACGATGCCGACGAGGGGGAAGACAAAATTGCCAAGAAAGCTCGTCTGGAACAGCTGGAACCGATGGAGGTGGCTCAGTATTTCACCAACAGATTCCACGATGCTATGGCTGCCTTGAATGTGCTGCCGCCAAGCATCGAACCGCATGCCACAGGACATATCATCGAACAGATTGAACTGGTGAAGGAAATTCTGGACAACGGATATGCCTATGAAAGCCAGGGCAGCGTGTATTTTGACGTGGCTAAATACAATAAAGACCACCACTACGGAAAACTTTCCGGCAGAAACCTGGAGGATGTAATCAACAATTCACGCACTTTGGATGGAGTGGGAGAGAAACGTAACCAGGTGGATTTCGCCCTGTGGAAATGCGCACAGCCGCAGCACATCATGCGCTGGCCAAGTCCTTGGAGCGACGGTTTCCCGGGATGGCACTGCGAGTGTACGGCTATGGGACGCAAATATCTGGGCAGTCACTTCGATATTCACGGAGGCGGCATGGACTTGGTGTTCCCGCATCACGAATGTGAAATAGCTCAGGCTGTGGCAAGTCAGGGAAGCGACATGGTGAACTATTGGATGCACAACAACATGATTACCATCAACGGACAGAAGATGGGCAAGAGTCTGGGCAATTTCATCACCCTGTCGCAGTTCTTCACCGGAGAGCATGAGAGCCTGTCTCAGGCTTATTCTCCGATGACTATCCGTTTCTTTATCCTGCAGGCACAGTATCGCAGTACGGTGGACTTCAGCAACGAGGCTTTGCAGGCAAGCGAAAAAGGTCTGGCTCGACTGATGGAAGGACTGAACAACCTGAAGCACATTACTCCGTGTGCTGAGGCCGGTACGGTGACGATGGATTATGTACAGGAAATCGAGAATAAATGCTACGAGGCGATGAACGATGACTTGAACACGCCAATCGTAATCAGTCATTTGTTTGACGTGTGCCGCGTGCTGAATACCATTGTGGACAAGAAAGCCACCATTGATGCAGCTGCATTGGAAGCTCTGACCAAAGTGTTCCATACCTTTGCTCTGGACATCTTGGGCTTGAAGGAGGAAACCGGCAGCAACAGCGGACGCGAGGAAGCTTTCGGCAAGGTGGTAGATATGTTGCTGGAACAGCGCATGGTGGCCAAGGCCAACAAAGATTGGGCTACCAGCGACAAGATTCGCGACACCTTGGCTGAACTTGGCTTTGAAGTGAAAGATACCAAGGACGGTTTCTCTTGGAAACTGAATAAATAAGCATATCTGCTCTTATCGCATCAAATAAGGCGTCGCACAACGACACCTTATATATAATAGGAATAGCCTAATATAGTCGGTCTGTTTTTTTAGACTTTCTATATTAGGCTATATTTGTATCCAGACTTCTTTTTTTATTCCTGTAAAAAGCAAACATGGGAAACCGGCATGCAAGTGGCACGATAGCGTTGTTTTTTGGGGGAATAAATGACGAAGAAGAAACCTCTAAACAGTTCCTAAACGGGCTTTAAACGATTTCTAAACAATGTTTAGATGCTGTTTATACTCTGTTTAGATACTGTTTAGATTGCATTTCGGCACACTGTCAACAAAACGTCCAACAGAAAGAGTCCGGCAAGTAAATAACAAGAAAGGAAATAGCCTGATAGAGTAAGTCCGGTAAAACAGACTGACTCTATCAGGCTATATTCATTTACTTGCGGATTATGGAATTCATCGGATTGCGTACACCGTGATGTCCTTTCAGGAACGCTTTTGCCGAACCAAAGTTCAGATACATGTCCAAGCGTACGGGCAGGTGATTGTCATCATCGGTAACATAAAACGTGATGACTTCTTTTTCCTTCTTCTTTTTATACTCCACAAAGGAGAATACCAGACAACGGTATGTGGTATCCGAGTCTTCCATCTTGAATTTCTTTTTCCCCCGATAAATCAAGGTCTCTTCTTTTACATCATCTCCGTCTGCCATCAGAAAAGTAATCTTCTGATTCTCCTTGAAACCATCGGCCTTAAAGGATCTTGCCTTGAGCAGCATACTGAGCATGTCGTAAATGCATTCAGGGCTGTTATGGCTGCGGATTTTCAGCGGATTATTATTCTTTTTGTAGTGTTGCACGAGGTGAGTGCCTTGATTCTTGTAATTATACCACACTTCGTCCACTTTATACTGCTTTCCTTCAAGGGCTCCCTTACGGAAATAGAGCGGCACTATTGAGTGGTCTACAATACTGACCAAGGTGTCGCGCATCACAAAGAATCGGTCTGCCCGTTTGCTGCCTCGGGTAATCAGGTGGCACCGATAGGCATTTTTATTCTGATACTGCGTGTTGGTGATGTCCATGCTGGCCGTACCTACTTTTATCCAAATAAACTTCCAGTTGAAATATAAGTCGTACGACAGCTTCTCACCGGCATGGAATGCCGTGTTGACAACGGGGCATTGACCTATGGCAGACGTTATGCACAGTAGCATAAGACTGATCCAGATAAGCGACCTTTTCATAATCCTAATTTTTATCGGTTATATTTTTTTTGATTTCTCTGGCGTATCTTCTTTTCCTGGTCCGGTTTCTGCTTGGTTATTTCCGGGGCTTTCTGCTTGTTGAGCGGGATGCTTGTAGGATCCCAGTCCTGTTCTATCTCCATACGGACTTTCACAGGAATCGGTTTTGGGAAATAATACATTGCTTCCGGTTGCAGTCCCTGGTCAAAGTTTCCTGTATCCCAAAGACCATTTCCATTAGAATCGATAAAAGCCCGAACATAATACGTGGCCGGTGGCAGGTAGAAGAAATCAGCTCGGTTGTTTTTGGTCGGCACCGATTGTTTGACACGTCCGGATTCGTCCAACAATTGCACTACAGCTTGGGTGTCGGGGATGGCCAAATGAATGAACAATGCTCCGAAACTTTCCAATGGGCTGATTCTTACCTTGCAGTCTATCTTATTGCTTTCTGTTCCGAATATGTCTACAAAGGCTGCCGTGTCTGCCTGGAACTGGTAATCCTGATTGGGTTGCCATTCGGCATACAGGCAGAAGCTTCGTATGCTTCCTTCTACTGGCATCAACAGATAGGGCTCGTCAACCCATAGCGTATCAACTTTTTTCTGGAAAGAGAAAAGTGTACTGTCGACTTTTTCTATCGGTTGTGTGAAGGTTATCGTTATGTTCTTGTTGGGAGCCATACTGCCCTGACCGGACAATTGGGCTGTCATGTATGATTTCAAAAAAGGATTTTCCTTGCCGTTACCCTTACCTTTCTTGCGAAGACGTTCCTGATCTTTTTCCCATGCTTCTATTTTCTTTTGTTTCTCCTTTTCAATTCTTTCCCTGCTTTTTCGTGCTGCAAGCTCCAGTGTGTCGGTACGTTGTTGCAAGGCACCCAGCGTATCTGTGTCAAGATAGCTCATGGCAAACTTCAGTGTGTCCAGATTGGCTACCAAGGTATCCTTTATCCAATAGGTCAGCGTGTCGTTATGCTGAGAGCGTTCCAATAGGAATGCAGTTTCTGGATTGAAATTAAATCCTTGGATTGCAGGGACAGTATCGGATGGAGCCGTAAAGAATACGGTGAAACGGTTTGGAACGGGACGCTCCACTTTGAGCAGATGCAAATCCTGGCCGGCTTCCTTAAATGCACGGAGCACTATATCATTCGGCAGGAATTTCGTATACGGCACATAGCGTATGGTGTCGATGTGTGTAGAGTCAATCCATACGGTGTCGTTACGCATGTCTTGTGTACATGCAGGAATCACAATGGTGGTATCGAATGCAATCTGTTCACTTTTTTGGTTAAAGATAAAGTCTCCGTCGGCATCCTGCAATGCAAAGATGTGGTAACGCCCGTGTGCTATTCCTTTGATATTAAAGAATCCGCTTCCATTGGTGCGTGCCACTCTCAAGAATGGTTGCGAACGGAAGGCAGAAAGGCTGGTATCAGGATGCAAACCGACCAGAATACCTTTGATTGGCTCTAAGTCTTCGGCATTTAATACATAGCCCGATACTTCCATTGTATCGATTTCGTTGCCCGTAGAGAATGAATAAGTGAAGTGCCCCATGGGATTTCCTTCATTGTTGTCTACGATGGCATCACTGAAGTCGATGGTGTATGTTGTGTTAGCCTTCAGTGAATCAAACAGCTCTACATAGATGCGTTTTCCTTCTGGTCGGATGTCCGGCATTTCTCTTTGCGGTGGAGATACGACCACCTTTTCCGAAGCATTTTCCAGCCTGATGTATTCGTCAAAGAGTAGGGCTATGCGTTTTTGCTTGTTTTGCGTGGTTCTGTTTGTCGGGTTGCTGCGCACCAATTTTGGAGGAGTCTCGTCGTAAGGTCCTCCTTCGGGGTTTCCCATGCTGGCGCAGGCATAAACCCATACAAGCATCAGCATAAAGCTGAAAGCTTTGATCGTTTTCTTTAGCATGTTGTTTCTTTGTTCAGAGATAATATTTCTTCAATATGAGTACGGTTGTTGCTTAGGCGGGGTACTTTATGCTGTCCGCCCAATTTTCCTTTCTGTTTCAGCCAATCGTTGAACAGGTTTTTTCGCGCCACAACAATTTCGAGTTTTTGCAAGGTAATGTCTTTATAACGCTTAGCTTCGTAGTCTGAATTGATTTCTTGCAGCGCCTTGTCGAGAGTGTCTGTAAAGTGTTGCAACGAATCCGGCTCCTTGGAAAATTCAATAACCCATTGATGGCTGCATTTGCCTTGGGCATTCATAAAGATGGGAGCGGCGGTATATTCCAACACTTGTGCACCCGTTTCACGACAGGCTGCAGCCAATCCTTTTTCTGCATTGTCCACAATCAGCTCTTCTCCAAAGGCATTAATGAAGAATTTGGTTCGTCCGCTGATAATAAATTTATATGGATTGGTGGATGTAAACCTTACAGTATCGCCAATCATGTAACGCCACAAACCGCTGGAAGTGGATATAACCATAGCATAGTTGCGATTCGTTTCAACTCCCCAAAGAGGTACAACTGTTGGGTTTTCTTTTTCCAGTTCATCCATGGGTATGAATTCATAGAAAACACCATAGTCCAGCATCAGCAGCATGGCAGGGTCTGACGGGTCGTTTTGCAAGCCGAAAAAGCCCTCGCTGGCATTGTATGTTTCCATATAATGCATGCGAGGCGAGGTAATCAAGTTTTTATACTGCTCGCGGTAGGGTGTAAAAGCCACGCCACCATGGAAGAAAACTTCCAGATTAGGCCACACTTCTTCCAAATGCTGTTTGCCAGTCAGTTCCATGACACGAGTCAGAACGGACAGCATCCACGAGGGCACACCACTAAGATTGGTTACGTTTTGATTGATGGATTCTAGAGCTATCTTGTTGCGCTTTATCTCAAAGTCGCTCAATAAAGCCGTTTCTTTTTTCGGTACACGCACTAAATTCACCAAAGGATTGATATTTTCGATGAGGATGGCGCTTAAGTCGCCTACCAGACTGTTCGGAAGATTATAGTTCGGAGCATGGCTGCCGCCAAGAATCAGTGCCTTGCCATCAAAGATGCGGCTGTTTTTATTGTTCTTTAAATAAAGAACCACGGCATCGGTTCCGCCCTTATAATGAGTGTCATGCAGTCCGCATTTGCTGACAGGTATGAATTTACTTTTGTCGTTTGTGGTTCCCGAGGACTTGGCATACCATTTAACCTGACCGGGCCACAGCACGTCCTTTTCACCTTGGCGCATGCGGTCGATAAAATGTTTCAGTTCTTCATACGTATTGATGGGCGATGAGGCTGCGAAGTCGGCATAAGATTTAATTTTGTCAAATCCATGCTGCTGTCCCCATTCTGTATTTTTTGCTTTATGAATCAGAGAAAATAGTGTCTTCAGTTGCAGTTCTTCAGCTGCAGAGAAGTGTAGGTCTAGTTGTTTTTCTCTTGGTTTAAAGATATTTCTTATGATGCTTGTTTTATTCATCTTTGCTTTATTTTTGTATCGCTTGAAACATATATACAAAAATAAAGCAAAGTTCTTAGAATATCTAAGTTTTAGACTGATTTTAGTGATTTTAATAGACCATTTAGTCTGTTTGTTTTTCAAAAGCAGCCTTTTCTGCAGCTTCGATAATCTCTTCTTTCGATTGATTTTTATTCTCTTCTTTCGTATCGATTGTTTGTTCTTGAGCTGCAGTGTCCTGTTGTCCTGTTTTTGTTGTCGCTACTTTTGCTGTTAGCTCTCTTTCGTTTAGGATTTTGTGAGCGAAGCCTGTTTTTTTCAGCATTTCGAGCGTTTCTTTAGCGGCAATTTGCTGGCTCTCCTTTTTAGAATATCCTTTACCACATCCACATTGAATGTTTTGAAGAAAAACTTGTGAAGAGAACGTAGGTGTTCCATCCTGTTCACTTCCCTGTTCCAGCAATTCAAAAGAGATGGAAATCTTGTTTTTTTGAGTCCATTCTATCAGTTTGCTTTTAAAGTTTACTTCCGTGTATGCAATAGAATCCACGCTTATAAACTTGTCTAATATTCTTTCTTGCATGAATTGCATGCAACAGTTGTAGCCTCGGTCCAGATAGATGGCTCCGATGAGCGCTTCGAAAGCATTGCCGCACATATTATTGTTGTGCGAATTATTTGCATGTATAGAATACTTAATCAGTTTGTGCAGTCCTATTTCCACGGCAACTTTGTTGAGTGTTTCTCTTTGAACAATTTTGCTGCGTGCATTGGTAAGGAAACCTTCTTTCTTTCCTTCAAATCTTCTGAAGACAACATCCCCTACAACGGCATCTAGGATAGCATCTCCCAAGAACTCGAGTCGTTCGTTGTTAATCCATTTTCCGTGTTCGCCTTTTACAGAAGAGGATTTGTGTAAAAGAGCTTGTTTGTAGAAGCGGATGTTCCTTGGGTAGAAACCAAGGATATGATATAAAGAAGAATAAAGCTCCTTTTCTTTTCTAAAAGGGAGCTTCATTCTTTCTATGATATTTAATTGAAACACGATTATTCGGCGTATTTCTTAAAGATTACACAAGCATTGTGTCCTCCGAAACCAAATGTATTGCTCAATGCAGCACGCACGGTGCGTTTTTGAGCTTTGTTGAATGTGAAGTTCAAATCATAATCGATTTCCGGATCACGATCCTCTTCTTCGTGATTGATTGTTGGAGGAATAATGTCATCATGTACAGCCAAGACACTAACCATTGCTTCTAAGGCACCTGCAGCACCCAAGAGATGGCCTGTCATAGACTTAGTAGAACTGATATTCAGTTTGTAGGCATGTTCCTTGAACAGAGTCTTGATTGCCTTTGCCTCAGAGATGTCACCTACAGGAGTAGATGTACCATGCACATTGATGTAGTCAATGTCCTCTGGTTGCATTTGTGCATCTTCCAAAGCATTTTGCATAACCAATACGGCTCCCAAGCCCTCTGGGTGAGATGCTGTTATATGATATGCGTCTGCCGACATTCCGGCTCCGACCATTTCTGCATAGATTTTAGCCCCGCGTGCTTTTGCATGCTCCAATTCTTCGAGAATCAAGCAAGCCGCACCTTCGCCCATAATAAATCCGTCGCGGCTGGCGCTGAACGGACGAGAAGCGCGAGTAGGGTCATCGTTGCGTGTAGAAAGTGCTTTCATCGAATTGAAGCCACCAACTCCAGCAGGCCAGATAGCTGCTTCTGCACCACCACTGAGAATCATGTCAGCCTTGCCCAAACGGATCAGGTTGAATGCATCAGCAACAGCATTGCTTGATGAAGCACAAGCTGATGTAGTACAATAGTTTGGTCCTCTGAAACCATATTGGATTGAGATGTGACCGGCAGCAATATCTGCAATCATTTTAGGAATAAAGAACGGATTGAATTTAGGACCCATTTCTTTTCCTGTAACAGCATAGTAACCGGCTTCTTCTTCAAAAGTATGGATACCGCCGATTCCAACACCATAAATAACGCCAATACGGTTCTTGTTTACCTTTTCCAGATCCATACCGGAATTGTCAACTGCCATTTTTGCAGCAGCAATAGCGTATTGCGTATATAAATCCATTTTGCGCGCTTCCTTGCGGTCAATGAAATCTGCCACCTTGAAGTCTTTTACCTCACAGGCAAATTGTGTCTTGAACATAGAAGCGTCAAAATGAGTAATAGGACCTGCGCCACTTACTCCATTAAGCATGTTCTTCCAAGTTTCCTCGGCCGAATTGCCTAATGGTGAGATGGCTCCAAGTCCTGTTACTACTACTCTTTTTAATTCCATATAATAGGGAATAAAAAAATATTACTGAGCGTTAGCCTCGATGAAAGAGATAGCGTCGCCTACAGTAGCGATTTTCTCTGCCTGATCATCTGGAATGTTGATTCCGAACTCTTTCTCAAACTCCATGATCAACTCTACTGTATCCAGAGAGTCAGCACCCAAGTCGTTAGTGAAGCTTGCAGTTGCTACTACTTCTGACTCATCAACACCTAATTTATCAACGATAATAGCTTTTACTCTTGATTCGATTTCAGACATAATTTTAAGTTTTAAATTATTATTAATATTACAAAAGTCTCGATATTTCGTTTGCAAAGGAACTATTTTTTATTCTTTTATGCAAGAAATGAGGTAAATAATTTCATTTAAATTGCACAATTGACTGTTTTTTGTGCAGTAAAATGGCTTTTTCTTTCTACTTTTCTCGCCGTAAAGGATAATTCCCGCGTAGCTCTTCAAATAGTTCAGGATGCGTTTTCAGTCGCAAACTGTCTTTCAGTGGGTTATATAATGTGAGTGCCTTTTCGCAGTCCGAAGCTTGTGCCGAAGGACGGAGCTCTGCCGGAAGTTCAGGCGCTTCAATCGTGTAGTTAAAAGGACGGTTAAAGAAGCGGCACAATCCTTCCAGTGCCATTCTTGTTGCGTTTGCTTTTCCGTCTGCAGAATAGCCTGCAATATGTGGCGTGCCGATAAAAACCCGTTCTAGCAAGATGCGGTTGATTTCCGGTTCGTGTTCCCAAGTGTCTATCACTGCATCTTGCAGCTGTCCGTTTTGAAGCATATCCAGCAAGGCATCATTATCAACCACTGCTCCTCTGCTTGTATTGATTAGGATACAATCTTTTTTCAGTTTACTCATGAATTCTCTGTCGGCCAGATGATAGGTAGGATATTTGCCGTTCAGCACGAGGGGAGTATGAAAGGATACGATGTCGCAGGTTTGTTGTATGGTTTCAATATCCGCAAAACAGATGTTTTTTTCTGTACCCGATTCCTCAAGGGGAGGATCATTGTAGTACACCTTGATTCCGAGTGCACTCACAGCTTTTCCTACCGCCTTACCAACATGTCCAGCCCCTACGATTCCCATCGAACAGTGGTTGATGTCTATTTTTTTGGCATCGTTTAAAAGGAGCAGGCAGGAATGAATATATTGTGCTACCGAGTTGGCATTGCATCCCGGACAGTTATTCCACACAATATTCTTTTCTTTCAGATAATCCACATCTATATGGTCAAATCCGATTGTTGCGGTTGCTATATATTTCACAGGACTGTTTTCCAGTAGCTTACGGTCGCATCTGGTGCGTGTGCGCACAATCAGTGCGTCGGCGTCAGCCACATCCTGTGCATTTATGTCATTTCCCTTTTTATAAATCACCGTGTCTGCAATTTGTTCTATTGCATCTTGTATAAAGGGAATTTTATTGTCTACAACTACTTTCATACGTATATAGGCAACAAGCGTTACAGTTGTTGCATGTCATTAAGTTTTTTGTAATAGCCTTTTTTAGCCAAAAGTTCTTCGTGAGTTCCCCGTTCTACGATTTCTCCTTCATGCATCACGCATATTTCATCGGCATGGCGTATGGTCGACAAGCGGTGTGCAATGGCAATGGTTGTTCTTGATTTCATCAGTCTCTCCAGAGCCTCTTGTACCAGTCTTTCTGACTCTGTATCCAGAGCCGAAGTCGCTTCGTCCAGAATCAGTATCGGAGGATTCTTCAGAATGGCACGTGCAATGCTGACGCGTTGGCGCTGTCCGCCTGAAAGTCGACAGCCTCTGTCGCCGATGTTTGTTTCATATCCATTTTCGCTTTCCATGATAAAATCGTGTGCATTGGCAATTTTGGCTGCTTCGATTACTTGTTCCATAGTGGCATTTTCTACACCGAATGCAATATTGTTGAAGAACGAATCATTAAACAGAATGGCCTCCTGGTTTACGTTTCCGATGATTGAGCGCAGACTGTGGATGCTGAGTTCCTTGATATTAATTCCGTTAATCAAGATTTCACCTGTTTTGGTTTCGTGATAGCGAGGAAGCAAGTCCACCAAGGTTGATTTTCCGGAACCCGATTGTCCTACAAGAGCAATTGTTTGTCCTTTCTTGATGGTCAGGTTTATATGTTTCAGCACCTGTTTTGCCGGATTGTAATGGAAGGAAACATCGCGGAATTCTATTTCTGTGTCCAAATCCTTGATTTCTTTCGGGTTGTCAATTTCCTTAATCGTGTTTTCTGCATTTAAGATTTTCTCGATGCGTTCAATGGAAGCCAGTCCTTTCGGGATGTTATATCCTGCTTTTGAAAAGTCTTTTAACGGATTGATTACACTGTAAAGGATAACCAGATAGAATATAAAGGTTGGCGCATCAATAGGAGAGTGGTCTGAAAAAATCAGAGAGCCACCGAACCAAAGAACCAAAACGATGAGACAAGTGCCCAGAAATTCGCTTACCGGATGTGCCGATGCCTGTCGGGTAGCTACACGATTGCAAGCGTTGCGGTAGTCGTTACAGCACTTTTCAAAGCGCTCGCTCATTTTCTTTTCGGCAATAAAGGCCTTGATGATGCGCAGTCCGCCTAAGGTCTCGTCCAGTTGCGTCATGGTTTCGCTCCAAAGATTTTGTGCTGTGAGCGAACGCTGTTTCAGTTTTCTTCCGATATTGCCCATCACCCATCCGATTCCGGGGATGACGATTAATGTAAACAAGGTCAGCTCCCAGCTTGTAATCAGCATGGTGGCAAAATAAAACAAAATCAGTATCGGGTTTTTGATAAGCATGTCTAAGGAGCTGGTGATAGAAGTTTCAACTTCGGTCACATCGCCGCTCATACGTGCAATGATATCTCCTTTCTTTTCGTCAGTCATGAACGAAAGCGGCAAGCGTACCACCTTATTATATAATAGTACGCGGATGTCGCGAACGACGCTGGTTCGCAAAGGAATCATAATGGCCGAGGACGCAAAATAAAATCCGGTCTTGAGTAGAGTGGTAAAAGCCAGAAACAGTCCGATGAACAAAAGTGACAAGGATTCGCCATATTGGGCAATGAGCACAGTTGTGTAATAATACATGTTGTTGATAACTGTGTCTTTGAGTCCCAGTTCGCTGTTATCCCAACTGATAAAATGATATTGCGAAGTGTCCATGCCGAAAAGCATATTCAGCAGTGGCAGAAGAGAAAGGAATGAAAAAACATTCAAGGCTGCCGAAAGAAGGTTGAATAAGACCGAACCGGCCATATACTTCTTGTAAGGCCATGCGAATCTTTTCATTACATGAAGAAACTCTCTCATAAAAATGTGGTTAAGTGATTTTTATTTACGTCCGAAATCAGCTGGAATTTCGCCCCAGATTTCGGTTTTCCATTTCAATATATTATTGGGATAGTTGTTGTTTTTAAGCCAATTTTCTGCTCGGCTTATCAAGTTATGCAATTGTGCAGTCTTATCGTTTAGCGGCAGTTTGGTGCTGCATTTTTTTTTGCTTACCCAGAGCATGGCGATTTTGCTGTCTGAATAGATTGGAAGGTTGCAGTTGCGTTGTTTCTGTAAAGCCAATGCATGTACGATGGCCAAGAATTCTCCGATATTATTGGTTCCGTGTACAGGGCCGAAATGAAAAACCACTTCGCCTGTGGTAAGGTCCACTCCCCGGTATTCCATCTTTCCTGGGTTGCCGCTGCATGCAGCATCTACGGCCCATGCTTTGGCACATACGTCCGGTGGAAGGAGCAGCACCGAGTCGTTACGTTCTACGGCCAAGGTTTTTGCTTCCTTGGTATTGGTGCTTTTAGAAGCAGAGCGGTAGATTTCCGGAGGCGACTGATAAGCCACCTCTGCTTCTTCTCTTGTTGAAAAAGATTTATAAACAGCTCCTTTGTAGCCGTTTATTTGTAACAAACAGTCTGTCCAGGAATCATAAATTCCCGGACAGACACCATTCCATACTACATAATATTTTTGTTTGCTCATGAAGTGAAGCTTACATTCTTTCTGGAACTTCAATACCCAACAGGCTCATGCCTAATCGGATGACTTTGCCAACGTTGGCAGAAAGCGCCAAGCGGAATATTTTCTTGTTTTCGTCCTCTTCGCGCAAGATGCTGAAGTCGTGATAGAATTGGTTGTACTCTTTTACTAGTTCATAGCAATAATTAGCGATACATCCCGGGTTGTAGTCATTGCCGGCTTGTTTCACTACCAAGGCAAAGTTAGCCAGGTTTTGAACCAGGCTGATTTCTTTCTCGCTCAGTTCGGTGTTGTGTGGCAATGTTGCAGGAATGCTCAATCCGGCTTCGGCTGCTTTGCGCAAGATAGAGCGGATGCGTGCATAAGTATATTGGATAAATGGTCCTGTGTTACCATTGAAATCAATACTCTCTGCGGGGTTGAACAACATGTTTTTGCGTGCGTCTACTTTCAGGATAAAGTATTTCAATGCACCCAAGCCTACGATGCGTGCGATTTCATTAGCTTCTTCTTCGCTAATGTCAGTCAGCTTGTTGATTTTGTCCTCTGATGTTTGTTTTGCTGTGGCAACCATTTCTGTTACCAGGTCGTCGGCATCCACTACAGTACCTTCACGGCTTTTCATTTTGCCGTTTGGCAGTTCAACCATACCGTAAGAGAAGTGAACCAAGCTTTTGCCCCAGTCAAAACCAAGCTTATCCAGCAGGATAGACAGAACCTGGAAGTGATAGTTTTGTTCATTGCCTACTACATAAATCATTTTATTGATTGGGAAATCTTGGAAGCGCAGTTTTGCTGTACCGATATCTTGCGTCATGTATACCGAAGTGCCGTCCGAACGCAGCAGAAGTTTCTCGTCCAGTCCCTCTTTTGTCAGGTCGGCCCAAACGGAGCCATCCTCTTTCTTAAAGAAGAATCCCTTTTCAAGTCCTTCCATTACCTTGTCCTTGCCTTCCAGGTAAGTGTCCGATTCATAATAGATTTTATCGAAGCTAACGCCCAAAGCCTTGTAAGTGACATCAAATCCGGCATATACCCAGTCGTTCATCTTTTTCCACAGAGCGCGGATTTCAGGGTCGTTGTTTTCCCATTTTACCAGCATTTCTCTTGCTTCTTTAATCAGCGGAGCTTCGTTCTTGGCCTCTTCTTCGCTCATGCCTTGGGCCATCAGTTCTTTGATTTGCTCTTTGTAGTGCTTGTCAAAGGCAACATAATAATCTCCGATCAAGTGGTCGCCTTTGATGCCGGTAGATTCAGGAGTTGCTCCATTTCCATATTTCAGCCATGCCAGCATGCTTTTGCAGATATGAATACCGCGGTCGTTCACGATATTTGTTTTCACTACCTTGTTTCCGTTGGCTTCCATAATCTGTGCCAGTGCCCATCCCAGCAAGTTGTTGCGCACGTGTCCCAAGTGCAAAGGTTTGTTGGTGTTGGGTGAAGAATATTCGATCATGACCAATGGAGACTGTTCTGTTACCGGGGTAAAGCCGAACTTTTCTTGAGCCTGAATGCTGTTGAGCAGGTCAATCCAGCAGGCCGAAGAGATGCTTAAGTTTAAGAATCCCTTGATTACATTAAAGTTGGCCACGATGTCGGCAACATGATTCTTCAGATATTCTCCAATTTCCTGAGCCGTGTCCTCTGGTTTTTTCTTTGACAGTTTCAAGAATGGAAAAACCACTAAGGTGAGATGTCCTTCAAATTCCTTTTTGGTGGTTTGCAACTGGATGGTGCTTTCGGGCACCTCTTGTCCGTATAGCTCTTTGATTGCGGCAGCTACGGCAGCTATGATTTTCTTTTCGATTTCCATGTGTGGTATAATTGTATTGTTTTGTGCGCAAATATACACAGAAAATAGCAGATAGGAAAGTATAAAAACAAATAAAGCATCGAAGCACAATGCCCGATGCTTTATTTTGGTTATAGCTTATAGTCTTTACTGGATAGAGTCTGTTAATTCGCTTCCAGCTTTGAACTTAACGATTTTCTTAGCCTCGATCGTAATTTGCTCTTTGGTTCTTGGGTTGATACCGGTGCGGCTTGGGCGTTCTGACACAGAGAATGTTCCGAAGCCAATCAGAGCTACTTTATCACCTGAGTTTAATGCTTCTGAAATAGAACTCAAGCAAGAATCCAATGCTTTCTTAGCATCTACTTTGTTTAACCCTGCACCTTCTGCAATGGCATTAATCAAATCTGTTTTATTCATGTTCTTATAAATTAAATGTTTTCCGAATAAATAATGACGCAAATATAGGTAAAGTGCCGTTTAAATCAAATTTTTTTTCTGAAAAAGTATTTCTTTTTACGAAAAATAATTCTTTAACTGCAAACGGTTGTGTTTGGTATGGAATAAAATCTGTATTTTTGCATCATCAAATCTATAAACTAAAGAATCAGGATAATGAATACACCCCCGATTACAAAGAATCTGATTATAATTAATGTCCTCTTTTTTCTAGCTCAAGAGGTGTTGCTTCGCCGCTATGGAGTGGACTTGATTGACGTATTAGGCTTGCATTTCTTTTTGGCCTCCGACTTTCATCTGTATCAGCTGGTCACCTATATGTTTATGCATGGAGGTTTTCAACATATCTTGTTCAATATGTTGGCAGTTTGGATGTTTGGACGCGTTATGGAAAGCCAATGGGGACCAAAACGCTTCTTGCTGTTTTATTTTGTTTGCGGCATTGGTGCGGGCATCACGCAAGAGGTTGTTCAGTATATATCATTCTTGACCAATGGATTGGGACATATTCCGTTAGACGGACTGATATCATTGGGTGGCGCTACCATGTCGCTGTCTCATTATTTAAATATGTGGACCACGGTGGGAGCTTCGGGTGCTGTTTATGGCATCCTGTTGGCTTTTGGTGTAACCTTTCCCAATGAGCGTATGTTTATCTTTCCTTTGCCCGTCCCCATCAAGGCCAAATTTTTTGTAATCGGCTATGCGGTGCTCGAAGTGATGCTTGGTTTGGGTAGCCGGGGCGACGGCGTGGCACATTTTGCTCACCTTGGCGGAATGATTTTTGCATGGCTCTTGATTCAGTATTGGCGAAACTCGGGCGGCCGTTCTGATTATGGAAGCACCTCTGCCTTTGCAAGATTCAAGCAGAAAATCCGTTCGGTTTTCAAGGGGCGCAACATGCATGTAGACACATACGGAAATGCAGACATGCAATACAATGCCCGTAAAAAACAGCGTTTAGAAGAAATAGACCGCATATTGGAAAAGGTAAAGCGCAATGGCTATGGCAGTCTGACCGAAGAAGAAAAACGCAAGTTGTTCGATGCCAGCCAGCAATGATTATGTTGTCAAAACTAAAAGACTTTATACTACAGCTTATGGCAGGGGCGAACATCACATCGTCTCTGCTCTTCTTGTTTTCCTGCTGGTCTGTTTATGCCACACCGGCAGCATTTCCTCGTTTGTCGTTGTTTGGCCTGACATTTCCGTTTTTCCTGGCGGTTAATGTCTTTTTTTTGTGCCTGTGGCTCATTTTCCATATTCGTTATGCCTGGATTTCGGGAGTGGCCTTGCTCCTGAGTTTCTTTTATATCCGCGACTATATACCTTTTAATATAAGAAAGGAGCCGCCGAAAGATGCCTTAAAGGTGCTGAGTTATAACGTAGCCTATTTTGGAACCGATGCTCAAAGCAAGGCTGGTGAGGATAATGAGATATTGCAATACTTGCTGCGCTCTGATGCCGACATCATCTGTCTGCAAGAAGCGTCCGGCACTACGCGCAATTTGCTCGACAAGAAAATGAAAGCCGCCGGTTATCACGTTCCACCGGTCATCGACCAAGGAAAAGAAATGCTGGAGCATGCCTATTTCAAGATGCCGATACTCTCTGCCGAGGCTGTGAAATATGACAGCGAGACCAACGGAACGATAGCCTATCACGTGCTCTATCAAGGCGACACGTTGCTAGTCGTGAACAACCACCTGGAGTCCAATCGCCTGAGCCCGGAAGATAAAACAGCCTATAAAAGCATGCTTCTCGACCCGCAAAAGGAAACCATGCGCAACGGCATGCGTCTGCTGATTCAGAAAATGTCGCATGCTTCAGCCATACGCTCACCTCAAGTAGACATTGTCGCCAAATATATCAAGCGCGACCGCAGCTCTTCTGTGATTGTGTGCGGGGACTTGAACGATTCGCCCATATCATACACCTGCCGCCGTTTTGGCGAACAGTTGGAGAGCGCTTTTGTGGCATCCGGCAACGGACCGGGCTTTTCCTATAATAAAGATTTGTTTTATGTCCGTATCGACCATATCTTTTACTCTCGGAATTTGAAATCCTACAATACACAAATCGACCGATCTATTAAAACATCCGATCATTATCCGCTGATAACTTATATCAATAAGGAGAAAATAAGTGGAAAAGACTAAATAAATCTCTTTATTTGTGGACTTAATCTAAAAAAAACTTATATTTGCGCTTCCGTAACAAATATCAGTAAATTAATAATAAAGTAAATATCATTTTAAACATGCAAAACAAAGGATTTGTAAAAGTGTTTGCTTTGCTGCTGACCTTGGTCTGCATTTTCTATTTGTCTTTCTCATTTGTTACTCGCTATCAGATGAATAAGGCAGACGAAATTGCCAAGACACAGGGTGCAGAAGCAGGCAGCCATTACTTGGATTCAGTAATGAACGAACCCGTTTATATGGGTACGTGGACATTGAAAGAATGTCGTGAGATGGAAATTGGTTTGGGACTTGACCTGAAGGGCGGTATGAACGTAATCCTCGAGGTGTCTGTTCCGGATGTTGTGAAGGTTTTGGCAGATCATAAAACCGACCCGGCCTTTTTGAAAGCTGTTGAAGCTGCAAAGGTTGAGGCTGAGCAGAGCCAAAAGAACTTCATTGATCTTTTTGTTGCGGAATACAAAAAGCAGGCTCCAAATTCCAACTTGGCAGAGTTGTTTGCAACCCAGCAGCTTAAAGGAAAAGTTTCTTCAAAGAGCACCGATGCAGAGGTAATCGCAGTGTTGAAAGAAGAAGTAAAGGCCGCTGTAGACAATTCTTACAATGTGTTGAGAACTCGTATTGACCGTTTCGGTGTGGTTCAGCCTAACATCCAGCCTTTGGAAGGACAGATGGGTCGCATTATGGTAGAAATGCCAGGTATCAAAGAGCCAGACCGTGTTCGTAAACTGTTGCAGGGTAGTGCAAATCTGGAGTTCTGGGAAACTTATACTACACAAGAGGCTGTGCCGTTCCTGGCATCTTTGGATGGCCGTTTGGCCAACGCAGCTGCTTTGGATGCCGACACCACTGCACAAGCTAAAGCTGCAGCTGATACAACTGTGGCAGATACAGCCAAGCAAGCAGCTAAGTCATTGGATATGGCTGCTGCCATCAAGGGCGATAAGAAAGGTGCAAAAGAAGCAGCCGCTACCGTTGCCGACGACCAACTGCGCAAGCAGCACCCGTTGGCTTCAATTCTGCAGTTTGCACAGGGCCGTTCAGGTAGTGTTGTAGGTTATGCTGTGTGGCGTGATACAGCTGCAGTTAATGCTTGCCTGGCCACTCCAGAGGCAAAAGAAGTGTTGCCAAGCGACATGAAGCTGATTTGGGGTGTGAAGCCGGTTGGCAAAGGAAACATGGGCGACATCTATGAGTTATATGCCATTAAGGTTACTTCTCGCAACGGACGCGCTCCATTGGAAGGTGATGTAATTACCGATGCCAAAGACGACTTCGACCAGTTTGGACGTCCTGCTGTCAGCATGACCATGAATACAGACGGTGCTCGCCGCTGGGCAGTACTTACAAAAATGAATAAAGACCGCAGCATTGCCATCGTGTTGGATGGATATGTATACAGTGCGCCAAACGTAGAAGGTGAAATCACCGGCGGTGTTTCATCTATTACCGGTTCCTTCACTATTGAAGACACCCGCGACTTGGCAAACGTATTGAAGTCTGGTAAGATGCCGGCTCCGGCACATATCGTGTCAGAAGAAATCGTAGGTCCTACATTGGGTCAGGAGTCAATTAACCAGGGAATCACTTCATTTGTTATCGCATTCGTACTGTTGATGCTTTATATGTGCTTCATGTATGGCTTCACTCCGGGTATGGTTGCCAACGGAGCCTTGATCCTGAACTTCTTCTTCACCTTGGGTATCCTTACTTCGTTCCAGGCTGCTTTGACTATGTCGGGTATTGCCGGTATGGTGTTGTCTTTGGGTATGGCAGTGGATGCCAACGTGTTGATTTATGAACGTACGAAAGAAGAATTGCGAGCAGGCAAAAATGTGCGTGCTGCCTTGAAAGATGGTTATGCAAACGCATTCTCTGCAATTTTCGACTCCAACTTGACATCAATTATCACCGGTGTGATTCTGTTTAACTTTGGTACTGGTCCGATTCGTGGTTTCGCTACTACGCTGATTATCGGTATTTTGGTTTCATTCTTCACAGCCGTGTTCTTGACCCGTTTGGTTTACGATCATTTCTTGAGCAAAGAAAAGTGGACAAATCTGACATTTACCACCTCTTTGTCGCAGAAGTTCTTGCGCGATACAAACTATAAGTTTATGAGTGCATACCGTAAGTCTTTCGTTGTGTTTGGCGCTTTGATCGTAATCAGCCTGGGCTCTCTGTTTGTGCGTGGCTTGAGCAAGAGTATCGACTTCACCGGTGGACGTAACTTTGTTGTTCTGTTCGAGAAACCGGTTCAGCCGGAACAGGTGCGTGATTTGCTCGACAATCAGTTTGGCGATGCCAATACTCAGGTTATCGCATTGGGAACAGAAGGCAATACTTTGCGTATCTCAACCAACTATCGTATTGAAGAGTCGGGCACAAATGTTGATTCAGAAATCGAGGCGAAGCTGTTTGACGTGCTGAAGGGAGCAAATCTGCTGTCAAATGATTTGGACTTGACTACCTTCATCAACCGTGATGAGCGTGCAGGAGGATCTATCATCAGTTCGCAGAAGGTTGGTCCGGCAGTAGCCGAGGATATTACATACGGTGCTATCATCTCTGTGGTATTGGCCTTGGTTGCCATCTTCTTGTATATCCTGTTGCGTTTCCGCAATGTAGCATTCTCAGTAGGTGCTGTAGTAGCTCTTACAGTAGATACCTTCTTGATTATCGGTGCTTACTCACTGTGCTGGGGATGGGTTCCGTTCTCTTTGGAAATCGACCAGACTTTCATCGGAGCCGTGCTGACAGCCATCGGTTACTCTATCAATGACAAGGTGGTAGTATTCGACCGTATTCGTGAGTTCCTGCACTTGTATCCATCACGCGACAAGCAGATGCTGTTTAACGATTCGTTGAACACTACATTGAGCCGTACCATCAATACTTCGCTCACCACTTTGGTAGTGCTGTTGTGTATTTTCTTCCTGGGTGGAGAAAGCATCCGCAGTTTCGCATTTGCCATGATTCTGGGTGTGGTTATCGGTACATGTTCTTCTATCTTCATGGCTGCTCCGGTTGCTTATCTGACTATGGGCCGCAAGATTAAGGAAGATGCTGCAGTAGCAGAAAAGTAATTGTTTACTCTATAATATTAAAACAGCGGGCAATACTCCTTAGGGTGTTGCCCGCTGTTTTTTTGCACCTGTGCCGCAAAGGTAGCTTGCTTGCAGGCGGGTAGCTGTTTCCTCATGCCGGAATCTGCTTCCGGAATTGTTTGGGTTTCTTTTGGCTCTAGCCTACGGCAATAGCTTTTTCACCTTTGCGGGGAAAGATAAAGAAGCAAGCTGGAAAGTTACGGACCACCTGTTATAAACTTGCGTATGTCAGGAGAAATTAATATACCAAAGCTTTGGTTTTAATATTTCACATATATGAAATATTGAGACCACAGTGTGAAATATTAAAATCACACTGTGAAATATAGAATTGATGCTGGCAAGAATAAAAACTAAAGCAGACAAAAGCAAAAAGAGAACGGCAACAAAAAGAGTAGTTTTTTGTAAGTTTAGGGTTTAAAGTAAAAAAAGATAGGATTCTATTCGACTTTGCAAATAAAATCCTATCTTTGTATAGTTTTCTGCCCTTGTAGTTCAATGGATAGAACTACGGTTTCCTAAACCGTCAATCCGAGTTCGATTCTCGGCGAGGGCACTTATTTTAGATTTTCTCTCCGTAGGCCAAATCACCTGCATCTCCCAGTCCCGGTACGATATACATTTTTTCATTCAGCCCCTCGTCGATGGCTGCACACCACAGTGTGATGTTCGTCTGATCTTTCAGAAGATTATGTAAGAAATCCACACCAACTTGGCTTGCTATGACACAGCAAAGATGTACGTGTGCCGGTGTTCCTTTTGTTTCGAAGGCCTTTAGTCCCAGTTCCATGCTTCCGCCCGTAGCCAGCATCGGATCGGCAATGATGAGCGTTTTCCCCTCCATGTTTGGCGAGGCGATATATTCAATATGGATGCCCACATCGTGACATTCTTTGTCCTTGTAATATCTGTATGCCGATACAAAGGCATTGTCAGCGTAATCAAAAACATTCAAGAAACCCTGGTGAAAGGGGAGTCCGGCACGGAAAATAGTGGCCAGCACAATCTGATCGTCGTGCGTGCTAGCCAGGGCAGTGCCCAGTGGTGTTTGAATCTCTTTGTTTGAATAATTCAGCGTTTTGCTGATTTCATACGCCATCATCTCTCCGATGCGCTCCAAGTTGCGCCGGAACCGTGCTCTGTCGTTTTGAACCTGTACGTTTCTGAGTTCTTCGACATACTTGTTGATCACGGTGTTTTGTTTGCCAAAATCAATAATCTCCATAGAATGCAATGCATTAAATATAAATGTTGGCAAAAATAGTGATTTAAAAGCGCAAATGCAATGTCCGTTTAGCAAATGTAACATTTGTCTTCCGTTGTTCTCTAAATTAATGATAAAAGATAGCGATTTAAGAAAAATAAATCGGGGGTTTTTTCCCTATGCGCGCAAAAATGACTACATTTGTAGCTGAAAAAACATACTGCAGATTTGATGCAGGGATGCAAACGTTTCAGGTGCATACAATTATCACTAAATAATAACCAAATTTTTATTTTTTAGTAAAATGGCAAATATTGATTTGAGCAAGTACGGCATTACAGGTGCCGTTGAAGTTCTGCACAATCCTTCTTACGATGTGTTGTTCGCAGATGAGACAAAAGCTGGTTTGGAAGGCTTCGAAAAAGGTCAGGTAACCGAGCTGGGTGCAGTAAACGTAATGACTGGTATCTACACTGGTCGTTCTCCTAAAGACAAGTTCATTGTTAAGGACGCTACTTCTGAGAACACTGTATGGTGGACTTCTGAAGAGTATAAGAATGATAACAAGCCTGTAACTACAGAGGCTTGGAACACTTTGAAGGCTTTGGCTACCAAAGAACTTTCAAACAAGAAATTGTATGTAGTTGATGCTTTCTGCGGTGCAAACGAAGGTACTCGCCTGAAAGTTCGTTTCATTGTTGAGGTTGCATGGCAGGCACACTTCGTGACTAACATGTTCATCCGTCCTACAGCTGAGGAGTTGGCTAACTTCGGTGAGCCTGATTTCGTTGTTTACAACGCTTCTAAGGCTAAGGTTGAGAACTATGCAGAGTTGGGCTTGAATTCAGAAACTGCTGTAGTATTCAACTTGACTTCTAAAGAGCAGGTTATCTTGAACACTTGGTACGGTGGTGAGATGAAGAAAGGTATGTTCTCTATGATGAACTACTACAACCCATTGCGCGGTATTGCTTCTATGCACTGTTCTGCCAACACCGACAAAGAAGGAACTAGCTCTGCTATCTTCTTCGGTTTGTCAGGTACCGGTAAGACTACCTTGTCAACAGATCCTAAGCGTTTGTTGATTGGTGACGACGAGCACGGATGGGATAACGAAGGTGTATTCAACTACGAGGGTGGTTGCTACGCTAAGGTTATCAACTTGGACAAAGAGTCTGAGCCAGATATCTTCAACGCTATCAAACGCGATGCTTTGTTGGAGAACGTAACTGTTGCTGCTGACGGTAAGATTGATTTCGCTGATAAGAGTGTAACCGAGAATACTCGTGTTTCTTATCCTATCCACCACATCGAGAACATCGTTAAGCCAGTTTCTAAGGGTCCTCACGCTAAGCAGGTTATCTTCTTGTCAGCTGACGCATTCGGTGTATTGCCTCCAGTATCTATCTTGAATCCTGAGCAGGCACAGTACTACTTCTTGTCAGGATTTACTGCTAAGTTGGCTGGTACTGAGCGTGGTATCACTGAACCTACTCCAACATTCTCTGCTTGCTTCGGCGCTGCTTTCTTGAGCTTGCACCCAACTAAGTATGCTGAGGAATTGGTTAAGAAGATGCAGATGACCGGTGCTAAGGCATATTTGGTGAACACTGGTTGGAATGGTACTGGCAAGCGTATCTCTATTAAGGATACTCGTGGTATCATCGATGCTATCTTGGATGGTTCTATCGAAACTGCTCCAACTAAGACTATTCCTTTCTTCGACTTTGTTGTTCCAACTGAGTTGCCAGGAGTTGATCCTAAGATCTTGGATCCTCGCGACACTTACGAGTGCGCTTGCACTTGGGAAGAGAAGGCTAAGGATTTGGCTAACCGTTTCATCAAGAACTTTGCTAAGTTCACTGGAAACGATGCTGGTAAGGCTTTGGTTGCCGCTGGTCCTAAGTTGTAATTTTGAATATTTAGAGATTACAGATATTCCGGGGGCTGCACTGTATGGTGCAGCCCTTTTTTGATTTCTTTTGGTATATTGCTCCCGGAGATTTTTCCGGGAAAGCTCAAAATAACAGTAGTAGAATAGATAAATGAGTTTTTATGAAGAAGAAAATTTCCTCTTTCTTAATGCTGATGCTTCTGACCGTAACGGCATGGGCACAGTTTCAGGAACCGGTTAAGTTCTCCGTAGAGCAGAAAAAGATTTCTGAAAGTGAAATAGAACTGATTTTTACCGGTATTGTCGATCCGGGATGGCATGTATATTCCACCGACATAGCTGATGGCGGACCTACAGCTGCCTCCATAACATTCGAAAACTTGAAAGGTGCCGAAGCAACAGGCAAACTGAAACCTAAGGCCAAAGTATTGACAAAGCATGATGCTTTGTTTGACATGAAGGTGAGCTATATGGAAGGAAAAGCTGTCTTTTCTCAGAAACTGAAACTGACAGCTCCCGAATACGAAGTTGCCGGTTACCTGATGTATGGTGCCTGCAACGACCAAAACTGTCTGCCGCCCACAACGGTAGAATTTTCTTTCATAGGAAAAGGACCGGCTGCAACTGCTGCCAAGCAAACAGCAGAATCGGAGCAAACGCTTACTACCAAACCTGATTTTTCTCCTGTGAAAACAGAAACCGAACCGGCCCAAACCGGAATCTTGGGTCGCGTAGCCGATACGATGGCTCTTGTTTCCAATGAAAAGGATACAGCTGGAGCAGCCGTTCAAACAGAAATAGCAGGTTCTTTGCAAGAAACCCCTTCCTACTGGAAACCCGTGGTTAAAGAGTTGCAGGCATTCGGTTCGGATGGAGCTGTCAAGGACAGAGCGCTTTGGAGTATATTCTTGTTGGGTTTCCTTGGCGGACTGGTTGCTCTCTTTACACCCTGTGTATGGCCGATTATTCCTATGACGGTCAGCTTTTTCCTGAAACGCAACAAGGACAAGGCGAAGGGAGTTCGAGATGCCATGACTTATGGTGTAAGCATTATCGTGATTTATGTAGCATTGGGACTGATTGTAACCGGATTCTTCGGGGCCAGTGCCTTGAATGCATTGTCTACCAATGCCGTGTTCAACATTCTGTTCTTCCTGATGCTGTTGGTTTTTGCAGCCAGTTTTATGGGTGCATTTGAAATCACATTGCCTTCGTCGTGGAGCAGTGCAGTTGACAATAAGGCTGAATCTACAACCGGACTCGTCAGCATCTTTTTGATGGCATTTACTTTAGCTCTGGTTTCATTCTCATGTACCGGTCCGATTGTAGGATTTTTGCTTGTAGAGGTGTCACAGTCGGGTAATATCATAGCCCCCACCATCGGAATGCTTGGTTTTGCATTTGCTTTGGCTCTTCCGTTCACTTTGTTCGCTCTCTTTCCAACCTGGCTCAAGCAAATGCCAAAGTCGGGTAATTGGATGAACACGATAAAAGTGTCTTTGGGCTTCCTTGAGTTGGCATTTGCACTGAAGTTCTTGTCTGTGGCAGACTTGGCTTATGGTTGGCGACTCTTGGACCGTGAAACATTCTTGGCGCTTTGGATTGTCATTTTTGCTTTGCTCGGCTTTTACCTGTTGGGCAAGATCAGATTCCCACACGATGAGGACGATGAAGAAAAAGTCAGTGTGCCCCGTTTCTTTATGGCTTTGGCCTCACTTGCTTTTGCCGTTTATATGGTGCCCGGACTGTGGGGCGCTCCGTTGAAAGCCGTCAGTGCCTTTGCTCCACCAATGAGTACTCAGGATTTCAACTTATATACCAATGAGGTGCATGCCAAGTTTACTGATTTCGACGAGGGCATGGCTTATGCCAAGAAACACGGAAAACCGGTGATGCTTGATTTTACAGGCTATGGATGCGTGAATTGCCGTAAGATGGAACTGTCGGTATGGGTTGACGAAAAAGTGTCTTCGCTCATTAACGACGACTATGTACTGATTACACTTTATGTTGATGATAAGACCCCGTTGCCAGAGAAGATTACCGTGCAGGAAAACGGAACTGAAAGGGTTTTGCGCACCGTGGGCGACAAGTGGAGCTATCTGCAGCGCATGAAGTTTGGAGCCAATGCACAGCCTTTCTATGTTTTGGTAGACAATGAAGGTATGCCGCTGAACAAGTCTTATTCGTATGACGAAGATGTGGCTCATTATGTAGACTTCCTGCAGACAGGCTTGAACAACTTTAAGAACAAGTAGAAATAGAAAATGAATTCAGTTCTCCAAGAACTGAAGAAAGGACAATTATTAATGAAAAGGAAAATTTTAATGATTCGCAGTTTGATTTTTACGGCAGCCTTTGCCTGTGCCGGAGCAGCTTCGGCACTCGAACTTGATACGGCTGTGCGTCATGGGGTTTTACCTAATGGCCTGACCTATTATATCCGTCAGAACAACTATCCTGAGCATCAGGCAGAATTCTTCATTGCGCAGAAGGTTGGTTCGATGCAGGAAGAGGAAGAACAACGCGGATTGGCGCACTTCCTGGAACACATGTGCTTCAATGGTACGAAACATTTTCCGGGAAACAGCATCGTGAAATATCTGGAACGAATCGGAGTGAAGTTCGGTGAGAATCTAAATGCTTATACAGCCTTTGATGAAACCGTATATAACATCAGTGGCGTGCCCACTTCAAATGCTTCGGCTTTGGATTCGTGCCTGCTTATTTTGCACGATTGGAGCAATGCATTGCTGCTCGAAACAAAGGATATTGACGAAGAGCGCAGTGTGATTCATGAAGAGTGGCGAATGGGAAGTTCGGCTTTCAGACGTATGTACGAGCGTGCATTGCCGCAGATGATGCCCGACAATCGTTATGGCAAGCGACTGCCCATCGGACTGATGCGTGTTGTAGACCATTTTGATCCTAAGGTGCTTCGTGATTATTATCATCGCTGGTATCGTCCGGACTTGCAAGGCATTATTGTAGTGGGCGACATCGATGTGGATGTCATGGAGAAGAAAATCAAGGATTTGTTTGGTCCCGTAGCTTTGCCGCAACATACAGAACCTCGTGTTTACGTACCTGTGGCAGACAATCCGCAACCGATTGTGGTAAGCGAACAAGATCCCGAGCAGACGCTGACCGTGGTACAGATGATGTTTAAGCACAATCCCTGGCCAGACAATAAGAAAAGCAGTGAGGCATATATGCAGAATAAAGTACTGCAAGCCATGTCGCTGGCAGTTATCAACGAAAGACTGTCCGACCTTTCTACTAAGGCAGATGTGCCCTTTGCAGCAGCTTATTGCGAGGACGAAGGCTTTTTGGTTGCCAAAACCAAGGAGGCCTTTACCGTAAATATCGTTCCGAAGGAGGGAGAACTCGACAAGGCTGTGAAGCAAGTGATGAGCGAAGTGTTCCGTGCAGACAAATACGGATTCAACGCATCAGAACTGGAACGAGCCAAAGCAAAATACCTTAGTGCGCTGGAGAGTATCTATCAAAATAAAGACAAGCGTAAGAATGAAACCTTTGCTCAGGAATATGTGCAGCACTTCTTAAATGGAGAGCCTGCACCGGGTATTGAACGCGAATATCAGCTTTTTTCTCGCCTATATAGCGAGGTTTCTTTGCAGCAAGTCAATGACTTCTACAGCAGTCGTGTGCATGACACAGACTCCAATCTGGTAATCTACAGCGTATCTCCCGAAAAAGAAGGACTGAAAAAGCCCGAACCGCAACATCTTTTGCAGTTATTGTCACAGGCGCGCGCCACAGATTTAGGAGCTTATCAGGATGCCGTAAGCCAACGGCCGCTTATCGCATCGCTGCCAACGGCAGGAAAGGTTGTGAAAGAGCGCAAGGAACGCTTTGGCTTTACGGAATGGCAGTTGTCTAATGGTGTGAAAGTATGGTTCAGAGATACAGACTTCAAGGCAAACGAAGTACTGATGCATGCCTTTAGTCCGGGTGGAAGCGGCTATTATAGCGGAACGGACATGATACAGTTGCAATTCTTCGACGATATCATTGCAGCTTCAGGATTGGGAGGTTTCAAGGCAACAGAGTTGCCAAAGATACTTGCCGGAAAGCAAGTAAGCTTGTCTCCTTCATTAAGCAGTCGTAGCGAAGGTTTCGACGGCTCGGCCAATCCGAAAGATTTGCGAACTTTATTTGAACTGATTTATCTCAGTTTCCGGGAGCCGTCACGTGACGAGGAGTCGGTTGCTTCTACCTTGAATCAGATTCGTGAGGTATTGCGCAACCAGCAGGCAAGGCCTACAAGTGATTTTTCCGACTCGGTGTCTGTGGCCCTTTATGGTCATCACCCGCGCTTGCTCTTTGTGCGTCCCGAAACAGTGGACAAGGTAAACTACGACCGTGTGCTTGAAATCTATCAAGAGCGCTTTTGCGATGCGTCTGATTTTACGTTTGTCTTTTGTGGAAATCTGAATGTAGATTCGTTGCGCCTCTTCTCCGAACAGTATTTAGCCACACTGCCGGCTCTTTATAAGAAGGAGAAACCGGTAGACACCAAGCTCTATAAGTTGAAAGGAGAGCGTGTACTGAGCTACTGCAAACCCATGCAGACGGCACAATGTCAGTCCATCACAGCATGGTTTGGTCCGTTAAAGCACACGTTGAAAAATGAGATGCTGATGGAAATCCTGGGTCAGATTCTGGATATCCGCTACGTGGAAACAATTCGTGAGAAGATGGGTGCTGCATATGCCTTGGGAGTTTCGGGAAAACTGACACGCAACACAGCCGATAAGTCCGAATATCTGATGCAGACATTCGCTCCGTTGAAACCCGAACTGGCAGATTCTGCCATGATGGTGATGGATGCAGAACTGAAGCATATTGCCGAGCAGGGCATCGAAGAGGGCTATATTAATAAGGTGAAAGAATATATGCTGAAGGAATTTCGCGATGCCGAAAAGAAAAATGCCACTTGGATGCAAGCTTTGTGCACATTCAAGCAGTATGGAGTGGACGAAGTTTCAGACTACGAAACTGTGTTGAAGTCCATCTCTTCGGATGATTTGCGCAAAATAGCTTCGCGCATCTGGAAAGACCGCAATAAGGCAACTGTCTTGCTTTTACCTCAAAAATAATACGGGGACTGACATAAATCCAAAAGGGGCAGCACCAGGTAAATGGTGCTGCCCCTTTTAGGTTTATATCTGGATGCAGAAGCAATTAGTCCTTGTTGGCACGTTTGCGTTCGGTATGATCCAAGATAATCTTACGCATGCGCATGCTCTTAGGTGTAACCTCTACATATTCGTCTTCACGAATGTATTCCAGAGCCTCTTCCAATGAGAAGATGGTGGCAGGAATGATGCGTGCCTTTTCGTCAGAACCCGAAGCGCGCATGTTTGTAAGCTGCTTGCTCTTGGTAACATTCACCACCAAGTCATTGTCGTGGATATGTTCGCCCACAATTTGTCCTGCGTAGACAGGGTCTTGCGGTTCGATGAAGAACTTACCGCGGTCCTGCAAGTTATTGATGGCATAAGCAAAAGCGGTACCGCTTTCAAGTGCAATCATGGCACCGTTGCTGCGGCGTGCAATTTCGCCTTTGAATGGTTGGTATTCCTTAAAGCGGTGTGCCATGATAGCTTCGCCCTGACTGGCAGTAAGCACGTTGGTACGCAAGCCGATGATACCGCGTGAAGGAATGTTGAATTCGATATTGACACGATCGCCTTGTGTCTCCATGGAAGTCATTTCACCCTTTCGGCGTGTTACCATATCAACCATTTTGCTTGAGAACTCTTCGGGTACGTTGATAGTCAGCTCCTCGATAGGCTCGCAACGTTCGCCGTCAATTTCTTTATAGATAACCTGAGGTTGGCCTACCTGAAGTTCATATCCTTCACGACGCATGGTCTCGACCAGCACAGACAAATGCAATACACCACGTCCGGAAACAATCCAACGGTCAGTATATCCCTCCTGAAAAGCTACGCGCAAAGCCAGATTCTTTTCCAACTCTTTCTCCAAACGGTCGTTGATGTGACGGCTGGTGCAGAATTTACCTTCTTTGCCAAAGAACGGAGAGTCGTTGATAGTAAACAACATACTCATGGTAGGCTCGTCAATAGTGATGGTTGGCAGTGGTTCCGGATTCTCAAAGTCGCAGATAGAATCACCGATTTCGAAGTTCTCCAAACCTACAATGGCACAGATATCACCCGAAGAAACCTCGCTGGTTTTTTGGCGTCCCATACCAGTAAAGGTGTGCAATTCCTTGATTTTGGTTTTTTCTTTGCTGCCGTCACGATGAACAATGGTGATGTTCATGCCCTCTTTCAGAGTTCCGCGATGCACACGTCCTACGGCAATACGTCCGGTATAATTAGAGTAGTCCAAAGACGTAATCAGCATTTGTGGAGTACCCTCCAATTGTTCCGGTGCTGGGATATGCTCCATAATCTGGTCCAGCAGATACATGATATTCTCTTGCGGTTCATTCCAGTCTGGTCCCATCCAGTTGTTTTTGGCAGAGCCGTATACAACCGGGAAGTCAAGCTGCTCTTCTGTGGCATTCAAGTCACACATCAAGTCGAACACCATTTCGTAAACCTCTTCCGGACGGCAGTTTGGTTTGTCTACCTTGTTGATTACGACAATAGGTTTCAAACCGATTTCGAGAGCCTTCTGCAACACAAAGCGAGTCTGTGGCATGGGGCCTTCAAAAGCATCTACCAACAAGATACATCCGTCGGCCATGTTCAGTACGCGCTCTACTTCGCCACCGAAGTCGGAGTGTCCCGGAGTATCGATAATGTTGATTTTTGCATCTTTATAATTGATTGATACGTTCTTAGAAAGAATGGTTATACCGCGTTCGCGTTCCAATTCATTGTTATCCAGCATCAATTCTCCTGTCTGCTGGTTCTCGCGGAATAGGTTTCCGGCCAGCAGCATCTTGTCCACGAGGGTAGTTTTACCATGGTCTACGTGGGCAATAATTGCAATGTTTCTAATATTCTGCATATTTTACCTAAAAATGATGCTGCAAAGTTACAACAAATAATTGAGAAAGTGCGCAGTAACGATAAAAAAGTAGGTGTAAAAGTTTGGAACAAAGAAAAATAGTTGTAACTTTGCAACCGCTTAGTAAAATTATACTCAAAAACAAAAAGTTATGTATTTAGACGCAGCAAAAAAACAAGAAATCTTTGGACAGTACGGAAAGTCTAACACTGATACTGGTTCTGCAGAGAGCCAGATTGCATTGTTTTCATACCGTATTTCCCACTTGACGGAGCACATGAAAAAGAACCGTAAAGATTATAGTACTGAAAGAGCTTTGACAGGTTTGGTAGGTAAGCGTCGTGCTTTGCTGAACTACTTGAAAGACCGCGATATCGAAAGATACCGTGCTGTCATCAAGGCTTTAGGATTGCGTAAGTAATTCCAAACTGCTAAAGATTTAACCGCTTTTCCTGGATGGAAAGGCGGTTTTTTTTTATATTTTCCGTACATTTGCAGCCGTGAAAACCTATATAATCAGTATCTAAACAATAATAACTAAATAAGTAATTTCTTATGGATAAGATTAAGAAAATGATTCCCGATGCCTTGGCTGTGGTATTCTTTATCCTGGTGGGATTGGTGTATTTCTATGTACCTACCACCGAAGGATTGGTGCTCACAGGGCATGACCACACCGGTGGTTCGGGCTCAGGAGCTGAGCTTCAGGAGTATTTTGAGCGTACGGGCGAACGCACGCGTTGGACAAATTCGCAATTTGGCGGCATGCCCACCTATCAGATGTCGCCTAGTTATGGCTCAACGGACACGCTTAAGGCGATAGAGCATGTCTATCAGTTGGGTTTGCCCACCTACGTGATGTATGTTTTTGTCATGCTGCTGGGATTTTATATCCTGCTGCGTGCCTTTAACTTTAAGGTGTGGATGGCCACCTTAGGCGCCGTGCTATGGGCATTCTCTTCCTATTACTTCATTATCATTGCCGCCGGTCATATCTGGAAGTTTATGGCTTTGTCGTTCATTCCGCCCACGATTGCCGGACTGGTGTTGTGTTATCGTGGAAAATACCTTGCAGGAGGAGTGACTACAGCTTTCTTTGTTGCATTGCAGATTCTGTCAAACCATATTCAGATGAGCTATTACTTCCTGTCGGTGATGTTTTTGATGGCTTTGGCTTATCTCATTCAGGCTGTTCGTCAGCATCAGTTGGCACATTGGTTCAAGGCTACTGCTGTGTTGGTTGTGGCTGGTATCTTGGGTGTTTGTATTAACTTGTCGAATCTGTACCACACTTATCAGTATAGTAAGGAAAGCATGCGCAGCAAGTCTGAGCTGACACACAAGGACATAAAAGATCCCTCTAACCAAACTAGTAGCGGATTGGAACGTGATTATATTACACAATGGAGCTATGGAATAGGAGAGACCTGGACTTTGTTGGTACCTAATACCAAGGGGGGTGCATCTATGCCGCTGACTCAAAGCAAAACAGCTATGGAGAAAGCCGACCCTCAGTTTATGCCGATTTATCAGTCACTGGGACAATATTGGGGCGACCAGCCCGGTACGAGCGGCCCGGTTTATGTAGGAGCTTTTGTTTTGACATTGTTTGTGTTGGGACTGTTTATCGTAAAAGGACCGATGAAATGGTGTTTGCTGGCAGCTACAATTTTATCTGTCCTGTTGTCTTGGGGAAAGAATTTCATGGGATTCACCGACTTCTTCCTTGATTATGTGCCAATGTATGACAAGTTCCGCACGGTGGCATCCATTTTGGTTGTAGCTGAGTTTACCATTCCTTTGCTTGCCATGCTTGCTTTGAAAGAATTGTTCGACAAACCCGAAGAGTTGCCCCAACGCATGAAGGCTGTTTATCTCAGTGCAGCGTTGACAGGTGGAGTAGCTTTGCTCTTTGCTCTCATGCCCGATTTGTTCTTTGGAAATTATATTTCCATGATGGAGCAGAGCATGTTCCAGCAAGCAGCCCAAGCTGGTTACATTCCCCAAGACATGGTAATGCCTATTCTGAACAATCTCGAAGAGATGCGTCGTGCCGTATTCGTAGCAGATGCTTGGCGAAGCGTCATCATCGTAGCTATCGGCTTGTTGTTGCTGGTGGCTTTCTATCTCAAGAAAATGAATGCTACGGTTGTAACTGCAGGATTGATTGTGTTGTGTCTGACAGATATGTGGCAGGTGAACAAGCGTTATCTGAATGACGCCATGTTTACAGAACCGCTTCAGAATATGAAAGAAACGGTTAAGACACCTGCCGATGATTTTATTCTGCAGGATAAGAGTCTTGACTATCGTGTACTGAATCTGGCATCGAATACGTTTAATGAGAGCAACACGTCGTTCTTCCATAAAAGTATTGGTGGCTATCATCCGGCTAAATTGCGCCGCTACCAGGAAGTTATCGAAGAACATATCGTTCCAGAGATGAGTACTTTTGGTGCTACGGTGGCTCAGTGTGGGGGCAGATTGGACTCAATCAACGGAGATTCGCTCTTCCCTGTGCTGAATATGCTCAATGTGAAATATGCCATTTTGCCACAGCAGGATGGAAAAACAGCGCCAGTGCTGAATCCTCATGCTAATGGTAACGGATGGTTTGTATGCAATGTGAAGTATGTAAACAATGCCGATGAAGAAATAATGGCGTTGCACAACACTCCATTGAAAAAAGTTGCTGTAGTGGATAAAAAGTTCCAGGATATTTTGGGATCTGAGACTTCAGTAGCAGAAACAGCTGCCGGTGTGGTACAGATAATCCAGTACGATGCAAATAAACTCACTTATGAGGTGAATTCACCGAAGGGTGGTGTGGTTGTTTTCTCAGAAAACTACTATCCGGGATGGACTGCTACAATAGATGGCAATCCGGTAGAGATAGCCCGTGCCAATTATATTTTGCGTGCCATTAAAGTACCGGCAGGCAAGCACACGGTGGTATTCTCGTTTGATCCGGTGAGTGTACATGTAACCGAAGGTATTGCCTACGGGGCTTTGATATTGCTCTTGTTAGGTGTATTGTTCCTTGTATGGAAAGACCGGAAAGCTATTTTTAATTTGAATTAATTGACAAGAATCCGCATTCACGCAGGCTTAAGAAAAGGCTGTGTGAATGCGGATTTTGATTATCCTAAAAATAATAAAATCATATGGAAGACAACACGAGTAAAATTCAAATACGTCCTCTTCATATGGAGGACTATATTCAGTTGGCGCAGTCGTTTAAAAGAGTTTATGCCGATGGCAGTGATGTGTTTTGGACCCGCAAACAGATTGAAACCCTGATTCGCATCTTTCCTGAAGGACAGATTGTCACAGTTGTAGATAATAAGATAGTGGGCTGTGCCTTGTCTATTATCGTGGATTATAACTTGGTAAAGGGAGACCATACATATGCGCAGGTGACGGGTAACGAGACTTTCAGTACACATAATCCTAAGGGAAACATTATGTATGGCATTGAGGTGTTTATTCATCCCGATTATCGTGGCATGCGCCTGGCACGGCGTATGTATGAATATCGCAAGGAAACCTGCGAACGACTGAATCTGAAAGCCATCATGTTTGGTGGGCGCATACCGAATTATCACCTTTATGCCGACACACTCCGTCCGAAGGAGTATATCGAACAGGTGCGCAAGCGCGAAATTTATGATCCGGTGCTCACGTTCCAGTTGTCGAATGATTTCCATGTGCGCAAGGTGATGAAAAATTATCTGCCCAACGATGAGGATTCCAAGCACTATGCTTGTCTGCTGCAATGGGACAACATCTACTATCAGCCGCCTACAGACAATTCACAACCATTGCACAACAGTGTGCGCGTGGGACTGGTTCAGTGGCAGATGCGTAACTATCATTCGATTGATGACCTGTTTGAGCAGATTGAGTTTTTCGTAGATGCCGTTTCGGGTTACCAAAGTGACTTCATCCTCTTCCCCGAATATTTTAATGCTCCATTGATGGAGGAGTTTAATCACATGAGCGAATCACAAGCTATTCGCGGTCTGTGTTCTTATACTGACGAAATTCGGAAGCGTTTTGTGCAACTGGCTATCAGTTATAATATCAATATCATTACCGGAAGTATGCCACAACAACGCGAAGACGGACTCTATAATATTGGTTTCCTGTGCCGCAGGGACGGTTCGTATGAGATGTACGAAAAGATACATGTCACACCCGAAGAGGTGAAAAGCTGGGGATTGACAGGGGGTAGCTTGGTGCGCACTTTTGATACAGATTGTGCCAAGGTAGGTGTGCTGATTTGTTATGACGTGGAGTTTCCCGAATTGTCGCGCATCATGGCAGACCAAGGAATGCAAATTCTGTTTGTGCCTTTCCTTACAGACACACAGAATGCGTATTCTCGCGTTCGTGTTTGCGCACAGGCCCGTGCCATCGAGAACGAATGTTTTGTGGTGATAGCCGGCAGTGTGGGTAACTTGCCCCGTGTGCACAATATGGATATACAGTATGCCCAGTCGGGTGTGTTCACGCCTTGTGATTTTGCCTTCCCGACTGATGGAAAACGTGCAGAAGCTACTCCAAACACCGAAATGATTCTTGTTTCAGACATCGACCTGGACTTGCTTACCGAACTGCATACTTACGGTAGCGTACGTACGCTGAAAGACCGTCGAAACGACCTCTACGAACTGCGTTTCAAGAAGAAGTCCGAGGCTTGATTCTGAATCATCTATAAGGAATAGTGCAGTTTTTAAGTCCCCGATGAAAATCGTTTGTAGAACGATTCTCATCGGGGACTTACTTATTTCCAGTTGTTCCTGAAATTATTGGCCTTTTGCTTTTTCCTGTTTGTGTAAGAACAGTTTTGAATAAGCAAAATCAGAAGGGTGTATTCTGTTATGATATATTTTGAATTTACTATATCTTTGTTGCTGACAAATAAGATAAATATGATTAAAGTAATTATGATTTTTCTGGTTGCTGTGGCAGGAATATATATCCTTTTCCGTGGCAATAAGAATCAAGACAGTACGAACAAGACAAAAAAGAAGACGATGGAACTGACAAAACAAGATTTTTTGGAACGAGTGGTCAATTACGAGAAGAATCCGAATGAATGGGTCTTTTTGGGCGACAAACCGGCCCTTGTAGATTTCTACGCAGGATGGTGTGCTCCTTGCAAGGTGCTCTCGCCAATACTGGACGAGATTGCTGAGGAATACTATGGTTCTATAGATGTGTATAAGGTAAATACCGAAACCGAAGAAGAGTTGGCAGCCGTATTTCATGTCCGCAGTATTCCCACCCTGTTGTTCATTCCCAAGGAAGGAGCTCCGCAGATCGTCAATGGTGCTTTGCCTAAACATCAGATAATGGAATTGGTAGAGCGTGTCTTGTTGGCAAGATAATGTTTGTCGGTTTTCAACTGCTTTTCTGCTGCAATCCAGGGCAGGCAGTCGGCAGGAATAGCCTTATATAAAAAAGGAGTGCATCCGTATTGATGATTAACTCATGCGGATACACTCCATTTAAGTATACCTAATCGCATAGAATCGGTAGAAATTTACTGATTTCTATGCGATTTGTATTATGGTTTAAGCTGCTTTTCTTTTTAGAACAGCATTTTTATACCATCAGGGCTGCTACCAAAGCCAAGATAGCGTAGAACTCTGGCAGGGCGGCATAAATCATGGTGTTGGTCTGAACGTCATGACCCTGTGCAATACCCATGATACCGTTTGCACAAACCTGTCCCTGACGAATGGCAGAGAACAAGCACACTAAACCTACACCCAGTCCGATACCGAGCATCAAAGGACCGTCTGTAGAAAAGTCACGTCCCATAGACATCAAGAAGGCAACAAAGCCATACAAACCCTGTGTTGCAGGAAGGGCAGACAGAATCATGTAGCTTGCAGACTTTGAAGCATTCTTTTTTAATGCACCTTCTGCAGCATTACCTGCGATTGTTGTACCATAGCAACTTCCAATTCCGGCGAGAGCCAACATCAGGCCCAAACCTAAGTAACCTAAAACTTCATTCATAACTTTATTGTTTTATTGTTTATACGTTTAATATTTATGCGTTTATTCTTTTGAATATTTAGACTCTGAGTCATTCTTTTCTCCTTTTCCGCCAAGTTAGTTGAGTACATTCCAACGAATTTCAGAATCCGTTGGCAGAAGGGGTTGCGGATTACAATCCGTAGCCGGCCGCTTACTCATTGGCGCTTTCGGGGTTACTTTTGTGGTGCATCTGGCAGATTCGGAAACCCGCTTAAGTGATTCCTTTTGGGAATTCCTCTAGAACGTACACCATCACCCAGAGTTTCGGATTAATCCTCTTCCTTTTCTGCCACAGCAAATGGCTTGTAGGCCTCACCCTTGCCGTCGTAGCCAGAGTTCTTGAAGTACTCAACAAAAGTAAGACGGAGCGGATGTACAAAGGCACTCAAGCAAGACATGGCTATGTTCAGCGTATGTCCGAATACCAATATCAGACCGCAGAAAATTAATCCCGGGATGCCTCCTGCAGCATCTTCTACCATAAAGGCCAACTGATTGAATACTCCTCCCAACATAGCTCCGGCAAGTCCTAAGGCATACAGGCGGATATAAGAGAGCACATCACCCATCAATCCGGTTGCCATATTGTAGGTGTCCCACAAACCGGCTCCTATATTCACGAAAACGTTGCGGTTGATGTTGTTCAGAAGATAGATTCCTATAGCAGAGATACCGCCTACAATGATGAATCCCCAAAAGGTAATGTCTTCGGGAATCAGCTTGAAGAATGACAAACTGCCCAAGGTGACAAAACCTACCACGAGCAGTAGCCAGCCCCAGTCGCTGAGCGATTCCTTGAAGCTGAAGCGAACTGTATTGCCAATCGCTTTGACTGTCATGGCAATGCAGATATGAACCACACCAATAATCAGTGCCAGCAGCATCTGCTTGTCATAGTTCGTTTCCCCAATCTTGCCGGTAATCATAAACTGTTTCATCCATTCCGGAATATCCGCCTTGAACAGGTCCACTCCGAAGAAGGTTCCTAAGATAGCTCCAAACAAAGTAGTGGCTATACCTAATGTAATGACCAGGTTCATCATGCCAGCCATAGACTTTGACAACTTCTTTTTAAGGAAGAATCCTAGTAAGATAAGTGCTATTCCATAACCAGCATCTCCCATACAAAAGGCAAAGAAGAGCGTAAAGAATGGGGCAATCATCGGAGTGGGGTCAAACTCATCATAGTCTGGCATGCCATACATATCCGTGAGCACCTCATACATACGTGTAAAGGCATTGTTGCGCAACAGTACGGGAACATGGTCGCCTTTATGTGCCTCACGCACCTCATAATATACCTCTTCGTGGTTTAGGAAGTCGCGTACCATCTGTTCTTTTGGTGCCGGAATCCATCCTTCGAGAATCATCACCTTGTCTTCTGCTGCCTTTTCTGTGGCCAAAACCACTTGATCAAAGGCAACCGAAGAGCGCAATTGAGTGAGCCATTCCTGCAAATCCTTGATATGTTTGTGCATACAATGTTGAATCTGCTCTTCAATTGCTGCAGCTGCTCTTTGGTGTTTCTCTTTTTCTTGTATCACATCGTTCAGAGCGCGTTGCGGCAGTGTGACTACTTCGGCATCAAGTTCCGAAGTGGCTCCGACAGGTGTAATTGTGATAAAGAACAGCCGGTCGCCTTCCGTGTTGATGAGTGTAGCGTAATACTCATTTTCCCATTCCGGTTGAAAACTTCGTTTGGGGCATGTAAAGAAGCGAATCTCGTAGCCGTTTTCTTTCAGTCTTTCGATGTTTTTCGGATCAAAATTACCCCATATTTTCAGTGCGTCTTCCTCTTTCCTGAAGGATTGTACCAAAGCTTCCTGTTGTTGCTTTTCAGTCTGCAGCTTTTCGATATGTTCCATTACTGCAGGTCCCTTGTTTGGGTTGCCTTGCTGTTTTGAAGGTTCCACATCGGCAAAGTTGTCAATCATTTGTTTGATGCGGTTCACCAACAAGACACGCTCTTGCAGGGCAGAAGAGTCGTCTGAGCCTTCTTGTGTCTTTTGTATATGCAACACGCCCAAGTCGCGGATGCGTTTCAGAAAGTCCTCATATTCCTTATGATATACCAAGAATGTGAGTTTTTTCATTTTTGTAATCATACGGCAGCCTCCTTTCTTTTTTCCTGAATGGTTTTCAGGATTTTCTGCGATGATTTTGACAGGTTCTCTTCATCCTCCATGAAGCGTTTAATCTTGCGCAATGCATCCTGATAGCCTGGAATCTGCACTTTTTCAAAAAGGTTCACTTTTTGCGTGGTTTTCTTTCGTGCATATTCCAGCAAATTCAGTTTGGCTAAAACAAACTCCCTTTCGATGGCTGTTTTGGCTAATCCCTGTAATAAGGCAATGCCATCGTAATACCATTTGGGAGCATTGAACAGGCTGAAAGGTTTAACCTCCAGTTCTACATTCTGAAGCATAGGAACGCGCACGCCGGCAATTTTTTTAACAGCCAGGTTGACATCCTTTACGCCTACTATGCTCGGGTCGAATTCCGACCACAGGGCAAACATAGCCTCATATGCCTGAATGCTTTCTTCCAGTTTTTTCTCCAGTTCGTTTGCTTCGGCCTTACATTTCTTTACTTCCATACGCAGGGCGCTTTCCTTGTTTTTGATGATGGGAAGCGTGCGCTCGCGCACCTTCAGCTGCTTTTCGAGCAGTTGCAGTGAAGTTTTGTTATATTGAAATTTTATAGCCATGCGATGTTATTCATTGAATTGAAGTAGTCGAAACGGCTACATATTATTGTATTGTCAATAGGGACAATTTCAATAAAATATTGTTTCGCTACGTTCCGTTTTGTCACTTGATGTTATTTCCAAAACTCGTCCACCAACTCTTTCTTGATGTTCACCTCTTCTGGTTTGAAATATTTGCTGAAGAGTCCCCAGGTAACATCCAACATTTCTGTGGTATTGAGGTTTACGTCGATGGCCAAAAGCTTGTCTGCATAGTCTTTTGCAAAGGCCAGTGTACGTTCATCGTAGTTGGTTAGGTCGAAACCATTTTCCATTTTTGTCTTGGCATTGGCAGCATCGGCATAAAGTCGCACGGCAGCATTCATCACTTGTGGATGATCTTTGCGGGTTTTCTTGCCGGCAACCAGCTGTTTCAAGCGGGAAAGTGAACGGAACGGATCGACAATAACTTTACCGATATCACTGTCGCGTCGCAAGAAGAGCTGACCTTCGGTGATATATCCCGTATTGTCAGGAACAGCATGCGTGATGTCTCCACCGCTTAATGTCGTTACGGCAATAATGGTAATGGAACCGCCAGACGGGAACTGTACCGCTTTCTCGTAAATCTTTGCTAAGTCGGAATAGAGCGAACCCGGCATTGAATCCTTGGAAGGAATCTGGTCCATACGGTTAGATACGATAGCCAGTGAGTCGGCATACGAGGTCATGTCGGTAAGCAATACCAATACTTTCTCGTTTTTCTCCACGGCAAAATATTCCGCTGCTGTAAGTGCCATGTCGGGTACGAGCAGACGTTCTACTGCGGGGTCCTCTGTTGTATTTACAAAGCTCACGATGCGGTCCAAGGCACCGGCATTAGAGAACACATTTTTGAAGTACAAGTAGTCATCGTTCGTCATACCCATACCGCCTAATATGATTTTGTCGGTTTGGGCTCGCAAGGCAACCATGGCCATTACCTGGTTAAACGGTTGGTCCGGATCGGCAAAAAACGGAATTTTCTGTCCAGAAACCAGTGTGTTGTTCAAGTCAATGCCGGCAATACCCGTAGCAATCAGTTCAGAAGGTTGTTTTCTGCGCACCGGATTTACAGATGGGCCTCCGATTTCCACTTCCGTACCTTCGATTGGTGCTCCTCCATCAATTGGGTCGCCATAGGCATTAAAGAATCTTCCGGCCAGCTGGTCGCTTACTTTCAGAGACGGAGCTTTGCCCAAGAATACCACTTCTGCATCCGTAGGAATTCCGCCGGTACCTTCAAATACCTGCAAAGTAACCTCATCTCGGTCTATCTTAACTACCTGCGCCAGTTTACCATTTACCATAGCTAATTCGTCAGCTCCCACTCCGGTGGCTTTCAGAGAACAGGTTGCTTTGGTAATCTGGCTGATTTTCGTATATATTTTTTGAAATGCTTTTGTAGCCATAATACTGTTCGTTAATCAAATAAGACAGATTAGATTATGCCTTTCGCTCTTCAATCAGCGCGGCAATCTGTTTCTTATACTCAGTGAATTTCTCGCTCTTGAAAGGAGCATAGTTCATTTGTTTGCACAAGTTAATCAACTTCTTGAAGAAGTCCATAACTTCAAGGAAAGAATCAAAGGCAAACTCCGTGTGACAGATGTCAATAACCAGGTTCAGCAAGTCCTCCTGTCTTTCCAATGGAGTCACGGCATCAATTTCATCGAAAGCGTCCTGTTGCAAAATCACGAAGTCAATCACCTCCGATTTCCAGAAGATCACGTGATATTCAACCGGCACACCATCATCACCCAAGATATTGATCTGTTCAGCAATTTCCTTTCCACGCAGCAATCGTGTCTTGAGTTCGTTAACCTTTGTGGTCCAGTCTCCATTGATGCGTTGTGTGATGTACTCCTCAAATTCTGGATATTCGATATATTTAGAATATGAGTCAATCGGGTTTACGGCAGGGTAGCGTTTTCTGTCGGCACGGTCCTGCTCCAAGGCATAGAAGCAGCGAGCAACCTTCTTGGTATTCTCGGTTACCGGTTCTTTCAAGTTACCTCCGGCCGGTGAAACCGTACCGATAAAGGTAATGGAACCAGTCTTTCCATTATTGAGGTATACAAATCCTGCACGGCCATAGAAGTTGGAAATGATGGCAGAAAGATCCATTGGGAAGGCATCTGGTCCTGGCAACTCTTCCATACGGTTAGACATCTCGCGCAAGGCTTGTGCCCAACGTGATGTAGAGTCCGCCATAAGCAGTACACGGAGTCCCATGGAACGGTAATATTCAGCGATAGTCATAGCTGTATATACAGATGCCTCGCGCGCTGCGACCGGCATGTTTGATGTATTGGCAATAATAATGGTACGTTCCATCAGCTTGCGTCCAGTATGCGGATCAATCAATTCTGGAAATTCCGTAAATACCTCTACTACCTCGTTGGCACGTTCTCCACAGGCGGCGATAATTACGATATCCGCTTCTGCTTGTTTGGAAATAGCATGCTGCAATACGGTTTTTCCGGTTCCGAATGGTCCCGGGATAAATCCAGTACCACCTTCCACAATAGGATTCATGGTATCGATGGTGCGCACACCAGTTTCAAGCAGCTTAAACGGACGTGGTTTTTCCTGATAATTGGTCATGGCCATTTTTACGGGCCATTTCTGTACCATGCTAACCTCTATCTCCTTGCCTTTTTCGTCTTCCAGCACGGCAATAATATCCTGGCATCGGTATGCTCCTTCGGCAACGATGCTTTTCACCACGGCCGTACCTTCCATGGCAATAGGAGCCATGATTTTCAGGGGCTGATGGTTTTCCTCCACCTCGCCCAGCCAGGCCGAAGCTTTCACCTTGTCGCCTACGTTTACTAATGGTTTGAAATCCCACAATTTATCCTCGTCAAGTGCATATGTATATTGTCCTCGTTTCAAGAAAACACCTTCCATCTTGTCAAGGTCGTTCTGCAAGCCGTCATATTTTTTGGAAAGCATGCCCGGTCCTAAAGTCACCTCCAGCATGTGTTGTGTAAATTCAGCTTCGGCGCCGACCTTTAGTCCGCGTGTGCTTTCAAATACTTGCACATAAGCGTTTCGGGCTACTACTTTGATCACCTCTGCCATCAGGCGATCTTGCCCTACCTTAATATAGCAAATTTCGTTTTGTGATACCGGACCGTCCACTTCAATAGTGACGATGTTCGATATAACTCCTATAACAGATCCTTTTGTAGTCATATAAAAATAAGTGAATAAAATCAGCAAAAAAAATCAGATACAAAATTCGTGTGGCACCTCAACTTGATTTTTCAGTCCGTCAATAAGTTGTCGGAACATGCGAGCTCCTCGTTCGTGGTCCACACCCGTCCAGCGTTCTACCAGGTGCAATTGTTGTACAAAGGCAAACAAGCGTTCAGCCGAGAACGGAAAGAAAAACGAATGTTCCTCTAGCCAGTCCCATTTCAGTCGGTCTAATTTGCGTTCTTTCCATACGGGGTCGTTGCTTTCACTGATTGTTGCCAGTGTGTGTACGGCCTCAAATTCCGTTCCGATGCCGAAGTCACGGGCAGCCGAAGAAGCCAGTTGTCTGACCAGTTCGCCCTGTCCTATCAGGAAAGGTTCGGCTTTAAAGCCATAGCGTCGTGCTGTGAATGCGATAAGCACATTGTTAACATCGCGGCAAAATTCGAACCATTCTCTGACAAAAGAGTTTTTGGCATGGCACGCATAGTCATAATAATAACCGGTGAGTACATCTTCGGCCAAAGCGTTGCTGTTTTCTTTCAAGTCTGCATAGCGTCTGATAAACTCCTTCATGTAGTGTGGTATCAGATCGCATTCCTCGTCACGCTGTACCAAGCGCACTGCCTCTTCCAGTTCTTCGCGGCTGAATAAGCCTTTGGTAGTATCTGCATCCGCCTTTTGTTGGAGTACTTGCAGCAATAGAGCATTGTCAAATTGCAGATAAAACAAGTCCAGCAGTTTGCGGTCTGCGCTTTTCAGTAAGGGTAAAACCTCATCTCTGAAGTGCGCTACGCCAAAAGGTAGCCGCGCGTCGTCCGGTGCCACGTCTGGCAAACCGGCTACCAAATAATAATAATTACTCATAACGCACGTCCCCCAATTTTAAAACAATAAATCCATCAGTTGTGGACGGACAAAGGCTTTCAGGAAATTCATAAACTCTTCTTGTCCGAAGTCAATTCGGTAAGCTCCATCGGCAGGAGCGATAGAGAAGAGTACATCAGCTCCGTTCACCTTGTTGAATGAAAGTCCTCCGTCCAATAAGTGGCGTGCATGAGCGGCGCAGTATGCTTTCAGCTCTTCGGCTTTTTCAGAAGACACCACCATAGGTTGCTGTGCATCCCATTGCGAAGCCAAGGCAACGAGGAACTGTCCCAGGAAGTCTTTGTTTTCTGCTGTTTGTTTTACTCCTTGTTTCAGAATATTGTCAGAGATACTTGTAGCAACTTCTCCTTTCAAGGCATCTACAGCTTGTGTAGCATACATTTTCAGCTCGGCTTTGGTGCGCGTATTGAGCTCTTCGGCTTCTTTCTGAGCCTCTGCCAACAGTCGTTCAGCTTCACGTTGAGCCTGTTCAATTATGCTTTGAGCCTCGGATTTGGCTTGAGAGATGAGAGCATCGGCTGCGGCTTTGCCTTTTTCTACACCCTCTTGGTAAATTTTATTGGTAAGTTCATTTATTTTCTCCATATTCGTTATGTTTTTGTGATATATGTCTCGTTGAGGCGCTTCTAAGAGAAGCCTGTTTCGTGTTTCCTGCCGCTAAAATTACCGATATTTTTTGTCATAACCATATTTTATCAGATGATTTTTGACTTTCTTTGGGAAAAGTTTCAATCTCATTTGTTACATTTATGTGTAGAACAGATGCTTTTAAGCAGCGAATAATCCTATAGGTTTTCTTTGCATCAAGTATTGAAAAGATGTACCTTTGCAGAAAGTAAATATAAATAAGTACAGAAACTAATAAAATGCTTGTCAGGAACGGCCTGTCACAAGCAGAACAGGTCTAAAAAATAAAGGGAAAGAGGCAATTATGGCAGATAAATCACTGAAAGAAAGAACGGCATCAGGACTTCTTTGGGGAGGGCTGAGTAATGGTCTTATGCAGATACTCAATGCTCTGTTTGGCATTTGTCTGTTGAATCTGCTCACGCCTCACGATTACGGAATGGTTCAGGTGCTGAATATCTTTTCGGGAGTGGCGGCAGCCCTGCTCGAAGGAGGTTTTATTTCGGCGCTGACCAATAGAAAGGAGGCAAAACATGCCGATTACAATGCCGTGTTCTGGTTTAATGCCTGGTGTGGCTTGGCACTTTATGTCCTGTTGTTCTTTGCAGCTCCCCTTATTGCTGATTTTTATGGTGAACCGCGTCTGTTGTGGTTGGCTCGCTTTTTGTTCCTGAGTTTTTTCATATCAGCTTTGGGTATTGCGCAACGTGCTTATCTGTTCTCTCACCTGATGGTGAAACAAACTGCAGTAGCTCAGGTTGTAGCTCTGCTTGCCGGTGGTGTGGTTGGTGTGAGTATGGCCTTCATGGGGTTGGCATATTGGGCTTTGGCTGCGCAGGGAGTAGTTTATGTTTCTGTGGTTGTCGGCTTGAGTTGGCATTATTCTTCTTGGCGTCCGTCATGGCATTGGAGTATGGCTCCCGTAAGGAGTATGTTTGGTTTCAGCAGTCGTTTGCTGGCTACCAGCCTGTTTACCCAATTGAATCGCAATGTACTTTCGGCCTTGTTGGGCAAGTTTTATAGTCCCAGTGTGGCTGGACTTTATGGAAATGCATCCAAATGGAATGATATGGGACACAGTTTCATCAGCGGTATGGTAAACGGAGTGGCGCAACCTGTTTTGACTCAAGCCTCAGACCACGGTAGCAGTCGGGTGCCGGTGTTTCGTAAACTGTTGCGCTTTACGTGTTTTGTGTCTTTTCCCGCCATGTTTGGACTAGGTTTTGTAGCCCGGGAATTCATAGGTATTCTTGTGGGTGACGCCTGGTTGGCAAGTGCTGATTTATTGCGTATGTTGAGTGTGTATGGCGCTTTCGTGCCGATTAACACCTTATATTATATATTGGTGGTGAGTTGTGGGCGTTCGGGAATCAACTTGGGAGCCACAGTGGCCAATTGTGTTTTGGTGTGGGGACTGATGATAGGCTTGCATACTTATGGATTGCATTGGATGGTAGCCGCGTTTGTTGCGGTCAATGTGCTTTGGACTCTTGTTTGGCAATATATGGCTCATCGGCTTACCGGACTGACCTTGCTTCAAGTCTTGTCAGACATTGCGCCCTTTGCTTTGGCTGCTGTTGGTTCGATAGCCGTCACTGCATTACTGACCCAGACTATTGAGTCGGTGTGGTTGTTGCTGTTTAGCCGTATATTCCTTGTAGCTCTATTCTATGTAGGTGTGCTTTATGTGGCAAAGGCACAGATTTTAAAGGAGAGTTTTGCCTATTTGCAGCAAGGTCCGTTGCGTAAAATTCCGTTTTTCAAATCTAAACAATGATGGTTATGCAAGAAGGTATTTCTGTGGTGATGTGCACCTACAACGGTGTGGCTTTTCTGGAACAGCAATTAGATTCCATTCTGAATCAGACAGCTACCGTGTCGGAACTGATTATTCAGGATGATTGTTCCACAGACGGCACTTGGGAACTGATTCAGCGTTATGCCGGGCGTTTGCCTTTTATCCGTGCCACACGCAACAGCCGCAATGTAGGCTTTAATGAAAACTTTCGGCAAGCCATGATGCAGGCCAAAGAGCCTTATGTAGCTATTGCCGACCAGGATGATATTTGGTATCCGCAGAAATTGGAGCGGCAGCTGCAAGCCATCGGAACTCATGACATCTGTTTCTCGGCCTATCATCGCGATGCTGTTTTCTCGGAACACTGTCGGCAGAAGGTCTGTCCGCAATTCAATGCCGAGCGTTTGCTTTTCTCGAATTGCATACCCGGACACAGTATGTTGGTGCGAAGGGAATTTCTTCATCAGCCGGCACATTGGAATCCGCACGTCTGTTACGACTGGTGGTTTTTGATGTGTGCCGTGTTCGAAAATGGTATCGTCCGTGTAGACGAGCCGCTCAATTGGCATCGGCCGCATGCAGCATCAGCCATAGCTCAGATACATGCCCGTTATGCCACGCGGCACACCAAGGCAACTTCGCCACTGATGCCCTATCTTTACGGAGGGCAGGATTTGAAGCGTCTGCGTAACAAAGAGGCCTGGAAGATTTTCAACCGGATGGTACAGCAGCGTAGCAGCGAGGTGTTGCGTCAAGATACACCGGCTTCCTCTGCTTGTAGTGCCGACCATTTTACCGTTCGTCTGCTGCATCTGCTGAGCACTTGCTTGCTTGAAGGAAAGACGCTGCGCTTGTGCTGTCTGTGTTTCAAGTACCGCAAGCGCATTTATCCCGATGTGCAAGTGCAAGGTCTGATGGGAGGTATTCGCGGCTTCTTCTATCCATTTATATATGCCTACAACAATACGAATTTTGAGATGTAGGCAGCAAGGGGAAAACGTGCCGTACGGACGGATGCATATTCGGTAGCCTGTGGTGCTGTATGGCTTCATGATAACGAACAAGGTTTTTAAAACTTAGACAATATTTAGGTTATGACGTGTAAAAAAAATATAGCTGTTATTTTGGCAGGAGGGGTAGGCAGTCGTGTGGGATTGTCCACTCCGAAACAGTTTTTCAAGGTAGCGGGCAAAACAGTTGTGGAACATACGGTAGATGTGTTCGAGCGCAATGAGCGTATAGATGAGATTGCCATTGTGGCGAACCCGGCATACATTGACGAGTTCGAAAGCATGACGCTTCGTAACGGATGGAAAAAGGTGAAGAAAATCCTTAAAGGCGGTAAGGAACGCAAGGATTCCAGTCTGTCTGCCATCTATGCCTACGAGGGACAGCCCGTCAACTTGGTATTTCATGATGCAGTGCGTCCGCTGGTAAGTCAGGCCATTGTAAATCGTGTGCTTGATGCCTTGCAGCATGCCCATGCCATTGATGTGGCTTTGCCGGCAACAGATACCATTATTCGTGTGGATGGTGACTATATAGCTGATATCCCCGACCGCAGCATGTTGCGTCGCGGACAGACTCCTCAGGCTTTTGACATAGAAGTTATCCGCGAGGCGTACGACCGTGCACAGAAGGATGTGCATTTCAAAACTACGGACGATTGCGGTGTGGTGCGCCGTTACTTGCCCGAAGAACCGATTTATGTAGTGGCGGGCGAGGAGTCGAATATGAAGCTCACCTATAAAGAGGATACTTTCTTGTTGGACAAACTCTTTCAGTTGCGCCAGTGCGAAGCGCATGACTTAGACCAGTCAGGTCAGGAGTTGAAGGGACGGGTGGCTATAGTCTTCGGTGGAAGCTATGGTATCGGTGCCGAGATTATTGCGATGTTGCAGGAGCAAGGGTGCCGTGTATTCTCGTTTTCGCGCGGTCAGAACGGAGTGGATGTTGGCATCCGCGAACAGGTGGCTCAGTCCATCGCGTCGGTATATGCCGAATGCGGCAAGATTGACTATGTAATCAACACAGCCGGTTTGCTGAACCGCGAGCCTTTGGCCACAATGGACTACCAAACCATTCTACAGGCCGTGCAGACCAATTATATGGGAACGGTTAATGTGGCGCTCGAAGCCTATCAGCCGCTCAAGGAGTCAAAGGGAATGCTGATATTCTTCACGTCGAGTTCTTACACGCGTGGCCGGGCGTTCTACAGTATTTACTCTTCAACCAAAGCTGCCATTGTTAACTTTGTGCAGGCAGTGGCCCAGGAGTGGGAGGGAGATGGCATTGCCGTAAACTGCATCAATCCGGAGCGTACCGCCACTCCGATGCGTACTCGTAATTTTGGCATTGAGCCGCCTGAGACATTGCTCACGGCAAAAGAAGTGGCTCAAGCCACCTTGCGTACCCTATGTTCTTCGGCCACAGGACAGGTGATAGATGTAAAAAGAAAAATAAACTGATTATTTAGATAGCTGCATGGGGCATGATGCCGGGGTGCTTGTGCCGTCCATGATTTTTAGAAAGAATGATATGACAAACGATAAATGCTTGGGACACCAACCGCTTCCCGATTATCTGGATGCGTATATGAAGCAGAATCTCAGAGCCTGTCAGCTCAAGGAGCTCGAGATTTTGAAAGAAATCGACCGCATTTGCAGGTTGCATCAGATACCCTATTGGCTCGATGGAGGCACCTTGTTGGGAGCTGTGCGTCATGGAGGCTTTATTCCTTGGGACGATGATATAGACATAGCCATGCGTCTGGAAGACTTGTCCCGCTTCAAGGAAGCGGCCTTGCGTGAGTTGCGCCCGGAGTTTTTTCTGCAGACTGCCGAAACAGATCCGGAATGTCCGGTTACCGGGGTGAAGGTGCGCGACATGAATTCGCTTTGCATCGAGGGGCGCGAGGACATGACAGCCCGTTATCAGAAGGGACTCTTTGTGGACATCTTTCCTTTTATAGATTATCCGGACATGAGTGCCCGTACTGTGAAGCGGGTAGCAAAAGGCATTTGTAAGAGTCACGCCATATTGCATGCACCGCATCCCTATACGTTGCGTGCTGTGGCCGAGTGGGTGAAATTCACCACACTGAATGTTTGGTATCATATCGAGTGGAAAATTCTTTGTGCCACGCGTAAGAAAGGAACTTATCTGTCTAATATTCTTACGAATAACGGCTATGGCATCATGCATCGCATTGATTCGGTCTATCCCATTGGTGAAATACAATTCGAAGGATATACGTTCTGTGCACCGCATAACCCGGATGCCTATCTGAAAGACCTTTATAAAAACTATATGCAGTTGCCTCCGGAGGACAAGCGCAAGGGGCATGCCGCTTTTCTTTGTCCCGTATTAGTATCTGCAGAAAAGGAATAATCGTCATAGAAACCTCTAAAACATAGAACGAACATGAATAAGGACACAGCTGATAAACAGTTGCATACGAAGCTCGAAACAATGTATGTTGTACAGTCGGAGGTGCAACCCGAAGTAGATGTTGCCGTACTGATTCTCTTTTTCAATCGTCCCGAACAGCTGAATCAGGTGTTTCAGCAGGTGCGTCTGGCCCGTCCGTCTCGTTTATACCTCTATCAAGACGGACCGCGTCACGAAAAAGACATGCCCGGAATCCAAGCTTGCCGCGAAGTGGTGCGCTGTATAGACTGGCAGTGTGAGGTGCATTGTTTGTATCAGGAGCAGAACTACGGTTGCGACCCGTCGGAGTTTATGGCGCAGAAATGGGCTTTCTCTCACGAAGAGAAGTGTGTCGTGCTCGAAGATGACGATGTACCATCGGTAAGTTTCTTCCGTTTTTGTAAGGAGATGCTCGACCGTTATGAGCACGACGAGCGCATTGGTATGATTGCCGGGTTTAATGCCGAGGAAATCACACCCGACGTGCAGGAGGATTATTTCTTCACGCGCACGTTTTCCATTTGGGGGTGGGCCAGTTGGCGAAGAGTTGTGGATTTGTGGGATGAGCACTATACTTTCCTGGACGATGCGCAGGCGGTGGACCGTTTGCATGGACTGATTGACACCAACCGTTTGCGCAGCGATTTCTTTACCATGTGCCAGAGCCACCGCAGCCAGAATAAAGCGTTCTATGAAACGATATTTCAGGCTGCTTTGTTCCTGAATTCCTATCTTTGCATTATGCCGAAGAAAAATATGATTAACAATCTGGGAGCTACGGCCGGTTCGGTACATTTTGGTGCTTCTACAGAATTGCTGCCCCGAGGCTACCGACGCATCTTTACCATGAAGCGTTATGAGATGGAAATGCCTGTGCGTTCTCCCAAATACATCATCGAACACACCGAGTACAAAAAACGCATCTATCGGATTATGGGATGGAGGAATCCGATGATCAAGATAGGCCGTTCGTTCGAGGAGCTCTATTTGAATCTTCGTCACGGCAATTTTAGTAACATAGGCAATGCCTTGAAAAACAGAATCAGCAAATGGCTCAAGATATATCAGCACCGCTAAAGGTGTACTTTTATCATACGCGTCCCACAGACGGAGGCTTGGAAGAATGGAAACGGAAGCGTTTTCCGGGACACTTGCTTTATGGTATGCCGCTGTTCCCTAAGTGGAACATTCGGTGTGTGATGCATCCTTTTCGCTTTGTCGACAAGCGTTGGGTGCTGATGTTGCGCACGGCTTGGAAGATACTCACGTGCCGTGAGTCATACGATGTGCTCTATGCCACATCCTTTCGCGGTATTGAGCTGATTGTATTCCTTCGGGCTTTGGGCCTGTACCGCAAGCCCATTGTCATTTGGCATCATCAAGCCATTGTGCGCAATGCCAAGCCGCTTCGCGAGCGTCTGTCGCGCCTGTTCTATAAGGGTTTCGACTATATGTTTTTCTTTAGCGAGGAGCTGATTCGGCGTTCGGTTGCAGCCGGCAAGTTCGATTCGCGCAAAATGAAACTCATCCATTGGGGACCTGACATGGACTTTTATGATGGCGTGCTTCAGGATCTGGCTTCGGATTCAGGGCAAAGCCGGAGCGGATTCATTTCCACGGGAAAGGAAAACCGCGACTTGCAAACCTTGGTTCGGGGATTCGACCACACCCAGGGCAAACTGGACATTTATATAGCCAAGGAGTGTGGCGCTTTGCGCTACGATAAGATTGTGTCGCAGATGCAGGTGCCCGACAATGTATGTATTCATTTCACCGAAGGCATCATCCCCTATGAGCTGGCCTTGCAAGTGGCACGCAAGCAATTTATTGTAATCTGTTGCCTGGATGCACCCTATACCGTGGGACTGACCACACTGGTTGAGGCCCTGGCCTTGGGAATGCCGGTACTCTGTTCCCGCAATCCCACCTTTGGCTTCGATATAGACAAGGAAAAAGTGGGCATCACTATACCTTATGGCGATGCGGCAGGTTGGCAGAAAGCCATAAACTGGATGATGGAACATCCCGATGAGGCCGAACAGATGGGGCGCAATGCCCGCAAGTTGGCCGAGGAACGTTTCAATCTGGAAATATTCAGCAAGGAGATAGCCGATGTGTTGCATCAAGTGGCCGCCGGCAAATGCTAGTCTCTACCTATCACACTATACAAATTCGCAATATGAGAGTTCTGATTGTAAATACATCCGAGCGCACCGGTGGTGCCGCTATTGCAGCAAACCGTCTGATGGAAGCCCTGAAGAACAATGGGGTAAAGGCAAAGATGCTGGTGCGCGACAAGGATACGGATCAAATCACGGTTTGTGCCCTTAAGAAAAGTTGGCGTCATCGTTTCCGTTTTGTTTGGGAGCGCTTCGTTATATATAAGGCCAATGCCTTTAAGAAACACAACCTGTTTCAGGTAGACATTGCCAATGTCGGTGCAGACATTACTGCGCTTCCGGAATTTAAGGAAGCCGACATCATCCATTTGCATTGGATAAACCAGGGATTCCTTTCACTGACAGACATCCGTAAGATTATAGACAGTGGCAAACCTGTTGTCTGGACGATGCATGATATGTGGCCATTTACGGGCATCTGCCATTATAGCGGTACGTGCGACAAGTATCTCACCGAATGTCATCATTGTCCCATGCTCCTGAACGGAGGCAGTGCAAAAGACCTTTCCAGTCGGGTATTCCTGAAGAAGCAGAAAATGCTGCGTGGGGCGCACATCACCTTTGTGGCATGCAGTCATTGGTTGGAACAGTTGGCATCGCAGAGCAGTTTGCTTTCCGGACAAAGGGTGTTGTCTGTTCCCAATGCCATCAATACCAACCTGTTTCGCCCTGAAGACAAGCGCGAAGCCCGGTTGTCCTTTAATCTGCCTGCCGATAAAACCCTGCTGCTTTTCAGTTCCATGAAGATAACAGACAAGCGGAAGGGCATTGACTATATGCTCGAAGCATGCCGGTTGCTTGCCGATGCGCAACCACAGTTGGTGCAGCAGCTCGGCATTGTCATTGTCGGAAAGGAAGCCGCTTCGATGAAGCAACTTTTTCCGTTCCCGGTCTATACGGTCGACTATGTGTCGGATGAGAAGAGCATGGCTCGTCTGTATAATGCCGTGCAAGCTTTTGTCACGCCCTCATTGCAGGACAATCTGCCCAATACGATTGTCGAAGCCATGTCGTGCGGCACGCCTTGCATTGGCTTCAAGGTGGGCGGTATTCCCGAAATGATTGACCATAAGGAGAATGGATATATCGCACAATATTGTGATGCCGCCGATTTGGCCGAGGGCATACGATATGTTTTGTCCGAGGCAGATTATGCCGCTCTCAGTGCTGCTGCCTTAAAAAAGGCAACGCAGACGTATGCCGAGAGTGCCGTAGCCATGAAGTACATCAAGATATACAATCAGGCTTCCGGAAAAGTGCGTGCCTAGAAACATCTGTAGCAATATCCTATGGGTTTGCCGATTTGAAAACGGCCATAAAATACATTTCAAACAGTAAATAAACAACATCTAAACAGTATCTAAACAGTATCTAAACAGCATGACGAATCAAGATCCTTACCCCTGTATTACGGTGGCTACGGTCACCTATAACGCAGCGCAGACATTACCGCGTACTTTAGCCAGTGTGGCGGCGCAGACTTATCCTAATATAGAGCATTTGATTGTAGATGGATGCTCCAAAGACCAAACACTCGAACTGGTTCATCAGTATGTCGACCGCAATACACACGAACTTGTGCCTCACCGTATCCGTTTAATCAGCGAGCCCGACAAAGGGCTTTATGATGCGATGAATAAAGTAATCCGTAATGCAGAAGGAGATTATGTTTGTTTTTTGAATGCCGGCGACTGTTTTCACAGTGCAGACACCCTTCAGGAGTTGATGCATCAGCTAAAGTGGGAGGAGATGCAGCCCGAGCGTTATCCGGCTGTGCTGTATGGCGAGACCGATTTGGTGGATGCCGACGGCCGTTTTCTTCGTCACCGTCGCTTGCAAGTGCCGGATAAACTCACGAGCCGCAGTTTTTTGCAGGGTATGTTAGTGTGTCATCAGTCGTTTTATGTGCGCACCGACCTGGCGCGTCAGGAGCTGTATGATTTGCGTTATCGCTTCTCGGCAGATTTCGATTGGTGCATCCGTATCATGAAGCGGGCACAAGCATTGAAACTGAAGATGCATCATTCGCATCTTATTCTGACAGACTATCTGAGCGAAGGGCTTACTACGCAGAATCACCGCAAGTCTTTGCTGGAACGTCTGCGTATTATGGCCCGTCATTACGGATGGCCTTTGGCCCTTTGGCAGCACGCTTGGTTTGTGTTGCGCAGTGTGATTAAAAAGTAAAATACGTTTTAGGTTCATTGAGCTGTGTATTGTCTTCTGTCAAGAAGCGGTACACAGCTTTTTTTGTTTGGTTTGTTTTGTTTCAAACTATCAGAGGCAAGACACTTCTTGGCCGATGCATATAGTGGCTGCCGTGCCTGCTTTTTCGCTTTCTTATTAGGGAATGATATTAAAAAACACAAAGAGAGTGCTTTGGTTTCAGAAAAATGCTTATCTTTGGGCGTAATTTTTGGTTTTTTAAACCGACTTGATAAAACGTGAAATTATTACCTAAAAACAATTTATTTCTAACTATTTAATAACAATTACATGAGAAAAGCTTACTCTATTTTGCTCGTCATGCTGTGTTTCGTGATGCAGGGATGGGCGCAAAAAGTAACTGAGCTGTCTCAACTGAGCAACGACAAGGTGTATTCGATTCGTTCTGAGCGCGCCTTTTTGTTCTATAGCAGTGTGGAAAGCGTTGCAAATCAGTTGTGTACAAGCACAGGTTCTGCAGTAGGTACGGTAACCGAGGATTCTAGTAAACCAGAGCAACAGTTCCGTATTGAAAAGAAAGACAACAAGTATTATTTGTTCAGTATTGGTGCCGGCAAGTATGTCAATAAGAGCGGTAACTACTCGGAGAATGCAACCGATGCATTGGTTCTGACGAAAGAAAACAATGCCAATTATCCTTGGAAACTGGTAATTGGCGGAAACGGTTTGAACTCGCAGATTGCCGATCAAACACCAAATGGAATTATGGTGAATGGCTGGACCACTACCGACCCGGGTAACTGTTATTCAATCACAGAGGCTATTCCTACCAATAAGGAATATACCGTGAAGATTTTGGGTACAGAAAGCGCAACAGCAGGTGTGACTTTCGAAGGAAAGGAATACAAGAAAGATGCAAAAATCAGTACTACCAAGTTGGTGTCTGCATCTGATGTTACAGCTGCAAGCGTAGACGGTATGATTTCTATCGTAACCATTCAGTATCCGAATATCTTCGTGAGCTACATCTCTAACGCAACCAAGTTCTACACCATCAAGAATGGTAAGGGTGGTTACGTGAGCTTGAACAGCGAGTATGTAGAAGCCGGACGTTTGACTTTGAAGAACACCACCAAGCCGCGCGATAACAAAGCTTTGTGGGCGTTCGTTAAAGAAAATAACGCTAACAAATACAAAATCTACAACTACTCTTTAGGTCTGACCAAGACTTTGAGTATAAAAGGTGATGAAGCTGCTGCTCGTGCCAGCATGACAGATCCTGCTGCTTCAGATAATGTGTTTGAGGGAACCTTCCACTTAGGAAGCACAGAGCCTTCTTACATCAAGATTAGCGGCACAACCAAATGGTGGAATGACCGTGACGGTTTCTTGGCATTGTGGAATACAGGAAGCGTAACAGGCGACAATGGAAGTAAATTCTTTATCACCGAAGTTGATCCTGCCGACTATCCGGATTCATATTATTATGAAGTGCCTAACATTACCGGTATCGCTTCTTTCACTCCGAAAAATCCGAATACACTTTGGTATAAGACTTCTGCAGAAGCTGCCGGAGTACAGAATCCTTGGATGGAATATGCCTTGCCATTGGGTAACGGAGAGTTGGGCTGTATGATTTACGGTGGTGTACACAACGAAGAAATCCAATTCAACGAAAAGACTTTGTGGAGCGGTGAAGCAGACAATATTACGGCTGCAAGCGGTAGCCGTACGTTTATGAACTTCGGTTCTGTGAAGGTTGAAAACTTGGACAAGACCATCATGCAGAGCGTAACTGATTATGTTCGCTATTTGGATATCGAAGAAGGTATTGCAGGTGTATCGTTCAAGAACGGCAATGGCTCTTTGTTCACTCGCAAATATTTGAGTTCTGCTCCCGATCAGGTAATCGCAGCACAGTATAAGGCTGAGGGCGACGACAAGATGAACCTGGTATTTACTTTGGAACCGGGACAGGGAATCGGTGCCGGAACAGTTCATTACGAAAACGGAACCGCTTCATTCCAGGGTAAGATGACCGTAAAATATGCCGCTCGCTTGCATGTTGTGGCTAACGAAGGCGCTACGGTAACTACTACCGACAAGGGCATCAGCGTAAGCAATGCCACTGAGGTAACCTTCTATTTGAAGGGAGCTACCAACTTTAATGGCGAAGTTGCTTCGGCTAATTACTTCGGCAACGAAACAGAGGCTCAGGTGAACGACCGCATCAAGAAGGCAATTGAGGCAGCAGCAACCAAAGGCTATGCTTCTGTTGAGGCCGATCATATCGAAGACTTTACAGCGATCACCAAGCGCATGACTTTCAACTTGAGCTTGCAGACTCCTACTGTAGACACCAAGACTTTGATTGACAACTACTATCCAAACAACAGCAATGCGGACAGTAAGGCAAACGACCACCTCTTCTTGGAGCAGTTGTATTTCCACTACGGACGTTACTTGGCTATCAGCTCTAACCGTAAGCCAATCGCAGCTCCGAACAACTTGCAGGGAATCTGGAACAACTTGGGTTCAAACTCACCATGGAACTCAGATATCCACACCAACATCAACATCCAGATGAACTACTGGCCAACAGAAAGCACCAATCTTTCTGATTTGCACAAACCGTTCGTAAACTTCATTTTGCGCGGTGCAAACAGCAAGGGATGGAAGGCTGTCGGAAAAAAATACAACCAAGGTCACGGATGGAGTGTCTTGACAGAAACTTCATTGTACAACAGTATGAGTAACTGGGGCGACAACTATTTGGTTGCCAATGTATGGTACACCAGCCACTTGTGGACACACTGGCGTTATACTCAGGATAAAGAATTCTTGAAACAAGCTCTTCCTGTTATGTGGGGTGCAGCACAATTCTGGTTCCATCGCTTGATTGAGGATAAGGGATTCGACAGCAGCAAGGACGAGCAAGAGTCTGTAAGAAACTACCGTCCTGCTTATAAGTTCAATCCGGACGGAACTTATGTGGCTCCAAACGAGTTCAGCGCAGAGCAGCACGATAACCAGACTGAGGATGGAACAGCACATGCACAGCAGATGATTTCATACTTGTTCCAGAACATCAGCGATGCCATCAACATCCTGGGCTTGGAAAACACAAGCCTTACCATGGAAGATGTGGCTAAGTTGAATAAGTACTTGGAGAAGATTGATAAAGGCTTGCACACAGAAGAATACACCGGAAGCTGGGGTGCTACCTACAATGGTGTACAGAAAGGCGAGAAACTGTTGCGCGAATGGAAATACTCTCCATTTGACATCTCTAAGGATAGAGGACACCGTCACATGTCTCATTTGATGGCTCTCTTCCCAATGGATCAGATTACTCCGGAAAGTGAATTCTTTACTCCTGCCGTTAACTCATTGAAGTTGCGTGGTGATGCTGCTACCGGATGGTCAATGGGTTGGAAGGTGAACTTGTGGGCACGTGCCTTGGATGGCGACCACGCACACATCATCATCAAGAATGCGTTGAAACACTCAACTTCTTACGGAACCAATGCCGGTGCCGGTGGTATTTACTACAACCTGTTCGACAGCCATGCACCATTCCAGATTGACGGAAACTTCGGTGTATGCTCTGGTATTGCTGAGTGCTTGATGCAGAGTGCGCACGGTTATATCAACGTGCTTCCTGCTTTGCCTTCAGTATGGAACACAGTAGGTGAAGTAACCGGTATGAAAGCAATCGGAAACTTTACAGTAGATTTCAACTGGGAGAACGGCAAATGCCAGAAGATCCGCATTGTAAGCCATGCAGGTGCTCCATTGAAGGTTCGTTGCGACAAGGGTGCTTTGGCAATCGATCAGGCAACTGTAACTGTAAACGGCAATGGTGTTGGAGCAGTTGTTGAAAACAACGTAGCTACCATCCAGTGTGCTAAAGACGATGTAGTAGAGATTGATTTTACAAAGATTACAGGAATCGCTTCAGCTCCTGAGGCACAGGCAAAGGGTGATGCTACCATCTACGACTTGGGTGGCCGTCGTCTTCCTAAAGTTCCTGCACATCAGGTTTACATCCAAAACGGTGTAAAGAAGATTGCTCAGTAAGCTTTTTGTAAAAGCCAATATATAAAGAATCGCTCAAGGGACAGTGAAAATCCCTTGAGCGATTTTTTTGTTTCCGGGTTCCGCAAACCTGTCAGACATGCAAAATACGGTTGTTCTGTGAAACATATAAACACTATCTAAACGGCTTTTAAATGCGTTTTAAACACCTTTTAAACGGAGAAGGAAATTGTCTTTTCCTGATTTTGGTTGACTGTTATAATGTCATTACCACTGATTATAG
>Cinder_p2__coassemble_1158_pt1 | contig 111977 bp, 88 predicted proteins | sample Cinder_p2__metabat2_high_PE_004 | metagenome-assembled genome bin Cinder_p2
AAAACAAATATGACTCAGGCAACAGACACCAAACACTCAGTCTGTCATTGGGATACTATCTGTTTAAAAAGCAATAAGTACTCACCTCTTAAACATGCCTTATTTACTAATATTTGGTAGATAAATACACAAAAGTATTGGATAAATCTGCAAGTTTTCTTATCTTTAGGCTGAGAAACTTGCAGATTTTATGATTAAAGCAACCTATCTTACCTATTAAACCAATCGTATCCACTTTTCTAATTGGTTGGAAAAATAGATTGGAAAAAAATGAAACAGCTTTTCAACCTTTGCATTGTCAAGACAAGGTCGTCTGACAAACTCATCTTGAAATTTGCTAGATACTGTATCAGAACAAATTCTCTCAAGATGTTTTATTAAAAGGGAGAACCAAACAAACATTATAAATTATGAAACAGATTTACAGCGCAATTTTATTACTATTTCTTTGTTCCACAATATCTTTTGCCCAGACTCCTGCCAAAGATAAGATTTCTATCTTTGGAGGATACGAACACTTTCCTGAACTGAGAAAACGAAACGGATATAATATAGGTATCGAGTACAGACATTATCTCAGAAAACGCATTTATACGGTTATCAATGCTCATGCAGGTGTTAATGACGGAGTGAGAAACGAAAAATATGAACGAGAAGGAATACAGTACAACTTCGATTTGTCTAACAGCGTGCGCGATTATATGATTGGACTTGGAGTAGGATTTGAGGTCTTGCAAAAAAACAAGCACATCATCTATCTGCAAGGAACATTTGGTTTGGGCACAACAGACGTAGAACAAGATCAAATCACGCTGTCACCAGGAGGAGCTTACGACATCGTAACGACAAACTATGAAGAACACACCCGTTTTGCCATTTCGGCAACTGCCGGTTATGATTATCAGATTAACAACCTGCTGGCAATCGGTGTGAACTACACTTGTTGGCAAATAGGTTATGAGTCTAAAAATGCAGCAAACGTAAGAATCAGTTTCTGCTTCTAACAAAAAAGCAAGGAGAAAGGTACAGAACAATGCTCTGTACCTTTCTTCATTATAATAACCCACAAACATCATACTACATTTATGAAAAAGATTACATTGCTTCTGCTTCTCTTATTATCCGTAAACCTATACGCACAAAAGGGAGTCAACCTGTTTTCGCTGATTGCCGGTTACGAAGGATTTCCTGAGAACCATGTACCCAGAGGATTTAATGTCGGAGTGGAATTCAAACATTATTTAAATAATGGTTTCTATGCCGTAACCAACTTCCATGCCGGAGTAAACAACGGATACAAAAAAGTAAAATTCCCGGTAGTCACATCCGTTTATGAAAACGATGTCAGAGAATATATGCTCGGCATTGGCTTGGGTGCCGACCTGCTACAAATCAAGAAACATAAAATTTATCTGCAAGCTACTGTCGGCATGGGACGGTCGGAAGAATCTTCCAGCATAACAAACTACGATAAAGAGTCGGGCAAACAAGACAAGCAGACAACCGAAAACGAATTTACGCGTTATGCCGTTTCGGCAACAGCCGGTTATGATTACCAAGTAACAAAATGGTTAAGTCTCGGTGTAAACTACACAGGATGGAAAATAGGTACTGAATATACCAACTCAGCCAATGCCAAGATAGGATTCACCTTTTAAAGGAAACACAGATTTGCGGGAAGCCCATTATCACTGTTTAGACTTTGTTTAGATGCTGTTTAGCGGCCGTTTAAATGCCGTTTAAACAGCATCTAAATGCTTTCTAAACACGGTCTAAACATTTTCCGGGAGAGATATACTATGAATCAAATATTTACCTTGCTGACATTCTATCTGAATTCGTATTTTACATATCGTTACTCCTTTTTGGTATGAAATCAGAAAACGATCATTACTCAACTGAGCAACTTTAAGACTTTTATACCACATACTATCGAAATCAAAGTCATTTATTAAAAGATCATATCCGTAACAGCCGTCTTCTTGGTTTTCCAACTCAGCTTTCTTGAACTGTTGTAATGCTATTGGCGACAAGTGAGACAAACGCAAAGAAGACAATTGTGCATTTATGTCTTCTGACATTGCACAATAGGGAGCCAAGTAAGTCTTATAAAAACTTTCTACAAATGTTTTTCCCGATGTTTCATCTATTTTAGATATGCTCATGTCTTCACAACAAGCTAACATTGCGTCTCCGTATAGAACACCATTCACTTCGGGGGTGATGTATACAATCTTACACTTACCGTCAATACATTTCGCCTTTAATGGGATTTCAGTTTTAGTGGTGCTGTCTTTTTTATTCCACAGATAACTCACCACATACCAATCGTTCTCTCTTGCCTTTACCATTAACGAACTAATAGCATCCTCATTTACATCCTGTGCTCGGATTATAGGATCACACCAAGTAGCATAAGTCATTCTTTTGATTTTAGCAACCAAGCCTGCAGTCAAATACTTTTCAAGCAAATGCTCATTGTTTAATCTGCCCTTTAAAATATTCGTCATATAGCTCTTATAGAACATTTTAACTTCGTCCAAGCAGGCACTTGAACTTATTGTGCTAAAACATAGCGAAAAGAATGATATAAAAAAAATCTTTCTAATCATTTTCTATTAATTCAGAAATTCGGAGAAAATAAACAAAAATAACTCATGGCAAAAGTATAATATTTAGCCGAATACAGCAAGAAATTGCATTCACAGAGTTTGATTTGTTTCCAAATACGCTTGTACTGTATAAACAGAGGTTACACGAAACATTCTCACTGAAAATAGGAGTAATAGTTGTGGAGAACCTATAATCATAATATACCAACAGTGTGGTTTCAATATTTCACAGTGTGGTTTTATTATTCCACAGTGTGGTTTTAATATTTCACACATGTGAAATATAGAAATCCTCATGATATATTTGTTTTTATGTCAAGCTGCAAACGTATTTTGAACACGGTAATTTAATATTTCAAAAGCTTGAAATGAATATTTCAAAGCATGAAATATAGAAACAAGCATCATCAGCCAAAGTTTGCAAGCTGTCTGAAAAAAGTTTGCAACAGCATCATGCCAAGTTTATGGCGCCAACAAATGCCCACAAGACGCTTTGCATAGAATAAATAAAAGAAGAAGTGGGTGTGTCGACATTATAAATGTGCAACACACCCACTTCTTCTTTCTTTAGTCGGGATGACTGGATTCGAACCAGCGACCACTCGCCCCCCAGACGAGTACTCTAACCGGACTGAGCTACATCCCGTTTGCGACTGCAAAATTAGTATTTCTATTTGAATTATGCAAATTTATTCCTAATTTTGTATGCAGAAACGAACAGTTCAACCATAGAAGAATACATCATGCAATATAGGATAACTGCACCGCAAACACTCCGCGGCACCATTCAATTACCGGCCAGCAAAAGCATCAGCAACAGAGCCCTTATCATCAGCGCACTGGGCAGAAGTACCCGACAACCGCAGAACATTTCTGTATGCGATGACACGGATGTGATGGTCAAGGCACTGCACGACATGCCCCATATCATAAACATTGGCGCCGCAGGTACTGCCATGCGCTTCCTTACAGCCTATCTGGCTGTTACACCCGGACAGCACATCATCACCGGAACCGAACGGATGAAACATCGCCCCATCGGCATTCTCGTGGATGCCTTGCGAAGCTTGGGCGCCACAGTGAACTATGTAGAAAACGAAGGATTCCCTCCCTTGCAGATTGAGGGCTGTGCTCTCGAAGGCGGCATGATCTCGCTGCCCGGAAATGTCAGCTCGCAGTTTATCTCGGCTCTACTGATGACAGGCCCCAACATGCGCCAAGGATTGCACATCCATCTCTTGGGCGACATCATATCGCGCCCGTATATTGACTTGACCTTAGGCATGATGCGTACCTTCGGAGCAGATGCACAGTGGACCGGACAACAGGACATTGTGGTACAACCGCAACCATATGCCCCTACTCCTTACTTGATTGAAAACGACTGGAGCGCTGCTTCTTACTGGTATCAGATGGTGGCTCTCAGTGCAGACAAGCAAGCAGAAATCATTCTGCCGGGGCTGTTTGCCGACAGTGCTCAGGGAGATGCTTACGTAGCCCGGCTGTTCGCTTCCTTGGGAGTGGCAACAGAACACTTCAAGATGCCCGACGGCACGCCGGCCGTACGCCTTTCCAAAAATGGTAAGGCGGCAGAACGCATGGAACACAACTTTATCAACCAGCCGGACCTGGCACAGACCTTTGTAGTGACTTGTGCCCTGATGGGCATACCGTTCCATTTTACCGGACTGCAAAGTCTGAAAATAAAGGAAACCGACCGCATTACGGCACTGATTCAGGAAATGGACAAACTGGGCTATGCCATCGGACAGAAGAATGATTCTGAAATGTTCTGGGACGGCACACGCACCGACTGCCGCACAGACTGCGGCATCGACACGTACGAAGACCATCGCATGGCCATGGCTTTTGCACCCGCTGCCCTGGTTTTGCCCGAAATACTTGTCAATAATCCGCAAGTGGTCAGCAAATCCTATCCACAATACTGGAACACACTGAAACAGGTGGGATTCGGCATACTGGAAATGACACAGGAAATAAAAGAGTAATCGTTGAAATCAAATTCAATAGAATCATGTTTATAGTTTATTGTTTAATCGCTCTGGCTGCTCTGACCGTCGTGGCCCTGATTGCCGGATTCCTGCACAACCTCTACCTTAAAAGAAAGGTGGAACGAGGCGAACTGGACAAAATTCCCGAAGTGGTGCAGGTGGACCAGGAGTGTTGCGGACAGCACGAAACCTGCGAAAAGGAAAGCCTGCTGGCAGCTGTCAGCAAACAAATCGAATATTACAACGACGAGGAACTGGACCGCTTCCGCGGACGCGAAGGCAATCAGTACCTGGCTTCGGAAATTGAAGAATTCCGCGAAGTGCTCTACACCATGAAGGACGATGAAGTGGCGGGATGGGCACGCAGCCTGCAGCTGCGCGGAGTGGAACTGCCCGACGATGTGAAGGACGAAGTATTCCTCATCGTTGGCGAAAGACGTATGTCATGATGGAAATCCTTCAGTACACATTCTTTCAGAATGCGCTTACAGGAAGCATTCTGGCCAGCATCCTCTGCGGCATCATAGGCACTTATATCGTAACCCGACGGCTGGTTTTTATCAGCGGAGGTATCACGCATGCTTCGTTTGGCGGTGTCGGGCTGGGCGTATACCTGGGATTCTCCCCCATTCTGTCGGCCGCCGTATTTGCCGTTCTGTCGGCATTCGGGGTGCAATGGTTCCGCAAGCAACAAAACATGCGCGAAGATTCTGCCATTGCCATATTCTGGACATTCGGAATGAGCATAGGCATCATCTGCAGTTTTCTGACACCCGGCTTCATGCCCGACCTGTCTTCTTTCCTTTTCGGCAATATCCTGACCATCACGGCACCCGACCTTTACGTGCTGGCTGCACTCACCTTGCTCACAGCCCTCTTCTTCGGTGCCTTTCTCCGAAGCATCATTGCCATTTCCTTTGACCGGGAATTTGCCCGCTCGCGCCATCTGCCCGTAACGCTTTTTGAATATATTCTCATGGCACTCATCGCACTGACCATCGTAGCCACGCTGCGCATGGTGGGCATTGTGCTGGTGATGTCACTGCTGACCATTCCGCCTACCACGGCCAATATCTTTACGCACAATTACAAACATATCATCTTCTTATCGATACTGTTGGGCAATGTGAGTTGCCTGGGCGGACTGTTCTTGTCTTACCACTACAATGTCCCGTCCGGAGCCTCAATCATCATGGTTTCCATCCTGCTCTACCTGTGCTGCAAGACATTTTCACTCATATTTCCGGCTGGCAAGGCAATAAATAACTAAAATCAAGGTTCTATCTTTTAGGAACAGTAAAGCAGTTGACAGCAAACAGCAACTGCACGGCATAAAACTACAAATCGATTGAAAAAAACTACTTTACATATCTGGCTAATGGCAGCAGCTGTGCTGCTCGCTGCGTGCTCCACCAAAAAAAATACCTCGGGCACGCGCTTTTACCATGCCATGACGGCACGCTTCAATACGTTCTACAACGGAAACGAAGCCTACAAAACCGGTGTAAACGACCAGGAGAAAATGCATGTGGACAATTATAACGAACTGCTCCCCATGTTTATCCCCAGCACCAAAGGAAGCCGCTCCAATGGCGAGGGAAGCTTTAAAACGGCCATCGAAAAATGCGAAAAGGCCATCAAACGGCATTCCATCAAAGCCCGACCGGCAACCAACGTAAACAAAAAGAAAACGGCCAAAGACAAAGCCTACCTGGCCCGCAAAGAGTTTAACCCTTTCCTGAAACATGCCTGGATGCTGATGGGAAAGGCACAGTTCCACCAGGGAAAGTTTATCGAAGCTGCCTCGACCTTTCAATATATCACACAGATTTATGCCACACAACCCGAAGTGCTTGCTGATGCTTATGCGTGGCTGGCAAGATGCTATGTACAGCTGGACTGGCCTTATGATGCCGAAAACCTGTTTACGCGCATCCGAAGAGACTCGCTGGCAAAATATGGAGCTTACGAACGCGATGCTTCGTATGCCGACTATCTGTTGCACACCAAGCAGTATCAAGAGGCAGTGCCCTACCTGCAAGCTACCATCAAAAAAGAAAAAAGAAAAAAACAGCGTGCGCGACTGAACTTCCTGCTGGCGCAGGTGCACGAAATGAACGGCAACAAGGCTCTGGCCTACCAGGCTCTGCAGAAAGTAGTCCGCAGCAATCCGCCCTACGAACTGGAACTCAGTGCACGAGTTAAACAAAGCGAAGTGGCGCCCACAAGCCAACACAGCCAAATGGTGAAGAAACTGCGCCGAATGGCCAAGAACCAAAAAAACAAAGACTATCTGGACCAGATTTACTATGCTCTGGGCAACGTGTATCTGTCTGTAAAAGACACCGTACACTGCATCAGTGCCTACGAACAAGGCGTCAAGAAAAGCACCCGCGGCGGAGTGGCCAAAGCAAACGTGCTGCTGCACCTGGCAGAATTATACTGGGAAATGGAGGATTATGTGGATGCACAGCGCTGCTATGCAGAGCTTATCGGCATTCTGGACAAGGAACACCAGGCTTTTGACGAAAGCGAACGCCGGGCCAAAGTATTGGGAAACCTGGCACCGCACGTGGCCGCCGTAGAATTGCAAGACAGTTTGCAGGAACTGGCCAACATGCCGGAGCACGAACGGAATGCGGCCATCGACCGGGTGATTGAGGAGCTCATCAAACAGGAAAAAGAAAAGGCCAAGGAAGAAGCACGGCAAAATGCCGGAAACCAAACAAACCAAGGCAATGCTGCCGGAAACAAGCTGCCCAACCAAACACAACAAAACCAACCTGCCCCGGGAGGATTGGGTGCCAACCAAGCCACTTGGTATTTCTACAATCCTATGCTGGTGCAGCAGGGAAAGAACCAGTTCCAGAAAGTATGGGGCAGACGCAAGCTGGAAGACAACTGGCGCAGAAGCGACAAAACGGTTGCAAGCAACCAAAACGAATTCGAAGAATATAACTATGACGAGGAAGAGACCGCATCAGACTCGCTGGCTTCGGACACAATTCCCAACGAGACAATGCAGGAAGCCTTGAACGATTCGGCTGCTAACGACCCGCACGAAAGGGCTTATTATCTAAAGCAGATTCCTTTTACGGCCGAACAGAAGGCTGCGTCGGACGCCATCATCGGAGACGGACTGTATCAGGCCGGTGTAATCGAGATGGAAGACCTGAACAATTATCCGCTTGCCCAGCGTACCATGCTGCGCGCACTGAATCATTATGCCGAATATGTTGAAACGGATATGCTCTACTATCAGCTCTTCTTGCTCTACAGACGCATGAACCGGCCGGACGAGGCGGAAATATACCGACAGAAACTGATTCAGGAATTCCCCCAAAACCGACACGCCATTACTTTGGCAAACCCGAACTACGAACGGTTTGCCCGCGAAGGCAGAATACTGGAGGACTCGCTCTATGCCACTACTTATCGGCTGTATGAGGCGAACGACTATGCTTCGGTGCTGGATAATTTCCGCAAAGAGCAGACCGACTTCCCCGAAGGAGCACACTTCCCTAAGTTCCTTTACCTGAAGGCCATGAGCGAACTTTACAGCGGACAGCGCGATTCTTTCCTGGTGTCGCTGCGCACACTGATACAAAAGTATCCCAAAGAACCGCTCACCGAAATGGCATCTTCTATCGTCAAGGGTGTGGAGGAAGGACGACCGCTGAACAACAGCAAGTTTGATGCCAGCAGCATCTGGAGCCGCCGCGGCATGCTGGCGTCACAGGACTCAACGGCTCAGGACACGCTCTCTGCAGAACGATACTGCAACTTTGTGTTCCTGATGGCTTATCCGCAAGACAGCCTCAACGAAGACCGCCTGCTTTATGACCTGGCACGCTACAACTTCAGCAGCTTCCTGGTGCGCAACTTCGACATAGAAATGAACCACGACAACGGCATCGGACAACTGACCGTACGCGGTTTCCTGAGCTTCGACGAGGCACATGCTTATGCACAAAAGCTTTATGCAGACGCAAACATGGCAAAGATTCTGAAACACGTACGCGTGATTCTCATCTCAGAGGACAACCTGAAATTGCTGGGCAAGGTGTTCAGCTTTGACGATTATGCCGCTTTCTACGAAAAGCATTTTGCTCCGCTGCGCATCAAAGAAGAGGACGTGCATCTGGATGAACCGTCAGAAATACGCATCCGAACGGAAGAGGACTTCCCCGAAAGCTCCGAACAGGAACAGGAAGAGAAGTATAGCGAAGATGAATACGGATACGATTATTAAACGAGTAAAAAGATTAAGGATATGAACAATGGATCGCTACTGTGGGTGGATGATGAAATAGAGCTGCTCAAGGCTCATATCATCTATCTCGAAAAAAAAGGATATGAGGTAACTACCGTGTCGAACGGACAGGATGCGCTGGACTATTGCAAAAGCACGTCCTTCGACCTGATTCTGCTGGACGAGAACATGCCCGGACTAAGCGGGCTGGAAACACTGGCACGCATCAAGGTGCTCGCACCCTCCACACCGGTAGTGATGGTAACCAAGAGCGAAGAAGAGAATATTATGGACCAGGCCATCGGCTCGAAAATAGCTGACTATCTCATCAAACCGGTCAACCCTACCCAAATTCTCCTTACGCTGAAAAAAAATATCCATAAAAAGGAAATCGTGTCAGAAGTGACTCAGACATCTTATCAGCAGGAGTTCGGACGAATCGGCATGCGAATTAATGACTCGCTGACTCTCGACGACTGGAAACAGGTGTACAAGGATCTTGTTTACTGGGAACTGGCCCTGTCGGAAGCGGACAGCAGCATGCAGGAAATGCTGGGCATGCAAAAGCAGGAAGCCAACCAACTGTTCGGACGATTCATCAAACAGAACTACGAAAATTGGCTCACAAGCGACGAACATCCGGTGCTGAGCACGGATTTGTTCAAAACAGCTGTTTTCCCGGTTCTGAAGCAAGGCGAAAAGGTGTTTCTGCTGGTTTTCGACAACCTGCGCTTCGACCAGTGGAAAATGATTGAATCTGAAATCTCCGACAGCTTCCACGTGGACGAACAGTTGTATTGCAGCATCTTGCCTACAGCCACCCAATATGCACGCAATGCACTCTTTTCCGGATTATCGCCGCTGCAGATAGCACGCATGTATCCCGACTTGTGGGTGGACGAGGAAGACGAAGAGGGAAAAAACCTAAACGAAAAAGAGCTGATCGGTGCCCATTTGGAACGTTACCGGATCAAAAAGTCGTTCAGCTATCACAAGATAAACGAATCTTCGGCTCTCGAAAAACTCAACGGGCAGTTCCGTCAGTTGGTGAACAACGACTTGAATGTGGTGGTACTTAACTTTATCGACATGCTGTCACATGCCCGCACCGAATCGAGAATGGTGCGCGAACTGGCTTCGAACGAGGCAGCTTACCGCAGCATTACCACCAGCTGGTTCAAACATTCTCCCGTGCGCGAGCTGTTTCATCTGCTGGCCGGTTTCGACGGTACCGTCGTACTGACAACCGACCACGGCAGCATCCGCGTAGGCAACCCCACTAAAGTGATAGGCGACCGGAACACCAATACCAACCTGCGTTATAAACTCGGCAAAAACCTGAGTTATCAGGCACGCGATGTCTATGAGGTGAAAGATCCGCAAAAGCTACAGTTGCCGGCTCCGAACCTGAGCACAACCTACATCTTTGCCACCGGCAATAATTTCTTTGCCTATCCCAACAACTACAATTATTATGTGTCGTATTACAGGGATACGTTCCAGCACGGGGGGATCTCAATGGAGGAAATGCTCATCCCACTGATTACCTTAAAGGGGAAAAAACGATAAACAAAAAAGCAAGTAAATATATATCTAGTAAAAAATCACGTATATGGAAATCAAGATCAATTCATTAGAAGAGATACATGAGGCGGCACGCACGTTTATCCGCGAAATGGGTGACAACACCGTGTTTGCTTTCTATGGTAAGATGGGTGCCGGAAAAACAACATTCATCAAGGCTGTGTGCGAATGCTTGGGCGTGGAGGATGTCATCAACTCGCCTACTTTTGCCATTGTCAACGAATATCGCTCTGAAACCGGAGAACTGATTTATCACTTCGACTTCTATCGCATACAGAAACTGGAAGAGGTTTATGACATGGGATACGAGGATTATTTCTACAGCGGAGCCCTGTGTTTCATCGAATGGCCGGAACTGATAGAGGAAGTGTTGCCCGGCAATGCCGTTAAGGTGGAAATTGCAGAAGAGGAAGACGGCTCTCGCTCTATCCGCTTCTAAATGTAAAAAATCAACAAAGGTGCATCAAAATATATACAAATTGTATATCTTGATGCACCTTCAGTATTTTCATCCCTTTGTTTGTGAACTACCGCTAATGCATCGTCGTTCAGTCATAAGAACTCTAAAGTGGTTTTAATAGGGTTGCTTGTTGCCGGACTAAATTGGAGAGGGCTTCTTTTTGGGGTAGTCCGCAGCGCTCATCTTTTACAGGCCATGTAGTTAGCCTGTCTAAACGATTTCTAAACAGCATTTAAACAGAAATTAAACGGCATCTAAATGCTGTTTAGAAATCGTTTAAAACTTGTTTAGATGCTGTTTAAAAACCGGAACGGTCACGCAACGGCTCACATTTGTTTGGGAGGATTTCCGAAACGTTTGGGTAAAGACAAATAGTTTCATACGTATTCCATATATTTTTACTAGATTTGTGCTAAACGCCATAACATAGAAATTGAAATGAAAGATTTGAATCGCGTGAAAGTTGTTCCTGCAGAACGCAAGCGATCAAATAAATGACTGGCAGCCGAATTGGAGAAAGACCACGCTACTATTTCAAAATGGAGCACCAATTCATCCTAGCCTCATCTTGCTACAATGAGAAGAGTGGCAATAGCCTTAGGCGTTGACGTTAGATAATTGTTAGTACAAACTCTACAAAAAACATTAGAAGTATGAATTATAATTGGTTGGTATTCGCTAATAAATCAAGATGCGACCATGCAAAAGCTCTTAAAGAGTTAGGTTACATATCTTGGAGACAGGACAGAGTAAGGTTTGCTATTGGAGACATAGTCTATCTCTTCATGTCAGACGAACGATGTGTGCGTTTCAAGACCATTGTTACTGCCGCTAATCAAGAACGTGGCGATAGTAACTATTGGAATGAAGTAGCCCCCAAAGATAAAACCTTTAAACTCGAACTTCTAGAGGAGTACACTGGTGATGCGTTAAGTGAAACAAAACTCTTTGAGCACGGATTTCATGGAGGTCGCAGTTTGCAGCATCCAATGAGAAATAATCCAGAACTCTTTGAGTATATAGAAGAACAATTTAAGAAATAAGCGGGAATTCAATTGTCTTTAAGCAGGGAATAATAGCGCTTGCTTGTTTGCCGGCGATTGCAAATCACCCGGAACGGTAACGGTCACAATGTTGCTTCATCCGGTTAAACGAAGCAGGGTGTGTCAAAACATATACGAATATACTTTTGACACACCCTTACTTGTTTCTGCTTATATATAAGGTATAAGGACTACTCCTCCTCGTTTTCCAGCATTTCGCCAAACTCGGCTTCGCCCTGAACTACCCACATCACATCTTCCGGATCAAAGTCGCCCACTTTATCTTTGTGCGCCTGCTCCACTACATACTTCACGATCTCTTCCAGATCAATATCAATGAAGCCTTCCTCGTCCGGAACAGCATTTTCCAGAATGTCGCTTGTGGCATAATAATCCACAATCACATCCAGGAAATAAAACAGCTCCTCGTCCGTAAACTTGCCTTTCACATCCTGCGGCAGATAATTCTTGATAAACTCCACTGCGCGTGCGTCATCGGCAGCATCTTGCAGCAAATCCTGTTCAAAATCGCCCATAAGTATTGTTTATTATGATGTTATCTTCTTAATTAAAGAATCGCTTTGAGTTTCTCTTCGAAAGTAGCTTTCGGAGCAGCACCCACTTGTTTGTCTACCACTTCACCGTTCTTGATGAAGAGCACGGTAGGCACGTTTCTGATGCCGAAGCGAGAAGCCAAATCGTCGTTCTCTTCTACGTCACATTTTCCCACAATAGCCTGACCCTCATATTCTGTGGCCAAAGCCTCAATATCCGGACCGATCTTTTTGCAAGGTCCGCACCAAGTAGCCCAAAAGTCCAATACCATAGGTTTTCCTGTAGCTACCAACTCTTCAAAATTTGCATCTGTAATTGCTAAAGCCATAATCTTTTCTGTTTTTTTTATTAGGTTGATGATGGAACAAATATACTAATTAATTTTATAAGACAATGCCGGTTTACTCTCTATAAACGAAATTAATTTCTTTTTTACAGAAACCTTCACGTTTCGAGCCTTCATGTTTACATGCGACTGACCGTCGGTGTCGGCAAAGAGAAAATACAAGTCCGTATTACCGGGGCATTCCTTAACAATACATTGCAATGACAAAAATGTGTCATCGTCAAGAGCCTCAACATTCATGGCTATGGTCATTTTTTCAATGACGGTGTCTTTGATGTCTGCCAGGAAATCAATCTTTCCGATTTTCAGCTCCAACTGATTCGGGTTCCATTGCCTTGGCTGGCAACGTGCATAAATCATCAGCGTATTGCCGACTTCCATATACGAAGCCCATTCTGCCCAATCTTGTCCGAAGAGAGGCAATTCTGCCGACCCGGCATAATCCTCGATTTGTACGATACCATAAGGTTTTCCGTTTTTGGTAATTCCCTTTCGAACCCCGGTGACCATTCCTCCCAACTTTAAGTCCGTATTGGCATATTTCTCCATTTGCTGCAAATCGGTGGTATGGACATTGCACACATCGGTAAGTATTACCGAATAGTCGTCCAGCGGATGTGCAGACAGGTAAATGCCCACCAGTTCTCTTTCGCGGTTCAGTCTTTCCAAAGCGCTCCAAGGTTCGGCTTGCGGTATTTCGGGAGTAGCCACTTCTATTGCGTCAAAGCCGCCGAAAAGCGAGTTTTGTGCCGAATTTTTGTCCTGCTGGTATTTGCTTCCGTAGCGCGCCAGCGTGTCGATGAAAGTTTCACCCTTACTGTTCTGAGCCAGATACTGCTCACGCGTAATTTCCTTAAAGCAGTCGAAGGCTCCCGAGAGAACCAGACTCTCCAGATTGTTGCGCTTACAAGCACTCGTTGAAACACGTTGCACAAAATCGAATATCCCGGTAAACGGGCCATTTGCCTCGCGTTCTTTAACGATGGCCTCCACAGCCGAGTCACCCAATCCCTTGACGGCTCCCAGTCCGAAGCGGATATTTCCGGTAGAGTCTACACTAAACTTGCGGCGGCTCTCGTTTACATCCGGACCAAGCGTATCGATGCCAATGGCCTTACACTCGCTCATCAGTTTGGTAATATCCGCTATGTTGGCCAAGCTTCGGCTCATCACCGCCGCCATGTAATGGGCTGGAAAATTCGCCTTGAGATAGGCCGTTTGGTAAGCCACCCAAGAATAGCAAGTTGCATGGCTCTTGTTAAAGGCATAAGAAGCAAACTTAGTCCAGTCTGCCCAAATTTTTTCCAAAACTTTCGGGTCGTGACCGTTTTTCTTTCCGCCTTCCACAAACTTGGGATACATGTGGTTCAGTTTGTCGATGAGCTTTTTTCCCATCGCCTTACGCAAGGTGTCACTCTCGCCTCGCGTAAAGTCTGCCAACTGTCGCGAGAGCAACATCACCTGCTCCTGATATACGGTAATACCATAGGTGTCCTTCAAATACTTCTCCATGCACGGGATGTCATACTCTACCGGCTTTCGTCCTTGCTTACGGTCGATAAAATCGGGGATATAGTCCATCGGTCCCGGTCGGTAGAGGGCATTCATGGCAATCAAGTCCTCGAAAGTAGAAGGTTGCAGTTCACGCAGATACTTCTGCATACCGGCCGATTCAAACTGAAAGGTTCCGATGGTACGGCCATCACAATACAAGCGATAGGTGGCAGGGTCCTCAATATCCAGTTCGTCGACATCAATCTCTATGCCGAGACTGTCGCGCACATTTGCCTGACACTCTTTAATAATGGACAAGGTTTTCAAGCCAAGAAAGTCCATTTTAATCAATCCCGTATCCTCAATCACAGAACCTTCATACTGGGTGCAGCGCAGTTTTTCTCCGGTTTCCTTGTCTTCGGCTGTACTGATAGGCACCCAGTCGGACACATCGTCGCGACAGATAATCACACCACAGGCATGAACTCCTGTATTACGCACATTACCCTCGAGCATTTTGGCATATCGGATGGTGTCACGCAAGATGGGATTCGGCGAAGCCTCTGCCTCTTGCAGTTCGGGAATGCACGAAATGGCATTCGGCAGATTCATTTTTCGCTTTTTGCCGTTTTCGTCATCCGGCAATTTATCGGGAATGAGCTTACAAAGGGCATTCGAAGTGTCGAGCGGCAGTTTTTGCACACGGGCCACATCCTTGATGGCAAGTTTCGTGGCCATCGTACCATACGTAATGATGTGCGCCACTTTTTCTTCGCCATATTTCTGTGTCACCCAACTCAAAACCTTACCTCGTCCGTCGTCGTCAAAATCCACGTCGATATCAGGCAAAGAAATACGGTCGGGATTCAGGAAACGCTCAAACAGCAAGTCATACTTAATCGGGTCTATTTTTGTGATGCCCAGGCAATAGGCAACGGCCGAACCGGCAGCAGAACCACGTCCCGGTCCGACTGAAACGCCTAACTCATGCCGGGCAGCATTGATATAATCTTGCACAATCAGGAAGTATCCCGGAAAACCCATCGTCTTCATGATATGCAATTCGAATCTTATACGTTCGTCAACATGCTCGGGCAAAGGGTCGCCATACATTTTCCGCGCTCCCTTATATGCCAGTTCGCCCAAATAGTCTGCCTCAAGTTTCAGACGGTATAACTTATCGCATCCGCCTAACTTTTCCACCTTATCCTCGGCAGCATCACGGTCCATCACCACTTCGCCGTTTTCGTTTCGGGTAAACTCCTCGAACATATCTTCGTCAGAGTATTTTTTACGGTATTCTTCTTCCGTACCAAACTCTTCAGGAATGTCAAAACTGGGCATGATAGGTCCGTGATCGATGCTGTAAAACTCCACCTGGTCGCAAATAGAACAAGTATTTTCGAGTGCTTCGGGCAAATCGCCAAACACAGCATTCATTTCTTCGCGTGTTTTGAACCACTCCTGCTTGGAGTAAAGCATACGTTTCGGATCGTCCAAGTCACGGTTGGTGCTCAAACAAATCAAACGGTCGTGCGCCTCGGCATTCTCTTGGTCCACAAAATGACAGTCGTTCGTGCAGACCAGTTTCACATCATACTTTCGGGCCAGTTCAATCAGTCCTTCATTTGCCTTTTGCTGAAGAGGGAAGGTTTCTCTGTTTGCTCTCTGATTCGGATCGGTCACCTGATGCCGTTGCAACTCCAGATAATAATTGTCTCCAAACACTTTCTTATACCATTGTACAGCTTCCTCGGCACCGGCCATATCACCCTTAAGCACTTTCCGGGGCACCTCTCCGGCGATACAAGCCGAACAAATGATGAGTCCTTCCTTGTGTGCTTCAAGTTCCACACGGTCTGTACGCGGCTTTCCGTAGAATCCGTCCGTCCAAGCTTTCGACACCAGTTTAATCAGATTGTGGTAGCCCGTTTCGTTTTTTGCCAGCACAATCAAGTGAAAGCGCTGGTTGTCTCCCTGATCCTTATCCATTTGGAACTGTCTTCTGGGTGCCACATACATTTCACACCCAAAGATAGGTTTGAACAAACTGCGTTGCAGTTCGGCCAGTTTTTGTCTTGCCTGCTCCAACTGTTCCGAAACAGATAACTTTTGCGGTGCTTCCTTCTCTTTTTTTTCGTCTTCCGAAAGAGCATCCCACTCCTCGGCCGCCACATCCCGTCCTTCTTCAAGAGCCTTGATTCTCTTCTTTACAGACTTGATTTCGCCTTTAACCGGTCCGTTCTTTTTATTAGTATAGTTAAAGAATTCCTTAATGGCCATCATGTTGCCATGATCCGTAATAGCCATACCGCGCATACCATCCTTCATAGCCTTGTCAACCAGACGCGAAACACTGGCCTGACCATCCAAAATAGAATACTGAGTATGAACATGAAGATGAACAAAATCGTGCATAACGAAAATATTATTGTTTTAAAGAAATAAGGACATCAATGAAATATTTCGTGAAGTTACGTCAGAATCACGGGACCACCAAATGAGGTAACCATTTTTTCATTGAAAAACACACTTTGCTGTAAAAGAGCAGGAAGATATAAAATAGTAAGAATAAAATTTTTGTTATTCGTTAAAATATATCTATCTTTGCCTATTAATAAAACAAAAGCATTCAATTAATAAAAGCACATTTGTTGCAGTGACAACAAATACATAACTTTATCCATGGGAAGAAGACTTAAAAAACTAAAGAAGATAAGATTGCATCGAGAAGGAACTCATACTTTGCTGTTCAGCGGAATGGGACTTCTTTTACTTAACGCCGTTTTATTTTATGGCATCGAAAACAAGATTCCTTTTTATGTAGTTTCTGTAATCAGCATTATACTGTATCTGATTGTAGTAAACTTCTTCCGTTGCCCAATCCGTGTTTTTGAAGGAGATACGGAACGCATCGTTGTTGCTCCGGCCGACGGCAAGATTGTAGTCATCGAGGAAGTTGAGGAAAACGAATACTTCAAGGACCGACGTCTGATGGTTTCCATCTTTATGAACGTGGTGAATGTTCATGCCAACTGGATTCCGGCAGACGGTGTGGTAAAATTGGTGCGCCACCATAACGGAAACTTCCATAAGGCGTGGTTGCCTAAAGCCAGCATTGAGAACGAACGTTCTACTGTAGTGATTGAAACTCCCGAAGGTGTGGAAATCATGGCAAGACAGATTGCAGGCGCAGTGGCACGACGCATTGTGACTTACGCCAAAGAGGGTGAAGAATGTTATGTAGACGAACACATGGGCTTTATCAAGTTCGGCTCGCGTGTAGACGTATATCTACCTTTAGGCACAGAAGTATGTGTCAAGATGGGACAGAAGACTACCGGAAACGAAACGATATTGGCTCGTTTGAAATAAAATCGCTTTTTAATAAATTATTTGTATGGCCAATATTATTACCAAGCAAATCCCCAACTCGCTGACCTGCTGCAATCTGATTAGTGGTTGCATGGCAACGGGTGCTGCCTTTCACGGCAACTTTGAATGGGCTGTGATTATGATTATCATAGGCGCTGTATTCGATTTCTACGATGGCATGGTGGCTCGTTTGCTCCATGTATCATCACCTATAGGCAAAGAACTAGACTCACTGGCCGATGTGGTGACCTTCGGCGTGGCACCATCTGCCATGCTTTTTCATCTGTTTACCTTGGTGGTTTATCCGGACTGGGCTGCTTTTCTACGCCCTTATCTGCCCTACAGCGCTTTTCTGCTGGCTGCCTTTTCTGGTTTACGTTTAGCAAAATTCAATGTTGACGAGCGTCAGACCACTTCGTTTATCGGCCTGCCAACACCGGCAAATGCCTTGTTTTGGTCGTCACTCATCTTGGGCAACTTAGGCTTTCTGCTATCCGAAAAATTCAATGCAATATTCCTGTTCTTCTTCATGTTGCTTTTCTGCTTCCTTTTAGTAGCCGAAATCCCTCTCTTTGCCCTGAAGTTCAAGAACCTGAGTTGGAAAGACAATAAAGTGAAATACATTTTCATAATAGGTTGCCTTCCTTTGTTTGCATTTTTAAAATACAGCAGTTTTGCAGCCATCATCGTATGGTACCTGCTGCTGTCTTTCATAACCCGGAAACAATCATAAAGAGAATTGCATTATGTTTAAAACATTAGGTTGCCTTTTGACATTTATTCTGTCTGTAGTCTTGGCGGTTATCGTTGGCGCAGGCATTGTCTTGAACCGTATGTTCGGCATATTCCGTAGAAAAAACTTTAGCAACAATGCCGACAACCGTTCGCAAAATCAAACACAAAAGGAAACAAACCAGTATGAATCAACGCCACAAAACGACGGCAAACATCGCTTGTTTGACGATGCAGAAGGTGAATATGTTGATTATGAAGAAATAGAAAAGAAATAATCATTTCTATACTAACAAAAGAGCGGTGTCGCAAAATATGCGACATCGCTCTTGTTCATAATGACTTTCCCAAATCAATCTTTAAACCTATCTGAAGATTTATGCCATCTGTAAGCGGTGCATTAAGATAATAATGACGCGGACGATAGTTAAATACATTATCCAAGGCAAGTGTCAGTTTCACCATCCGCCCGATTCGATGCACCGTAGACAGTTTCCAAATGGTATAGGCCGGATATCTCACTTCTACCGTACCTTTGGATATATCGTAGTAATCTACGTATTCTTGATTTTTTGTTCCAGACAAAACACGTCCTCCCAAACAAAAGCTGGTGCCGTAACGGCGTTTCCACTGGCGGTCATATTCCACACAGACATTCAAAGCATGCGCCCGTGCCGGCAAATATTGATTGCTCAAAGTGTTTCCGGTATCATCTGTGGGCAGTTCTTCGTGTGTATAAGCATATAACACACGGGCCGTAAAGCCACAATCCCAACGGCCGTTGACACCCAATTCACCACCGTAGACACGATAGTCGGCCAAGTTTGTATAAGGTACATAAGGCAAAACGTCAGAAGCAGCCTTATAATAAGGAGCTGCAGTTGCAATTTTATCCCTTACCTTATTATAATATACCGAAGCACACAAATTGATGTTCTTCTTGGTATATTCTACAGATGCGGTAAGATTGTGACTCAACTCCGGCTGCAAGTCGGGATTTCCCTCTACAATCCAAATACCGCTCATGTCGAAATTATAATAGCGTTCTTTGAGTGAAGGCGCTCTGAACCCCATTCCATAGCCCACAAGAAGATTCAAATTCCGCAATGGAGCATAGCGCACATTTAGCCTGGGAGTGAGATGCGACAAATGTCCTTCGGTGAGATAATCATAACGCAAAGCACCGACAAATTCCCATTGGGAGGATAATTGCCAATCATATTGAGCATATAAGTCCATGCAATCCTGCTCACGGATTTTACCATCCAGATTAACATTCATCAGATAGTCGTGCATATAATCTCCTCCAACGGTCAGTGTGTGCTGCTCTCCAAATCGATGGTTATAAAGCATACGCAGGGAATTCTGTACATTGCTGTAGTCGCGTACCTCCAAACCTTTCAGTATTAGATGATCAGACTTATCATATTGGTCGAAGGCATACGTCAGCGTCAGATCGTCTTGCGTTGTTGGACGCCATGACAAACGGGCACCGCCGCTAAAGCCACGATAACGTTCAGGTGTTTCTTTTGAACGCACCGTTTGACGAAAATAATAGCCGGCACGCGCAGACAAGTCTACATAATCAGTAGGCCGCCAAGTAAGCTTATCCTTCGCTTGATACACCTTGTCGCCATAAATAGTTGAGATGACACGTGTCACCGGATTTGGCTCGTTGTGTACCTCATAATTATCACGACTATTGAATCCTACACTCAAGGAATTTGACCATTTTTTACCCGCCACTCCGAAAGAGGCATCATAACGCTGTTCGTTATGTTTTGCCACACGTGCCTGGGCTGTGACAGTCCAAGGCTCAGTCTGTTTCTTGGTAATGATGTTGATAACACCACCGGCAGCACTACTTCCATACAAAGCAGAAGAAGCCCCTTTCACAATTTCAATACGTTCCACATCGGCCATTGAGATACGCGAAAAATCTACATCGTCCATGGTTTCACCTGCCAACCGTTCACCATCCACCAGAAAAAGAAGTCCCTGTCCCCCAAATCCTGAAAAGTTAAGATGCGTCTGTTGATTCATGGCATAAGAAAACTCCACTCCGGGTATCACTTGAGTAAGCAAATCTTGAATGTCCGAAGCGTCCGTACGTTCGATATCCTTTCTCGTTATGACACGAGTCTGTATCGGAGCATCCTTCAACAGCTTGGGTGTACGCGTGGCTGTTACCACAAATTCACTCAAATCGTAAAACTGCAGTAAAGAGTCGGGGGTTTCTTGTGCACCACCCTGCCCTGCCAGTAAAATCAGAGTAAATAAAAATACACTACGTTTCATACAGCTCAATATGGATATTTATAATTGACAGTGAGAAAACACTTCGCTCCCGACGGAGAAATATAGTCAGCCAATTGCAGGGCAGCATAAGTTCCGTCTGCCAACCGCAGAATAAATACATGATTATTGTAAACGAACTGGGGCGGCATAGGAGGAACCTTTAATTTAAGCCAAGACGACAGAACACGGTTTATCTTGATACCTTGCGAGGGAACCATGCTTTGCAACATCTGGCTTTGGGAATCCCATACTTCGTTCTCTGTCCATACATCCTCTGTAAAAGACATATTGGCAAATGAATCGCTTGACTCTGGCAACTGTTTTATGTCTGTGTACTCCGTTTTCAATACAGCCCCTCCATTAGTACGCACGTTGTTGCGGTGAAAAGCTAGTGTCCAGTGTTCAGGATCGGGCTGCGGATCACAAGGAGTATAAGACTTAAATTCATTTTTCTCAATTCCTTCGCCAAAAACATCAAACCAATACATATATTGTCCGCTTTTACCGTCACTCTCTCCTGTCAATGCCATCGGAATGGGCACAGGACCAATAAGGCTGTCTGTGGTCATGTCAAAATAATACCAGTCAGACCAGCTGGTTGCATCCACTACAAATTGCCCCTCGCGAACGGGAACCGAAGTGGGCGGATCATCATAAAGCCCACCGGCAATACCGCTACACGCAGATAGCAGTAATACCGATGCGACTAAAAGTAAAAAGAGACCGTGTGTTTTTCTCATTTGATTTCTATTCCGGAAGCATTGAATTTTCTGCCGTCACGCTCAATTACCAAGCGGCCGTTGACTATAGTTTTTTTCACCGTTGCAGATTTGTCTGCCGAAGTCTGCGGCAATTCTATGCCCGATGCTTCTTTATCGCCAAAAGTAGCTACAATCGGAAATGGCATGGATCCTGGCTGGAAAGTATTCTCGGCATACTTTATGCTGGCGCCATCCATAACGACCAATAAAGCTCCACCATTTTTGAAAGTGTATTCGCCATCCATTCCTGTGGACGTTTTAAAGCGAAACTTAATGTCATCCTTTGAGTAGTCTCGGAAATAGCCTCCTTTTTCCTCATCCCATATCAATCCTTTTACCGTATAAGTACCCAGTGAGATATCTCCCATAACTGTACCATTCAAGTTATATTCATTCATCGTGACATCCATTTTCTTTGCTCCGTCTTCTTCGTAAACACGAGCATCATAAGTCACGGCATCGTTTGTATAAGGGCCAAACTGTCCCCCTACGGTCACCGAAACAGGTTTAGTTTCCGACTTTACGTAATAGCTTTCGATGGTATAGGTAATCGGCATCGGCATAGATCCGTAATTGAATGTAGCTTGAATAGACAGTTTATAAACGCCACCGGTATGGGTGAATGTTCCTGAGAAAGAAGTACCGTTAATCTGCTTCTCGCCTGCCGTAGCTGTAAATGTCTGATCAGCCCAAGTCACACCATCATGCCCTCCGGTATATTGAGCGCCTTTGATTGTGAACGACGGAATAATCATTTGATTGTACTTCATTTGCGGGAGTGTAATATCCTCACCAGAATAGCGCACTGTATCTGAAATAACTTCTGTTTTCCCCATCTGAGCAGCTCCTGCCGAAACATAAAAGACGGACTTTCCGGCAAAAGTCATGTTGCCATGTTGTGCAAAAGTGGAAGCTGTAGCTGCAAGAGCAGCAATAAGAGTAAAAATTTTCTTCATAATCATACTATTTATTTGTTCATTACATTAATATCTTGTTCCGTGTCGCGTGCATGATACATCCAAAATCCTACAACCAACATAATAAATATGCCTAAAATAAGCAGCATCTCAACAACGTGTCCCGTCGGATCGACCCATATCTCTTTAAAAAATCCGTTTCGAGCAGCTACTTCAACGGCATTCCAAAAAATAATGACTGTAGCCAATGCCATACGAAGATTACGTCCCCACGTAGCGATGTGCAACTGTTTCTTGAACATCAGTGCAGCACCTATCAGGCTCAATACTGCCACTGCATATGTCACAGGATGCGTATCACCCAAGAAAACCGGATCGTAACAGAACATAAGCAACATGTATAGTCCCCACATCATAATGTTCCACTCCATGAAAGTTACAATTCCACTGTGATGAGCCATAGGACGAAGTTCAATATGACTTGTCAGTCCGGTGTGACGCTGAATCCAACTGAAAAAGTTACAGCCGTTACGCGTACAGAATAAATACATCACAATAAACATCATCCACATTCCAAATGTGGCAGGCATAATGAGGTATTCGGGACGAGAACCGCGCACTTCCTTTAGTTGCTCTCGCGTCATTTCCTCTAAAGGCATACCATTAATGTTAAATGTGTGGCTCACACCAATGCCGTCTACATATTGTGTTGTGGTTTCAACCAAGCCACTTCCCGTAAGATCGCAATGAACCCCATAACGCTGTGCATAATACATCAGCAAAAACTCTACCCATCCTGTCCAAAATAACATGGCTCCTGCAAGTCCCAGACAAGTTTGTTTGGTATCCCCCTTGACAAAAACACTGGCTATCGTTATCATCAAGCCTACAAATCCCATAGCAAATGCACCATAATGCAAAGCCGTAGGCTCAAGGAAATGCTCCATAAGAATCATTAACGCATGACCCAAAGGCATAAGTAACAAAACGATTACAAAAGAACCTAAAGTCTTGCCAAAATAAAGTTGTTTCATCATAAAATGCTTGTTGTTTTTGTTTTCGATTGCAAAATTACAGCACAATGTAAAAACACACAATACTCATTATAGAGGATTTTACTTGTTAATAGAAGTAAACAAAATACCTATATCTAGGCATTGATACCCTAATGACAAATCAAATAAAAATGTATGCAAGATTGAATGACCGTGCCTTTAAACATAGGAAAATCAAGCTCCAAGCCATTTCAGCTATCTACACAAAGCTCTGTGTTTATACTCTGGAGTAAAAATGTCTGCGAAACAAACTACCAAAAAGTAAAAACAGGCAGATTAGCCCTAACAATAGAAAAGTTTTAGCAGGCAACAAAAAATAATTGACGAAGAATGATAAAACGCACAAAGGGAATCTGCATATATATAGTATCTACAGATTCTCTTTGTGCGTTTATGCTACGCCTGCTGAAGCTTACTGCTTTATCGTTTGGATTGAAAGAAACGACGCATCAGTTCACCTGCTTCATCGGCAAGAACACCGTGCACGACTTCTGTTTTTGGATGAAAAGCATTTGGAGCCAAACGGGCATAACCGCGTTTTTCGTCTGCAGCCCCATAAACCACACGCTTCAATTGTGCCCATCCAATAGCACCAGCACACATCACACAAGGCTCTACCGTTACATATAAAGTACAATCGGTGAGATATTTTCCTCCCAAAGCATTGGCCGCAGCCGTAATAGCCTGCATCTCTGCATGAGCTGTTACATCTGTAAGAGTTTCGGTCAGGTTATGCGCCCGAGCTATAATGCGGTCTCGGCAAACAACCACTGCACCCACCGGAATTTCATCTTGTGCATAAGCAGCTCTGGCTTCTTCCAACGCTTTCTTCATGTAATATTGATCGTCCATCGCCATACCTTATTATATATATGAATTAAATTGTCTTTGTATTTTTTCTTACAAGACACGAATTTACGATAATTATAGCAACCAACAAGCGATTGTATGAAAAAGTTTAATAGCAGGCAATCATCGAAATTCACTGCAGAAAGATTATCTTTGCAGAACAATTAACAACAAGATATGGCGCAACACAACGAATTGGGCAAGCAAGGAGAAGATATAGCCGAACATCTCTTACAAGAAAAAGGGTATGACATACTGGAACGAAACTGGAGATGGAGGAAAAATGAAATAGACCTGATTGCCACAAAAGAAAACATCCTGGTGTTTGTGGAAGTAAAAAGCAGACGAGACTGCGTTTTCGGAAATCCTGAAGATGCGATTGACATGCCAAAAATAAGACGCACAGTGACTGCTGCCGAAGCATATATCAAGAAGAAAAAATTCGATGGAAAAGTACGTTTCGATGTAATTTCAATCGTAGGCATGAAACAACCGTTTGAGATCAAGCATATCGAACAAGCCTTTTATCCGCCATTGGAACACTAATTTGATACAACAGTTATGATGGAAAGACATTTCTGCCTGGACGATGGACCGGGATTTAAAATGATTGAGCTGGAGTGCATTGACTCTACAAACAACTTTCTGAAAACGTACCGTCCGATTCAACCATGCGACATGACATTGGTTACAGCTGAATTTCAAAGCAAAGGACGCGGACAAGCAGACCATTCCTGGGAATCGGAGAAAGGACTGAATTTACTTTTCAGCCTGAAAGTGCATCCCCGTTTTCTCGAAGCCGGAAAAATGTTCCGAATCTCAGAAATCACAGCATTGGCTGTCTACGCAGCCCTGGCTCACTATACAGAGGACATCTCCATCAAATGGCCTAACGACATCTATTGGAAAGACAAAAAAATATGCGGCATGCTGATAGAAAACGACTGGATGGGAAAACAACTTGAGCAAAGTATTATCGGAGTAGGCATAAACATCAACCAGCCAGTCTTCACGAGCGATGCACCCAACCCCGTATCCCTCAAACAGATTATCGGAAAAGAAACGGAAAGGCGTTTTGTTCTGGAATTATTCATGGAACATTTCACCCGATACTACAAAATGCTGCAACAAGATGAAGAGGACACAATAGATACCCTCTACAAACAGATGCTCTACAGAAAAAAAGGATGGCATACGTATGAAGACGACAACGGACGATTCCAAGCTAAACTGTATGATGTACGTCCTGACGGACATCTGATTCTGGAAGACGACAAAGGAGACAAAAGAACCTATGCCTTTAAAGAGGTACGCTTTATCCTGTGTACCCCCGACAACAAAGAGTTCTGTCTGTAATCAAACAGTTATATAATACAAAAAAATTATTCAGGCTCTTTTATTGGAAAAAGACATCGAAAAGAATATCTTTGTGGATAGAACATTTTAATTAAAACAATATCAAATCATGGCTAAGTTTAAAAGAATCTTGCTTAAATTAAGCGGAGAGAGCTTGATGGGCGAACAAAAATACGGTATCGACGAGAAAAGATTGGCTGAATATGCCGAACAAATCAAAGAAATACATGAGATGGGTGTACAAATCGGTATCGTCATTGGTGGCGGTAATATCTTCCGCGGACTGAGTGGTGCCGGAAAAGGCTTCGACCGAGTAAAAGGCGACCAGATGGGCATGTGTGCCACAGTAATCAATTCCTTGGGACTGAGCAGTGCCTTGGGAGCAATCGGAGTAAAAAGCCGCGTTCTGACAGCTATCAGAATGGAACCCATCGGAGAATTTTACAGCAAATGGAAGGCAATTGAATGTATGGAAAACGGCGAAGTGGTAATTATGAGTGCCGGCACCGGCAATCCATATTTTACCACCGATACAGGTTCTTCACTGAGAGGCATCGAAATTGAAGCTGACGTTATGCTCAAAGGAACAAGAGTTGACGGCATCTATACTGCCGATCCGGAAAAAGACCCTACAGCTACTAAATTCTCAAAAATCACTTACGATGAGATTTATAACAAGGGATTGAAAGTGATGGACCTGACCGCCACTACCATGTGCAAAGAAAACAATCTGCCAATCTACGTATTTAACATGGATGTATACGGCAACCTGAAAAAAGTAATGGACGGCGAGGATATAGGAACTTTAGTTCATAACTAAAAGCATGTTTTTTTCTGAACACAACATTTCATATTGTGAAACAGAAAAAAATAAACTACTTTTGTCCTTAACTTACAAACAAATATATAATCATTTAAATAATACAATATGATCGACGTAAAAGCATGCCTCGCTGAGGCACAAGAAAAAATGGATGAAGCCGTGATGTATCTGGAAGATTCTCTGGCTCACATCAGAGCCGGAAAAGCAGACGTCCGCATTCTGGATGCCATCCGAGTGGATTCATACGGAAGCATGGTGCCAATCAACAATGTTGCTGCAGTAAACACTCCGGATGCACGCACCATCGCCATCAAGCCATGGGATAAAAGCATGTTCCGAATCATCGAGAAAGCCATCATTGATTCAGATTTGGGTATCATGCCTGAAAATAATGGCGAAATCATCCGCCTGGGTATCCCTCCATTGACCGAAGAAAGACGTAAAGTCTTAGCCAAACAGTGCAGCAAAGAAGCTGAGACTGCTAAAGTGAGCATCCGTAATGCACGTCGCGACTCAATCGACAAGCTGAAAAAAGCAATCAAAGATGGCTTGAGCGAAGACGTGGAAAAAGACGCAGAAAACGACTTGCAGAAACAGCATGACAAGGCTATCAAGCAGATTGATACCCTGCTGGCTGCTAAGGAAAAAGAAATCATGACCGTCTAAATGAAAGGACTTGTCATTAAAAACACAGGAAGCTGGTATGTCGTCAAAACAGACGACAACCAGCTTATAGACTGCAAAATAAAAGGAAACTTCCGTTTGAAAGGAATCCGCAGTACAAATCCCGTGGCTGTAGGCGACAGAGTAGTCATTCAGCCTAATGCCGAAGGAACAGCTTTCATCTCCGAAATTGAGGACAGAAAAAACTATATCATCCGAAAAGCCTCGAACTTATCCAAGCAAAGCCATATCCTGGCTGCCAATCTCGACCAAGCATTTCTAGTCGTTACAGTCAGTCATCCCGAAACATCGACAACTTTTATCGATCGTTTTCTTGCTTCGGCCGAAGCTTACCGAGTTCCGGTTTGTCTGATTTTCAATAAAACAGACTGCTATGATGAAGCCGAAACCAGTTACATGAATGCATTGGTTAATCTTTACGAAACCATCGGATACAAGTGTTTCTGCTGCTCGGCTCTCAACAAAGAGGGTATCGAAGCACTGCATGAAGCCATGACCGAAAAGATAACCTTACTGTCTGGCAATTCTGGGGTTGGAAAATCTACCCTGCTGAATGCTCTTTTGCCGGGAATAGATGCCAAAACAGCTGAAATTTCATATGCACACGACACGGGTATGCACACAACAACATTCAGCGAAATGTTTGAGTTGCCACAAGGAGGATACTTGATTGATACTCCGGGCATCAAAGGTTTTGGTACCTTTGACATGGAAAAGGAAGAGGTGGCCCACTATTTCAAAGAAATTTTCGAAGCATCGGCCAATTGCAAGTACAACAACTGCACGCACACACACGAACCCGGATGTGCCGTAAGAGAAGCAGTTGAAGAACATTATATCAGCCAAAGCCGATACGCTTCTTATCTGAGCATGCTGGAAGATAAGGACGAAAACAAATATCGGCAGGGTTACTAATAAATCGTTATGCCTATGAATACATTGATTATCTGCACACTCTTTGTGTTGTGTGTATTCTTTATGGTTTTAGAAATATTTCTTATTCCTGGAACCAGTGTAGCCGGCATTGCAGCTGGAATCTGCCTTGTTGTAGCCAATGTAATGGCTTTTAATATATATGGAATCACCATTGGCTTTTTGATTTTGGCTGCTTCATTAATCTTATGCCTCTGTTTGGGCTTCTGGATGCTTCGTTCCAAGACTCTGGACCGCATTTCCCTAAAAAACACCATCAGCTCCACCTCTGCTCCTGAAGAACAGCTCTCGGTAAATATAGGCGACAGAGGCGTTGCCTTAACCAGACTGGCACTCATCGGCAATGCAGACTTCAACGGCAAAGTTGTACAAGTGCAGTCTTCTGAAGGATTTCTTGACGAGGATACACCGGTAGTAGTGATACGTATAAAAGACGCTCAAGTGTGGGTTAAACGAGATTCTAAAAATTAATTATTATGGAAATACAAACATTCTCTACGCTATTCTTTTCAATAGCTGTCATTATTGTATTAGCAGTATTCTTTCATTTTGTTCCATTCTTTCTTTGGCTGTCGGCGAAAGTCTCAGGAGTAAACATTTCTCTGATACAGCTGTTCTTGATGCGTATCCGCAATGTACCGCCTAATGTCATTGTTCCAAGTCTGATTGAGGCACACAAGGCCGGACTGAATAATGTAACCCGCGACAATCTCGAAGCGCATTACATGACAGGGGGACACGTGCAAAGAGTGGTGCATGCACTGGTTTCGGCATCGAAAGCCAATATCGACTTGCCTTTCGAAAAGGCCACGGCAATTGACTTGGCCGGACGTGACGTATTTGAAGCAGTACAAACATCTGTTAACCCCAAGGTTATCGACACGCCGCCGGTTGCAGCAGTAGCAAAAAATGGTATTCAGCTGATTGCCAAAGCACGTGTTACCGTGCGAGCCAACATTCATCAGTTAGTGGGTGGCGCCGGTGAAGACACTATTCTGGCACGTGTAGGCGAAGGTATTGTTTCGTCTATCGGATCGGCCGAAAACCACGAACAAGTTCTGGAAAATCCAGACTCCATTTCAAAACTGGTATTAAAGAAAGGATTGGATGCTGGAACAGCTTTTGAAATCTTATCTATCGACATAGCCGATATCGATGTAGGTAAAAATATCGGTGCTACCCTGCAAATCGACCAAGCGAATGCCGACAAGAACATTGCACAGGCAAAAGCTGAAGAAAGACGGGCCATGGCCATTGCCGCAGAACAAGAAATGAAAGCCAAAGCAGAAGAAGCAAGAGCCGAGGTAATTCAGGCCGAGGCGGAAGTTCCCAAAGCACTGGCACAGGCTCTTAGAGAAGGTAATATGGGTTTTATGGACTATTACAAATTACAGAACCTGAAAGGAGACACCGCCATGCGCGAACGTATCTCAAAACTAGGCAAAGATGACGTAAAAGAAATTCTAGACTGAGATTGATTCATACTAAGGTACAATAAGAAACGTCCGGACAGCATTTCTGCTGGTTCCGGACGTTTTATATTTTATGATAGACTCTGGCTATCTTTTGGATTAATGCTGCTTGTAGTTATACACTTTCAAGTTGCTGATTTGGCTGGCAAATTTACCGGCCTTCTCCAAAGGGAATACCAAAGTGCGTGATTCAAACATCTTTGACTTGCCACCTTCTTCGTAGTACAAAGTGCGTTCGCCTAGCTCTTCAACCAACTTACCGTTGATGTACAAGCGAGTTGCCTTGTTGTCTCCCTCGATAGCGATGTTTACCTTGCCCGGCTTGATGCGCTCGCTGAAAGTATAGAGATAACCGTCACGAGCATATCCCAACATACCGCTAATAGGATCAGACAAATAGAACACGGCATCCTTTGAACGGAACAGTTCTGTACCTTTTGCCTCGTTTGTACCTTGAATGTCGAAACTTACTGTATAGTCATAACCAATCTCCTTGTATGGAAGAGTCATTTCCGGGAATACATTAGCAGTCTCGTATACCATCTCTTTTCCCTTGCCCAGTTTTCCTTGAATATTAACACCGGGAGCTTCGCTCAGAGCCAGACGCTTTTTGTTAAACTCGTCAAATGACAGTTTAGCATCCTTTCCGGTCCACATCTTTACAGCCAAAGTCTGCATGGCAGGGAACACACGATGGTGAACATCCTTCATAGAGATTCCATTGCCCACATGGTCGTTCCATACAGCAAACATACCGCCCAGGATATCCGGATCTTTCTCGTCAAAAACTTCTCCTCCAATAACAGCCGGAGTCCAGTTGTTATATAAATGCTGGCAGTTCAGGTAATCATAATAATAACCGGCCTTAGGCACGATGTAGGTCAATCCGTCAGGAATACTGATCATCTTGTAGCCCAATTCCTTCATGTCGCGTGGCTGCGCATATGGATTATGCCAGATGCTCATCACGACATCGTCCACCTTTACAGGAGTCTCACCCTTGGCATGAGTCAAAGCACCCCAAACGCAAGCCTGTTTTCCGAACTTCTCTACATATTTAATATAGTGATCAGTGAAAGCGCGGAACTGTTCTACCACTTTCTTGTCTCTATTGGAATACTCATCCGTACCGATATTTACACGCTTGCCGCGGAAAACAGGATTTTCACCCTCCAGATATTCCTTAAACAGTCCGTCCATGAATTTATAAGTTTCCGGATTGCCCAGGTCGAGGTGGTCCATTCCGTACTCTTTACTTCCGATTTCCGGTTTATAATGTGAAAAAGCCAAAGCATGGGCCGGTGCATCAATTTCAGGAATAATCTCAACATAATTATTTTCAGCCAACTTCTGCAAGTCGATAAACTCTTTCTTTGTATAGAAGCCGTCCTCAGCCGTCAAGCCAGGATAAGTGTCACACTCCAAGCGGAAAGCAGCATACGTTTTATTCCAGTCATGCTCAAAGAATTGCTTGAAGCCATTATCGTTCAAGTGCAACTGGAAAGTGTTCATTTTATAATAAGACATGAACTTCACATAGTCGCGCAAGAAATCAATGGTAAAGAATTTACGGGCACAGTCAAGCATGAATCCACGCACAGCATAGTTAGGGAAGTCACGCATAGAACCTTGAGCCAAGCCACGATTGTCCGCCTGTTCGGTCATCTGCAACAAGGTACGGGTAGCCCAGAAAGCACCGGTTGTTTCAGGAGCAGAAATCAAAACACGGTCCGTAATACGAATATCATAACCTTCTTTCGGCATCTTCTTGTCAGCCTTAAGCTGGAATACAAAATCACCGGCAGCAGCCTTGCCGACCATCACCGGCATCCGCACACCAAACATTTCCTCATAGTCTGCAGCAAAAGCCTGCGCTACACGCAACAACTCAGCTTCTCCACTGGTACACACGATGCGTGATGAGGCTGTGGGTACAAACTGTCCGTCTCCGCCTTTCCATTCCTTCAGTTCCGGAATGACAAACGGCTTGGCATTCTGTGCCCACACTGCACCTGACAGACAGCATACACTGCATGCCAACATTACAATTCTCTTGATTTTTCTCATAAAGGTAATTTCAATAATTAATTAGTAAATAAATTGTCTAGTTTCTGATACATTTCTTCTGATTCACCTATAAATATCTGTACCAATTTGCCCTCCGGGTCAATAAGAACCTTAGTAGGGAAACCAGAAACAGCATAACGAGTAACAATATCCTTGTCAAATCCATTATACAGATTCGTCCAAGGCAACTGATGTTTGGCTACACCGTCGCGCCACTTCTCATCCGTATCATTACAACATATTCCCACAATTTCCATGCGGTCTTTATATTTGTTGTAGTATTCCTTCATCTGAGGAATGCCTTTGATACACCATCCGCACCAAGTTCCCCAGAAATCCAGCACCACATACTTTCCCTTAAAATCAGCCAATGTACGTTCGGTGCCATTAATATCGCGCAAACGGAAGTCAGGAGCCTGCTTTCCAGCCCCCAAAGCCTTTTGTGCCTCGGCACGTTTTAAGGCCATGTCGTGTGCCAACTTAATATTATCGAGCAGCGGTTTGAATACGCCTTGTTGTACTGATGCGTCCAGACGGGCAATCAAGGGAACAGCCTCAGCGGGTTCCAACTGGCATACGGCATAAGCTGTCATCAACGACTTTGGTTTTTCTGCAACGAGTTTTTTACATACCTGCAATTTAAAGTCTTTGTATGCCTTGACATCCTGTTCTACAGTACTCTTGTAATTCGGATTTGCTTGTTTTTTTCGAAAATCGGCCATAACATGAGCATTCAGCGAATCCTCTCGAGCCTGCAACTCTTTCCAGGCAGCACAAGTAGCCATCTCGTCATACAATTTTGTACCCGAAGGCGTCAATGCTCCGACAGAGCCATTCAGTTGCAGCTTATCTCCAGGAAAATACAGATAAGTATTTCGAGCATTCATCATCAGCATCGGCATCGCATTATTCTTAGGCAATGGCATAACAAACACTTGCAAAGCACGATTAGGCAATGCAACGGAGAAACGGTCTTGATTTAACTTAATCGTATCGCACTGCACCGTACGACGAGTTACCAAGTCATTTGCAATCACAATAACAGAGCCACTCTCCACATGGGTAATCTTACCTGAAAAATCATCTGCACAAACACCTGCAGAAACCAAGCAAGCCGCAAGAAAAGAAAAAATCTTTGTTTTCATGTTTTATCTCTTGAAAAGAAAAACATTCTGAGGAAGGTCGTCTGTTACAGGCAGCCAACTTCAGAATGCAATACAAGCCAAGGAAAACCTTGATACAGATTTCCCTTGGCTTGGCATATTATTTACAGTTTCCGGTACAACGAGGTTTGATTTGCTTAAAGAAATCGTTCCCCTTGTTATCAACCAAAATAAAAGCAGGGAAATCTTCTACCTGAATTTTCCAGATAGCTTCCATTCCTAATTCAGGATACTCTACACATTCAATACTCTTGATATTGTTCTGAGCCAGAATAGCAGCAGGGCCACCAATTGAACCAAGATAGAAGCCTCCGTGCTTTTTGCACGCGTCTGTCACAGCTTGACTGCGGTTTCCCTTTGCCAACATAATCATGCTTCCTCCATTACTTTGGAACAAATCAACGTATGGATCCATACGGCCGGCAGTAGTAGGTCCCATTGAACCACATGCCATGCCGGCTGGAGTCTTAGCCGGACCTGCATAATAAATAGGATGATCTTTAATATACTGAGGGAGTTCCTCGCCACGATCTAATTTTTCCTTCAGCTTGGCATGAGCAATATCACGGCCAACAATAATAGTACCGTTCAAGCTCAATCGGGTAGCAACCGGATATTTATCCAGTTCAGCAAGGATTTCGTTCATCGGGCGGTTCAAATCAATCTTCACAGCATTGCCTTCTCCTGCCTGACGCAAATCCTCAGGAATCAATTCTCCCGGATTAGAATCCAGTTTTTCAATCCAAATACCATCTTTGTTAATCTTGCAACGAATATTGCGGTCTGCCGAGCAAGATACGCCCAATCCTACGGGGCATGAAGCACCATGGCGTGGCAAACGAATGATACGTACGTCATGAGCATAATATTTTCCTCCGAACTGTGCACCCAATCCAATGCGATGAGCCTCTTCCAACACCTGTTTTTCCAGCTCTACATCACGGAAAGCACGTCCCGTTTCATCGCCGGTTGTAGGCAATGTATCGTAGAAACGGGTAGAAGCCAGCTTCACTGTCAGCAAGTTTTTCTCAGCCGAAGTACCACCGATAACGAAAGCAATGTGATAAGGAGGACAGGCAGCAGTTCCTAAAGTCTTCATTTTCTCAACCAAGAACGGTACCAAAGTAGCAGGATTCAAGATAGCCTTTGTTTCCTGATACAAGTAAGTTTTATTAGCAGAGCCACCACCCTTGGTAACACAAAGGAATTCATATTCCATGCCTTCGGTAGCTTCGATATCAATCTGTGCAGGCAAATTACACTTTGTATTCACCTCATCATACATCGTAAGCGGAGCATTCTGCGAATAACGCAGATTCTCTTCTGTATATGTTTTGAACACGCCCTTAGACAAAGCCTCCTCGTCGCAATAGCCAGTCCAAACCTGCTGTCCCTTTTCACCATGGATAATTGCAGTTCCAGTATCCTGGCAGAACGGCAGAACGCCCTTAGCAGCAACCTCTGCATTGCGCAAGAAAGTCAAAGCCACATATTTATCATTTTCACTTGCCTCTGGATCGTTCAGGATTTTAGCCACCTGCTCGTTATGTGAGCGGCGCAACATAAACGAAACATCACGGAAAGCAGCATTGGCCATAGCGGTCAAACCCTCGGGAGCGATCTTTAATATAGGGGTTCCCTCGAACTCGCTGACAGACACATAGTCTTTTGTCAGCAAATAGTATTCAGTATTGTCCTTTCCTCTTTGGAACATAGGAGCATACTTGAACTCTGGTGCATTTGCCATAATCTTTATAATATTAGTTTACTGTATTGTTTATAACTTTAGCAAAGGTAAAAAAAAAGCATGATAATTGGGAAAATTCCTTTCATGATTTAAGGACTTTTTATCCGATCTCTCCATCCTCATCATATTTCTGAAACAGAAAATCATTATAAGGATATTTTTGTACATGCAATTTGCGAACACGGTCGTAAAGCACCTTGCGGAACTCGTCTAAATTGATTTTCTGACGTGCCGAGATAAAGATGCAATTTTCATCCATACGTGCCATCCAGGTATTCATCAAATCTTCCAAAGATATGTTTTCCTTGGTAGCCGGAGTCAAATCATCAGCATCTTTCTCTGTCCAGGTATAGGCATCGACTTTATTAAATACAAGCATGGTAGGTTTATCATTGCAATTCAAATCGGCCAAGGTTTTCTCTACCACCTTGATTTGTTCCTCGAAATCGGGATGAGAGATATCCACTACATGCAGCAGCAAGTCAGCTTCACGCACCTCATCGAGTGTACTTTTAAAAGAATCAACCAAATCGGTAGGTAACTTTCTGATAAAGCCAACTGTGTCTGACAACAAGAACGGCAAATTATCAATAATCACCTTACGTACTGTAGTATCAAGAGTAGCAAAGAGCTTGTTTTCGGCAAACACTTCACTTTTCGCCATAAGATTCATCAAAGTACTCTTTCCCACATTGGTATATCCCACCAGGGCTACACGAATCATGCGGCCGCGATTGCTTCGCTGTGTTGTTTTCTGCTTGTCAATCTCCACCAGTCTCTGTTTGAGCAACGACATTCTGTTGAGGATGATACGACGGTCCATTTCCAGCTGCGTTTCACCTGGTCCACGCAATCCTACCGAACCCTTTCCGCCACCGGAACCCGAACCGCCACCTTGGCGTTCCAAGTGCGTCCACAAACGTTGCAGTCGCGGCAACATATAACGATATTGTGCCAATTCAACCTGTGTTTTCGCATTGGCAGTTTGCGCACGCATTGCAAAAATATCCAAAATCAGCGATGTACGATCCAGGATTTTCACTTTCAAAGCCGCTTCTATATTACGGATTTGCTTGGCCGACAGTTCGTCGTCAAAGATAACCATACCGATTTCTCTTTCGGCTTCTTCTTCGGCTTCAATAAAAGCACGTATTTCTTCCAGCTTACCCTTACCAACATAAGTGACGGAACTAGGGCCAGCCACACGTTGTGTAAAGCGCTTTACGGTAACAGCTCCGGCTGTATCAGCCAAAAACTCGAGCTCATCCAGATATTCGTGTGTTTTTCGCTCATCCTGCTGTGGTGTAATCAACGCCACCAAGATGGCAGATTCTGCTTGAGCTTCTGATATAATAAACTCTTTCATGAACTAAAAATCTTATTTTAAAATCAACATTTATTTTTTTGCATGTCAGCCATTCTTTGTGAAAAAAGCATCTCCTTGACCATGGAGATGCTTTCTTTATATATTATTGCTATGACAAAATCAACGAACCTGAATTACCAAATATTTGCTGACACTCCAGAACTCGGTAGGATTTGTGATGTAAAGAACACACTCGCCCTTAGCATCTTTCTTCAGTTCATAAGTACCTGCCGGATGATTTGTCAACAGTTTGGCGCTTTTAGAATAAAGTTTATGCACCTTATCATATCGGATATCCACTTTTGTAAAATAATCGCGATTAAAGTCGTTACCTTTCAACACTCCGTCTCTTGTCAGAATCTTCTGTTCCTTCAGTTCTGGTTTTGTACCAAACACGAACCACGCTGTATTAAGCTGTTTATCCTGTGCTGCTACAGTCTGGCTTTTATTTGAGTTCTCTATTGAAAGATTCTCAATATTTGTATTCAAGTCGTTAATTGCAGCATCCTGTTGTGCAATGACAATATCCTTTTCTGCCAACGCAATTTCCAGTTCCTGGATGCGCTGTTTTTGCGCCTCCATTTGCTCATTCAATTTATTAATAGAGATTTTCAGTTTATCAGCGTGGATAGAACTTGCGCTGAGTTTGTCCTTCAGCTGCGCAATTCGCTCTCTGTTCTTAGCCATATTTTCCTGAATAAACTGCATATTCTCACGAATTGCCTCTTTGCGAGAAGCCAATTCACGATTTCCGTCATGTACAGAGATTCTACCTTCGGCCTCATTCATTTTGCGGAAGCCATCTTGTATTTCATTAAAAATACCCATGATTTCATCGATATCCTTATCCTTATTATCGATGATTAGTTGCAGTGAATCTCTCTCCTGAGCCAAGCGGTCAGAGTCAGCCTTATTATTGTTACAAGAAGCAGCCATCACCAAAACACATGCTGCCCAAAAGAACATTTTTTTCATACGTTTCTATTTTTAGGAATTTATTTTCGTTTGTTTCTCTCTTTTATATTTTCTTCTGTTTCACCAGGACAAGTATCAATCGTCAGCATCGTTATCATCATCAAGGCTGTCGTCATCAACACACTCCGGGTCTGAAGAAAGTTCGTTGCGGCTACGTTTGTTTTTACTTTTCTTTTTCTTCTCCACTTCGGCTCCGGCAAGAATCATCACAAATTCTCCTCTCGGCTCTTCTTCTTCAAAATGAGCCAACACCTCGGCCAAAGTGCCGCGAACACATTCTTCGTGCAGTTTCGAAATCTCACGGCACACAGCAATCTGACGTTCTGCTCCATAAAATTCTATAAACTGAGCCAATGTTTTTACGATGCGGTGCGGTGACTCGTAGAAAATCATCGTACGCGTTTCTGCCTGCAAAGACTCCAAGCGCGTCATGCGTCCTTTTTTTGGCGGGAGGAAACCTTCGAAAGCAAAGCGGTCGCAAGGCAGCCCCGAAGACACCAATGCCGGAACAAAAGCTGTAGGTCCGGGCAAGGCTACCACCTGAATACCGGCTTGTATCGCCTCACGTGCCACCAAAAAGCCAGGATCAGAAATACCCGGTGTACCCGCATCCGAAATCACGGCTATGTTTTCTCCTCGCTTCAACCGTTCCACAATGCCACTCACCGTTTGATGTTCGTTGAATTTATGATAAGAAATCATAGCATTGCGAATCTCAAAGTGACGCAATAGATTTCCGGACGTGCGCGTATCTTCTGCCAAAATCAAATCTGCTTCGCGAAGAATACGCAACGCACGATACGTAATATCCTCCAAATTACCCACAGGAGTGGGCACAAGATAAAGTATACCCATTTTATTATAATATGATAAAGGCAAAAATAAATAAATAAATATTGTAATCTGACATTCTAACGAAAGATTTAACAGAAGTTTATCATTTCTGTAATCTTTCTCGTTTATATAAAAAGGAAATATTAATTTTGCAAGCGTTGTTATGGCGACTCATAACAAAAAACGGAATTTAAATTCATATAACTACGAACAAGAATGGAAACAAACGGCGAAAGAATAAGAAGAGGACGAATAGAAGTGATTTGCGGGTCTATGTTTTCGGGTAAAACCGAAGAATTAATCCGAAGAATGAAGCGCGCCAAATTCGCACGGCAGAGTGTAGAAATATTCAAACCGGCAATAGACACTCGATACTCAGAAGAGAATGTCGTATCGCACGAGGGGAATTCCATCCATTCAACGCCCGTAGAATCTCCTTACAGCATTTTGCTCTTAGGTTCCGAAACCGAGGTAGTAGGCATTGACGAAGCACAATTCTTCGACGACAATCTGATTCAAGTTTGCAACGAATTGGCGAATCAAGGTACACGTGTCATTGTTGCCGGACTGGACCTTGATTTCATGGGAGTTCCCTTTGGGCCAATCCCAGCCTTGTGCGCCATAGCCGACGATGTCACAAAAGTTCATGCCATCTGCGTGAAATGCGGCAACCAGGCTTACATCTCACACCGCACTGTCAACGACAGCAAACGAGTGCTGCTGGGAGAACAACATGAATACGAACCTCTGTGCCGTGTCTGTTATTTGGAAACGATGAAAAAGAATAAAGAGGAACAAGGAAACAACTCAATAGAAAACAGCTAAGCAATGGAGGTTCAGCAATGAGAAAAGAAATCACATTTGACCGTTTTGTCCGGGGGAGCATTGGCGTTCTGATAGCCATAGTCATAATCTATCTGATCCACGTTTTGAGCGATGTACTTCTCCCCTTTTTTATAGCATGGGTATTTGCTTATATGCTCTACCCCTTGGTAAAGTTCTTTCAATACAAACTACGGTTGCACAGCCGTATCTTGAGCATTCTCCTATCAGCCATCGTAGTACTGGCTGCTCTGACAGGTATTTTTTGCTTGGTTATTCCTCCACTTGTCACGGAGATAATTCGTTTTAAGGACATCATTATTGAATTTATATCATCCCAATGGGGAGATTCTGAAATAACGAAACAAATCACCCTATTCTTCCATACCCACATTGACGACAACAGTTTCTTGCAGTTGCTGCAAGAAAAGAATATTATGGAAGCTGCAAAAGCCAGTATCAGCGAAGCTCTGAACGTGGTATACAAAACTGTGGATATTATCATTGGTGTCATTGCGTCGCTAATTACCCTGCTTTATATGTTCTTCATTCTTCTCGACTATGAGAAGCTGTCCAACGACTGGATTCAGCTTATACCTAAGAGGAACAGACGATTTGCCGGCCGTTTGGCGCATGACGTAGAAAGGGGCATGAATTCTTATTTTCGCGGGCAAGCTCTCGTTGCTTTGCTTGTAGGCATTCTATTCAGTATCGGTTTCTTGATTATAGACTTCCCGATTGCTATCGGATTGGGATTGTTTATCGGATTCTTAAACCTGGTGCCCTACCTGCAAGTCATCGGTTTCATACCAACCATCCTGCTTGCCTTGATTAAAGCTGCCGATACGGGCGAAAACTTTTGGTTTATCTTGTTGCTGGCATGCATCGTTTTCATCGTTGTACAAACCATTCAGGACATGTTTCTTGTACCAAAAATCATGGGAAAACTCATGGGACTCAATCCGGCTATCATCTTGCTTTCGCTTTCAATATGGGGAAGTCTTCTGGGACTGATTGGCTTAATAATCGCTCTGCCTCTGACAACACTCATTTTGTCCTATTACAAGCAATACATCAATTTCAATGAGAAACAGTGGCAAAAACGACGAAGGAATCTGGTAAATCAAACTTCCGCTGAAAAAAAACAGCAAAAAAACAAAGAATAATTTGGAAGTTACAAAAATATGTCATACCTTTGCACATGCAAACAGCAAACAGGATGATTCGCTAGCTCAGCAGGTAGAGCACAACACTTTTAATGTTGGGGTCTTGGGTTCGAACCCCAAGCGAATCACACGAAAAAAGGTCTTCAGTTTTTGAAGACCTTTTTTCGTTTCAGCAACATTAGTCGCCAATACAGAAACTTTATCAAACAGAACAGCAAATCAAGGCTCAGCAGAAAATTAGTAGAAATACACATATAACTTGATAGTGTTTCACAGAGTGTGTCCGAAGTAAGTTTGCTTTTAGAAGTGATAATGTGAAGTTAATAGCTTCAAGCCCATTATTCTCTACTGCGGGTTCATGCTCGTCAAGATAGATATGAATCATATATATAACATTTATTAATAACAAGTATTTTAATTCTTATTATCTCTTTATTTAATTTTATTGATTCTATATGCTAATACTTACAAACAGTCATAAAAAGGAATCTATAAACTTAATCAAATACAACCCCAAAGCTTTGTTCTTGGGTTAACTAAATAATCGTCACCATATTCCATCCATATTTTTTAATAAAAGTTTCACTCCAGCTTTGGGGCATACTTCTGCACGATATTCATCTATTACTTTTTTTCAGTGAAGAAATATACACATTCCAAAACGTTCCGTATCTATATAAATATTCAGCTAATTTCCACTCAACTTAACACAACAGCGTTTTTTAGAAAGTATAAACTTGATACATTGTTTACAATGAAATAAATCTTTTGTTTCAGTCTAGGAAACAGAAACTACTATAAACTCACAAGATTCTTACGATATCAGTTGATTTCCAAAAGGACTTTGCTTGACATGCCACTTACAGTTAAGCAGATACAAGACTTGCCATCGCTTGCCATTCAACCCGAATGCTCACACATGGAACGAAACTTTTGAAATTAATTTTAACCTTATTTTTTCCATGATTTCCCTATATTATAAGGTGTATGATTTAGAAAATTCGTATCTTTGCAGTTCAAAATCACAGAAATAGATAATTATAACACTATGGCAGAAACAAAGAAAATCAAGACAGCGCTCGTTTCAGTATTTCATAAGGATGGTTTGGACCAGATTTTAGCAGAACTGCACAAAGACGGCGTTCAGTTCCTTTCAACAGGAGGTACACAAAGTTTTATTGAAAGCTTAGGCTATCCATGTCAGGCAGTAGAGGATTTAACAACTTACCCATCCATTTTGGGCGGTCGCGTTAAGACTTTGCACCCAAAAGTATTCGGAGGCATCTTGGGACGCCGTGCCTTGGCAGAAGATCAGGCTCAGATGAAGCAGTACGAAATTCCTGAAATCGATTTGGTTATTGTAGACTTATATCCGTTCGAAGCAACCGTTGCCAGCGGAGCTTCAGAAGCAGACATTATCGAAAAAATCGATATAGGCGGTATTTCATTGATTCGTGCTGCTGCAAAGAACTTCAATGATGTGGTAATTATTCCAAGTAAAAACGAATATGCCGACTTCTTGAACATCTTGCAAGAAAACGGTGCACAGACCACTTTGGCACAGCGCAAAATGTTTGCCACCAGAGCATTCGGCGTAAGCAGTCACTATGACACTGCCATTCACGCTTGGTTTGCAGAAAACAAGTAATCCAGAGTAACAATAAAGAAGAAATACTGATTATGGGATTTTTTTCATTTACTCAAGAAATAGCCATGGACTTGGGTACTGCCAACACAATCATCACCTGCGACGGAAAGATTGTTGTGGACGAGCCTTCGGTTGTGGCGCTTGACCGCCGCTCGGACAAGATGATTGCTGTGGGCGACAAAGCCAAGATGATGTACGAAAAGACACACGACAACATCCGTACTGTGCGCCCATTGCGCGAAGGTGTCATTGCCGACTTCTATGCTTGCGAACAGATGATGCGCGGCCTCATCAAGATGGTACACACCGGAAGTCGCTTCTTTTCTCCGTCCATGCGCATGGTTATTGGCGTTCCTTCCGGTTCGACAGAAGTGGAATTGAGAGCCGTTCGCGACTCAGCCGAGCATGCAGGTGGACGTGAAGTGTATCTGATATACGAACCCATGGCTGCAGCAATAGGCATCGGTATTGATGTAGAGGCTCCTCAAGGAAACATGATTGTGGATATAGGTGGCGGTTCTACCGAGATTGCCGTAATTTCTCTGGGAGGTATCGTAACCAACAACTCTATACGCATCGCCGGAGACGACCTTACAGCCGACATCCAAGAATATATGAGTCGCCAGCATAATGTAAAAATTAGCGAGCGCATGGCAGAACGTATCAAAATACACGTAGGGGCAGCCTTGACCGACCTGGGAGAAGAAGCTCCGGAAGACTATGTAGTTTACGGTCCTAACCGTATTACGGCTTTGCCAATGGAAGTGCCTGTCTGCTATCAGGAAATAGCACACTGCTTGGAGAAATCCATTGCACGCATCGAGACAGCCGTGCTCAATGCACTGGAGAACACACCACCAGAGCTTTATGCCGACATCGTTCACAATGGCATCTATCTGAGTGGAGGAGGCGCTTTGCTGCGCGGACTGGACAAACGTCTGACAGACAAAATCAACATTCCTTTCCACATTGCAGAAGATCCGTTGCACAGCGTGGCTAAAGGAACCGGTATTGCTCTGAAAAACGTGAATAACTTCTCATTCCTTATGTAAATACAAACGGAATCAAAACCATAAGTTGCGGGAAATGAAGCCCGGCGAAACCAGACTATATCGTCGTCGCCATTCATTTCCCGCATTTTATTAATAGAACAAGTAACGTGCGGAAACTCATTGACTTTTTATCGAAATATAATTATTGGTTTGTCTTTATCCTGCTCGAAGTAATTAGCTTCTTTGCCCTGTTCCGCTTTAACGGTTTTCAGGGAAGCGTATGGTTCACTTCGGCAAACACCGTAGCCGGACAAATCATGGAGTGGCAATCGGAAACATTGTCGTACCTTGCCTTGGGAGATAACAACAAGGCTCTGACCGAACGCAACATCGTGTTGGAGCATCGTATCGCACATTTAGAACACAAACTCAAGAAACTGGAAGAAAAACCCGGATATTCTGCCCTTCGAACCGACTCTCTGCTTCGCTCATACCGGTTGCTCGAGGCTCAGGTAGTCAATAATTCCCTGCTCCGACAGGACAACTACATTACCATCAACCGAGGCGAAAACGATGGAGTTCGTCCGGAAATGGGAGTCGTTTGCGGTACTGGCGTAGTAGGCATCGTATATCTTACAGCACCGCACTACTCTATCGTGATGCCGGTACTTAATTCAAAATCTAACATCAGTTGCCGTCTGCGTAAAAACGGCTACTTCGGCTACCTGAACTGGGATGGCGGCAATCCACTCTACGCTTGGATGAATGATGTTCCGCGCTATGCAAAAATCAAAAACGGAGACGTAGTCGAAACCAGCGGATTTTCGTCTGTATTCCCCGAAGGTCTCTTTATCGGAAAGGTCAACATGGTGACAGATTCCAAGGACGGACTGTCTTATCGCATAAAAGTACACTTGGGAACAGACTTTGCCCGCTTGCATGATGTTTGCGTCATTATGTCTCCTGACCAGAGCGAGCTGGACTCTTTATCTGAACAATTAAAGAAAAAATCGAAGAAATCGTAGTATCATGGTATTAGTTTGGTTAAACAAAATATTATGGATGACAGCATTGTGGGGCATCCAGGTGCTGGTTTTCAATCAGATTCACTTTTGGGGCTGTGTCACACCCATTATCAGCGTCTATTTCTTGTCATTATTTAAAAAAGACACACCTCGCAGTGCCTTGCTGCTATGGGCTTTCACCTTAGGCATACTGATTGACTTGTTTTCGGGAACTCCAGGTGTTGTTTCTGCATCCATGACTCTGTCTGCCTTTCTCCAGCCCTGGCTCCTGAAACTGTTCCTCTCGAAGGATGCTCCCGAAGACATGGTTCCCTCCATTCAATTGATGGGCAAATGGAAATATTTTCAGTTCATGTTTTTGCTGACTATTGTCCACCATACATCGTTCTTTTTGTTAGAGGCTTTTTCCTTCTTCAACTGGGAAGTGCTCCTTTTCAGCATGGGCGGAAGCATCATTCTGTCATTGCTTTTGATTATGATATTGGAAGTTGCACGTAACCCTAAGAAACAAATAAAATAGGTTATGCGAAAATACGATTTTGAGAACCGCAAATATGTAATTGGAGGAGCTGCCATTGTGATTGTCCTAATTTTTCTTGTACGGCTTTTCACCTTGCAGCTGATGAGTGACGACTATAAAAAAAATGCCGACTCCAATGCTTTCTTGAAGCGTATCAAATTCCCTTCGCGCGGTGTAATTACCGACCGAAACGGAAAATTGCTGGTTTACAACCAGCCAGCTTATGATGTAATGGTAGTGATGCGCGAACAAATTGGCATCGACACATTGGATTTATGCGAAAGCCTGGGCATCACACGTGAATTCTACGACAAGAGAATGAAGGAAATCAAGGACCGTAAACGCAATCCGGGGTATTCCAGCTATACGCAACAGTTGTTTATGGCACAACTGTCGGCCGAGGAGTTCAGCGCCTTTCGCGAAAAATCATTCCGCTTTCCGGGATTTTATATTCAGAAACGCGCCATCAGACAATATCAGTATATGCATGCGGCACACGTGTTGGGCGATGTGGGCGAAGTGTCGCAGGCTGATATCGAAAAAGACAATTACTATCAAAGCGGAGACTATATCGGCAAACTGGGCGTGGAGCGCTATTATGAACAGGTGTTGCGCGGTGAAAAAGGTATCGAAATATTACTCCGCGATGCACGCGGCCGCATCCAAGGAAAGTATATGGACGGAAAATTCGACAAGGATCCGGTTCCTGGAAAAGATCTTACCTTGGGATTGGACTTGCAACTCCAAGCCTTAGGCGAACGACTGATGGAAGGAAAATTGGGCAGCATCGTAGCCATCGAACCTTCTACGGGAGAAATTCTCTGTATGGTGTCGTCGCCCACCTACGATCCCCATTTGATGGTAGGCCGCCAACGAGGTAAAAACCACAATATGCTGAGCAAGGACCCGATGAAGCCACTGCTCAACCGTGCCATTATGGGCATTTACCCTCCGGGATCTACTTTCAAAACCACCCAGGCACTTACTTTCCTGCAAGAAGGAATTGTCACACCACACACCTCGTTTCCCTGCCCTCATGGATTTCATTACCGAGGACTGAAGGTAGGTTGCCACGGACATCCCTCTCCAATCAACCTCGTTCCAGCCATCGGCACATCATGCAATGCGTATTTCTGTTGGGGACTTTTTTACATGTTCGGCAACCGGAGCAAATACAAGAATGTGCAAGAGGCCATGACTCGCTGGAAAGATTATATGGTGTCTATGGGATTCGGATATAAACTGGGTGTGGACTTGCCGGGAGAAAAACGAGGATTAATTCCCAACGCTCCCTTTTATGACAAAGCCTACAGGGGCTCATGGAACGGACTCACCGTTATCAGTATCTCCATCGGACAGGGTGAGGTAAACTCTACTCCGCTGCAAATGGCCAATTTGGCTGCCACTATAGCCAATCGGGGATATTATTACATTCCGCATGTTGTCAAAAATATAGAGGACAGTCCGATTGACACACTCTACAGCCGCAAACACTACACTATGACCGATCCCAAATATTATGAATATATCGTGGCCGGTATGAGAAAAGCAGTGGAAGGCGGAACTTGCCGAAAAGCATACAACCCGAATTACGAGGTTTGCGGTAAAACCGGAACGGCACAGAACCGAGGCCACGACCACTCGGCATTTATAGGCTTTGCACCGATGAACAATCCCAAGATAGCCATTGCCGTATATGTGGAAAATGGCGGATGGGGTGCTGATTATGGCGTGCCGCTCGGCGCTTTGATGATGGAACAATATATCACCGGAAAGCTATCGCCGGAAAGTGAGAAAAAGGCAGAAGAATTTCAAAACAGAAGAATCAATTATGGCAATGAATCGAGATAAAAAAAGCATCTGGGCTTCGGTGGATTGGGTAACCATCCTGCTCTATATGGCCCTCATGACATTCGGATGGATCAGCATCTGCGGTGCCAGCTACGACTTCAGTCAGGGAGGAGACATTTTTTCGTTCTCTTCCCGTTCGGGCATGCAGATTGTATGGATTGGCACATCCCTGCTTTTGGGCACTACCCTGCTGCTGTTCAACGACAGGCTTTATGACACATTCTCTTATGTCATCTATGCCGTGCTGCTGGTGCTGCTCTTCATCACGCCTTTTCTTGCCCGCGACATCAAAGGCTCACATTCGTGGATCAAAATAGGCCCGTTCAGTTTGCAGTCGGCAGAATTTGCAAAGTTTGCCACTTCGCTGGCAGTGGCCAAGTTTATGTCTTCCTATGGCTACAACATAGCCCGTTGGCGCGACTTCGGCATGACGCTGGTCATTATATTTGTTCCGATGTTGCTGATCATAGCTCAACGCGAAACAGGTTCGGCTCTGGTGTATTTTGCTTTTTTTCTGATGCTATATCGCGAAGGTATGCCCGGCTCCATCTTGTTTGCCGGTTTGTCGGCAGTGGTCTATTTTGTGGTGGGTGTCCGCTATGCCGCCGAACCCTTAGGATTTATGCCGACAAGTGTGGGCGAGTTTTCGGTCATGTTGCTCATCATGGCTTTTACTCTATCCATGATTCGTGTGTATTGCAATAAATCCAGGATGCTGACACGACTCACCTACTGGACTGTAGGCATCAACCTCTTAGCCTTGGCATTTTCCTATTATGTGATTCCTTTTAATGTGGTATGGGTGCAGTTGCCCTGGTGCATAGCCCTAAGCTTATACCTTATATATATAGCCATAAGCAGCCGCACCAAGAAGTATTTTTATATCGCCCTGTTTGCATTAGGCTCGCTTACGTTTTTCTATTCGGTAGACTTTGTGCTGAACAATGTTCTCGAGGCACACCAGCAGATACGAATTAAGGTGTTGCTTGGTTTGGAAGACGACCCTACCGGAGCTGGCTATAACGTAAACCAAGCAAAAATTGCCATCGGCTCCGGCGGTTTGAGGGGAAAAGGTTTTTTGAACGGCACGCAAACAAAGCTGAAGTACGTACCCGAACAGGATACTGACTTTATCTTCTGTACCGTAGGCGAAGAAGAGGGTTTTGTAGGATCGGCAGCAGTACTGTTGCTGTTCTTGACATTAATATTAAGACTGATTCATCTGGCCGAGCGGCAGCCTTATCGTTTTGGACGCGTATATGGCTATTGTGTGCTCAGTATCTTTCTGTTTCACTTGTTCATCAATGTAGGTATGGTGCTCGGTCTGACTCCTGTTATCGGCATTCCGCTCCCCTTCTTCAGTTACGGCGGATCATCGCTTTGGGGATTCACCATCCTGCTGTTTATATTCCTGCGTATAGATGCTTCCCGCAACCTGGCCCAGCATTAAGGCCTGCGGGCTGTCTGTATTTGGAGTCCCACCTGCAACACGCCGGGAATCTCTTCTTTCTGCAAGATATGAAACACCTTGACGCAACCTTTCTGCCCCAAATGATAATATTGCCCGGGCAATTGCGATTCGGTAAGAAACAAGCCGATGCCCTCTTTCGTGATTCCCGATTCAGCTGATACGGCACAACAAACGGTGTCCAGTATTACTGTATCGGGCTGTTCCAAGGTTTGGCATACGCCAAGCCATACATTGGCATAAGGAAAACGCGCATTGGTACGCACGCCCACCTTTATTTGATATTGCCCTTCCTTTAACACATCGGGCAAAGTAAATACCACTGTGTCTGTCTTGTTCCATCCTTGTATGGGCACAGCATGGTATTCATATACTAAAGTAGCAGAATCCTTGCTGCAGCTGCTTGTTCCGAGCAAGAATACAAGCATTGCAGCAAGGATTGATATTAGTTTATGATTCTTTTTCCACATTGGGATTTTGGTTACGGTTGCGGTTATTGTCACGGTTTCTCCTGTTCTTCTTATTCTCTGTTGCCTCTCCACGTTCCTCCTTCTGCTGCGGTCTGTTTCGCCTGCGTGCGTCACGATTCGTACGAGATTCGGCATGAGCTCCATTCTTAGGGTTCTCCGTGCGCTGTTTCTCGGCACCTTCCGTATGGGCTACAGCCTGGTTCGTTGTTTTGCCCTGCTCCGCCCTTGTGTCATTTCTGCGTGCATTGTCCTTGCGGTTGCGATTCTTTTTCTTTCGCTTGTCAAATCTTGTAAGACTTTCCTGCTCTACCAAATCTACCGTCTTAGCCTGAACACTCTCCATACCTTCGGACAAAGTTTCGGGTTTGTCGCCTTTGCGGTTCATCGAAATAATCTGGAATGCGCGTTTGGCATGTATCGTCACCAAGTTGGAAGCCAGGTTCTTGTCCGAAGAATAAGTAACCATTCCCGACAGGATATCGGCCTTGAAGAAGAAATATTCTCCCGCTTGCGTGTGCAAGGATATTTCACGGCTCGGCAAACGCTTTCCTGCCTCAACATAAGCATCCACCTCGTAATTCATGCAGCACTTAAGTTTGGCACATTGTCCGGCCAGTTTTTGGGGATTGAGCGAGATATCTTGGAAACGGGCCGCACTGGTAGATACCGAAACGAAGTTTTTCATCCAGGTGGCACAGCACAATTCTCGTCCGCAAGGACCGATGCCACCGATACGCCCTGCTTCCTGACGCGCACCGATCTGCTTCATTTCAATGCGCACCTTGAAGGCTTCGGCCAATACTTTTATCAGCTGTCGAAAATCCACACGTCCGTCGGCAATATAATAAAAAATGGCTTTATTGCCATCGCCCTGATATTCCACGTCGCCAATTTTCATTTCCAATCCCAACTGTTTGGCAATTTGTCGCGAGCGTATCATGGTTTCGTGTTCCTTAGCCTTAGCCTCCTGATACTTTTCCATATCTACGGGCTTTGCCTTACGGTACACGCGTTTAATTTCCTGGTCGGATTTCAGGTTTGCTTTTTTTATCTGCAACGGAACCAGTCTTCCGGTAAGCGTCACCACACCGATATCATGTCCGGGCGAAGCCTCAACGGCAACCACATCTCCTTTTTCCAAAGGCAACTGATTGGTGTTTCGGTAATATCCCTTTCTGGTGTTTTTAAACTGCACCTCTACCAAGTCGGTAGCTTCGCTGTTGCCTGGGATATCAGCCAGGTAGTCGTATGTATTGAGCTGTCTGTCCTGTCTTCCGCACCCTTTGGCACAGAGACCTCTACCGCAGCCTCCCGTTTTAAAATCTTGATCCATCATATCTTTGGTTTGATATAAAACAATAAATTATTGAATAAGCAGGACAATCATTCTCAAGGCAAAGTCAAAAAACACGAATTTGGCATTTCCATTATGCTCGATGTCTCTTTGTGCCATGCTCAGTTCGTCCATTATCGGAATCACATTCTTTTCGTTGATGAAGCGGGCAAAGTTAACCGAAAAGTTACTTTCCTCCTTGGTTTCATAATTCAGTTCTGCGATTTTGAAGTTATAGATAAAGTTTTCCCGGATCATTTTTTGCGCATATTCCAGGAATTTCTTTTGTTTTTCTCGTCCCAGAGCGGCCATTTGCTCACTCCATTTCTTCATGTCCTTGATTTTGCGCTGATAACTGAGTCGCATCAGGAGCACAAACATGTCAAAAAACAGCATTTGGTCGGCACTGTTGCGCAACAGGTGGCGTGCTTCGATGAGATTGCCATTTGCAGCATGTGCTACACTGTAAGCCTGCTCTTCAGAACATCCGTCAGTATGCATCAATACTTGCGCCACTTCCTGGTCCGAAAGTTTTTTCAGCCCCACCATGCGTGTACGGCTTACGATAGTTGGCAGAATCTGGTCGGCTTGCTCACTGACAAGCAGCAAGTGTGTGTCGGCAGGCGGTTCTTCTATCAGCTTCAGCAATTTGTTTCCGCACTCCAGATTCATTTTCTCGGGCAGCCAGACAATCATCACCTTTTTTCCACCCTGAGCAGCCTTGAAATTCATTTTCCGGTGAATGGCATCGCTTTCTGCTGCATAGATAATTGCCTGTTGGTTGGCTGCCTTCATATCCTCCAGCCAGTCACCCAAACTGAAATAAGGATTGGTGGTGAGTTGTTCGCGCCACTCAGTCAGAAAATAATCCGAAGTTGGCTTGTCGGTACTCTTGGGCTTGATTATGGGAAACACAAAATGCAAGTCCGGATGCGCCCACTTGGCAGTCATCATGCAGTTGTTGCACTGGTTGCAAGGTTCTCCGTCGTGTGGGTGGCTACAGAGCAGGTAACGGGCAAAAGCCAGGGCCAAAGGCAACTTGCCACAGCCTTCGGGGCCATGAAAAAGTAATGCGTGCGGCACACGTCCCTGTTCGGCTTCTGCACGCAGGTTATCTTTAATAAAATCTTGTCCTACAACCTCTCTGAATAACATAAAGCGAATGTTTAATAAATTTGTCGGGCGATTTCCCGGATACTGTCTACAGCCGAAACTGTATAAAAATGAATGCTGGGCACTCCGTGTGCCATCAACTCCTTGCACTGCTGCACAGCCCATTCTATACCCACTTGCTTCACCTCGGCATCTGTTTTGCATTTAGCAACTTCTGACGACAGAGCCAACGGCAAATCGCAATGGAATGTTTTTGGAACCATCGTCAATTGCGACAGTTTTGCAAGGGGCTTGATGCCCGGTATAATCGGAATGTTTATTCCAATGGCTCTTGCCTTCTCTACAAAAGAGAAATATTTTTCGTTATCATAATACAGCTGAGTAACGGCATATTGAGCACCCAGGTCGGCTTTTTGCTTCAGCACTTGCAGGTCTGTTTCCAAATTAGGTGCCTCTTCATGCTTTTCCGGATAGCAAGCCACTCCATACGAAAACGGCACTCCGGGCACTTTTATCGGTGCGTCATCTACAAAGAAGCCTTCGTTGAAACGGTTTATCTGGCCGATCAGTTCCGTAGCATGCGCATATCCTCCGGGAGTAGGCTTAAACGAAGCGTCTTCTTTTGCCTTATCACCACGAAGCACCAACAAGTCGCTTATGCCAAGAAACTGCAAATCGAGCAGCATATACTCGATATCTTCCTGCGAGAAACCGCTGCAAAGAATATGGGGCACCACGTGCAGGTTGTATTTATTCTGAATGGCTGCCGCCACGGCTATCGTTCCGGGACGGCGGCGCAAACGCGCACGCTGCATCAGTCCGTTGCCGGCATCCTTATAAACATATTCACTACGGTGGGTCGTAATATTGACATACTTGGGATCAAATTCCCGCAATTGTTCTATTGTATGAAAAAGAGCGTCGATGCCTGTTCCTTTCAAGGGGGGTAACACTTCAAAAGAAAAGGCAGTACTCTTGGTACTGTTGATCAAATCGATGACGTTCATATGTCCTATTGTAAAAATTGTATGATACTCTTGTGTTGTTATTATGATTCCAACTATAGTATGCAAAGATATAAAAAAACTATGGTGGAAAGGAGTATCTCAAAAGATTTATAATAAAAAAAGCCGCAATAATGCGGCTTTTAATTGTTGTGGAGCATGCGAGACTCGAACTCGCCACCTCTTGACTGCCAGTCAAACGCTCTAGCCAGATGAGCTAATGCCCCATATCTCCTGTTTGTTTATGTCAGGTTTATCTTGATGCAAAGATACGAATTTGGTTTGAATAAACAAAAAAATAGCCCATATTTTTCTTCCGCCGCTGTTCTTTTTATACAAACAAAATAACAGCCAAACACGGAATTTATTTACATGATCACCTCATTTGCCCATTTCTTCATGACAACACATATACGACTTTCGAAGCCATGTAGACTGCAAACTGTATATTTATGCACAAAATCATGAATAGAAAACAGAAAAATGGTATAATTATTGAAAAACAACCAAGGCTTTCTGAAAAAATCACCGTGACAATCACATAAAAACAACATGAGATGTTGGAAAAATCACCGTGTTCATTTTTCAAAATCGATGCTCTTTCTTGGATTTTAACTACAAGTAATGCTTTTTTACATTTATTACACTCTAATTGCAGGGAGAATATCGCTGCACAAAACAGCTATATCAAACTGATTACGTGCATATTACACATAAAAACAGCTCTTGAGAATCGTTCAAAATCAGGCCGCACCTAACTTAGGTGCATATACACGATTCTCAACACGCATAATTATCATTTTGTCAATCTGACAAAGAAGCATAAACAAAAAATATCCGAACACGGACCGCATCTTTTCCTGATTCCATCAAGAAGATCACGACTCGAACGAAGCAGGAACAAAAAGAAAGCAATTGGGAATTTCAAAACACAGGCACACTGCTGAGCCACTTTCATCAACCGAATCTTCCGAGAAACACAATGACAACAATGGAAAGTTCACAGACAAGCGAACAAAAACAAAAAAAGCATTCTGGAGAAATCCAAAATGCTTTTTTTGTAGCGGGACCGGGGATTGAACCCGGGACCTCATGATTATGAATCATGCGCTCTAACCAGCTGAGCTATCCCGCCGTAAACGCTGTTCTTATCGTTTTGCGTTGCAAAGGTACGGCTTTTTTTTGAATCTCCAAACTTTTCGGCAGAAAAATTTCATTTTTTCGATAAAAAATTTGTTTCAAACACACACTTACCACTAAAGCACACTCATAAAAAAGGATATTAACAAATGAATATCAGGTATTTAGCACAAACATCGCTTTCACGAAAAAAAATATGCATTCGAATGCATATTTCATCAACGCAAACAAAACACAAAGGCTATGCATGCTGACACGAGAATATATCAAGGTAAAATAGCACAGAAACACCCTTTGCATAAAGAATATAAAAAAAAATAAGTACATGCACACATCTGCATTTTTTATCTTAAATTTGCAAATCATACGTATTGGATTCATACAAAGATGAGATTATTCAAAAAATTAGACTTATTCATATTCAAGGCATATTCGTTATTGTTTGTCGGCACCTTCTTTATATGTCTCTTTGTCTTTATGATGCAGTTCATGTGGCTACACATTGACAAGCTCATCGGCAAGGGATTGAGTATTGACGTGTTGGCTCAATTCTTTTTTTATGCCGCACTGACACTCGTTCCGATGTCCTTGCCGTTGGCCATACTTTTGGCATCGCTCATTACATTCGGCAATTTTGGAGAGCGGTTTGAATTACTGTCCATGAAGGCTGCCGGAATCTCTCTCATACGAATTTTCCAACCCACTGCCCTATTTGCGCTTGTGCTTACGGCCGCTTCGTTCTATTTTCAGAATGTCACCAGCCCGAACGCAACGAAACAACTCGCTGCCCTGCTCTACTCCATGAAGCAGAAATCACCGGAACTCGAAATTCCCGAGGGGATATTCTACAACGAAATCAAGGGATACAACTTGTTTGTGGAGAAAAAGAACAAAGAAAACGGCATGCTCTATGGGGTGATGATTTACGATAACTCGGGAAGTTATGACGACACGCAAATCGTGCTTGCCGACTCGGCACGCCTGCAAAGCACTGCCGACAAGCAACACTTGCTGCTAACCTTGTACCGGGGAGAACGCTTTCAGAGTATGAAAGGCAGCAATGCCGCACTGAAGGGCAGTAACACGCCTTACATGCGCGAAACATTTATCGAGGAGCAGGATCTTATTGCCTTTGACGGTGGATTCAACGCCCTGGATGCCTCGCTGCTGAGCGGAAATGCACAAACCAAAAACATCATACAAATCCAACGGGGCATTGATTCGATTACCGTACTGAAAGACAGTGTGGGACGGGCGGCTTATTCCGAAGCTCAACTGTCATTCATGAACAAACGCACGTCTGTCAGCAAAAACGATTCTGCCAAAATTGTGACCCAAACCGCGCTCCCGTTTGACTCGCTGCTGGCAAAGCTGAGCACGGATAAGCTGCAAACTGTCATTCAAAGCGCAGCATACAAGGGTGCCAATGCCAACTCTAATTATGAATTCAAGCGATACAACACGAACGACATGAACAAAGCACTTCGCCTGCATCGGGTAGAATTTCATAAGAAGCTTACCCTGTCGCTGGCGTGCATCATCTTTTTCTTTATCGGAGCTCCCCTGGGGGCCATCATCCGTAAAGGTGGATTGGGTGTACCTGTCGTGGTATCGGTTGTCATCTTTATCTTCTATTATATCATTAATGTATCGGGAGAAAAAATGGCCAAGTCGGGCGAATGGAACATTCCGTTTGGCATGTGGCTGAGTTCCATGGTATTGATGCCCATCGGAGCCTTCCTTACGTACAAGGCTAACAAGGATTCGGTGGTGTTCAATATGGAGGCTTATCAGAGTTTCTTCAGAAAACTGTTTGGACTGCGCGAAAGCAGACACTTGGCACGCAAGGAAGTGGTAATCGACGAGCCTTGCTATCCGGAGGTGAAGGAAAAACTTGCCCAATTGGATGACTTGTGCCGGACGTATGCTGAATCGCACAAGTTGAAACGCCTTCCGAATTATATCGGGATATTCTTCCGCGAAAGCACCGACAAGGAGATGGACAGGATTTGCAACTTACTGGAGGACATCGTTGCCGAACTGGCAAACAGCCGGAGTTCGGCCGTGCTGGATTCGGTAAACAACTTGCCGGTCATCCAACCACAAGCGCATTGCCGTCCCTTTGCACACAAGACATTGAACAAAACGGCTGGCATCATATTTCCTATTGGCTTCGTCCTTTTCTTTAGGATATGGCGCTATCGCATCCGACTGGAACGCGATTTGGCTGGAATCCGTTCTACCGCCAACCGTTTGCAGCAAATCATTGCGCAACTATAGGCAGAGAACAACCCTTAAAGACTTTTATTTTTATCAACAATCTTTTATTATTTAAATCTTATGAGAAAATTACCCTTTTTATTGTCAGCAGCCTTGCTAAGTGTAGCAGGCAGCGGCATGGCGAACAATGTTCTCATTGACCAGCAGACTTCTTCGAACCCGCTTCCGGGAACCAAGAAGGGCGAACAAAGAGAATGGACTTCGTCTGAATTTTCTAATCCCGATGGACATAAGGTAATCCGCCTTACGTTTAAGGAAAACATCTACAAAAACCACAAGTTTGGATGGCCATTCGTTTCTATCAGCGAATTCTATCTTTATGATAAAGACGGAAACAAGGTGACATTGGCTGCAAGCAATTTCAGCAGCAACGCTACACAAACAGATGACGGTGGCGGCTTAGCTGTACTTTGCGACGGCAACGTTACTGCCGGCAACTACTGGCACTCTGCTTGGAAATACGATGCCAAGGCATACCACTACTTGCAGATTGATGCCACAAACATTACTGCCGACCTTTCAAAATTCAAGGTAGGTTACATCACTCGCAACAAAAACGAGGCACCAACCGAAATTCAACTTACTACGGCAGCCTCTAAAGATGCTATGGACATCAGCATGGCCATGCCGATGGAAGGTCAGCGTTATTATTTCTACAACAAGCGTAAAACCGGTGGCGACCGCTATTATTATGTAAGCAATGGCAATATCGGTTTTGCAGAAGCTAACGACCGCGGTAAAGCAGCCTATATGTGGGTTTGCGAAAAAACCGCAGACGGCAAGTATGCATTTAAGAATGAAGCTACGCAAAAGTACTTCGGATGGCAGAAGCTGAGCGACACCGCATTCGGATGGACGCTGGATGGCACTGTTAGCGACCAGAACGTAAAAAACAAAGGTTTCTTTACTTTGAAAGGTATCGAGAAAGAAGATACCGAAAAATTCCTGGTAGGTAAGGCTGACAGATTTGACCAGGCTGATCACGCCGGCTATTATGACGAAACCAACTCAAGTGATTTCGGCTTTACTTTGACTAAGGACGTGCCTAATATGCCGGTTGTGGGAGTAAACTACTACTTCTCCAACGAACACAAGTCGGGAGACACCTATTATTATGACAGTGATGGCCAGATGGGATTCGGCACAGAAAAAGCACCAAACGCTTTCTATGTGTGGACTTGCGTAGATGCCGGTGGCGGCAGACTGGCTTTCAAGAACATGAAAACCGGCAGATTCTTCTCTTGGAAGAGCCTAGCAACTTCTCAATATGGCTGGACTGTCAGCGCTACAATGAAGGGAAACACAAACAGCGGTGTATACAACGAAGGCTGTGTTACCATACGCAGTCCGAAGGAGAACAGGTTCCTGGTAGGAAAAGTTTCGGGCGAGACACGTAGCTTTGACCACGCCGAAAGAGCTGAGTTCAACAACACGACTTTCTCTTCTGACTTCCGTTTCGAAACTTGTACCACTGATTTCAACGCCAACAAGGCAACCGACTTCATCGGTGCCACCTATGGCGAAAAATGGGTTCGTCTGAAATGGAAAACCAACCAAAACCATGCAGCAGGATTTGCAGCAGGCGAGGACGGCAAGTTCAGCGGTCGCCCGGCTAAATCTAACGAGGGCGACTTGACCAGCATCGAGCAGGTTTGGACATTAGTTGGTAATGAAAAAGACGGTTTCTTGTTGCAGAACAAGGCTGCAGGCGACGGTTTGGCACTGCATGTAGCAAACACCAGCAACGGTACCGCAGCTACCATGGTTGAAAAAGCCAAGGCTTGCAAATGGAAACTGGTGAACAAGAGCAGTGGCATCTATGCCATCACTCCGGCCAACGCTACCGGTGTCAGCTTGAACGCTTATGGCGGCGAGCTGCAGAACCTGAAACTGTATGATGCAAACGGCGACGGAAGCCAGTGGGCTCCTGAGTGTGTCGTTGAGGGACTTACCATGAGCATCAAGGTGAATGGCGACGACTCTTTCATCAAGCATAAATTTGGTATCGGTGACCTGAAGTTTACCGTAGACTATATCAGTTCTACTTCACGCGTGAAAGGCAGCAGCGAGGCTGCAACCTACTATCTGCCAAACAACGTAAAGGTAGTTTTGGAAGAATCAGACGTATTCCGCGGATATACCAAGGGTAACTTCACCGTGAACGGAGAAACCAAAGACAAGGTAGAATTCACTACCGGTACAAATATCGGCACCGTGGTTTGCAACTTCAATGCAGATCCTGAGTCTGGCGAATACTTGTACATCAGCCCGGATGCCAAGGGAAAACCATATCGTATCCCGGCTATCGCCACAGCTCCTAACGGAGATGTGTTTGCCATCTCAGACAACCGTCCTTGCGGTTCAGATATTGGCTACGGAGAAGTAGACATCAAGTGCCGCATCTCTAAAGACCACGGCAAGACTTGGGGCAAAGAGTTCTTCATAGCCGACGGTGTTGGCGACAACAACGGCGGTCAGGTTTGGAAAACAGGCTTCGGTGATGCGGCCATTGTAGCAGATGCTGAGCGCAACGAACTGCTCGTAATGATGGTATGCGGTAAGACTGTTTGCTGGAACGGCGACTACAAGCCAAACGATCCGACCAGCAACCCGAACCGTGTGGCACGCGTAAGAGCTAAATTGAACCCTGCTACAGGAGAATGGGAATGGACCAAACCGGTTGAGGTTACCGAGAGCGTATACAGCATCTTCGTAGACGAAAATAATACCCCGACTGTAAAATCTCTCTTCATCGGTTCAGGACGTATCTGCCAGAGCCGTGTAACCAAAGTAGGCGCTTACTATCGTCTGTACTGCTCTGTATGGACCAAAAACGAGGGTAACCGTGTGATTTACTCAGACGACTTTGGTGAAACCTGGAATGTTTTGGGTAAGATTTCCGATCGTCCGGGTAGAGGCGGTGACGAGCCGAAGTGCGAAGAGTTGCCGGATGGAAGCGTTATCTTGAGCAGCCGTCGCACCGGTCGCTTGTTCAATATCTACCGATATACAGACGTAGCTACAGGAAAAGGCAAATGGTTAGGCGAAGTTAACTCAGAAAGCAAGCCGGGCGGTATCAAGGTAGGCAACTCTACCAACGGAGAAATCATGCTCGTGAAGGCAATCCGCAAGAGCGACAATGCAAAGGTTGAATTGGCTCTGCAGTCTGTTCCATTCGGAAACGGCCGTAAAGAAGTTGGTTTCTTCTTCAAGGAAATCACAGAAGACCAATACAACAACGTAGACAACCTGGCTTCTAACTGGACCAAGGGCTTGCAGGTATCTTACAAGGATGCTGCCTACTCAACCATGACTTTGCAGAAAGACCATCGCATCGGTTTCTTCTTCGAAGAGGTTCCTGGCGGCTATTGCATGGTATATGTACCATTGACCATCGAGAAGATTACCAGCGATGCTTACATGCTGGACAAGGAAGCCTACCCTTTCGACCCAACCGGAACAGGCATTGAACAAGTCATCCCTTCAGCGGATGCAGCCAATGCTCCAATCTATGATTTGAGCGGACGCCGTGTTCTGAATCCGGTTAAAAAAGGAATCTACATCCAGAACGGCAAGAAGTATGTCATCAAATAATCCTTTCCGGATATTTTAATGCTGAATAAAAACAGGAGGCAATCCCTTTCATCGGGATTGTCTCCTGTCTGTTTTTCACAGCCTTGCATAATTAAATATTCAAAACACAACCTGCTACAATGCAAAGAAATATGTTTCACCTGATAAAAATGCCGTATAATTCAAAAATAATGATTTACTTTGCATATGATTCCAATGCGCACGGTGCAAACAGCAAGAGACAGGCTCTTCTTGTATTCCAAAACGATTGCGCCCACAAAGCGCCGCGTCTTGAATCAGCAACGGGCAAGTTCCGTTTCAACGAAGCGAAAAGGCATACATAAAGCGGTCTTCGGAAAGGCTACACTCTTCTATCATAGCAACAGTATGACGAAAGCCGGCAACCTGAAAATGCCGGGAAGGATGGATTTCCAATCCGAAAGTACAGCCTAACTCACACCTTAATATGCCATCGGAAATAAAAAGAATAGAATTAATTAATCTGAAAAAGACAGCAGAACAGCTGATGTTCGCTGATCTTTCCTTGCATGCAATATGGAGAATTTTAAACTGAACACAATCGAAGAGGCTTTGGCCGACTTTAAAGAAGGTAAATTCCTGATCGTAGTAGACGATGAGGATCGTGAGAATGAAGGCGATTTTATTACCGCCGCAGAAATGATCACACCCGAAAAAATCAATTTTATGCTTACAAACGGTAGAGGTGTTTTGTGCGCCCCTATCACCATCTCACGAAGCAAAGAACTGGAATTGCCACACCAAGTATCAGACAATACGTCAATCTTGGGCACTCCTTTTACCGTAACCGTAGATAAACTCGAAGGATGTACCACCGGCGTTTCGGCTCACGACCGAGCAGAAACAATCAAAGCATTGGCTAACCCGAACAGCAAGCCAACAGACTTCGGCAGACCGGGGCACATCAATCCGCTTTATGCTCAGGACAAAGGTGTATTGCGCCGAGCCGGACATACGGAAGCTGCCGTTGACCTGGCACGATTGTCGGGACTGCAGCCGGCTGCCGCTCTCATTGAAATCTTGAACGAAGACGGCACGATGGCACGTATGCCGCAACTGCAGGAAGTGGCACACAAGTTCGGCATCAAAATCATCGCCATCCGCGACCTCATAGCATACCGACTCAAACAGGAATCTATGGTAGAACAAGGTCCGGAAGTGGACATGCCTACAGAATACGGACATTTCCGCGACATAACTTTCCGCCAGAAAAGCAACGGCCTGGAGCACGTAGCCTTGATTAAAGGAACCTGGACTCCCGACGAGCCGATTTTGGTGCGCGTACACTCTTCGTGTGCCACCGGAGACATCTTCGGCAGCAAACGCTGCGATTGCGGAGAACAACTGCACGAATCAATGCGCATGATCGAAAAGGAAGGCAAGGGCGTGCTGCTCTACATGAACCAGGAAGGAAGAGGCATCGGCTTGTTCAATAAAATGAAAGCCTACAAATTGCAGGAAGAAGGACTCGACACCGTAGATGCCAATACACACCTCGGTTTCCTGCCCGACGAACGCGAATATGGCGTTGGCGCACAAATACTGCACGATTTGGGTGTTCACAAAATGCGCCTCTTGACTAACAATCCGGTGAAACGCGTCGGACTGGAGGCTTATGGACTGGAAATTGTAGAGAATGTACCCATCGAAGTGGGCGTGACTCCCTATAACGAAAAATATATGCGTACGAAAAAAGAGCGCATGGGACACAACTTGCACTTCAACAAATAAAAGGGATTTAGAGTATTAACCACTTTAAAAAAGTAAGGATTATGAGAGAAGACAACTTGTTTATGCTGCAAGACAAGACTGCCGGAAAGGTACAGAACGCAGTCTTTGCCAAATTAATGAGAAGTGTTTATCTGTGGATGGTACTGGCTCTGGTCATTACCGGTCTGACAGCTGCCTATATTGCTGCGAGCCCTGGCTATATCAGTGCCTTGATAAACAACTCTTTCTTGTTTTACGGAGTAATCATTGCCGAATTGGCCGTAGTGTTCATCTTGAGCGGACGCATACACAAAATGTCGTTCACGACCGCTTCTCTGATGTTTATACTTTATTCACTGCTCACGGGCGTTTCGCTGTCTACCATCTTTCTGGCATTCTCCGCCAGCAGCATTGCCACCACGTTCTATATAACGGCAGGAACCTTTGGAACCATGAGCCTCATAGGTTTCGTTACCAAAAAAGACTTAACCAAAATGGGTGGTATCTTGTTTATGGCACTCATCGGCTTGATTATCGCTACCCTGGTAAACATTTTCCTAAGTAGCGACACATTAGGATGGATTATTAATTATGTAGGTGTCCTGATCTTTGTAGGATTAACGGCATACGATACTCAAAAGATCAAACAGATGGTGCGTGAATATGGTACAGACATCAACGAACAGACACAGAAAATTGCGCTTATGGGCAGTTTGTCTCTCTATCTGGACTTCGTAAACATGTTCCTGTATTTACTCAGAATATTCGGAAATAGAGAATAAAAACGCGCCTTTTGGCAACTACAAATGGCAAAATGTCACCCTTTTACGAAAAAACTATTAAATTAGTAGGTTGTTAGGGCAGAAAAAGTTACTTTTGCAATAGAAAACAAGAAAACTAAAACAAATATAGAGAGAAAATGAACCAATTATCAGATCGTCTCAACAGACTGTCACAGTCTGCTACATTGTTAATGTCGCAAAAAAGCAATGAGTTGAAAGCTCAAGGTATTGACGTAATCAACATGAGTGTTGGAGAACCAGACTTTAATACTCCTGACCATATCAAAGCCGCTGCCATCAAAGCCGTTGAGGATAACTTCTCACGCTATTCTCCAGTACCAGGCTACCCTGCCTTGCGTCAAGCTATCGCAGCGAAACTGAAAAATGAAAACGGATTGGAGTACACTCCCGCACAAATTGCTTGCTCTAACGGTGCAAAACAGTCTGTGTGCAACGTGGTAATGGCTGTAGCCGCTGCCGGCGACGAGGTGATTATTCCTGCTCCATATTGGGTTAGTTATCCGGAAATGGTGAAGCTGGCCGACGCAACACCCGTAATCGTTCGTGCCGGAATTGAACAAGACTTCAAGATTACTCCGGAACAACTGGAACAGGCTATCACTCCACGCACCCGTGCCTTGATACTGTGCTCTCCAAGCAACCCTACCGGTTCTGTTTACTCACATGATGAGTTGGCAGCCTTGGCAGAAGTGTTGGCAAAACATGAACGTGTCATCGTCATCGCTGACGAGATTTACGAACATATCAACTATGTTGGCAAACACGAAAGTATTGCTCAGTTCGACAGCATGAAAGAACGTACCGTAATTGTTAACGGCGTTTCTAAAGCATATGCCATGACCGGATGGCGTATCGGTTTCATCGCCGGACCGGAATGGATTGTAAAAGGATGCAACAAACTGCAAGGACAATACACCAGCGGACCTTGCTCTGTTTCGCAAAAAGCAGCTGAAGCTGCCTATACCGGTCCACAAGATTGTGTAGAGGAAATGAGAATGGCTTTCGAACGCCGCAGAGACTTAATCGTTAAACTGGCTAAAGAAATACCGGGATTGGAAGTCAACACACCACAAGGTGCATTCTATCTCTTCCCTAAATGCAGCGCTTACTTTGGAAAGAAGGATGGCGACAGAGTTATCAACACAGCAACCGACTTGGCTCTCTATCTTCTGGAAGTTGGCCACGTAGCAACAGTTGGTGGAGATGACTTTGGTTCACCTGAGTGCTTCCGTATGAGCTATGCCACAAGTGATGAAAATATCATCGAAGCGATGAAACGTATTAAGGATGCTTTGGCTCGCTTGAAATAATTCCTTAATAACAAAAAATAAATACATGCCCCGGTTTCTCTCTCTGAAGCCGGGACATTTTTCATTTAGTACACCCCTTCCTTCTTGCAACAATATGACATCAAAGAAGGCATAATACTTACAATATATATGCAAAAGCTTTCATTTTACTATAAACGATACTTATCTGTTGGATTGTCTGTCCTATTGCTGTGTAGCGATGCATTGGGAACCAATATCCATAGTACTACGACAACCGGTAGCAAGGCTTCTGTTACGGACTTTATTTATGCTAATGCTCTTCCACGAAAAAAGAAAAATAAAAAGAAGGAAGAAGCAAAACCCGTTTCAGATTATAAGAAACTTACTGGCAGAGACTCTGTTAACTTTGAAGGAGTAATGAATGTGGTAAAAAAAACAGATACGTTTTACCTCGAAATTCCTACTGCCTTAATGAAAAGAGAATTCCTCGTTACAAACCGACTGCAAAGAGTTCCCAAAGAACTGAATGAGGCCGGAGTGAACAAGGGTATCAACTACGAAAACCAGACAATCCGATTCGAATGGAATAAAAAAGATAAGAAGGTGGCCATCAGACAGCAAAGAACCACACCGGAATTCCCAAACGGTCATGCTATCGGAGCCTCTGTTAAAGACAACTATATCGATCCCATGATTGCCAATCTGAAAGTGGAAGCCGTAGCTGTCGACTCTTCCAGCGTTTTGGTTAAAGTGAATGATTTGTTCAACGGAAAAGAGAACTGCCTGAATGATGTTTTCAATCTGATCAATCTGGGGACTTCTACAAAATCAGACCTGTCACGCATCATCGACATCAAAGCGTATACGAATAACGTGACCGCCACATCAGAACTGACCACCGTTGTGCGCGAAGGCATGAGCAAAGTGAATATTACCGTAGAAGTAAGCTCTTCGCTTACCTTGTTACCGCAAGAACCCATGCCGGGAAGAGAAGAGTCTGTATTGGTGGGCTACTTCACCACACCAAGATTATTCTATTCGGATACGCAACAAGAACTAAAAACCAAAAACTATATCACACGCTGGCGATTGGAACCAAAAGACAAAGAGGCCTACCTTGCCGGACAATTGACCGAACCGGTGAAACCCATCGTATTCTATATAGACGAAGCCATGCCACGACACCTGCGTCCATATATCGAACAAGGTATATTAGACTGGAATGTTGCTTTTGAAAAAGCCGGATTCAAAAATGCAGTGCAGGTGAAACAATACACAGACAGCATTGCTGCCGAAGGAGATGACATGAAATACTCTGTTCTGACATATGCCGCATCAGACAAGGCCAATGCAATGGGACCCTCTGTCATCGACCCAAGAACTGGCGAAATCCTTGAAGCAGACATCATTTGGTGGCATAATGTCCAGTCGCTTCTTCGAGAATGGATTATTGTACAGACCGGAGCAACTGACCCACAAGCACGCTCACTTCAGCTGCCAGAAAACATGATTGGCGATGCCGCCCGTTTTGTAGCTTGCCATGAAGTAGGTCATTCTTTGGGACTACGTCACAATATGCGCGCATCTAATGCTTATCCAACTGATTCCTTGCGTTCTGCCTCATTTACAGAGCGAATGGGAGGAACCTCGGCTTCCATTATGGACTATGCCCGTTTTAACTATGTGGCACAACCGGGCGACGGTGTGAAAGTGATGTCACCGCATATCGGAGCTTATGACTTGATGGCCATCGAATGGGGTTACCGTTGGTTCCCTACAGAAGAAGATGCCCAAAAACCGCTCCATGAATTCTTGCAGAAACACAACGAACCGCTTTACCGTTACAGCGAGGCACAAAACTCGCGCGCAGCAGTCGACCCACGCTCGTTAAGCGAAGACTTGGGTGACAATGCCATGAAATCTGCACGTTATGGCATCGCCAACCTGAAACGCATCATGCCTCATCTGGTTGAATGGACCAAAAACGGACAACCAGGACAAACTTATGAGGAAGCTGCCAAGCTTTACTCGGGCGTAATCTTCCAATGGGGATTGTATCTTTACCATGTAATGGCTAACGTAGGAGGTATCTACCTGGAAAATACAACCGTAGGAGATGGTCTTAAAACCTTTACCTATGTAGAAAAAGATAGACAAAAGGAGGCTGTACAATTTCTTCTCGAAGAGATTTTCACTTATCCGGCTTGGTTGTTTAACGACTCTATCACCCATTATACCTATCTGCTGAAGAATACACCGGTAGGACTCGTAGAACAGAATCCAAACCTGGCTTTCAAAAATCAGCTGAATTATATGATTTGGGATATGCTGCACAACGAACGACTGATTCGTATGATTGAGAATGAGTTCCACAACGGCGACAAGGCTTTTACCGCCATTGATATGATGCAAATGTTACATAAACATATCTTTAGCACGACTATCAGCGGTAAAAAAACGGATGTGATGACACGCAATATCCAAAAAGCTTACGTGGATGCACTGATTACAGCTGCTGCCGAAGCCGAAGGAGTAAAAATAAACAAGAGCATTTATGAAAATTCTGTATGGGATCATGCTGCTTGCGGATATGCCTGCGCTGAAAACAAATGGCTCGAAGGAGAAACTGAACGTAGCGGAGGTATACGCAACATCGACCTGTACGGAAAACAAGCGAACCGTATCAGTGACGCTATTAGCGTGAAACGCGGAGAACTGGTGCGCATCTTGAATCTCCTCAAAACAAAACGCAACCATCCGGATACTGCTACAAAGTTCCATTATGAGGACCTGATCTTGCGCATTCAAACCGCATTAGGACTAAACAAATAAACTAATATCCATCTATGAGATTTATTTCATTCTTTTTATTCATAATTTTCTCCGTCACGGGAATACAGGCCCAAACCAAAACTATCAAGGGTACTGTACTGGACGGTGACTTTAATAACGAACCGCTACCGGGAGCTACCATTTCGGTTCCCTCTGCAGCGGGAAAAGCTGTCACAGGTACAACCAGTGACTTTGACGGACATTTTACGCTAAAAGTCGCAGATTCGGACACGCATATCGAAGTCCGCTTTTTGGGTTATCAAACAAAACGAGTTCCCCTGAAACAGAATGTTCAGAATTATACGATAATCCTTAAAAGTGCGTCTAAAGAAATGAACGAACTGGTGGTAACCGGCTACCAGAAAATCGACCGAAGAAAACTGACTTCTGCCGTAACAACCATCAACATTTCTGATGAAAAAATAGGTGCCGTGAAAAGTATTGACCAGGCTCTGGCCGGACAAATCTCCGGTCTTTCCTCTGTGGCTTCTTCCGGTGCACCCGGTGCTCCTGTTAAAATCCGCATCAGAGGTACAGCTTCTATCAACGGAACACAAGAGCCGCTTTGGGTATTGGACGGCATGCCCTTGGAAGGAACGGAAATCCCAAATATGGAGGATCTGAAAGATATCGACAATATCTACCAGACTTCTATCGCTGGTATCAACCCTGCAGATATAGAAAGTATCACTGTATTAAAAGATGCTGCAGCTACGGCTATCTATGGTGCACGTGCAGCTAATGGCGTAATTGTCATCACCACAAAAAAAGGAAAAGTAGGAAAACCGCAAATTAATTTTTCTACCAAACTGACTTACAGCCCGAATATCAATATGGACCGGCTGAATCTGCTCAATGCAAACGAAAAAGTGAATCTTGAATTGGATTTGCTCCGCTCAGATTTCACTTTCCGTCAGAACAAGGGCGATGTGGCAAGAATCATCAGCAAATACGGACTTACCGATGCCTATAAAAAAGGGGGATGGGATGCACTGACACCAGATGCCCAGGGTGCTATCAATCGTTTACGCAACATCAATACCGACTGGAACGACATCCTGTTTCGCGATGTATTCAATCAGGAATATAACTTCAGCATTTCGGGAGGAAATGAAAAAGCAAACTATTATACTTCTGTAGGATACTACGATGAGCAAGGCAATGTTGCCGGTGTTGACAACAACCGATTCAACGTGACACTCAAAACAAACTATCGTGTAAACAGTCGTTTGAAACTGGGTGCTTCACTCTTTGCCAACCAACGCAAGCAGCAGAGCTACATGACCGACTACAATGGTTTTGTCAACCCTGTTTATTATTCTCGTCTGGCCAACCCCTATATGCAGCCGTTTGATGCCGACGGAAACTATGTATATGACGTGAATGTTCAAGGCGGTAAAGAAGATTCGGAACTTGATTTCAATATTTTCGAGGAACGTGCCAATACAAACAACGAACGTACTGACCGTTCCGTGATGGCCATTTTTGACGGAGAACTGAAAATTATCGAACATCTGAAACTGACTTCGCAGTTCGGAATGCAAGTTGATGCCTCTACACTGGACAAATACGCAGGCGAACATAGTTTTGCCATGCGCAAAGACCACGAACGGGCACAGTATTCCTTCCCGGACGGAAAACGAAGCTTCCTGCCCAAAGGCGGCATGCATAAGGTGACAGAAAGCCACAATAACCAGTGGACATGGAAAGCAATGCTGGAATATCAGCAATTGTTGAAGAACAAGCACGACCTTCAAATTATGGCCGGTTCGGAAATACGCCACTCAGAATACAGCAGTACGTTCTCTGCAGCCTATGGCTATGACAACCGCACATTGACGTCACAGCCCGTGCTTTTCCCTAATGAAACAGTAGCTCGCTATTTCCCGCTTCACCAGGAAGCCTATACCGAGAACGCCTTCGTTTCGTGGTTTGCCACAGCTTCTTATACTTTTGATCGCCGGTATACATTAGGCGGCAGTATCCGTTTCGATGGTTCTGACGTGTTTGGTGTGGCTAAAAAGTATCGTTATCTTCCACTCTACTCCATCAGTGGACTATGGCGTATTAAAGAAGAAAAGTTCCTGAAGAATGTAGATGCCGTGAACGACTTGAGCTTACGTGCTTCTTATGGACTACAAGGTAATATCGACAAAACTACATCTCCCTACCTGATTGGTAATTACCAGCAAGGCTCTATCCTACCAGGCTTTTCTGAAGATATGATTGAATCGGAAACAGCACCGAATCCTTCACTTCGATGGGAAAAAACCCAAAATGCAAATGTCGGCGTGGACATGGCTTTCTTGAATAATGCCATCCGATTGGGAGTGGATTACTACTATCGCTATAGTTCTGATCTAATCGGTCTGAAAATGCTTCCTTTGGAAACTGGATTTGCCTCTACTACAATCAACTGGGCGAGCATGGAGAATAAGGGTGTTGAAGTGTCACTGGCAACCCGAAATGTTCATACTAAGAATTTCACTTGGTACATGAATATCAATCTGGGTTTCAACAAGAACAAAATCTTAAAAGAGACTGTTGCCGAGAATGCAACTTATCCCGGAAGAGAAGGCTACCCAGTAGGCGCTATCTTTGCCTATAAGACAGCAGGTTTGGACGAAGACGGTTATCCGTTGTTTGTTAACAAAGATGGCAAAAAAGTAACCGCTACAGAGTTCCTAAAACTTAACCGCCACGGTGCCAGCACGCTGAGCGCAAAAGAACAACGCGAACTGTTTACCTATATGGGAAGCACAGATCCTAAAGTTTCTGGTGGTTTCATCAACACGTTTGAATACAAGAACTGGCAACTTGGCGTGAACTTTATCTTCAACCTGGGAATGAAGGTACGCACCACTCCATCGTATTCACCAACAAATTTCGACCGAGGCATGAACACCAACCATGACATCCTGAATCGTTGGACCCCACAAAACAAGAACACAATATATCCTGCTTTGATGAATAGCAACGACCGACCGGCGGAATACATCCAATATTCGGAATATCAGCTATACAACAATTTGGATATCTGGGTAAAAGACTGCAACTACATGCGACTGCAGAGCATACGCTTAGGCTACAAACTGCCTAACGAATGGCTTAAAAAGATTGGAATTGCCGGTGCCTCTCTCTCTCTGGAAGGCAGAAACCTGGCTGTAATCTCAAGTGATTATACCAACTATCTGGATCCAGAAACTATGGGTAACCTGTATGCACAACCTATGCAACGCAGCGTTATCTTTGGATTAAACATTAATTTTTAAGGAAAGACATGCAAATGAGAATAAAACATTTACTATATTGTGTCCTCATAGCAGGAGCTGGTGTCCTGCAGTCGTGTGATGACTTCCTCGACATTCAACCTGTCGGGAAAGTCATCCCCAAAACCGGCAAAGAATATCGCGCATTGCTAACCAAAGCGTATGACGACGTGCCGGAAGACCGAGGTCTGACAACCTTTCGTACGGATGAAATGAAGATGGATGGCAGCAGCAACGAAGACCGCAATGCATATTTCGACATTTGGAGCTGGAATGACAATGCACCGCAAGAGACTACTACGAGCTTCAGCTGGCGTACTTTCTACCATACCATATACGTGGCCAATTACATTATTGCACACCAAAACCGCATCACGGATGCCTCAACTGCAGAAATCCATCAAATGGTGGGAGAAAGCTATATGCTGCGTGCCTATATGCATTTCATCTTGGTAAATCTATATGGTGAACCTTATACGCACTGCAACCCCAACACCACATTGGCCATCCCTCTGAAATTGGATACCGATGTAGATGCCGTTCTGAAAAGAACTACTGTCGGCAAGGTTTATGAACAAATCAATGCAGATATCGACCAGGCAGAACAGTATCTGAATATAGATACTTGGGAAAGCGGAAAGACTTATCGCTTCAACAGATTGTCTGCAAAAGCCTTGCGCGCTCGTGTGGCTTTATATATGGGAGAATGGCAACGCGCTCTGGATGCTGCCAAACAAGTTCTTACTGAAAAAGATACTTTGGTTGATTTAAACACGTCAAAAACACTGCCCAACCATTATCAGTCGCCCGAGGCAATCGTTTCACTCGAGCAGGTTATGACATCGAATTTCTTCAATGCAGGAAAGCCTTCTGCCGGACTATTGAAGAAATACAAAAGCGGAGACTTGCGAAAAAGCAAATACTACAAACAGGTGACTGCCAGCAACAGCACACTGCTGAAGGGAGGAACGAATGAATACAGATGCACCTTTCGCACGGCAGACTTCTACCTGATAGCTGCTGAAGCATGGAATGAACTGAACAGACAGGATTCTGCTTGTGTCTATCTGACCAAATTGATAGGCAAACGCTATAATCCAACACAGTTTGCCATACAGAAAGAAGCCTTGCAACAGATGAACCAAGAAAAATTGCGCCAGGAAATAGCTGATGAACGACTGCGTGAACTCGCCTTTGAAGGACACAGATGGTTTGACCTTCGACGTACCAACCGCCCGACACTCATGAAAGAATTCGACGGAACAACCTACACTTTGCAGGAGAACGACAGTCGCTATACCTTGCGTATTCCTTCAGAAGCCATTTCTGGAAATCCTGATTTAGAAAGTGACTCTATTGCAAATAAATAAAAAACAAAACAGTATAAATAATAAAGGAACATAATTATGAAGAAAAAATTACTTATTTTCTCTTTGGGCTTGATGGGCATGACCCTGCAAGCCCAGAATACCGAGCTGAAAAAGTGGGATGCAAACATTACCGGGGTGTCAACTGCCAAAGACTTGTATCTGCAAGCACCTGTTTGTATTGATGCAAACGGCAGCACCTTTACAACCGGACAGTTTGACCATTCTATCACAATTGGCCAAACAACATTGGATCCTGTCGCAAACAGTGCCTATTTAGCTAAGTATCTTTCAGACGGTACTGCAGCATGGGCAATCAGTATGAGCGGAGCTGCTACCATTACAAGTGTGGCAACAGACGAGAACAACAACGTGTATGTAGCCGGTATCTTTACGGACGTAGTGGTAGTTGGCAGCACAGACGGAAAAACAAAAGAGATTAACGGTGTTCCGGAAAATCTGGATAAAACTGCTTCTTTCGTGGCGGCATACAATGCCAATGGCGAGTTGCTGTCGGTTCGAAGCTTTATGTCTGAAGCAGATGCTGATATTGCAGGAAGCGGACTTTATAGCGGACAACAGGTCTTTAATATAGAGCATATCGAGGCTAGCAACGGAAAAGTGTATATATCTGCCATTCATAATGGTGATTTCACAGCAGACAACATGAAGTGGGAAGGTAAATACCTGAATATTTTCGACTTTATGTACGATAACCTCAATAGCTACGGAATCTTTTCATTGGATGCAGAAACGCTGAACAACGCAACCTCTGTAGCACACATTGATGTAGCCGAACAGTTGCAAAGCCTTCAGATGGGTCCCGAAAGCTTGAACTTCACAGTAGAAAACGGAAACGTGTATCTCTGTTTTGTAGCTAACGGTACCATCAATTATGAGACAGGTGCAAAATCAGAAAAAATCACCTTGAACTATAATGGCGACAACGGTATGATTGAACATGCCTACATTGTTTCGTCCATCAAGGGAGATGCCGTAAACACCAAAGTATTCCATGCAGAAGCTCACCAGGAATCTGCTGCATACAACCATGTAGGTGACATGAAAGTAGAGGGTGATAACCTGTATATTGGCGGAACATTCCTGAAATCTCTTGCTTTTGACGGAACTATTACCCATCAGGGAGGATCGGACTTATTTGTTGCTGCCCTGGACAAGAACACTTTGGACAAAGAATGGGCAAAGGCTTGCGGCATCAATGAAGGCGATGGTAAATACTTCTCAGAAAAATTCAACACAATGATGCTGGACAACGGGAATGTAAACGTATATGGCTATGTATTGCACGACCAAAAGGGCAAGAAGGAAATCACTGCCGTACAGAATCTAAGTTTCAACAATCAGGGAACAAGCAGCCTGAAAGAAACTCGTTTGATAGGTGCAAGTGACAGCAAGAACGGAACCACTGCCTTGAGAAGTATCAACCAAGAAACCTTCGAAACAACTATTTCTGTTACAACAACAGGCAATGGCATTCAAGACATCCCTGCATTGACAACACAGCGCATGGGAAACACCTTCTTCTTTGATAAGGCTACCGACATCCAAGTGTATGACTTACAAGGACGCATGTTGAAACAAGACGCCAAAGTCACATCTATTTCAATAGAAGACTTGCCGCAAGGAATCTATATCCTGACTAACGGAACCTCAAGTCTGAAAGTACAGAAATAAACAAAGGCGCAGTATTGACACAAAAATTCCCCTTTATCTGCAAGAGTATTCTATTGATGAAACTCTCAGATAAAGGGGAATTCTTTTTTTCACAATGCTTGCAATATGTAAAAAAACAAAGGCTGCTCCATGGAGCAGCCTTGTTAAATCCTTGATCTGTATTACATATTACAGAGAGATAGCACCTGAAGGACAAACATCAGCACAAGTACCGCACTCAGTGCAAGCATCAGCGTTGATAGAATAGATATCACCCTCAGAAATTGCACCTACTGGACACTCGTCAATACAAGTTCCACATGCAATACAATCATTACCAATTACGTAAGCCATTTTATCAATAATTTTAGTTATTAGTTTCTTTTGTTCGTTGCAAATGTACATCATTTTTTAGAAACAACTAATCAAAAACGATGATTTTTTCATTCACCATAGTTAATATATATTAAATGGGGAATAATGTTATTTTCTCATCGTTATTTTGCAAAAGAAAGAGATTTATACATGATGAAAAAATACTTATTGACAATATTCTGCTTATTGCTTGCTATGGCCAGTCAAGCACAAACACGCAAAATACAACACCGTCCTTATATAGACCAGCGGCGTTTTCATTATGGCTTTATGATTGGTTTTCATCTTCAAGACATGGAGCTGAAAAATACCGGTGCAATTGATCCCGAAAGTGGAGAACAATGGTATGCAGATGTAGACAATTACAGTCCAGGCTTTAATGTTGGTGTATTGGGTGAAATGCGGCTAAACAACAATTTTGCCTTGCGTGTCACCCCAACTCTTTACTTCGGTCAAAAAACTGTTCGCTTTCACGAACAAATTTCGGGTCGTGACTCAAGTCAAAATCTCAAAGACATCTATCTTTCCATTCCTGTAGCAGTTAAATTCACACCACCACGTTTCAACAACTACCGTCCTTACTTTTTGGCAGGAGTCAGTCCAACGTTGGATTTAACGGTAAAGAAAAACCGTGCCTTGTTGGTTAAACCGTTTGATTGCTATATAGAACTAGGTATGGGTTGCGACTTCTATCTGCCTTATTTCAAGCTGATTCCTGAGTTAAAGTTCTGCTTTGGTTTGGCAGACATCTTGCAAAAAAAACGCAACGACCTGATGAACAAGTCGTTGCTTAAATATACTTCGGGGTTAAGTGGTGCCTCATCAAAGATGATTGTACTCACCTTATATTTCGAATAAAATCCAATATTATTTACGTACTGGTTGCATGTCTATCGTGAGTTCGCCGACAAAGCGTCCGCTTTTTCCCATTTGATTGCAGATAACCGGTTGTCCATCGGCATTGACCACTTGTTTGGGTTCGGTAAAGAAACTATGAGAATGCCCTCCAAGCACAACATCTATATACCTTGTGTTCTGAATCAGGATTTCATCATTCATATCTTTTATACCCCATCCCAGATGTGACAAACAAATGACCAAGTCACACCGCTCTTCTAATTTCAAGTGAGCAGCCACCTCGTTTGCAACCTTTACCGGATTGTGGTAAACCACCTTACCGTAAGACTTCTTTGCCACCAAACCTTCCAACTGTGGACTGATGCCAAAAACTCCTATTTTTATTCCCTTACGATGAATAATTGTATAAGGTTTCACGATATCCTTCAGTTCCGTTTTGCTGAAATCATAATTAGAGCACAAGATAGGGAATTTTGCCATTTGGAAAATACGCTTCATATTCTCTAAGCCAAAATCAAACTCGTGATTTCCGATGGCCACGGCATCATAATGCATTCTGTTCATCATTCCGACTTCCACTTCACCATGAAATAGGTTGTAATAGGCAGAACCTTGAGAAAAATCACCCGAGTCAAAGAGCAAAAGGTCGGGGTCCTGGCATCGCATACTGTCAACAAAGACCTCCCTTCTCAGAAAACCTCCTTTATCTGCCAATGTGGTGTCAGCAAAATTTTTGTTGATGGGCATAATACAGCTATGCGTATCGTTCGTATGAAGCACAGTTATCGGAATCAATGTATCCTGTACGGAACGAGCACAAGCTTGTTGCACCAAAGCCATTCCGAGCCATGCTATGCAAAAAAATAAATTCTTCATATCTTTCATAATTATTCTACCGTTATACGGTCTTCAATTTTAGCATCAATTTTCTGTCCTCTACGCGCCTTTTCCTTTATAAACGACATAATAACCTCACGCACGGGCAAAGTGGTAGTTTCTACACAGCACGCTTTTTTAAAAGCCTCTAGCTTATCATTTCCCTGAGACAAGTAATCCAATGTAGCGATTCGGTAGTTCTGTTTCGGTTCCACCTTTTTACCATCCACCCAAGCCTGAATCAGTTTTCTGTCAGAAGATATCTTTAATTTTGCTCCACTGATGCCTTCTCCATTCACCGAAGCAATCTGCTGAAAGAGCTCCATCAGATGGGTTCCCGAAAGAGTCACAACACAATACATATTCTCGAAAGGAGCTATTTCCAGAATATCACCTACAGTAATGACTCCTTTTGGCATGGCACTGCGGATACCTCCAATATTGCAAATAGCCAAATCAACAGGTTTTCCTGTTATGTCGGCAGCTTCCGAATGAAGGATGTCGGCAATCAAGTTCGACAAAGGGCTCTCGGGACGAAAAGCACGCATATACGATGCACTCTCACCCAGGATTGGCTTCATCATTGAATCCACTTGTAATTTATAAGGAGCTAAGAAGTCATTAGTTCCTTGCGAAATGGCAGGATCGAGTGCCGAAGTGATTTCGTGCCTCTCTCCACGAATAGTCTTTACCTCGAAGTTTTGTGCTGCAGCAACAAGAGATGTAGAGCACAAAGACACGAGTAAAAATGATCTCAAAATATTCATATCACAAAATCTATTTGTATTTGATGGGCACAAAATTACAAAAATACGTTGAAGTTAAACGGAAAGAAGAAAAAAAAGAGCGCAAAAGATTGTATATGTAACAGAATATTAGTTACTTTGCAACCGCTTTCCATGCAATCGCTGGCAGGATGTAGAGTTCCCTGTTATGTTGCATTGGGACGACAAACAATTTTATTAATAAAAAGAAAAATGGCAGATTTAATTAAAATTGCAGAAGAAGCATTTGCTACAGGCAAAGAGTTCCCAAAATTCAAGGCTGGTGATACTATCACTGTAGCATACAAGATTGTCGAGGGTAACAAAGAGCGTATCCAGTTGTATCGCGGTGTTGTTATCAAGATTGCAGGTCATCAGAACAAGAAGCGTTTCACAGTGCGCAAAATGTCTGGAACAGTTGGTGTAGAGCGTATCTTCCCAATTGAAAGCCCGAACATCGATTCTATCACTGTAAACAAGGTAGGTAAAGTACGTCGTGCTAAATTGTACTACTTGCGCAGCTTGACTGGTAAAAAAGCTCGTATCGCTGAAAAGCGTACTATCGCTTCTGCTCAGTAAAAAAACGACTGAAACAAACAACAATAAAAGGGACACTCCAAAATGGAGTGTCCCTTTTATTGTTGGGATAACTATGATACCATTTTATTCACCTTACTTAATATATTATCATGACTTATTGTTTGCTGCGCGCCACAGTATAGATTACCTTACCCGCCGCATCAATCATGTGTAAATTCAGTTGACTCTTATCAGCTGTAATTAAGGAAAATCCTGCTGCAGGACTACAGAATTGAGTTCCTTCAATCGGTTTTACCGGTCTACTTAATGATGCAGAGCTATTCACCACATAGTCAATCTGACTGCCCTGCATTCGAATATGCTGAAAGTTATGGATATGTCCACAAAGATACATAGACACATTTTTATGTTTACGCAGAATGGCATCCACCCGTTTCTGCATATCCAAGCGTTCGCTGTCATTTTTACCCGTTTCTGCAAAAATAGGATGATGACCAGCCACCACTACCCAGTCTTCTTTTGCTACATTTAGCACCGAATCCATCCAAGCTAGTTGTCTCTTGTCATCCTGCAACACAGCATCAGGATATTTGGCAGTATCTTTACGATATTTTTGTATCAAGGGAGATGTATCAAGCAATACCAGGCGAACCGTAACGCCATCGTTTTCGAGCACTTTGGTATAGTAGCGTGACGGCATGTTCCATCTGGCACTCACACGTGTATAATCTAGAACAGCCTGTGTATTTCCGCGATATTCATGATTTCCCAAGAGTGCATACCAAGGCAGCATCAGTTCGGGATGACTGTATACTTGTTCATAATTTGTCATCCACAACGGATCTTGTGTGCTTCTTACTCCTTCGAAATGATGCACATCACCAGCTGCCACGACACACTCCACATCAACAGTTTCGGCCATATTTCCCATCAGTTCTGCAATTGGTTTTTGGTCATAATATCCATTACGTCCCAAGTCATTAGCCAGAAAGAAGTTGACAGATTTCTCCAATGCTTTCCATTTGGAAGCATCCTGAGCGTAGTTTCCGACCGCACAAAAGGTCAGCAATATACTAAAAATGAGTTTTCTCATAAACTATTATTCTTTATAATACATTTCTTTTCAGTTATTTAGTGCCATAAGCCCCAAAGAAAGGTTGTACGGCCGGAGATTTAAATGTCTGTCCGTTCACGTTTAACCCATCGTTCAAGTAGTATGGTTGAGCAAAGGCGTCATTTCCGTTATAGGCACCCGGAATGACATGCTGCACATGAAAGTCCCAAGCTTCATTATAGGCAACCAGACTCATTTTTGCTGTATTGATGTCATAGTTCACGAAGCCCGGATTCGGTAGATTCTGTTCTGTAGCAATCACACTATGTGCATCAATAGCAGGAACGACAGTTCCGTCTTCAAGGGTTTTATCTTCCAGATGATAGTTTTTATGCTTGGTATTATATCCTTCCCATGCAAACGCAATGCCCGATCCGGCTTCCCATTTTCCTTCGTCATTCTCTTCTCCGGCCCAGATTACATCACTCTTTTGATTTCCGGAAACATAGCAATTATAATCAATGGTAGAATGCGTATCGTAACCTTCATCAATATTATTCGGATCTTTCCAACCGGCTGTTTGCGCACGGTATTTACAGTTTATCAACATATTGTTGAAAACATCAGCCAATACATTTTTCTCGGCATAGATACAACCACCCTTTTCACCGTCTCTTCGCCATCCCGAGTTCAGAATCGTATTGTTATAGGCCTTGATTTTGCCTTGTGTCTTACCGTTTTCTCCTTGTCCGCCACTTGAAAGTTTCAGTCCGTTTGTGTTTGGAGCATACATAATATTTCCAGCCACATCCACTTGACATCCCGCCTTAATGTTTACAGCCTCAGCTCCGTCAAAACCATTTGCGGCAAAAGTATTGTGTGCAATAATGGCTTTTCCGCCCATCATATAAATTCCATCAGACCAGCCATAACGGATTGTACTGTTAGTAATGACATAACGTCCGTCTGGATTTGTTGTTGTGATATGCGGATAAGCATCATCTCCGGCTACATATTCTCCTGCAGCTGCTGCTGGCGATCCCTCAATAACCTGTCCTCCTGTATATTCGATAACGGTGTGATCAATCAGCATTTCGTTACAGGTTTTATATGCCATAATTCCTCCCCACTGATGATCTTCCTGAAATATATTCTCGGCAGTACGTTCTTCTTCGGGTATAGTCATCAAGACTGGCTTTTCAGCAGTACCCATAGAGTAAAGATTTCCTTTCACACTAAATTCTACGGGAACATGATTGCTTCCTACCCCTTTCGTAGTAAAAATCAGTTCTACTCCGGGTTCCAGAATCAGACTTTTGCCTTGTGGAACGACCAAATGATTGCTTACAAAATAACGTCCGGCAGTTAAAGAGCCTTCTATCTCACCAAAAATTTCTTTTATTGTCTGGTTAGGTGTTTCAGAATCATTGTTGTTGTCGCTGTTGCCACCTCCATTAATTTCAGTGTCATTCTCTTTGTCGTCGTTCTCGTCACTGCAAGCCGCAGTAGTTAACCCAAAAGCAGCCATCAAAGCCACAGAGGTCAGATAATACTTAATTTTCATCTTAGAATAATTTTTTTTTGATTTGTATATTACATTTGTAAAATTAGAGTTTGTAGCGCACTCCGATCATCAGATTTCTTCCACTCGTTGATTCTCTTTCAACCACATGACCATTTTTGCGTCGTGCATCAACATGAACAGTATGTGGTCCTTTATGAATATATCGAAGAATAGGAGTATCTATCAGATTAGACGCTTTGGCAAAAAGTGTTATCCCTTTTTTAAATCCTTTTTCTAGCGAAGCATCCAGTTGGAAATATCCGTTTTCCCAAATATCATCATCTTCCCAGCTGGAGATGTCAGCCAAGCGTTTTCCGGTATAACTGCCCAAAATCTGTCCTTCCCAAGCATATCGTTTACTTTTGAAGAGCAAAGACAGGTTGGCAACATGTGCAGCCTGACCATACAACGGCCTGGTTTGTTCTACAGACTCCACTTCATTGCCGTTCATACGACGCTTTCTTGTGGTGATTGCCGAATGTGTATACGTATAGTTCGCCTTCACCCCGAACCAGTTGAAATATTTCATTACGTCTACTTCGATGCCCAAATTACGCGCATTGCCGAAGTTCATCGGTTTATACTTTACGTCCTGCCCTTCGGTAATCAATCCATATTCAATAGGGTCTTGAAGGCGTTTGTAGAACAATCCCACCATAAACTGCTCGCTGGAACGAGGGAAAAACTCATAGCGCAGGTCAAAGTTATCTGCCACGGTATGTTTCAGATGTGGGTTACCCTCCTCTTTATAATCATCACCGATTATACTATATGGAGCAATCTCGAAGAAACTGGGCCTGTTCACTGCTCGCGCATACGAAAAACGCAGATTGGCATTTTTATGTACGCCATACTTAACGTGTACACTGGGCAACACATCCCAATAGCGTTGCTTGCCTACCGGATCGGAATTCTCGTTCGGGAACAATAACTGATACCCTTGATTGGTGTGTTCTGCACGTACTCCTACATTTGTTTCCCAGTCCTTATACGAATATTTTGCCATGAAGAATGCAGCTCCGACATTCTCGTTTGCATCATAATTCAGTGCACCTCCGATAACTCCGTAGGGGCGGCGTGGTACAAATTCAATATCATCAAAATTATCCCATTTTGTTCCGGTTGACGAATTAAAGGTGTAATAATTTGAAAAGCTGTTGCGTTGTTTGTCACGATAGAGCCCTCCTATTTTAAGATTTACGTTTCCTTTGTCTGTACGAAGCAAATAAGACAAATGCAGTAAGGCCGACAAGTCGCGGTCATCATTATGTTCCCATCTTCTTTCTGCACAGTCCGAACTCATAATTCTTCCTCCCATAAATTCCATTTTCACACGGTCGGGAGTTTCGTTATATGCTTTTGACACATTAAAAGCCCATTCCAATTTCAACGGATTGTGTTCAGACAGTCTGTGCTCACCGTCTAAAGTAGAATTAATAATGTATTGGCGATTCCACTCCAAGCGAACCGACCGATTCACTTTATCAGCCTCGTCGCGCACTTCAGCTTGTCGCATATCCATATATCCGTTATACCACATCAACTTGTTCCGTTCATTGATTCGATAGTCTAATTTTAGGTGTGCACCGATACGAGTCTGTTGTACGGAGCTATTGCGATAGATTACACCATTTCGGTTAGACACGCCCGGTTTATAGCTGATTTCGCTTTCGCGGCCTCGCTTGGTATTTTGAAAACTTCCAGCCAGCATCACACCAAAACGATTGCCGAAAAAACGGTCGCCGTAGGAAAGACCTGCAGCAAGATCGGGCAAAGGGCGTTTTTCTGTGACATGCAACGGAGCGGCATTAAAGTCAGCAGCCGTAACCTTACTGCCTTCTAGCGTTGTTTCCCGACGTTCATCCGGTGATTTTTTTTGGATTTTGTTCCACGCAAACGACTGAAAATCCCGGTTGAGATACATTGAGTTATATCCTGTTGACAAATTTGCTGTAAACTGGCGGTCTGTGGGTGCATCCTTCATAACCAGGTTAACAGCACCTCCAATTCCATCACCTTCCATGTCTGCAGTAAGCGATTTCGTCACTTCAAGACGGTCTAACATTTCACTCGGGAATATGTCCAGCGGAACAAATCTGTTTTTGTTGTCCGGGCTGGCAATTTTCATGCCATTTACAAGCGTATAATTATACCTTTTATCCATACCTCTTAAAATGGCATACTGCCCTTCTCCACTGGAGTTACGCTCCACCGTCACTCCGCTCATTCTCTGAATCACATTAGCAACAGTGATATCCGGACTAAGTTCGATTGCCTTGGCACTCATCACATTCACCACACTCATGGCATTCTTCTCTATTTGTCGGGCACCGGCTTCGCTACGGCCTTGATTTACGGCAGTAACCGTTACACCCTTCAGTTCTACATCCGAGCTGACCATTGCCACATTTACAAGACTGCTCTCTGCAGACACTTGTATTTCTGAAGGTCGATACCCCATGTAAGTACATACAAGTGTGAGCGAAGAACCATCGAATGAGAGATTAAAACTACCGTCCAGTCCACTGACCACGGCTTTTGACGGATTACCTTTCACCGCCACTTTCGCACCTATGATTTCCTCACCGGTTTTTGCATCGCGAATTTTTCCTTTAATTATTTTTGCTTCAGCTTGCCAAGCTGTCAAACCAAACAAAATAAGCGGAATACATCTTTTCATAACAGAATTACCTTAGTAGTATTTTAGATTTTCGGCAAAGGTACAGGCTTTCTGTTACGACATTATTTCGAGCAGATGAAGTTATGATGAAAGAGTATTATATACAGCTGAAGGATTAGCTACAATTTACGAAACGGTTACGGGCGAGAGCCAAAAGAGGCTGCAGAGTAAAAGATTTACCCTGCAGCCTCTCTATTTTATTTTGGAATACCTTCTGGAATCCAGACTAATTCTGTTCTTTGCCTTCTGCTGTAAGAGACAAGCCATCCGGTGCAATTTCAATCATACGTCTCTTATACAAGTCACCTACAGCTTTTTTGAAAACTTTCTTGCTAACCCCAAACACGGAGTAGATTTCTTCAGCCGGGCTTTTGTCACACAACACCGTATTGCCTCCATTCATCCGCAAATGACGGAGCAGTACCTCGGAGAAATCGTCTACGGCATGCATACCCTGTCGTTGCAAAGTCACATCAAGTTTGCCGTCGGGACGCACCCGTTTGATAAATCCACGCATCCGATCACCTGTATGCAACGGTCGGAAGAGTTCATTCTCATACAGTAAACCACTATACTGATTGTCTACAATAACCTTAAATCCCAGGTCTGTTTTCTGCCATACCAGCACATCTACTTCTGCCCCCGGACGATATTCGGGCATTTCTTTGGAAAGATAGCGTTCCACTTTTGCCGAGGCCATGATGCGGTAGCTTTCTTGGTCCACATGCAAATGTACAATATAGCTCTGTCCTTTCTGCATTTTCATTTTCTGTTCACGAAAAGGAACGAACAAGTCCTTCAGCAATCCCCAGTCCAGAAAAGCGCCGAAATTGTTTACCCATGCCACTTCCAGATAAGCAAAGTCGCCAACCATAGCCTTAGGAGTTTCGGTGGTAGCAATCAGACGCTCCTCACTGTCGAGATAGACAAAAACATCTATTTCATCTCCTATCTTGCATCCTTGTGGAGCCAATTTGATTGGCAGCAGGATTTCTCCTTCTACCCCTCCATCCAAATAAAAGCCAAAATCCACTTTCTTCACCACCTTAAGATGGTTTATTCTACCTAAATCTATTTTCATAAAGGATAATTTTCAAAATCAAATTCATAAGTGGAAAGATATCGTTCACCGGTGTCGGGCAAAATCACCACGATATGTTTTCCGAAATAAGCCGGTTCTTGAGCCAGCATACGGGCTGCATATACGGCTGTACCCGAGGTGATTCCTGCCAGGATTCCCTCTTCTGCAGCCAGTTCACGTGCCGTACGGATTGAGTCATCGTCCGAAACGGTCAACACACGGTCCACAACCGACGGATCATAATTCTTAGGAATAAAATTAGCTCCTATGCCCTGCAGCTTGTGCGCACCAGCTCTGCCTTGCGTTATCAGTGGCGAAGCTTCGGGTTCTATGGCGATAATCTCAATCTGTGGATTCAAGGCCTTCAAGCCATGACCCAGTCCCGATATCGTACCTCCGGTTCCCATTCCGGCAATTACCACATCAACTTTCCCTTCGGTATCTTCCCAAATTTCACGGGCCGTGGTTTCTTGATGTGCCAAAGGATTTGCCGGATTTTCGAATTGCGCCAAGATTACGGCATTATCCGTGGTCTGCTGCAATTCTTTTGCCATACGAACAGAACCTGCCATCCCTTCTGCTGCCGGCGACAATACAACCTTTGCATTCAGTGCCCGGGCCAGGTTACGTCGTTCCAGACTCATTGTTTCGGGCATCACCAGCACCATCTTGTAACCTTTCACGGCAGCCACCATGGCAAGTCCCACGCCCATATTGCCGCTCGTAGGCTCTATAATCGTTGCTCCCGGACGAAGAATGCCTTTTCGCTCGGCATCTTCTATCATATATAATGCCGGGCGGTCTTTGGCACTTCCTGCCGGATTGAAACTCTCCAGTTTGGCAACGAGATCGATGTTCAAACCATACTTACGTGTGTAGGCATTAAGCCTCAACAAAGGAGTATGACCGATTAATTGAGTTAAACTTTCTGCTATCTTCATTTCTACAGTCTCCTTATCCTATTTTATTGATCTTTCAGAATCAAACCGTCGCGCATGTGAATAGTGCGGTCAGTAATGCGGGCAAGTTCCTCATCATGTGTCACAATAACAAAAGTCTGTCCATATTGGTCACGCAAGTCGAAGAACAGTTGATGCAATTCGGTTTTGTTTTTTGTGTCCAAACTACCCGATGGTTCATCTGCCAGAATTACTGCCGGATTGTTGATTAGAGCTCGTGCCACCGCAACACGTTGTTTTTCTCCTCCCGACAGTTCAGCCGGCTTATGCTGGGCCCGTTGTCCGATTTTCATAAAATCGAGCAGTTCCAAGGCACGCTGGCGGATTTCCTTTTCCGCTCTTCCGCCAATAAATGCAGGCAGCATAATGTTCTCGAGCGCCGTAAATTCGGGCAGCAACTGATGAAATTGGAAAATGAAGCCAATTTGGCTATTCCGAAACTCCGCCAACTTGTTGCGCTTCATTGAGGCAACATCCACCCCGTGAACCCACACTTGCCCGGCATCCGGCCGGTCTAGTGTGCCCATTATCTGCAGCAAGGTAGTTTTTCCGGCACCACTGGGTCCCACGATACTCACTACCTCGCGCGGTGCAATGTGCAAATCAATACCTTTTAATACTTGCAAGGCGCCAAAACTCTTGGTCACCCCTTTTATGTCTATCATAATGAATCACTTTAGAATTCTAAAATTCGACTACAAACGGGTCAGCACATACTGAGCCAAATAACAGCCAAACACGGCAGGCATATAACTGATGGTTCCCGTAGTGGACTTTTTATTGCGCTCGTCCACGCGCAACACGGCATTCGGATTAGCCTGTTCTGACGAAAACACCACCGGCACTTTTTTGCGCACCCCATCTTTCTTCAGACGAGTGCGTACCGCCTTGCTCAATCCGCAATGATATGTTTCCCACAAATCGGCAAACTGCACTTTTGTAATATCCGTCTTTGCCCCGGCACCCATGCTGCACACTATGGGGATTTTTCGCTGCAATGCTTCGCAAATAAGGGCACATTTAGGTGCAATTGTATCAATGGCATCCACAATAAAGTCATAGTGACTTTCGTCTAGCAACTGCGTCACCTGTCCGGCTTCAAGATAATAAGGTTTCACCGTCAGTTGCAGTTGCGGATTTATATCCAAGAACCGCTCGCGCAGTACGTCTGTTTTGCTGCGTCCCACCGTGGAATGCAAGGCACAAAGCTGTCGGTTGATATTACTGGGCTGCACACAATCTGCATCCACTATCGTAAGTTTTCCCACTCCGGCACGCACCAGCATCTCGGCAGCATAGGCGCCAACTCCGCCGACACCAACCACCAATACGTGAGCTGTTTCATACCTTTCCAATTGCGTAGCGCCCACCAACTGACCGGTTCTCTCTTGCCATTCTGTTTGAATCATCGTTTGTTATTCTTTTAGTTTACGCCAAGGTCCGAACCACTCATTGCCCGATTCATACCGGTCGCTGGCAGTTCTTGGCTGCATGATGCTCATTGCCGGCATGGCACCCGAAGCATAAATATCCGGGAACACCAGCAACAAGCTGTTCTTCATATAATATTTTTTTATCTGATGCGGTATATGTTCAAATGACGGTCGGAATGAGATAGACCCCTTGCGGGCACAGACCACAACCAACAAGTGATCATCCTGAATCACCTGCGACAAGCGTTTCAGCTCGTTGCCACCATCTGTTTCGTGATATTCTGCACGTATTGACGGATGTTTCTTCTGCAAATATTTGGTGATATGCTTCAGTGTATTTGGATGTCCGTGATAATCGATACGGCACCCCAAGCCTTCGGCCAAGCGCCCGATACGTTCAACCCAATGCAAGAATCCGGCCTCGAACTCAGCCTTAGCCGGTATGGCCACCTGAATGCGTCGGATAGTATTGATGGGCATTGTGCTGCGCACCATCATAATCTGTCTGTTAAGCCCACTCAACAGACTCAGCAAAACCGGACCGAAGAAAGACTCTGTAGGCGAAGACTGTACATGGAGCCCCACCACTACCTCAGAATAATCATTTTCGCGCATGGCATGAATGATGCCATTAGACAAGTTTGTGGCAAGACGCACCTTGGTTTGCATCTGCACATCGGCAGCCGAAGCAATATGCGCCGCCTGTTCCAGAATTTTCTGTCCGCGTTCGCGTGCCGCCTCATCATCATCAAGCACCACATTGAGAGCCACCATCGGATGCTCACAATGTTCCTGACGCATCATCAAAGCCAGATTGACAATCGGGTCCACTGTTTCGGGATACGCCAAAGCAATCAACACTTTTTCATCCTCAACAGGCTGGTCTTCTATCGTTGTTTCGTTTTGCAACGTAATCTTACGCGCTGCATGTTCGGTAATAAAAGAACTGACGATACAAGTCACCAGAATAAGGATTACAGTTCCGTTAAGCACATCTTCACCCAACAGTCGGCTGCCGTCCGGCATAATAATATTATATCCCACCAGTACAGCTGCCAAGGTAGCCGCAGCCTGGGCATTGCTCAGGCCAAACATCAAGTCGCGTTCCAGGCCACTCATCTTATAAATTTTCTGCGTCAGCCACGATGCTATCCATTTGCCCAGTAAAGCGATGACAATCATCACCGAAGCTACACGCAGGGCATCACCTTCGCCAAACAAAATCCGCACATCAATAATCATTCCCACACTGATAAGGAAATAAGGAATGAAGAGCGCATTGCCTACAAACTCCAGGTGATTCATCAGCGGAGAGTTGCGCGGAATCAGGCGATTCAAAACAATACCCGCAAGGAAGGCACCTAAGATTCCCTCCATTCCGGCCAGTTCCATCAATCCGGCACCAAGAAACACCATGGCCAGCACAAAGATATATTGCACCACGCCGTCATTGTAGCGGCGGAAAAACGCCCGCCCGATACGTGGAAAGGCATAAATCATAAAACCGCCCACTGCCAAAACCTTGATAAACATCAGCGGCCAAAACCATTCGCCTGCCGATTCCTTGAACATGCCGGCAATGATGGCCAATACCAAAAGCGTGAGCGTGTCCGTGACAATCGTTCCACCCACGGCGATACTCACACTGCGGTGGCGGGATATTCCATAACGAATCACAATAGGGTAAGCTATCAGCGTGTGCGAAGCATACATACTAGCCAGCAAAACCGACGTTATCAGATTATATTCCAATATCCATACATTGGACAGGATACCCAGTCCCAAAGGAAAAATAAAAGCCAGGATTCCAAGCACAAATGCCTTGTCGCCGATACGTTTCATGTCCTGCATGTCCATTTCCAGGCTGGCCAAAAACATAATATAGTAAAGTCCTACCTTGCCAAAGATATCGAAACTGCTGTCTTTGTCCAAGATATGCAAGCCATGAGGCCCAATCAACACACCGGCAATAATCATGCCGATAATGTGCGGGATGCGCAACCGGCCCAGCAAAACCGGAGCAAACAAAATGATGCACAACACTACAAAAAAGATCCAGGTAGGATCAGAAATTGGAAAATATGAGGACAAAACAGGTAGTTGCATAATAGGCTTTGTTTTTAATCTATATGCAAAGGAACGAAAAAGTTTCGGTTTTTTATCTTACATATTTAATAAAATTCCTATTTTTGCAACTGAAATCATCAAATATTTAAATATAACTAAAATGAAAGTAGCTATTGTCGGTGCCAGCGGCGCCGTTGGTCAGGAATTCCTGCGTGTATTGGAAGAAAGAAACTTCCCACTGGATGAATTAGTGTTGTTTGGTTCTGAACGTAGTGCCGGTAAGAAATACACTTTCCGCGGCAAGGAACTGGAAGTAAAACTGCTGCAACACAACGATGATTTTAAGGGTGTGGACATTGCCTTCACTTCTGCAGGTGCCGGTGTATCAAAGGAATTTGCTGCAGATATCACCAAATTTGGAGCCGTAATGATTGACAATTCAAGTGCATTCCGCATGGACGAGGATGTGCCTTTGGTTGTTCCAGAGTGCAACGGCGATGACGCCTTGAACCGCCCAAGAGGAATTATTGCCAATCCGAACTGCACTACCATCATGATGGTGGTGGCTTTGCAGCCTCTGGAAAAGCTGAGTCATATCAAACGCGTACATATTGCCAGCTATCAGGCTGCCAGTGGTGCCGGTGCTGCTGCCATGGACGAACTGGAAAACCAATACCGTCAAATTATAAACGGCGAAGAGGTAACCGTCAACAAGTTTGCTTATCAGCTGGCATACAACGTGATTCCACAGATTGATGTATTCCAAGACAACGGATACACCAAAGAGGAAATGAAAATGTTTAAAGAGACTCAGAAGATTATGCACAGCGATGTTCAATGCTCTGCCATGTGTGTACGCGTCCCTGCACTGCGCTCACACTCTGAGGCTATCTGGATTGAAACAGAAAGACCTATTTCTGTGGAGGAAGCACAGCAGGCTATTGCCAATGCCGAGAGCGTACAGCTAATGGACGATCCTGCCAACAAGGTTTATCCGATGCCTTTATTCCTGGCTGGAAAAGACGATGTTTACGTAGGTCGTATCCGCAAAGACTTGGCCAACGAAAACGGACTGACATTCTGGTTGGTGGGCGACCAAATCAAGAAGGGTGCTGCACTGAATGCCGTACAAATTGCAGAATACTTGATTAAAGTAGGTAATATTAAATAAGCACTGACTTATCTATTACAAAGGCTCCGTTGAGGACTCATGTTCCTTGACGGAGCCTTTTGCTTTCTTTTTGCTGCAATTACGAACAATTGCCTGACAGCGCTTCGCGCGCAAATGGCTTAATCTAGAACAGAATCTGAATATTTATACAGACAATTCTGCATAAAACAGCCCTATAGCTGCATAATATCTCCCAAAAGAACAAGACTTTTTTCTTTTTATATCATGACTTGCAGAAATTTATCTCTTGATAATTTTCTGCAATCATCTTGTTCCTCGCACGCAATGGAGTGTTTTCCCCCCAGAAAATACACTTTTTGAGCCTGAATTTCATTTTTCAGTTTCTATTTCCATGAATTTTGCTACATAAAAAGCGTAGGATAACCAACTCATATACAAAAGAATCCATCTAAAAGCCATGGCTGAGATTCGCTAATTTGCCAGCCAACTCCATCCGGTTTGCACAGACATTCCTCCCGACATGATGAAAAATGCAAATTGTCAAAAGTGACAAAATGAAAAAAGGAGCGTACGGCATCCAAGCCGCAACGCTCCCTTATTTAATTGATTTTTCCGGTTGCCTTTAAATACTCTAACCAAGTGAGATAGCAGTTTACACGTGCGTCGACCTGAGTTTGACGCGCTTTCTGCCACATGGTCTGCGCTTCGAGATAATCGGACATGGTTTCCATTCCTTGCTCATAATGCAGGCGACTGGAACGCAGGTTTTCATTTGCCGATGCAACCGAAGACTCTGCCAGTCGCTTTTCAAGGAATGCCTCATCCAACTGATTAAAAGACTGGTTCATCTGCAACTGTAACATCTCGCCTGTATCATCATGTTCTGCACAAGTCTGCTCATACTGAGCACGGGCCGTTTTGATTTTGTTGATGCGATGACCGAAATCAAACAAAGGAACAGACACCTTCAACCCTACATGAAAACCGAAGCCATCCATCAGTTTCTGACCATTCAGTTCCACTCCGTTGGCATAACCATAGTTACCCACCAGACCTATTTGAGGCAGATAGTCGCTACGTGCCATCAGCACCTTTTGATGTGCCATATCTTTTTTCTTTTCGAGAAGCAGGTACTCAGGGCGGTTCAAGATGCTTGATTCAGCAGCTGTTTCCTGAACCGGCTCGGGCAGATTGGAATCTACATCCAACGAATCGGATAACGGACGACCAACATAATGACACAGGTTCATCATTGCCAAACGGTGACCGTTTGTGGCACGACGCAGGTTCAGTTCACTCTCATTGAGTTTAACCTCAACTTTCAGCACGTCGTTTTGCGGCTTCATGCCATGCTGGCGCGCCTTCTCAACCGTACGTTTCAGTTCGGTCAGCAAGTTATGATACGAGCGGGCCACCTGCATCAGTTCTTTGGTACGCACCACTTCGGCATAAGCCCGAGAAGTAGCAACAATCACCTCAGCCTCGGTAAGACGCTTGTTCTGTTGGGCCATCTCCTGACCAATCTTGGACATCTGATAGCCGGCACGAATCTTGCCGCCCATATAAATAGGTTGCTTCAGCTGAATACCCGCATTAAATATCCATCCCATTTCATAATCCAGGTTCAACCCCGGGAAGAAAGCGGTCTGTCCTGTAGGTTTTCCATCCATTCCCAACACAGGTAATCTGCCGCCCGCAATAGGCAAAGTGCCATCAGAAGTAGAATAGAGCACGGCACCTTCTAACGAGAACGAAGGGAAAAACAGTCCTTTGGCACTGCGGCGCTGAAATTCCGCCGACTTCAGCAAGCGTTCAGAAGCCTTAATCTTCTTGTTGTTGCTCTGCGCCATCCGGATGCAATCTTCCAGAGAGACGTGTTCCTGCGCCGTTCCCACTACAGGGAAAAGGGCTAATATAGCAATAAACAATTGTTTCATTGTATCTTGATTTTGAAGAATAGTGCATAAAATATCGGCAAAAAGAAGAGAGTGGCCAAGGTAGAGAACAAAAGTCCACCCATGATGGTCACAGCCATAGCACCGAACAACGGATCGGTAAGCAACGGAATCATACCCAGAATTGTGGTAAGCGACGCCATCATTACCGGACGCAAACGGCTCACAGAGCTGGCAATCAAAGCCTCAACAGGAGGAACACCGGCATTCTGCTGCTCTACAACCTCATCCAAAAGAACAATACAGTTCTTAATCATCATACCGACCAGTCCCAATGCTCCGACAATCGCACAGAAGGTGAACGACTGACCGGTGAGCAACATGGCGCCTACAACCCCTACAGCCAGCAACGGAATGCAGCAGATAATGATAAGCGGCTTGCGATAATCCTTAAACAGGAATATCAGAATAGCTATGATGAGCACGATGCCCAAAGGCACATTCATAAACAGATAGTGCATGGTTTGGGTACTGGCATCTTTCTCTCCCATCCACTGCAGTTGATAGCCCGGCGGCAAAGGCAGCTTCTCAATTTTCTCGGCAATAGCCTTGCGCGCTCTTTCGGTTTCCACACCGGGAGCCGGCGAGCACATCACGGTTTGGGCACGCTGTCCGTTATAGCGAGGCACAACTGGATCCTCCCAACGAATCTTGATGCCCTGACTTACTTGTTTCAAAGGAGTGGTTCCCAATGCAGTTTCAATCAACTCGCTCTGCTCAATGGTACCTGATTTCAGCTTGAGCAGGTTCTCTTCATTCAGCACGGTATTTAGTTTAGGCAGCGCAGAGAACAAAGGCACATTCTCCAGGTTTTCTGTCTTCTCGCCGTCACGGCCCACACACTTCAAGTAAATGGTATTTTTATAGATTCCCTCATAGAAAGTTCCTACCGGAATTCCTCCGGTGGCAGTCAGCAGAGAAGTTGAAATATCCTGTCTGCTCAAGGAAGAACGACGAGCAGACGACTGGTCGTAATTGATTTCCATCACCGGAACGGACGGTTCCCAGTCGGTGGTACTCATGCACACTTCAGGACTCTGGTCCATAATTCTGCGGGCAGAATCCGCCAAACTATGAAGAACTGCCGGGTCGGGACCTGTGAACAATGCCTCAATAGGATACTTCTTGTACATGATGTTATAACGCTTCAGTTTAAGGTATGCATCAGGATATAATTCCTGAAGTTCCAACTGAATGGCATCAATATTCTTTTCCAAAGCATCGGGCGACTCAAAATCAATAATCAGTTCACCATAGGCCAACGAGGGTGTGGCAATGCTACGCACCAGATTATAACGGGCCGGAGTACCGCCAATAGAAGTTGTCACATTGCGAATCTCAGGGCGTTTCTGTAAAATAGTGCGGATTTCTTCCAAATCGGATGCCACTTGAGTAGAATTTGTTCCTTCCGGCAACTTATACTCCATATACAACTGGTCATATTCCATATCGGGGAAAAAGCCCTGACGCATATACGGATAGCCCCAAATGCTCAAACCGATCAGTACAAGAGCCACAGCTATGGACGAGATGCGGTGATGCAGTCCGAATCTTAAGGCTGCACGCAGCCAGTTATAAACCTTTCCATTATACAAATTCTCGGCAGGCTGTTTGGCTGCAGACGAATCGGCAGGACCGGTTTGCAACATACGGTTGGCCATCAAAGGCACATGCACCAATGCCAACACCCAGCTCATCAGCAGAGATACGGCCAACACAATGAACAAATCGCGCACATACACACCGGCCGTATCTGGCGACAAGAATACCGGAAGAAAAGCCAAAATAGCAATCAGCGTGGCACCAAGCAAAGGCAAGGCGGTTTTCTTTCCTATGGAAGTCATAGCCTCCATGCGCGACTTGCCACGTTTGAGATCGATCAATATTCCATCAATAATCACAATGGCATTATCTACAAGCATACCCATGGCCAAAATAAAGGCTGCCAACGATACACGCTGCATAGAGCCATCAGCCAAACCCAGCACTAAGATAGAGCCAACAACCGTAACGATCAGACTCACACCAATAATCACACCGCTTTTGAATCCCATGGTAAGCATCAGCACAGCCACAACAATCAGAACCGATTCGAGCAGGTTAATGAAAAAGGTACTCAAAGCCATCTGTACACGTTCGGGCTGATAAAACACTTTATGAAATTCTACTCCATAGGGCAAACGGTCGTCTTTAAGTTCCTGCAAACGTTTTTCAACCTGATTGCCCACCTTTAAGATATCGGTTCCTGATGCTGCTGCCACAGCAATACCCAAGGCTGTTTTACCATTATACTTCATGGCATGGCGAACCGGAGTGGCATAACCATCCTCTACGCGGGCAATGTCAGCCAAACGCAACTGATCGTTTTCGTGACCCTGTATAATCATTTGGCGTATCTGCTCCACAGCCTGAAACTTATCGCTCACAGTGACACGCACCCTACGGTCGCCGTTATCATAATATCCGGAATAATAAATGCCATTCTGACCTTTCAGTGTAGCCAAAACCTCGGCCGGGGAAACACCCAGTGTGGCCATGCGTTCGGGAAGCATCTCAATGTTAATACATTCTTCCTGCTCTCCATAAACAGATACACGTCCCACGCCATCCAGGTTCTTGAGTTCACGCTGCACCAATCGAGCATAATCGGACAAGTCGTGTTGGTTGAGTCCTTCACCTGTAAGTGTATAAAGCATGCCATATACGGCTCCAAAATCATCCTGTACTTGAACAGACGTTCCCGAAGGCAGCTTAACGGCTGTATCGTTCACTTTGCGCCGCAACACATCCCAGCATTGTTCCGTCTGCCCGTCGGGCGTGATGCTGCGCAACTCAACTTGAATCAGCACCAGGTCATTATACGACCAACTGGTTACACAGTCCACCTCGTCAATCGTACGAATATTCTTTTCGAGAGGCTCCGTCACTTCCATCTCCATCTCGTGAGCAGACGCTCCGGGACGAGTGGCTACAACCATAGCCATTTTGACTTTTATTTCGGGGTCCTCCAGCTTACTCATGTTATAGGCAGAAAAGATACCGCCTATCAGCAGCACGGCAACAAGAAAATACACGAATTTCTTGTTGTCGAAAGCCCATTTACCATAATCTATCATAACAATCCTCCTATATTCGTTTTGGCACGAGGAGCCAGCGGCTTCACTTTTTGATTCTCACTAAGTTTATGCACACCCACCGTAACCACCTGTTCACCGGCAGTCAGTCCGGATGAAATAACGGCATTTCCGCGCGTATCCATGCGTTCAACTTGCACTGTTCGTTGCTTTACCACACCCTTTGAGGGCAGATAAACCCAAACGCAGCTCTTTTCTCCCTGACGCATCAAGGCAGCAGATGGTATTTCCGTATGCCCGTCTACCGTGTCACGGAAAGCAATATTCACCATGGCATTCATTCCCGGAGAAGGCTGTACCGACAAACCAGCCGGCAATGCGAGACGCACCGTAAAGAGCTGATTGGCATTAGCCTTGGGCATCATGCTGATAAGTTGCAACGGCAGGGTTCGCTCGGGCAGAAAGGCAAATGCCGTAGTGAATGAAGCGATTTCATTGCGACGCATATAAGTAGAAGCCGGAATATTGATTTCTATTTCCTGGCGTCCTCCGGTCATGACCGTCAACACAGGCATTCCGGCAGCGATTACCGTTGGCGGATCAAAATAACGCTTCTGCACGTAACCATCAAAAGGAGCATACACCTTGGTGTCTGCCAACTGATTGCGCGCATTGTCATATTTAGCTGTAATTTGTTGCAATCCATAGCGAGCCTTATCATAGGCTTCGGCCGTAGTTACACTATCTGCATAAAGAGCTATTACTCTGCCTGCTTCGGACTTAACTTGTTCGTATTGCGCCCGGACAGCATCCAACTGAGTCTTGTAATCACGCGGATCAACCTCTGCCAGCAATTGCCCTTTACGAATCCGATCGCCTTCTTTCACATAAACACGCTGCAAACTGCCGCTTACTTTAAACGCCATATTCACTTCTTCTGCAGAAACAACACGTCCCGGAAAGTCTTGCATCGTGGTTTCACCCATACTTTTTACCGTAAAAAGGCGCACATTGGCTTCCTGTTGCTTCGTTTCTACCTTACTGCCGCAAGAACAAGCCAAAAGCATACATCCAAGCAGCACAACAAATGTCCTAACATTATTCTTTTTCATATCTGTCATTTTCTTAGTTTATAACCGAAAACAATACAAAAATAGGAAATACAGAGCAAACAGCAGAGGACAATAAAGGTTTAAAATTTGACGATATGTTCGTTTTATGAAGTTTTAAAGAAGATGTTAAGTTGCGGATTATCACTTTTTTTACTTACTTTGTCTGTAACTATAAAAGTGACATAAATTGAGGTATAAATGAAGGATACAATAGTTTCGCATGTGGATTTATTCGAGATAAGCCATAAACATCTATATGGCAGAAGCACCATGATTTGCATGGAGGATTTTGGATTTTTTTTGTGTAAAAACGGTTGCATCACTTTAATGATGGACGAACACACGTATTGTGTATCTGCTGGCGATTTATTTATCTACCCGGCTTTCTCGCAAATTGCCATAAAAGAGTTTAGCCATGACGTAAATGGCATTACCGGAAAAGCTGACTTTAAACTCATATTTTCTTCATTAGATTCAGTAGCAGATACGCAGATGTATGTATATTTAAGGTCGCATCCTATGGTGCGGCTCACACAGACCCAATACACTTGCATCAACAAGCTAATCGAAAGTATTAGAGAGCGCAAACAACTGTACACCAAACTCAAACAACCAATAATTGCAGCACTGGCACAGGCGCTTTGCTACGAAATTGTAGATGCCTGCATCACAAACAGCAGAGAAGAGGTTATTTCTAAAAAACAAAGTCGAAAGGATCTTATATTCCAAAACTTTCTGGCTACACTTCATCGAGAATTCAGAATTCATCGCGACGTAGGTTTTTATGCTCAGCTTCAAAATCTTACTCCCCGACATTTCTCAACAATGATTCATAAAGCCTCGGGCAAGATGCCCCTGCAATGGATTTCACTGTTTGTTATTACAGAAGCTAAAAAGCTGTTGGCTGATCCCAAGACCAGCATTAAGGAAGTGTCAGAGCAACTTCACTTTTCCGAACAATCTTTCTTTGGCAGATATTTTAAACAACACACTGGATTTTCACCTTCTCACTACAAAAGAATCTCTGCCAAACCGGAATAAAAAAACCTTCAACTCACAAATGAGCTGAAGGTTTTTTATGTTTATAATAAATGATTCATTGGGCAATCTTCCTCCTTTACAAAGGAATGTTGCCGTGTTTCTTAGGAGGCAACGTATTCATCTTGTTGCGTGTCATTTCCAGTCCCTGAATCAACTTCTTACGAGTATCTTTCGGCTCAATGATTTCATCAATGAAGCCCAATTCAGCCACACGGTAAGGATTGGCAAAGTTTTCCTTGTACTCCTGAATAGCCTTTTGCTTGGTCTCTTCATCGGCCTTGCGATACAAGATATTTACAGCTCCTTCAGCACCCATTACGGCTACTTCGGCTGTAGGATAAGCAAAGTTTACATCCGAACCGATTTGCTTGCTGCTCATCACAATATAAGCACCACCGTAAGCCTTACGGGTAATCACGGTCAGTTTTGGAACGGTTGCCTCGGCATAAGCAAAGACTATTTTGGCACCGTGACGGATAATGCCATTGTGCTCTTGATTTGTTCCGCAAAGGAATCCGGGCACATCAACAAATGTTACCACAGGTATGTTGAAGCAGTCGCAGAAACGAATGAAACGAGCCATCTTGTCCGAAGCATCAATATCCAAAACTCCGGCAAGATAAGCCGGCTGATTGGCAACGATACCAACAGGACGGCCACCGAGACGACCGAAACCTACCAAGGCATTCTTGGCAAAATGCGGCATAATCTCGAAGAAATAATGATCATCCAATACTGGCTCGATGATATCCTTCATATCATATGGCATATTCGGATCAACCGGAACAACAGTCTGCAATGCTTCTTCAATACGGTTTACATCATCCTTTGACGGATTAACCGGAGCATCATCCATATTATTGGACGGCAAGAATGACAACAGTTCGCGGATAGCCATCAACACTTCCTCTTCACTGTTTCCCAAGAAGTGAGACACACCACTCTTACTGCTGTGTGTATAAGCACCACCCAATTCTTCCTTGTTCACGTCTTCGTGGGTCACTGTCTTCACAACATCCGGACCGGTCACGAACATGTGACTGTTATCCTTTACCATGAAAATGAAGTCTGTCAAAGCCGGTGAATAGCAAGCACCTCCGGCACACGGACCCATAATGGCAGAAATCTGCGGAATTACACCCGAAGAAATCGTATTCTGATAGAAGATTGAAGCATAACCGGTAAGGCTCTCCACTCCTTCCTGAATGCGGGCACCGCCCGAATCATTCAATGCAATGATAGGAGCGCCATTCTTCAACGCCAACTCTTGCACCTTGACAATCTTCTTTGAGTTGACTGCACTCAGCGTACCGCCATACACTGTAAAGTCGTAAGCATATACAAATACCAAACGGCCGTTGATTTTTCCATAACCCGAAACTACACCATCACCGGGAATGTGGTTTTTGTCCATGCCAAAGTTGGTGCATTTATGTACAGCCAACTTGTCCATTTCAACAAATGTGCCTTTATCCAACAACATGTCAATACGCTCGCGGGCAGTCATCTTTCCACTCTCGTGCTGTTTTTGAATACGGTCTACACCACCTCCGACTTCGGCAGCCTGGTTAATTTCACGAAACTTGTTATATTGTTCTTCTCTTTCCATGTTATTTATCCTCGTCTAAAGTTAAAAGAATAAGAACCTGATCGGCACTCACCGTATCACCTTCTTTAATTAGGATCTCTTTTACCGTGCAATTAGAAGTCACCTTGTAGTTGCTCTGCATTTTCATTGCCTCTATAACAACAGCCGTATCACCGGCATTAAGATGATCGCCCACACACACCGGTATGCTCACAATCTTGCCCGGCATCGGAGAAACAATCTTATTGTCTTGCAATTCGTCGTTGCCTTTCTTCATGCGCAAATACTTGGCGCTAGAATCAATTATCTCTACATCATAAGTAGAGAAGTTGGTATTGACCTTGTAGTTTTTACCATTTTCAGAACGAACAAATTCTGCGTTATATGATTTTCCGGCATACAAAACAGAACAGCCGCCACGTTCTACCATCGCTACGTCAACTTCATATTCCACACCATCGATGCTGATATGCACGTTGTTGCCTTCTTTACTGAGCAGCTGTACGTCAGCTACTCGATCACCAATACGTATTTCCATAATTAAATTCTTAGAACACCTTTATGTAAACCGAAGGCTCGCCAGCGGCTGATTGGACTGTTGTCTTTCAAACCGGCAGAAGCATTCTCTTCCAAATTCATCAAATAGTCAATATAGGAGGCAATAATGGCAATATTCTCTGCCGTACCCTTGGAACTGTTTTTATGCTTCAGGCTCTCTGCATTCTTGGCAATGAAGCCTGTATCGTAGTGTCCCTCCACAAAGTCGGGAGTAGACATAATCTTTCTCAGATAACTGATGTTGTTCTTGACACCGGTAATCTTGAACTCATAAAGCACACGGCGCATACGTTCTATTGCATATTCACGGTTCACAGCCCATACAATCAGTTTTCCAATCATCGGGTCGTAATGAATCGGAATCTCATAGCCTTCGTATACATAGCTGTCGAAACGCACACCGATTCCGTTTGGCTCTACAAGTTGGCGAATCATTCCCGGTGAAGGCATAAAATTAAATTCTGTATCTTCGGCACAGATACGACACTCAATAGCATGACCACGTTGCTTGATATCCTCCTGCTTGAGGCGGAGTTTTTGGCCACTGGCCACATTGATCTGTTCTTTAACCAAATCCACGCCAACCACTTCTTCGGTAATCGGATGTTCTACCTGCAAACGGGTGTTCATCTCCAAGAAATAGAAGTTGCGGTTTTTGTCTACCAAAAATTCAATTGTACCGGCACCAACATAATTTACGGCCTTTGCAGCTGCTACAGCAGCCTGCCCCATTTTCTCGCGCAACTCAGGAGTTACAAAAGGAGATGGGCTCTCTTCTACGATTTTCTGGTTACGTCGCTGCACGGAGCATTCACGCTCATACAGATGAATCACGTTGCCATACATATCACCCATAATCTGGAATTCGATGTGATGCGGTTCTTCAACAAACTTTTCAATATAAACCGTATCATCACCGAATGAAGACAATGACTCTGACTTAGCCGAAAGATAAGCTTCCTTCACCTCACTGGCTTCGCGAATCAAGCGGATACCTTTTCCGCCGCCTCCCATAGAGGCCTTCATCATAACGGGGAATCCTATTTCTGTGGCAACAGCCAAAGCCTCTTCAGCACTCTGCAAGCCCTGCTCTGTGCCTGGAACAACCGGAACATTGGCTGCCTTCATGCAAGTACGAGCAGAAATCTTATCACCCATCATATCCATGGTTTCGGGAGTAGGGCCAATAAATATGATGCCCTCTTCGCGACAACGGCGCGCAAACTCGGAATTCTCTGACAGGAAACCATAACCCGGATGAATAGCATCAACCTGATGCTTCTTGGCAGCAGCAATAATCTTGTCAATATTCAAATAGCTGTCTTTCGATGCTGCCGGGCCAATGCAACAGGCCTCATCGGCATACAACACATGCTTAGCCGTTCTATCGGCTTCGGAAAACACAGCCACGGAACGAATCTCCATTTCTCGACAAGAGCGCATGACGCGCACTGCGATTTCACCACGATTGGCCACAAGTACTTTGCGAATTGTGGTGTGATGCGGGGTGTTATTAGATACAACCATATTTGTTATTTTTATTTGTTGTAAGTTGGGTTAAATGGATTTATGATCAAATTCGGCCGTTGTAGCCGAAAAGTAAAATTGGCAGTAAAATAGATTGCCTATGATACAAAATCCGTCTAATTGTGCAAAATTAGTGTTTTTTTCGGAATACACCGCCCAAATGTTCACTTTTCTCTCAATTATCTATATATTATAAGGTGATAATCAAATAAAACAAGCCTGTGAACTCTCACACAAAGCAAGAGTACACAGGCTTGAATATTGCTCCTTAATGCCAGTCCGGTATTCCCGAACCCGGTGCGTAATAGTCTACTAAAGTGACATCGAACAAAAGAGTGGAATATGCCGGAATCTTTTCTTTCGCAGCATCGCCGTATCCTAAGTTCTGTGGAATGTAAATCATCCAACGGTCGTCACGGTGCATGTATTGAAGCGCAGTTCCAAAACCTACAATTGTTCCGGAAACTCCCAATATCTGTGGAAATGCCAGATTGTGATCCAAAGGAGGTACAAAACTATAGTCGAATACATCTTGCACCAAGGTATCTCGCCCGTCAATCACATCCTTGGTAGGCATTAACATTCCCCGATAATGTACACGAACGGTATCTGTAAACATCGGAGTACCAGATTTTGTGCCGGATGCCAACACCTTTACACAGATTGAATCCGTAAGTTCTGCTTCGCTTCCGGCAACCTTATACACATTTTGATACATACGCCAATCACAATGCTGTTCCCAGTCTGAACCGTATGCCGCTTTTGCTGCAGCAATTGCCTGACGTGCTGAATCAGCTACTTGCTCAAAATACACGGCGTTGCGCTGACGCCATCCCTGATACTTATCAAACGTACTGTCGTTTTCATCGCAAGACACAAATGACAGGGCCAACAAGCACAGAGAACACAGATACCACACGCATTTTTTCATATCGTAATAATATCGCAGTTATTTAATTTATAAAATATTTTTCAGCAACGATGTAATGCTTACCTGATCCTCAATCAACGCACGCAATTCACTGATAGACACACGCTTTTGTTCCATTGTGTCGCGATAGCGCAAAGTAACAGTATTGTCTTTCAACGTATCATAGTCCACAGTGACACAGAAAGGAGTACCTACTGCATCCTGACGACGATAACGCTTTCCGATTGAATCTTTCTCATCATACTTGCAGTTGAAGTGGAAACGAAGATCGCTGATAATCTCATGAGCTTTCTCTGGCAGGCCGTCTTTCTTAACCAAAGGCATAACAGCCAGTTTCACCGGAGCCAAAGCTGCCGGCAACTTCAATACTACACGAGACTCTCCATTCTCCAATTTTTCTTCTTGATAGCTGTGACACATGATGCTCAAGAACATACGATCCACACCAATTGAAGTTTCGATTACATACGGAGTGTAGCTTTCGTTGGTTTCAGGGTCGAAGTATTCAATTTTCTTTCCCGAGTATTTGGCATGCTGACCCAAATCGAAGTTTGTACGACTGTGAATACCTTCTACTTCCTTGAATCCGAATGGCATCTTAAATTCAATATCAGTAGCAGCATTGGCATAGTGAGCCAGCTTATCATGGTCGTGGAAACGATAGTTCTCTGCGCCGAATCCCAGAGCCTGATGCCAAGCCATACGTGTCTTTTTCCAAGTTTGGAACCAGTCGAGTTCTGTGCCCGGCTTTACGAAGAACTGCATCTCCATCTGCTCAAACTCACGCATACGGAAAATAAACTGACGAGCCACAATCTCATTACGGAAAGCCTTTCCAATCTGGGCGATACCAAACGGAAGCTTCATACGACCGGTCTTCTGTACATTCAAGTAGTTTACAAAAATACCCTGTGCTGTTTCCGGACGCAAATAAATTGTTGAAGAACCTTCAGCTGTAGAACCAACTTCTGTCTTAAACATCAAGTTAAACTGACGAACATCAGTCCAGTTGTGCGTTCCGCTAATAGGACATACAATTTCCTCATCCAAGATTATCTGCTTTATCTCGGCCAAGTCATTGGCGTTCAATGCATCGCTAAAACGCTGATGCAGGGCATCACGCTTCTGCAGATTATCCAGTACGCGAGGATTTGTAGCACGGAATTTATCCTCGTCAAAGCTCTCGCCAAACTTTTTGGCAGCCTTAGCTACTTCTTTATTAATTTTCTCATCATACTTTGCAATCTGATCCTCAATGAGCACGTCAGCACGATAGCGCTTTTTACTGTCGCGATTATCAATCAACGGATCATTAAAAGCATCTACGTGACCGCTGGCTTTCCATGTAGTTGGGTGCATAAAAATAGCTGCATCAATACCAACAATATTTTCGTGCAACAGTACCATACTCTGCCACCAATACTGCTTGATATTATTCTTCAACTCAACGCCATTCTGTCCATAATCATAGACTGCGCCCAATCCATCGTAAATCTCACTTGAAGGAAACACGAATCCGTATTCTTTACAATGAGATACGATTTTCTTAAAAACATCTTCTTGCTGTGCCATATTTCTTGTTTTTTACTGATTATTCTTACACGTCAATCTCTCATTTGACAAAGTGCAAAGATACAGTTTTATAATAGAATTATTCCATTTTGCATTTCTTTTTTAGTTGAGTTTCACAAAAACAATAAAAATGGAAAGAGGACATCCTTATTTCAAGGTTAAAAAAAACAAAAATAGTTAATGCAAACAGATTATAGAAAAGAAAAAGATTACTTTTACATCGAAAATACCGAACAGAAAACAACCCTTATTATTCTTAAATTATAAAAAACAATTTATTAAAATCTAATCACACATGGTAAAAAAACTACTTATGTTACTATGCGCCGTCTTGGGCATTTCTCAAACAAGAGGCGTAACTTTGCCGACAGCAAGTACTGCCGACAAAGCCATTTGGTATGTTATTCAATTCATGAACCAAGGCAATGTTATAGAAGGAAAAGGAGACGGAAAGCAAGCCCGCACTGCAGCCCTCAATCTTTCCATGGAGTCTTCTATCAGCGTAACGAATGCCCAGTTGTGGAAACTGGAAGGTGACAACACAAACGGCTACAAACTGATAAACAAAAACGGTCAGTATTTGTATCTGGACAACTCTGCAAAAGATGCAAAAGTTTATGCCGGAAAGAATGTAAGCGGCAAAAAGGTTCTTTTCAAACTGATGGAAAGCCAGGCTCAAGGCTACACCGGAGGATTAGAACTGCAACCAGCTGAAAACAACGAAGTATCCATCAATCAATTTGGTGGTGCCAGTTCTAATGCACCTTTAGGTTTATGGAACAAGAATGACGCAGGAAACGTATTGAAATTTGTTTCATTGGGAAGTTCTAATGAAAATGATGCTTATGGCCTCATCCCTTATCCAACTTCTTTAGAAAAACGTAAAGACGGCAAATTGTCGCTAAAAGACTTTACTGCAATCTCTGCCGCTGCAATTGTAAATGAACAAAGTCCGAATACGGTTCAAAGTTTCGCAGACCGCTTGAAAATGACTTCGGGCATTGAACTGACTATAAAGGCTAATGCCGGAAACGAAGAGGCAAAAGCGATTAACCTGATTGAGGACAAAACCATCAAAGCCGAAGGATATAGCTTGAAAGTAGAAGATGACCGAATTACTATCAAGGCATCAAACGGTGCAGGTTTCTTCTACGGACTGGAAACATTGAAACAGTTAATGCCTCGCGACATATATGGAAAGAAAAAGGCAGCCAATGCTGCTTGGGAAGTTCCTTTCTTGAGCATTGCAGACCAGCCTTTATTGGAAAGACGCGGTTTTATGATGGACGTAGCTCGCCACTTCTTTAGCAAGGCTGAGGTAATGCGCGTACTTGACTTGATGGCTACCTATAAATTAAACCTGATGCACTGGCACTTGACAGACGACCAGGGATGGCGCATCGAAATACCAGAATACCCATTGCTGACCGAAGTCGGCAGCATCCGTGCCGGTTCTTTTGTAAGCCCGGGAGATGGCAGCGGCAAGTTCTTCGACGACACAGAATATGGTCGCGGCATGTGGTATTCACAAGAAGATTTGAAGGAAATCGTAGCTTATGCAAAAGAACGTCACATTGAAATACTCCCTGAGGTAGACCTACCGGGACATATGGTTGCAGCTGTTGCTGCTTATCCGGAATTAAGTTGTGACCCAAGCAAAAAATATTCAGTACGTATCGATGGTGGAATCTCACACGACGTATTGAACATCGGTGACGACAAAGTAATCGATTTCTTGAAATGTATCATGGACAACTTGGCAAAAGTTTTCCCTTATCCTTATATACATTTTGGAGGTGACGAATGTCCAACTGAACAATGGGCCGTAAATGAAGCATGTTTGAAGCGCGTACAAGACAATGGCTTGAACGGAGTTGAAGAGTTGCAGTCTTGGCTGGTGGAAGAACTAGGAACTTATGTTAAAACAAAACATAACAAAGACATTGTTGTATGGGATGAGTTGCTGAAACACTGGAACGACAAGAACACAGTCAAGCCGGTTATCATGGCATGGAACAACATCAACTTTACAAAAAAAGCTGCCGACAGAGGTATGCGTAGTATCTGTGTTCCTTACCAGACTCTTTATATCGACATGATGCAGGTTCCACCTTCAAAAACCGTAATCGACGAACCTTATTTCGGTGGTTGGACAGAAAATCAAGTCGTATCAGTAGAACATGTATATGGTACAAACCCTCTGTCTCATGTTCCGGGACAAGAAGAATTCGTAATGGGTGTACAAGCCAATCTTTGGGCAGAAACATTAAATGACAGTGTGGAATTGGAATATCAGCTGTTGCCTCGCATTCTTGCTGTATCAGAAATCGGATGGTTACCGAATAAAGACAAGAGCTTCATCAGCTTCCTGAGCCGTTTACAGTCACATGCAGACGTATTCGAACAAAAAGGCTTGAATTATGCTAAACATTATTTTGTCAAGAAGCAATTATCTGAAAATGAACAGACATTGAAAGATGCCAAGTTTATTTTGGACAAATCAGTTGCCGGTACAGTTGGTTTCCCAGCTGCAGACATTCACAATGCCTTGAAAGCTGCATACGATGCTGCTGTAGCGAAGACAGAAGATGCCACTTTAGCTGCACTGAAAACTGCCATGGAGAATTACAAGAATGCTCCGATTATCATGCCACAGGCAGGAAAGGTTTACCAAATCGTATCTGCTTCTATCTATTACAAGAATCAGTATGAAGGCTCTACTATGTACCAGGCAGGAGATCAGGTTCGCTTCCATTACACACCTCAAACAGAGCCAGAAGAACTATGGTCATTCGAAGCCAAAGACGGTAACTACGTAATGGTTAACTATGGTTCTGGCAAAAAGTTGGCTATCGGTAACTTCAATGCCAATGTTTCTCTAGACAAAACAAACGGTACAACCGTACGCATCGACAAGGCTACCATGGCTAACGGTACTTACACGTACATCCCTGGAGTCGTATTGATTTCGGATGTCAATGGCTATTCTGCCGAGGCCACAGGACAAGTAAAACGTCTTACAGCAACCGGAAAGGGCTTTGTAGCGGCTAAGAACGACCCGAAACTTTGCAATCCAGGAACATGGCTGATTGTGGAAGTTGAGGACTTCAAGAAACAGCTGAGCGGACTGGTATATAAGTGCGAATTGATTGTTGCCAAACCCCTTTACGGAAACTTTGGCGAGCCATCTAAAGAAGGCGTAGAGCTTCTGAAAAACGAGCTCATCGCTCCTGCAAAGGAATTGATCAAGGGAGAAAATCCTGTATCTGAAGCTGATTACAAAAAATACATGGATTTATATAATCAGTTCTTGACAATGAAAATTAATGTAATGGATGCTATCTCTGAGGATTACTACTACCGCATTGAGAATGCATACTTCACAAACAACTTTGCACACAACGATAACGGAAGCTTGGTTCCTAAGAACTCTAACAGCGATGCTTCTTTGTGGCGTTTCCTGAAGCAAGAAGATGGTACTGTACTGATATACAACAAGAGCAGCAAGACTCCTGCATATATTTCTTCATCTGCAGAAGGTCAAATCGTCAAGGTTGGCAACAATGGTTCCATCAAGAAATGGACCTTGGAGGAAGTGACAACAGACCAATCTAAATCTGGCATCGGCATTTTGGATCCATCTAAAACCTACAGTTGGTATTGCAATCCAAATGGATTTAAGAACGTACTTCTGAAACCCAAAGATTGGGGTGCTTCTATTTGGAATCTCATCAAGACAGAAGAAAAAGTAACTGTCAACATCGACAAAGTAGAAATGGATGCTGAAAGTAAAACAGAAGGAGCTACTTACGATCTTTCTGGACGCCGCAAGGCAAACAAGCAGCAAGGAATCTTTATCCAAAATGGAAAAAAAGTAATCATCAAATAAAAATAACCAAAATGAAAGCCGGACGTTTTTTCGTCCGGCTTTTTTGTAAATATGAAGCTGTAGACTGTTTGAGAACTGCAAACAGTCTACAGCTTTGTCTTTTAAGAAGTTTTTTAAAATTGTAAAAGCACATCTCACTTTTTTTCCGTAATTTTGTAACAAACGTTTATAAACCACTCAATTAAGAGTTCTCATGAGCAAAGATTCCACAAAAATAGAAGAGCATTCTGATTATAAACCCGCAGACAAGAATGATGACAATGTCAAGCATCATCTTAGTGGCATGTACCAAAATTGGTTTCTGGATTATGCTTCCTATGTGATATTGGAACGTGCCGTTCCACATATCATTGATGGCTTCAAACCAGTACAAAGACGCATTCTGCATTCCATGAAACGCATGGATGACGGACGCTATAACAAAGTGGCCAATATAGTAGGACACACGATGCAATTCCATCCACACGGTGATGCTTCCATTGGAGATGCCTTGGTGCAATTGGGACAAAAAGATTTGCTCATCGACTGCCAAGGCAACTGGGGTAATATTCTTACCGGAGACTCAGCTGCTGCACCACGATATATCGAAGCACGTCTGTCGAAATTTGCCCTGGACGTTGCATTCAACCCCAAAACTACAGAATGGAAACTATCATATGACGGACGCAACAAGGAGCCTATTACACTACCCGTAAAGTTTCCTCTTTTGCTGGCACAGGGCGTAGAAGGCATTGCCGTAGGCTTGTCATCCAAGATTCTGCCACACAACTTAAACGAAATATGCGACGCTGCTGTCAGCTACCTGCATGGACAAGAATACGAACTGTATCCTGACTTCCTCACCGGAGGCAGCATTGACGTGAGCAAATATAACGACGGCGGACGAGGAGGCTCAGTAAAAGTACGTGCCAAAATCACTAAGATAGACAACAAAACATTGGCCATTACCGAAATTCCTTATGGAAAGACGACTACATCGCTCATTGATTCTATTCTGAAAGCAATCGAAAAGGGTAAAATCAAAGTCAGAAAAGTAGAAGACAATACAGCTGCAGAAGTGGAAATTCTGGTGCATCTGACACCCGGTGTCAGTTCGGACAAAACACTGGATGCTCTATATGCTTTCACCGACTGTGAAATCAGCATCTCACCAAACTGCTGTGTCATCGACAACAAGAAACCTTGTTTCCTGACCGTTCACGAGATATTGGCTCGCTCCGTAGAAAATACCAAAGACTTAATCCGACAGGAATTACTCATCAAAAGAGGAGAACTGACGGAAAGCCTTCACTTTGCCTCGCTCGAAAAGATCTTTATCGAAGAACGCATCTACAAAGACAAACAGTTTGAACAGGCAAAGAATATGGATGCAGCATGTGAACATATTGACGAACGGCTGACCCCGTTCTACCCGAGCATGATTCGAGAGGTGACTAAAGAAGACATTCTTCGATTGATGGACATCAAAATGGCACGCATCCTCAAGTTTAACAAGGAACGGGCAGACGAAGCCATCGCCAGAATGAAAGATGAAATTGCACGCATTGACCGCGACCTGGATAATCTTACAGAGGTTACGGCCAACTGGTTCAAATACTTAAAAGAGAAGTATGGCGCACAGCATCCGAGACGTACAGAAATAAGAAGCTTTGATACCATCGTGGCAGCCAAAGTGGCAGAAGCAAACGAAAAACTATATATCAACCGTGAAGATGGCTTTATCGGCACATCGCTCAAAAAAGATGAGTTTGTAGCCAATTGCTCTGACATCGATGACATTATCCTCTTTTACAAGGACGGCACTTATAAAGTGATTCGCAACAGTGAAAAGATATTTGTTGGCGAAACAGAAAAAAGCAAACAGGAAAAACGAAAAGCAGAAATTATCCATGTAGCCGTTTTCAAGAAGAACGACAAGCGCACTATATATAATGTGGTGTACCGAGACGGTAAGGGTGGCAGCTTCTTTATCAAAAGATTTAATGTGACTTCCATCACACGCGACCGTGAATATGATGTCACACAAGGAACACCCGGTTCGCGAATCACTTACTTCTCAGCAAATCCAAACGGAGAAGCTGAAATTATCAAAGTGACACTGAAACCGGTCCCCAAACTGAAAAAAATATTCTTCGACCGGGATTTTAGCGAAATTGCCATCAAAGGCAAACAAAGCCGAGGTAACCTGCTTACGAAACTAGACGTACAACGCATCGGACTAAAAAGTCGGGGCGGCTCTACCTTGGGCGGAAGAAAGGTGTGGTTTGACCATGATGTCAACCGACTTAACTATGATGAACGGGGAGAATATCTGGGAGAGTTTATGAGCGATGAACAAATTCTGGTGGTTTTAGACAACGGAGTCTTCTATACAACCGATTTTGATATCAACAACCACTACGAACAGAACATCATGCTCATCGAGAAATTCAAACCGGAAAAGGTATGGTGTGCCTGCTTGTACGATGCCGACCAGCAAAACTATCCTTACATCAAACGATTTACTTTTGAAGCTTCATCCAAACCGCTCAGCTATCTAGGAGAAAATAAGGATACAAAACTTATCCTGCTAACCGATGAGCAGAACCCGCAGCTTAAAGTAATCATGGGAGGAAATGATGACTTCCGAGATCCAATCCTGATTGATGCAAGTGAATTTATCGGACTGAAAAGCTTTAAGGCGAAAGGGAAGCGCATCACCACCTGGACCATTGATCGCATCGAGGAAATTCCCCAAGAGAAAACAGAACATGATATTTCTGACGAAGAGGGTTCTGACAATGAACAAAATGCTTCTGAAAACGAAAACCAAACAAAATCTTCAACAGATTACCTCTTGCAGAGTTTCCTAACCAATGAAAATGAAGAAGTATAACCTAAAGGCAACATTAGAAGCAGTCCTCAAAGCTACATGCTTGGGAGGACTGTTTCTTTATGGCTCACAGACATGGGCACAAACCATATCTGAGAACAGCCCAATTACTGAACCTTCCAAACAGATTAACCGGCTAACATCACACAGCACTTTATTCGGAATAGGAAGAATCAATGTATTGGACACCTATCTATCACCATTCGAATACGAAGGATTACAGGGAAATGTGGTCTTTGAGAAATTCAGACCAACGCACTGGTGCGACGGACGCATCACCACACAACAAAAAACAGAAGCTCATGTCGGTTATTCAAAAAACGCAACACAAACGGCCAACATGCTTTCTGCTACTCTTTCATATAAATTAGCCTGGCATTATTCATGGACTGTGGTTTCTTCTTTAAAGCTGTTTGCTGGAGGAGGTATTCAAGTGGCAGGAGGAGGCATCTACAACACGCGCAATGGCAACAACCCGGCACAAGCATTGGCTCGCACTGCCTTATATGCTTCTGGCATTGCTTCGTATCCGTTTCATATAAAAAAACAACCATTTCAACTACGGTATCAAATTGATATGCCCCTCTGCGGAGCTATGTTCTCACCCAACTATAACCAATCGTACTACGAAATCTTTACGTTGGGAAATTACGATCACAATGTGCGCTTTACTCATCCGGGTAATGCTCCTGTGTTTTATCAAACAGTCACACTTGACTTTCCCATCAAAGGCTTTACATTTCGCCTGGGATATGGCTGCGACATGGAGCAAAGCAACGTAAATGGTATCAAGAATCATATCTACAAACATTCTTTTCTTATAGGCTATGTAAAAGACTTCTATTTCGTAAAACGAAAAGAGGTGACAAAGAAAACTGTTCCTAATTTTTAACTACTTATATGAATCGCTTATTTCGTCAAATAATTCTGCTGCTAACAGGCTGTATTATATTAGTAACGCATACTGCATGTGTTCGTGAAGAGGAGTTCCAGAATGATTACGAAGGCAATTTCGATGCTTTATGGAGATGTCTGGATCATAATTACTGCTTCTTTGAATACAAAAAAGAAGTTTACGGTTTGGACTGGGACTCCATCTATCCTATTTATCGGACAAGAATCAATAAACACATGTCCCAAAAACAGTTTTTTGAGGTGTGCTGCGATATGTTGTCAGAATTAAAAGATGGACACGTCAACTTATACTCTCCCGAAGACGTGGGGCGAAACTGGAGTTGGAAAGAAGATTATCCTGCTAATTTTAACGACAGCGTACACCAATTATATTTGGGTAAAGACTATAAGATTGCTGCCGGACTGAAATATCGCATACTTGAAGACAACCTTGCATATGTGTACTATGAAAGTTTTACAAGTAGCATCGGAGATGGAAATATTTCAGCTATGATTGATGAATTAAGAACATGCAACGGTATGATTCTGGATGTGCGAAGCAATAGCGGAGGAAATCTTACTTATGCCACAAAACTGGCAAGCTTTTTCACAAACGAAAAAAAATTAGTGGGCTATATGGCACACAAAACAGGAATCGGACACAACGACTTCTCAAAACCTTTGGCAGAATTCATTGAACCGGCATACGGACTAAGATGGCAAAAACCCGTAGTGGTGCTTACAAACCGTTCTTGCTATAGTTCTACCAACACGTTTGTACGGAATATGCGAGTGTGCCCACAAGTAACCATAATGGGAGATAAAACAGGAGGCGGATCAGGCATGCCTTTTACTTCAGAAATGCCTAATGGGTGGTTGATACGCTTCTCTGCTTGCCCTATGTTTGATCATGAAATGAAACAAATAGAATTCGGCATTGAACCGGATATCAAAATTTCTATGAAACAAGAAGACCTTAAAAAAAACAAAGACACACTTATCGAAGCTGCACGCACTTTTTTGACGAAAAAATTTGCTGATTCAAAAAAAAGCACTACCTTTGTAATATAATTCTGCGCCTGTGGTGAAATTGGTAGACACGCCAGACTTAGGATCTGGTGCTTTGCGGCGTGTAGGTTCGAGTCCTATCAGGCGCACCATTTATAACAAAAAAATTTGCATCGTATAATTTAATTTATTATCTTTGCAATCGCTAAGAGCGAAAAGGATGATTCGCTAGCTCAGCAGGTAGAGCACAACACTTTTAATGTTGGGGTCTTGGGTTCGAACCCCAAGCGAATCACAGAAAAGGTCTTCAGAAATGAAGACCTTTTTTTTATCCCTAAAAGAAAACTTATTCTTCTGTTAGAACAACCTGCCTGTCTGTTAGTGAGGAGTAAGCATGAAGCCGGGTAATGCGGCAAGGAAAAGATTTTCTTGTCTGCAGCCTATCTGAGGGAGCTCGGAAGGATATGATATCACTCCTACAATCAGGTTTTCTACACAGCGGTACACGATAGCAACTCATTAGAATGGCTTTAAAATTCCGTTGGAATGTCATTCCAATACTGTTCGAAAACTGTTTAGAAACTATTTAGAGGTTATTTAGAAGCTGTTTAGATTGCATTTAGAAATCGCACAGCAACACAAATATCACATTTCGTTTTGTGTAAATCGATGTTAATTCAGCACATTTCGTTTTGAAAAGAAAGCTGTCACCACGCAATATAAGATGGTTTCTAAACGTCTAAACAGCATCTAAACAGTTCCTAAACGGTATCTAAACAAGTATAATAGTTCGTACTACCCCCTCACTTCTTTGCTCCAAAACGATAAGAGAATGTAGTCCAGAAATAATGATGGTGCATATCAGAATACCGCTCAATACGACTTACCGGTGTTACATGACCTGTATATCCCTTATCCTTATTCAGGATATCAGAAAAACCTATTTCCAGTGTGGCCTTATTACGAAGGAATTTGTATTGTCCATACACATTCCATAGGGGAATAATCCGGTTTAACTCAGACACAACAAATCCATCATAACCACGCATACGAAAGTCTGTTCCTAAAGTAAAACTGCGCCAACGGTACTCTGCAGAAACATCTGCACCATAGTTAATCGTACGCTCAGTGACTGACTCAAAAGCATCATTATCATAATAGTCTATGGCAATATGACCTCCTATAGAGACCTTAACCGCATCTCCTCGATAACTAAACCTTGGTGACTCCTCTAAACGACAGCTATTACGCCTATTGAGAATTGGACTTGACATTTCTTCTGTTTGCAACAGGTAGTTATAGTCTCTACTGTAAGAAAACGATAACCGGTTGGTAAATTCCCAATATTCCTTGAATGCTTGTGTATAATTGCTCCTAAAGGCCAATCTGTCGCCGCTATGCACATGAACAGACTTAGTGCGATAAACTCCCGTTTGGGTATTAAAACGAGTAAGAGAAGTTATCGGATGCAGTTTCTTAGAATAATCCAAAGAAAGACTTATGGTTTGCTGATGTTTATTCAAATTGGCACGATAACCGAGTGATGCATTATGAGTCATCACTCTTCTTAAATCGGGATTGCCTTCAGTGATGTATAACGGGTTGGTATCATCAACAAAATTTAGCGTGGATAACAAAGAAGGCAAATAACTCTCATAGGAATAGGAGGCTTCCCAAACAGATGTTTTCAATGGTGCATAACGCATATTTAACGATGGAACAAAAATCCATTTTGTACGCGATGCCAGCGTATCTAAACGACCTCTTTCATAATCGCTGCTTTCATATAGTCTCTGAAGTTTCAAGGTTGGCGAGAAGCGCCATCTACCTGACTCAATCTCTGTAGATAGTTCTAAATTCTGTGTGAACTTATTATTATTGTCAAGATAAGAGTTTTCCTTGTTAAGAACAGCTGCCAGCAACTCTTCAGGCAAAGGCTGCGACGGATCGTAATGGGGTAACAAGTGCAGGTCATAAAGAGTACGCTGGTCACGACTATATCGATAATCAGAGCCATATCGTGCCATAAAAAGGACATGATTACCCCACCATTGACGAAAAAGGGCATTTAAACCGAAATCATGAACGGTTGTAGGTTTATTGCCTTTTCTGAATTCCAACTTATCATTCTGATGATTTTGAAAGTAATCTAACATACGTTCATAATGCAAAGTCTGTTTTTGCTCATTGAAATCATAGAAAGCATCTACGTCTAAGGCACCATTTTTAGGCAGTTGCTTGCTAAGAGAAATAGATAACCTACTAGTCCATCCTTCTGATTCTGTCAGTTCTTCAGAAAAAGAGCGCAAAGTAGTGACTGGTATCAAAACCAAGCTGTCAGGATGCCTGAAAAGAGCATCTAAAGGATGCTTAAAGTAATGATACGGATTATCGTGAAATAAACCTTCGTGTGTATAGTGCTTGCTACGTTGTTTCTTCCACTCTCCATTTGCCCGGAAAGAGATTCGGGTCAGTGTGTCTATTTGAAAATTAGCATGGAAGTTTAACTTAGGAAGGAGCTCGTGATCCAGCCACTTCGATTTATTGAGGTTAAATGTTCGGGGGGTACCTACAATAAATTCCTCTGTAGAAAACAGAGTGGTATTTTTATGGTCATTGTGCGCTACAAATACATCTGCTGTAATATAATTCTCAAGTTCTTTCTCTCCTTGCTTGTGGTTCCACTGATGTTTAAAGCCTGTAGCTCCCATCTGCTGTTTACCGAAGCCTCCTCCACCTCCACTGGAAATGGAGCCATAAGATCTGCTGCGAATGAAGTTGTTGTTGTTTCCTACATTAACAGTAACAAACATGGGGTTATGAGATGACAGCAGGGTAGCATCGCCACGCAACAAATACATGTCTTTGGTTTCATAGCTTGCTTTAGCTTCGCCATACCACCGCTCCAGAAAGCTTGGTTTTACATTTAAATCAAAAACGTAATCTTCAGTGGCATCCTTCTTGCCAACACGGTTTTCTAAATCATCTCCTTTATCATAAGCCTTAATGGCTTCAATTGCCTCCGCAGGGATAGTTTGAGAAAACAGAGAGGTATTAGAGAAAAGTTCTTTTCCATCCATCAAAAGTCGAATTGGTTTGCCCATCCATTGTAGGGTTCCTTCACTTACAGTGACACCTGGCAGTTGTGTAAGCAGCTCACTCAAACGTGTTCCCTCGGGCAAATGAAAAGCTTTGGGATTAAATACTACCGTATCACCTCGTATTACAAAAGTCCGCATACGAGCCTTAACTTCAAGGTTACGAAGCAAGACATCAGAAATCCGCATATGAATATCACCTATATTCAAGGTATCTTTTTTGTTACCCAAAAGCATTAGTTCTTTACGATAACGATGATATCCTAGAAGATAAAATTTTAGAAGCGTTTTTGAACCTTCCATGTTAGTTGTCTTAAAGTAGCCCAGGCTATCAGTAACG
>Cinder_p2__coassemble_1170_pt1 | contig 72067 bp, 55 predicted proteins | sample Cinder_p2__metabat2_high_PE_004 | metagenome-assembled genome bin Cinder_p2
TTTAAATGGTTATTCTTAAGTATCTGAAAACAGCGGCAAAGATACAAAAAAACTGACTTCGCCTATCATCTTATTGAGAAAAAGTATAGAAAATAAGATTAATGTAGCCTTTTTGTAATCTTATAATGACTTTTATCCATGAATATTTGTGTACATACTTGCCTTGTTTTTCTATTTTTTTTGTACTTTTGTGCCGACTTAAAAATGATTTCTCATGTTGAATTTAGATAATTTTTACAAGGCAAAGTATGTCTTGAGTCATATTATCAGAAGAACAGACTTGATTCATGCCCCCAATATTAATTTGGAAAGTGATATCTATCTGAAGCCGGAAAACCTGCAAACTACAGGATCTTTTAAATTAAGAGGGGCTTATTACAAAATTTCTCAGTTGACCGAAGAGGAAAAACAGAGAGGTGTGATTGCTTGTTCGGCAGGCAATCATGCTCAGGGCGTTGCTCTTGGAGCTGCTGCTCATGGCATCAAATCTTTGATTTGCCTTCCCGAAGGCGCTCCTATGAGTAAGGTGGAGGCAACACGACATTACGGAGCTGAAATAAGACTGGTTCCTGGTGTTTATGACGATGCTTATCAGGAAGCATTGCGCTTGAGCAAAGAAAAAGGAATGACGTTTATTCACCCGTTTGACGATGAATATGTGATTGCAGGGCAGGGCACAATCGGACTGGAACTTTTAGATCAGTTGCCAGAACTCGAAGCCGTGATTGTTCCTATTGGTGGAGGCGGACTGATTAGTGGCATTGCTTTTGCCATAAAATCATTGAATCCGTCAATTAAGGTTTATGGAGTTCAAGCACAGGGCGCTCCGAGTATGCTACAGAGCGTAGAGCACAAAGAACGTACTAAGTTGCTTTCTGTTTCGACTATTGCAGATGGTATTGCCGTAAAGGAACCGGGCCATCTTACGTATGACACTTGTTGCGCTTATGTGGATGAGATTGTTACGGTGACTGAGGATGAAATCTGTGCTGCTATCTTGGCCTTGCTCGAACAGCAAAAATTGATTGCAGAAGGTGCTGGAGCGGTCAGCGTGGCTGCTGCTATGTTTAATAAGGTTCCCGTTAAAGGAAAGAAAACGGTTTGCATCGTTAGCGGAGGAAATATCGACGTGACTATCCTAAGCCGTGTCATTAGCCGAGGTATGGCCAAAAGCGGACGTGTGTTTACGTTTAGCGTAGAACTTGAAGACAAACCGGGAGAAATGGTTGAAGTGAGCAAGATTGTGGCCGGAATGGGTGGAAATGTAATTGGCGTGCAACATGAACGAAATGATGATAGCCAACAAGTTAATTCGTGTCAACTGCGGATGACTGTAGAAACTAGAAACCAGGAGCATGCGGACAGTATCCGACAAGCTCTTATTGATGAAGGATTTAATTTAGTATTATAATTTATGGAAAAGAAAGTATTACACACCGACTTAGCTCCAGCAGCTATTGGTCCATATAGTCAGGCCATTGAAATTAACGGTATGATTTTTGCATCCGGACAGATTCCAATCAATCCTGCTACCGGAAATCTGGTTGAAGGTGGTATCCAAGAACAAACTCGTCAGGCACTGACAAATGCTTCTGAAGTGATGAAGGCTGCGGGAGTGGACATGACTCATGTTGTAAAAACAACGGTTTTCTTGGCAGACATGAATGATTTTGTAGCCATGAACGAGATTTATGCAACCTTTTTCACAGCTCCTTTCCCAGCTCGTTCGGCTGTTGCAGTCAAGGCGCTTCCTAAGGGTGCTTTGGTAGAGGTTGAGTGTGTGGCTGTGAAATAAGTTTTTCTGATCGATACATTAGGATTTCTGTAGATACAGACTCTAGCTGCATCCGGATATAAAGTAAAAGCCGCATCATAACTTTAAAACATAAGTTTGATGCGGCTCTTGTCTTTTTTTTTGACTTACTCGTGGCTAGCAAAGACAAAAATCCATTTGAGATAAACTGCTAATTGTTGCTTAGCTTTCAGTCAATGACACCTATTTATATATATAGAAGAGTCTAGCCTATTTCATCATTGTAGTTTTTATAATGAGTCACCTGCGGTTTGTTCATGGTCTTTTCAAACGACGCACACACGCGTTTTGCTTCTGCTACATATCGTTCATCTGTTAATGTACACTGGCAAATGATAGGATTTTTCATCCATTGCATGAATTTCCCATATTTGCAGTGAATGCATTGAATCATTGTGGGGGTATATGCCATAATGCTTTTATTATTCTATTTACTGTAAAACTTAATCGTATTCTGCTTGCCTCGGATTATTAGCGAGTCTTGGTTTAGGGATTGAATGGAGAATGTGTCGCTTACAAGTTCTTTGTTGTTTAATACTAACTTAGCATTGCACATAGTCCATGAAGTATAGTCTTTTTCTTTCCAGTCAGACTTTACAAGCTTATCTTCTTGAAGACTGAGGCTGAGACTGTCTGTTTTACAAAACCATTTCCGGCAGAGCGTGTTTATGTTTACCAGTGTGACGATGCTTTCTTTATTTGCATCTGTCGTAATCGTCAGTGCATCGTTGTAGTGCTCTGTACCTCCAAGCAGAAGTCCTGCTTCACCTGTATGTTCATTGACTTTATTCAAAGTCAGCGTATCTCCTTGATTCGTGATTATCTCTACACAACTCATTCCGGTGCTTTCGCCTAACTTACCATAAAGAGCTGTGTCGGCAATGATTGTTTCCTGTTTGGGAGCGGAATCTTGTGCCGGTGCGGTATGGTTCTCTTTATCTTTGCAGGACTGAAACGACATGCCTGCTATAATGAGAAACAAGGAAATATAGATAAATTTCATTTTCATTACTTTGGTAATATAATTAGTTGCGATAAAATGATACAAACGCATGGTCTGTAGTCCCGACAACAAGTATTATCAAAGAGATATACATGAGTCAGGTGTTGACCATAGCGTACAAATATACGAATTTTCTAAAAAGAATATTCAAAAAGCGCATTAATTTCTATTATTCTGAAAAAATATTGTCTAAACGTGGTGTATGGCATGAAAATTGATGCTTTCTTTGCATAACTTTAAACTTGAATATTAATATGGGATGGATTATTTTTATTGGTTTTGCTTTGATAAGTTATTTAATTCAGGCAAACCTAAAGAACAAGTTCGAACGTTTTTCTGAAATTCCTGTAGACAGAGGGTTGACAGGAAGGGATGTTGCTGAAAAGATGTTACGTGACAACGGGATTTATGATGTGCATGTTACCTGTACACCGGGTACGCTGACCGATCATTATAACCCGACTAACAAAACAGTGAATCTGAGTGAGGACGTTTACCATTCATGTAGTGTAGCTGCGGCAGCTGTTGCTGCACACGAATGCGGACATGCTTTGCAGCATGCTTATGGCTATGCCCCGTTGCGCTTGCGCAGTAGTTTGGTGCCGGCTGTATCTTTTGCCTCGTCGTGGATGCAGTGGATTTTGCTCATCGGAATGTTTACAATCAACAGTTTTCCACAGATAATGCTCTTGGGTATAGGCTTATTTGCTTTGACAACACTTTTTAGTTTTGTGACTTTACCTGTTGAAATTGATGCCAGCCGAAGAGCGGTAAATTGGCTAAGTAATGCGGGAGTGACAAATAGAAGTAACCATGGAGCTGCTGTTTCGGCCTTGCGTGCTGCTGCATATACTTACGTGGTAGCTGCTTTAGGTTCGTTGGCTTCTCTTGTTTACTATATTATGATTTATTTGGGACGTAGAGAATAATTACCAAACCTTTAATCTTTATAGAATGAGTTATTTATTATTATTAGTGGGCATCGTAATGGTTTTAGTCGGTGCTGACAAATTGACAGACGGAGCTACTGCTTTAGCAAAACGCTTTCATGTGTCTGATTTAGTAATTGGACTGACAGTTGTGGCCTTTGGAACTTCTTTGCCTGAATTTGTTACCAGTTTTACGGCTGTGCTGAATCATTATGAAGCTATATCAATGGGAAATATTATCGGTAGCAATATCTTTAATACCTTGTTGATTGTAGGTGCTTCGGCTTTGACTTTTCCGATTTGGGTGAGCAAAACATCGCTTTCCAAAGACATCCCTTTTGCTTTGCTGGCATCAATGGCCTTGCTTATTGTGAGTCAGGATATGTTATTTTCAGATGCAAAGGAGCAGGTTATTACAATGGGTGACGGATTGATTTTGTTGTTGTTCTTCTCTATTTTCATGTACTACACTTTTTCGATGGCACATACACCACAAGTTCTGCCTGATAATGTGAAGGATGAGAATGTCTCTACAGATGAGAATAGCCCCAAAGCGAATGAATACGGAATGGTGCGCATCATTGTTTATATCCTGATCGGTTTGGCTGGTTTGATTTTTGGAGGAAACTTTTTTGTAAATTCAGCTTCAGATCTGGCACGGTCTTGGGGAGTGAGTGAACATATAATAGCTCTTACGATTGTTGCAGGCGGCACTTCGCTTCCGGAACTGGCAACTTCAATCGTGGCTGCGCGCAAAGGAAATTCAGCTATTGCCATAGGTAACGTGATAGGTAGCAATATTTTTAATATCTTCTTTGTTGTGGGTTGTTGCGCTTTGGTTTCACCCATCTCTGCTGCAAGTATCACTTCGGTTGATTTGATGTTACTTATCGGAAGTATCTTGTTGTTATGGGTGTTTGCATTTACCAGTCGTAGAATTTCCCGATTGGAAGGTGCCTTGCTGGTTCTGCTCTATGTATTTTACATGATAAGCAGCATAATGCATTTTTAATATCATCATTGTACGTAAGTAAAACAACAATATAATAAAAAGACAGAATCTCTGTTCGGTTATATCCGTATGAGATTCTGTCTTTTTATTTATTTGCCAATTTTGAAAATCAGTTTCTTTGGTATTTTTACAAGTTTCTTTCCTACAACTTTCTTGATGCATGCACCATTAACTTGTTCGAAAGTGTATCCCTCATTGTTCTTCGTTAACTTCACTTCTTGGGTTTCGGAGCCCTGGTCATTAGAGAGCCTGATTACAGCATTGTTCTCGTCAATAATTTTAGAAGAGGTAATGCTCCATATTCCATAAACATTGCCATTTAAAAAACCATGCATCGGACCAAACATTTCCATTCCCGGAACGTTGATGCTCTCTTTGTATAAATCAATTGTGAGATGAAGGTTTTCTTCTTTACACGACATGCTGCCTCTGAATGTATCTTGTCCGACCGCAAGGAGTGAATAGGCACATAGCAAAACAAACAATAAATTCTTTTTCATACTAAGGTTTGTATCTTTAAAGGTTTGAGAACTTAAAAAGTTTAATGCAATGCCGTAATGCATTGTGCTCGCAAAGATAATACATAATCGGATACATGATTCATAAAAACTAATGAAAATAAGCATATCTCGTAAAGTTTTTGTATTTAAATAGTATTTTGTTTTTCCTTTTTTAAGGTATTCGTATAGGCTTTTTGCAAAAAAACAGATAAAAGAGTATCTTATTCGTGTTTTTTATGTATATTTGCAACGAACTTATAAATGTTAATAAATGACTAAAGACACACTATTTATTTTCGAATCGAGTTGGGAGGTCTGCAATAAAGTAGGAGGCATTTATACAGTTCTTTCTACTCGAGCAAAGACCTTGCAAGATAACATGAAAGACCGGGTTATCTTTATCGGTCCGGATGTTTGGAAGTCAACTAAGAATCCTTTGTTCCGTGAAGACAAAAGAATTTTGTCAAAATGGAGACGTGAGGCAGAAAAAGAGGGTCTTTCTATTCGTGTTGGTAGATGGAATATACCTGGAAATCCAATAGCTGTTTTAGTGGATTTCTCTTCTTATTACTCTATTAAGAATGATATTTATGCCACTTTCTGGGAAGATTATCAAGTAGACTCTTTACATGCATACGGAGACTATGATGAAGCTTCTATGTTTTCTTATGCTGCCGGCCTGGTTGTAGAAAGTTTTTATAATTTTATGCTCAAGGGACAGTCTGAAGTAATCTATCAGGCCCATGAATGGATGACAGGGTTAGGCGCCTTGTATATCCGGAAACATGTACCTCAGATCGCAACAATCTTCACGACACATGCTACAAGTATAGGTCGCTCTATTGCTGGCAATAACAAACCATTATATGATTATCTCACTGCCTATAATGGAAATCAGATGGCAGCAGAGTTAAATATGCAGTCTAAACATTCAATAGAGAGACAAACGGCTCATTTTGTGGACTGTTTTACTACGGTAAGTCAAGTTACAGCGCGCGAATGTGAAGTATTGTTGGAACGTTCTGCCGATGTGGTTCTGATGAACGGTTTTGAAAGTGACTTTGTACCAAAGGGTGCTAAGTTTAACGCGGCTCGTAAGAAAGCAAGAACCAAGATTTTCCAAGTGGCAGAGAAACTAACCGGAAATACTTTCTCTGAAGACACTTTGATTGTAACAACTAGTGGCCGTTATGAATTTAAGAATAAGGGAATTGATGTTTTCCTTAAAACACTGAAGTTATTAAGCGAGAAACAAGAACAGCTTTCACGTCCAGTTTTAGCTCTTGTAGAAGTTCCCGCATGGTGTGCCGGACCGCGCGAAGATTTGCAGGAAAGACTGGCTGGTGCTGTAGGCCAAGGTCCTTTGTCTAACCCTGTAATTTCGCATCGTTTGCATAATGAGTCAGAAGATTCTGTCCTGAATACTTTGAAATACTATCAGTTGTGCAATGCTTCTGACAGTAGGGTGCAGGTAATCTTTGTTCCTTGTTATTTGGACGGCGAAGACGGCATCTTTAATATGAGTTATTACGATCTTTTAATTGGTAATGATTTGTGTGTATATCCTTCTTATTACGAACCTTGGGGGTATACTCCGTTAGAAAGTGTCGCTTTTCATATTCCTTGTGTCACAACCAATCTGTCTGGATTTGGAATGTGGGTAAATGAAGTTTTGGGACATGAAGGAAATTTAACGGACGGAGTGTCTGTTATTTCGCGAACAGATTATAACTTTGAGGAGGTTGCCGACAACATCTGCAAGGATATTCTTTATTATGCTGCTCTGTCTCAGGAAGAACAGACCAAGATAAGAACAAAAGCAGACCGCTTGGCTGCAAAGGCTCTATGGAAAAACTTTATTAAATACTACTATCAGGCTTATGAGTTTGCCTTGGAGCATGCAAAACAGAGAAATATACATTAAAATAATTAACTAAGTCTAATTTTGGAAATTATGAAGATTAAAGCAAGCAATTCAAATGGAATCAGCTGGAAGGAAGTAAACGTGAAATCACGTATTCCAGAGGAGTTGTCAAAGTTGGCCGATTTGTCTCGTAACATTTGGTGGGCTTGGAATCATGAAGCACGTGAGTTGTTTCGTGATTTAGACGAGGACCTGTTCGAGGAAGTCGGACAGAATCCGGTATTGTTACTGGAACGTTTGAGCTACGAACGCCTGGAAGAACTGGCTAAGGACGAACTGATTCTGGCTCGTATGGATGCTGTTTATAAGATGTTCCGCGACTATATGGATGTGGAGCCTGATCATAAAAGAGCTTCTGTAGCTTATTTCTGTATGGAATATGGTTTAAACCACGTACTGAAAATCTATTCTGGTGGTTTGGGCGTTTTGGCTGGTGACTATTTGAAGGAGGCTTCTGATAGCAATGTAGATATGTGTGCTGTAGGTTTCTTGTATCGTTATGGATACTTTACCCAGTCCTTGTCAATGGATGGACAGCAGATTGCTAATTACGAAGCTCAAAACTTCGGCAGTCTTCCTGTAGAGCGTCAGTTGGATGCTGACGGAAATCCTATGGTTGTTGATGTTCCTTATTTGGACTACTTTGTTCATGCATACGTATGGCGTGTTAATGTGGGTCGTATCAAATTGTATTTGTTGGATACAGATAATGAAATGAACTCGGAGTTCGATCGTAGCATTACTCATGCTTTGTATGGAGGTGATTGGGAGAATCGTTTAAAGCAAGAAATCTTGTTGGGAATCGGTGGTGTTCTAACATTGAAGAAATTGGGCATCCAGAAAGATATCTATCACTGCAATGAGGGTCATGCTGCACTATGTAACGTGCAGAGATTGTCTGATTATGTTCAGTCTGGACTGACCTTCAATCAAGCTTTGGAGTTGGTTCGTGCTTCTTCTTTATATACTGTTCATACTCCAGTACCTGCCGGACATGATTATTTCGATGAAGGTTTGTTCGGAAAATATATGGGTGGCTATCCTAAGATGTTGGGCATTACTTGGGATGAGTTTATCGGTATGGGACGTCAGAATCCGGAAGATCATTCAGAACGTTTCTGTATGTCGACATTTGCTTGCAACACTTGTCAGGAAGTCAATGGTGTAAGTTGGTTGCACGGTAAGGTTTCACAGGACATGTTTGCCAATATCTGGAAAGGTTATTTCCCAGAAGAAAGTCATGTGGGTTATGTAACCAATGGTGTACACTTCCCAACATGGGCTGCTACAGAATGGAAAGAGTTTTATATTAAGCATTTCGACAAGTCGTTCATGGGCGACCAAAGTAATGAAAAAATTTGGGAAGCAATTTACAGTGTTCCAGATGAATTGGTTTGGAAAACCCGTGTGCAGTTGAAAAACAAATTGATTGACTACATTCGTGAGCAGTTCCGTGATAGCTGGTTGAAGAATCAGGGAGACCCTTCACGTGTTGTTTCTTTGATGGATAAGATTAACCCGAATGCATTGTTGATAGGTTTTGGTCGTCGTTTTGCAACGTACAAGCGTGCTCATTTATTGTTCACAGATTTGGATCGTTTGTCAAAGATTGTAAATAATCCGAATTATCCGGTTCAATTCTTGTATACTGGTAAGGCACATCCAGCTGATGGCGCAGGTCAGGGATTGATTAAGAAGATTTATGAGATTTCTCAGCGTCCGGAGTTCTTGGGTAAGATTATATTCTTGGAGAACTATGATATGCAGTTGGCTCGCCGTCTTGTTAGTGGTGTTGATATTTGGATGAATACTCCAACTCGTCCTTTGGAGGCTTCTGGTACTTCTGGTGAGAAAGCTTTGATGAATGGTGTGCTGAACTTGTCTGTTCTTGATGGATGGTGGTTGGAAGGCTACCGTGAAGGAGCCGGATGGGCTTTGACAGAGAAGAAAACTTACTCAAATCAAGAACATCAGGATCGTCTTGACGCAGCAACTATTTACAGCTTGTTAGAGAACGAAATCCTTCCGTTGTATTATGCACGCAACAAGAAAGGTTATTCTGAAGGTTGGGTAAAAACAATCAAAAATTCTATTGCTCAGATTGCACCTCATTATACAATGAAGCGTCAATTGGATGATTACTTCACCAAGTTCTACGATCCACAGGCTGCACGTTTCAAACAATTGGCAGCAAACAACAATGCTAAGGCTAAGGAAATTGCAGCATGGAAGGAAGAAGTTGCTTCACGTTGGGATCAGATACATGTTGTATCATGTGATAAAACTGAGTTCTTGAGTGCTGGTGCTTTGGAAACAGGTAAGGATTACGAGGTGAAAGTTGTTGTAGACGAACAAGGTTTGAACGATGCTATTGGCATTGAGGTTGTTACTTTGATGACAGATAAAGCATCAAAAGATCATATCTATTCAGTAACACCGTTGGAAGTAGTGAAACGTGAAGGTAACTTGTTTACATTTGCTGGAACTTATACCTTGAACAACTCTGGAAGCTTTAAGGTAGCATGCCGAATGTATCCTAAGAATGAAGCATTGCCACATCGTCAGGACTTCTGCTATGTAAAGTGGTTCGCTTAATCTATTAAGTGTATATACACAATAAAAAAACAGCCAATCTCCACAAAGATTGGCTGTTTTTTTATTGTGTAATTTATGTTACGAATGCCTTGGACGAATCATTTTTACAACAGAGGACAAGGTATTTTGTATCGGTTTACTCAAGATGATTAGAGTGACAGCTATCAATATCATTCCGATACCTACTCCTTGAACCCATGAGAAAGCTTCACCAAAAGCAAAGACTCCGATGCAGACAGCAGTGACCGGTTCTAGAGCGCCCAATACCGATGTCAAGGTGCCACCGATATTATGCACTGCCAAGAGCAGGGTGATATTGGATATTACAGTGGGTAATACTGCCAGCATTACTAGGTTTATTCCGGAAGTAAGGTCAGGAATTGGTTGCAGTGTATGCGTTACAGACAATTTACCAACAAACAACAAAGTGGTGAAGACAAAGACGTAGAACGCAAGTTTGCGATTAGGCATAGTGCGCAAATGCGACTTATTCACAGTTGTTATGTATGCGGCATAGCCTAAAGCAGAGAGCAGTACAATTCCTACTCCAATGAAGCTAACTTGTTGATCTGTTTCAGCTATAGATAGGCGTGCTACTCCTCCAATAGCTAGCACTATGGCTAGCCAGGTGAGCCAAGAAGCTTTTTCGCGAAACAAGATTAGCATTAGAAGAGTTACAAACACCGGATAGGTGAAATGCAGTGTTGTAGCCACACCTGCTCCCATAAATTCATATCCCCAGAATAAAAATTGAGCAGAAATCATGTAATAAGCTGAGAGAATGATTATTAAAGGCAAGTCCTTCCATTCTATGGCAAACGACTGTTTTCGCACTTTCATCATGATACCCAACGCTATGGTTGCAAATAAGAATCGGTAAAACAGAATGGAATCCAAGGACATTCCCTGTTTCATGAGTGGGAGTGTGAAGAGGGGAATCAATCCAAAGGTTACCGAAGTAACAATTCCGTAGATCAAACCTTTGATACTATTCATGATAAGTATGAGTTAAAAAGATTAAATCGTTGTGAGATTAAAAAAACTGCCTTTAAGAATAATCCTAAAAGCAGTTTGTTTTTACGGTTTGTTTATATGAAACCTGATTATACCAGATATTGAGAGCTGATAGACTCGTTCGTTTCAACACGACGAATTGTTTCTGCAATCAAATCAGCGATAGATAATTGTTTCACTTTAGCGCAACGTTTAGAGTAGGGGATACTGTCAGTGAAAACCATTTCCAGCAAAGCACTATCCTGTACTCGTTCTGAAGCTGGGCCTGACATTACACCGTGCGAAGCGATAGCTCTTACAGATTTGGCTCCGTGTTCTTTCATCAAGTCGGCAGCTTTTGTGATAGTACCTGCGGTATCAACCATATCGTCTACCAGGATAACGTTTGCGTCTTTCACGTTACCAATAATCTGCATGCTGGCAACTACGTTTGCTTTTTCACGTTTCTTGTCGCACAGTACCATTGGGCAGTTCAAGTATTTAGAATAGGTGCTTGCACGCTTAGAACCGCCTACATCAGGAGTTGCAATAACCAGATTCTCAAGGTTCAGAGACTGGATATATGGCAACATAACGCTTGAAGCATACAAATGGTCTACCGGAACATTGAAGAATCCCTGTTCCTGGTCAGCGTGCAGGTCCATGGTAATCAAACGGTCGATACCGGCAACGCTCAGCATGTCTGCAACCAATTTGGCAGCAATAGAGACACGCGGTTTGTCTTTGCGGTCTTGGCGTGCCCATCCGAAATAAGGGATAACAGCAATAATGCTCTTGGCAGAAGCACGTTTTGCAGCGTCAATCATCAGCAACAATTCCATCAGGTTGTCTGAGTTAGGGAAAGTAGACTGAATCAAGAATACGTCACATCCACGGATAGACTCCTCGTAAGATACAGCAAATTCTCCGTCTGCAAAGTGAGTAATTTGCAGTTTACCCAGTTCGCATCCCAGGCTTGTACAGATTTTTTCAGCTAAATACTTGGAATTTGTTCCAGAGAACACTTTAAATGGTCTTTTCTCGCTCATCGTTTTTTATATTTGTGGGTTACAAAAATCGTTTGTTTTAGTCTGTTGCTTTTTTTAGCAGCCTGAAGTGGCTGATTAGTTCTTTGAAATCTTTGTTGGCATGAATATTGAACCTGTTCCACAGGTCGCCTTTTATTACGACTCCTCCAAATCCCATTTCTTTAACTTCGCTTATGTTTTTCAATGAGATTCCTCCCAAGGCCATTACCTTATGGTCAATAATACCTTCTTTATGTGCTTGAATCAATTGTTTTTTCTCATAAGCAGATTGATATCCGCTTTTGGAGATGCTGTCAAAAACAGGACTTAGAAAAACATAATTAAAAAGTTTTTTTTCGTCGGCTGTTTCTTGCAGTCCATGCAATGATTTGCTGATGTGTCCGTGGAATCCTGTTGGAGGGCTTGGGCAGCGACTGTTCAGATGTATTCCTTTCAAGTCAAATTCCTCTTTAAGATAAAAATGATCATGAATCACAATCTGTTTGTGGCAGTCGTCAGGCAGAAGTGTCAAAAGCCTTTCGCAGTAGATAGGATCAGAGCCTGGTTTCCTTAGATGAAGGATGTCCAATCCTTCGTCAAAAAGTGAGCTGATGATCTTGTCTTCTTCTACGAAGAACTCTTCATTAGTCAATAAAATTAATTTCATAGGAACTTTAACACTTATTTTAATGCAAAGGTAAGAAAAAAACTATTAGACTGCATATTGTTTCATTTATTTTTCGTTATAAATCTATTGTCCATAGTTATTCTTTATGGAATAATGGTTAACTTTGTCTCAATAATTATGATTTACTTCAAATTGTTATAAGTATGAACAAATGTTTTTTACTAGGTTTGGCCATGTTGGGCCAAGCTGGTATGTCGGTTGCAGCAGAGCAACCGGGATGGCTTCGTTGGTGTTCTATTTCGCCGGATGGGGCTCAAATTGCTTTTACTTACGGAGGTGATGTTTACGTTGTCCCTGTAACCGGGGGTACAGCTCGTCAACTGACTGCCAATACGGCTTATGATTATGCACCGGTGTGGTCTCCCGACAGTAAACAGATTGCCTTTGCCAGTGCACGCGAGGGAAGTATGGATGTCTATGTAACTGGTTTGACCGGAGGTACACCCAAACGAATTACGACTAGTTCAGGGAATGAAGTTCCCGTAGCGTTCTTGGATGCCAATCATGTTTTGTATTCAGCATGGGGAATTCCTTCCGTAGACAATATGCGTTTCCCAAGTTCTGTTTATGCGCATATATATAAGGTGTCGGTAAATGGTGGCCGTCCTGAAGTATATTCTGAATGGACGATGCGTCATCCAGACATTAAAGGCAAGCAGATTCTTTTTGAGGATGTGAAAGGTTATGAGGACTATTGGCGCAAGCATCAGACGTCAAGTATTGCAAGCGATATTTGGTTGTTTGATGGAAGTGCTTACCGTCAGGTAACCGGAACGAAAGGGGAGCACCGTAGTCCGCTGTGGTCGGCCGATGGAAATAGTTTCTATTATTTGGGAGAGCAGAGTGGCTCATTCAACATCTACAAGAAAGGCCTTGCGCCTCAGGATGCACCTCAGCAGCTTACTCAGTATAAGGACAATCCGGTACGCTTCCTGACTTCTTCGGACAATGATTTATTGTGTTATAGCTATGATGGCCAGATATACACATTACAGCCAGGAGGTAGTCCGCAAAAGGTAGCAATTCAGATAGTGCGTGATGACATGCAGCGCAATGTAGTACGTCAGCTGCGTTCGTCGGGTGCTTCTCAGATTTCTGTTTCTCCGAAAGGAAAGGAGATTGCTTTTGTGATGAGCGGCGATGTATACGTAACTTCGATAGACTATAAGACAACACGCCAAATTACGGATACACCGCAGAAGGAGCGTACAGTAGATTTTGCTCCCGACGGTCGTTCGCTGGTTTATGCATCAGAGCGCAATGGCTTGTGGCAGATTTATCAGGCTTCGTTGGTCAAGAATGAAGAGAAATCCTTTACTTATGCCTCAGAAATCAAGGAGGAACGTCTTACCGACGGTAAGTACACGGCTTTTCAGCCGGAGTATAATCCCAAAGGTGGTGAGGTAGCCTTTTTGAAAGACCGTACAGAATTATGCGTACTCGACTTGAAGTCGCACAAGGTTCGAACGGTGATGGAGGGAAAATTCCAGTATTCTTATACCGACGGTGACCAAAGCTTCACTTGGAGTCCGGATGGAAAATGGTTGCTTTCGGAATATATCGGAATTGGTGGATGGAACAACCGCGATATTGCCTTGGTAAAAGCAGACGGAAGCGGTACGATTCACAATCTTACCAACAGTGGTTATAATGAAGGCGAGCCGAAATGGGTGCTTGACGGAAAGGCCATGATTTTCCAAAGCGATCGCTCAGGATACCGCAGTCATGGTTCATGGGGCTCTCATCGTGACGAATATATCATGTTCTTTGATGCAAAAGCCTACGATCGTTTTATGATGAGTAAAGAAGAGCTGGCTTTGTGGGACGAAAAAGAAAAGGCTAAGAAGGAAGCCGAAGAGAAAGCTTTGAAAGAGATGTCTGACAAGGAACGCAAGAAACATGAGGCTGCCAAGGAGAAAGAGAAAAATAAGGACTTGGAGTTTGACCTGGAATATTTAGAAGAAAGAACCGTGCGTTTGACACCTTCTTCAACAGAATTGGGCGATGCGTTGTTGAGTAAGGACGGAACCAAGCTTTATTATGTAGCTCCTTATGAAGGCGGGGCCGGCTTGTGGGTGCAACATCTCAAGGAATACCGTAACGAATTAAAGATGCGTGGTATGGACTGGGCAGGCTTGGATGCCGATGCCGACGTGAAGAATGCTTATATGGCCAGCGGTGGCATGATTAAAAAACTCGACATAGAGAACGGACGTATTAATAATGTGTCTTTCGAAGCCTTTTATACTTCACGACCGGACGAGGAACGAGCTTATCAGTTTGATCATATCTGGCGCCAGACCAAGGATAAATTGTATGATCCGAATATGAACGGGGCTGATTGGGATGCTATTTACAAGACCTATTCAAAATATCTGCCTTCTATTCAGAATAATTATGATTTTGCTGAGATGGTCAGCGAGATGTTGGGCGAGTTGAATGTGTCGCACACAGGATGTCGTTTTGGTGGTTACGGAGGTGCTTTGCGTACAGCTTCTTTGGGACTTTTCTACGACGATACTTACAAGGGAGACGGATTGAAGGTGAAAGAAGTGCTGCGGGGAAGTCCGGTGGAATTGTCAGCTCAGCCGTTCAAGGCCGGAGCCATAATTCGAGCTATCGACGGGGTTGAAATCAAGTCTGGAGCTGATTATTATCCATTGTTGGAAGGAAAAGTGGGTCGCCGTACGCGTCTTACGGTAGAAGAAGGCGGAAAGACATTTGACGTTCGTGTGAAACCTATTTCCACCGGCCAGGAAATGGATCTGTTGTACAACAGATGGGTGAAGCGTAACAAGCAGATTGTATCCCGCTTGTCAGACAATCGATTGGCTTATGTGCACATTAAAGAAATGAATTCAGCTTGTTTTGAGAAACTTTATCGCGAGCTGATGAGCGATGAGAACCGTAATAAAGACGCTGTGATTGTCGATACTCGTCATAATGGCGGTGGTTGGTTGCACGACGACATTTGTATTTTGTTGAGCGGAAAGCGTGCCTTGCAATACAAACCGCGCGGACAGTTCATCGGAAACGATCCGTTTGATCGTTGGGTGAAACCATCGTGCATGCTGATTTGTGAAGACAATTACTCGAATGCACACGGAACTCCGTGGTATTACAAAGAACTTGGAATTGGCAAATTGATTGGAGCGCCGGTACCAGGAACGATGACTGCAGTGTGGTGGGAGCAGCTGGATGGCGGTTTGGTTTTTGGTATTCCTCAGGTTGCTGCTGTTGACGAGCGCGGAGAGGTGCTGGAAAATCAGCAATTGATGCCAGATGTGGAGGTTTATAATAAGCCCGAAGACATACTGAATGGCAAGGATGCCCAATTGGAGGCTGCCGTAAAGGAAATGCTGAAGACCGTAAGAAAGTAATCTTTGGCAGATAAAGAAACAGAGCGTAACGAAAGCCATGCAGGCTTATTCGTTACGCTCTGTTGTTTTTGCCGTAATGGCAAGCAGTTGTTTATCGATTATTTTTTCAGTTTCTCGATAATCATTTCAGCCACCTTTTTGCCGCTCATCAGCATACCGCCGAAGATAGGTCCCATGCGTGGAGTTCCTGAAACGGCAGAAGCAGCCATACCGCATACATACAGTCCTGGATAGATTTCTTTAGTACCTTTTACTACTTCATCTTCGCCAGAAACCACATCCAAAGAGCGTTCGCCAATCACGCCTCCCGTTTCGGTGTTCAGCTTGATACCGTTTTTGCGAGCTACTGTGCAGCACATTTCGCTGTCGTGTCCAGTTCCGTCGATGACACATTTTGCCAAGATATTCAGAGGGTCAACGTGCAAGCCTTCGCGCAATACCGGAGTCCAGTTAACAACGACACCACTTACTACGTCATTCTTGAAGATTACATCTTCTACCGAGTAGCAGTTAAAGATAGTAGCACCGGCATGTACAGCTTTGTAGAGAAGTGCAGCAGTACTCTCAACAGAGTCCATCACATAAAGTCCATCCTCAAAGGGTGCATAGTTGATATCAAAATCGCGGATGATATCCATAGCCTCTTCTTGTACAACGATTTGGTTGAACATCATGGCACCGCCCCACATACCTCCACCGGGAGATAATTTACGGTCAAACTGTGCTACCTTCAAACCGGCTTTAGCCAAATAATAAGCTGCAACGATACCAGAAGGTCCACCGCCTACGATAGCTACGTCCAGGTTCAGGTTTTTCTGCATTTTCTCAAAGTAGGTGCTGATGATGCCCTGCGATACTTTAGTTTCAATCATATTCTTTTTATCTTTAATATAAGTGATTAATTGGATTCTTTTTATTGAATATTGCTTTGAGCTTCTGCGTCGAATTCGCAATTTTTCATGCGTTGACTGATGCGCATGGCACAGAAATTCGGTCCGCACATGGTGCAATATTTTCCGTTATAGTGGTTTCCGCTCTTATAATACTCCATAGCTCTGTCCGGGTCCAGTGCCAAATTGAATTGGTCTTTCCACCGGAACTCATAGCGTGCCTTGCTCAAGGCGTTGTCACGAACGGTGGCTCCGGGATGACCTTTGGCGATGTCTGCTGCATGAGCTGCTATTTTATAGGTAACCACACCGTTGCGAACATCCTCCTTATTTGGTAAGGCCAGATGCTCTTTTGGTGTTACGTAGCAAAGCATTGCTGTGCCATACCAACCGATTTGTGCGGCACCGATAGCACTTGTTATGTGATCATATCCCGGTGCGATGTCTGTTACAAGCGGTCCGAGTGTGTAGAATGGGGCTTCATGGCATTTTTCAATCTGTCGGTCCATGTTTTCGCGGATTTTATGCATGGGCACATGTCCCGGTCCTTCGATAAATGCCTGTACGTTTTTTGCCCAAGCTCGTTCTACGAGTTCGCCCATTGTATCAAGTTCTGCAAACTGTGCCCGGTCGTTAGCGTCAAATATTGCGCCCGGTCTGAGTCCGTCTCCCAAAGAAACCGCTACGTCGTATTGCGCCAGAATGTCGCAGATATCGTCGAAATGTTCATATAAGAAACTTTCTTTTTGGTGGTAGCTGCACCATTGTGAGATGATGCTTCCGCCACGGCTCACCATGCCGCAAAGGCGTTCGTGGGCAAAATGTACATTTTTCAGACGGATACCGCAATGAATGGTAAAATAATCCACGCCTTGTTCGCACTGTTCTATTAAAGTGTCCCGGAACAGTTCCCAGGTCAGGTCCTCGGCTTTGCCGTTAACCTTTTCCATTGCCTGATACATAGGAACAGTTCCCACCGGTACGGGACAGTTTCTTACGATCCATTCGCGGGTTTCGTGAATATTCTCTCCCGTAGAAAGGTCCATCAGCGTGTCGCCTCCCCATTTGCAGCTCCACACACATTTTTCTACTTCCTCTTCGATGCTTGAAGAAGTGGCAGAGTTACCGATGTTCGTGTTGATTTTTACCAAGAAATTTTTGCCGATAATCATCGGTTCTGCTTCGGGGTGGTTGATATTGGCTGGTATGACAGCTCTTCCGGCAGCCACTTCATCGCGTACAAATTCCGGAGTGATATGTGTTTCGATGCCCAATTCTGCGCAATTCATGTTTTCACGGATGGCCACATATTCCATTTCAGGTGTAACAATTCCTTGCTTGGCATAATACATTTGAGTAGGGCAGTGTCCGGCTTTGGCGCGGTAGGGTCGAGTGATGTGTTCAAAGCGCAAGTGATCCAGGCTTTTGTCATTTTGTCTCATTCGTCCATATTCCGAAGTCATTCCTTCGAGCTGCTCCACGTCTCCTCGGTCTATAATCCATTGCTCGCGCATACGTGGCAATCCTTTTTTCAAGTCAATCTGCATGTTCGGGTCGCTGTATGGTCCGCTGGTGTCGTACACATATACGGGGTCATTTTGATGAAAAACCTTTTCTCCCTTGTCGTTGATGGTGACTGTGGGTGTTAGGTTTACTTTTCTCATGCCTACTCGAATGTTTGGAAAGTGTTTTCCTTTGAGATACACTTTCTCAGAGTCCGGGTAGGAGATTCTGATTTTATCTTCCATGTTCTATTGAGTGAATTTTTGTTGATTGGTTATCTTATGATTTACTTGTCAAACTGCATTTCAGTTTGCAAGATGCGTTTTGTTTCTTCTACTGGATCTTCGGCATTAAGTATTGTCCCGCTCAGGGCGATTCCGTTGACTCCAGTACTTAGGATGGCAGGAATGTCGGCACGGGTAATGCCGCCGATGGCTATTACCGGCAACGATAATCCTTTTTCTTTCATGCCTTGCATGATTCGCTTGTATCCATCAATGCCCAAGGTTGGCGAGAGCTTTTCTTTTGTTGTGGTAAAGCGGAATGGACCGCAACCGATATAGTCAGCTCCCCGTTGGGCATGAGCTACAATATCCTCCAGAGTATTTGCCGTTCCACCTATAATGGCTTTGTTTCCCAGGATGCGTCGTGCCTCATCGATAGGCATGTCTTTCAGTCCCAGGTGTACTCCATCGGCCTGAACCCGATGCACCCATTCCACGTGGTCGTCTATGATAAACGTAGCATGATATTCATTGCACAATTGACGTACATCCATAGCTGTTTCGATAAACTCCTTTTCAGAAGCTTGTTTCATGCGCAGTTGAATCCAGCGGCATCCGCCTTCGAGCGCCATTCTTGCCGAGTCCAGATAGGAATACTGGTCATTATAATGTGTGATAAATTGAAGTTGTAGCATAACAAATTAAATTTCATACAGTGAATATTAGGTAACGGCCGTCGTCAATATTGTCGTATTTTCGGATGCCGCTTGTGACGATTGTATATATAAAGGGAGAGCGCGTTATGCTGAGGTTGCTCCAAGGAGGGCTGTTCAAACAATTCCTACGTCGGTATAATCCGCTTCAGGTTCATAGGGTATAATCTCAGCCCGTCAAGCAAACGGGCACCCCTTTGTTTTATCGTCAAATGCCAAGATAGTAAGAGGCTGGGGCAATAAAAAAAATGAAATTAAAGTTATCGATTTTTTTTTGCCTTGCCGAGCCACATCCTGTCACCTACAAAGATATAGAAAAAAAGTGATAAACCAACGATTTGTAGCTTTTTCGTTGGGATGCTCTTGTTATTTTGCAAATCTTTTGCAGTGAAAAGGTTGGGAAATAGGGATTTGTTTATTCTTGTTAACATGAGGTTGTGTCCTTCTGTTTGCGTTTATGTGCAATGTAAATGTTGTCAGAAGGAGTACAAGACATATTTTAAGTCACGGTGGTTTTGCTTTATGCGCGTGTGGGTGACATGTAAAGTTGTGTAGTTTGCTGCTGTCCGTAGGAAGTATGAATCCTGTTGAAGAAATACGTTTAGTACTGTTGTATGGCACTGTGTCGGACAAGGATTTTTGGAGTGTCGTGTGGTATATATAAAAGGGGAAAGGCCTTACCGCACGGTAAAGCCTTTCTAAAATGTTTGTTTGAAAGAAGCGAAAGAAATTAAAATGTTTATGCTTCAGCAGGAGTTTCAGTTGTTTCCTCTGCAGTAGCCTCGTCAGCAGCCTCTGCTTCGCTTTGAGCAGCAGCGGCAGCAGCTTTCTTTTCAGCTACTTTCTTAGCGATCTCTTCATTAATTTTCTTCTCAGCATCCAGACGAGCAGCAGCAGCAGCTTTTGCATCTTCAGCCTTCTTTGCTTCGAAAGCCTCGATACCCTTCTGCTTGTCGCTCTTCCAAGCCTCGAATTTAGCCTGAGCGGTAGCCTCATCAAAAGCACCCTTCTTTACACCGCCACGCAGGTGTTTCATCAAGTACACACCTTCGTTTGAAAGGATGTTGCGAACAGTATCAGTTGGCTGTGCGCCAGCTTCTACCCAATAAAGAGCGCGATCGAATTTCAAATCTACAGTGGCTGGATTGGTGTTTGGATTGTACGTACCAATTTTCTCTGTAAACTTACCATCACGTGGTGCTCTTACGTCAGCGATAACGATGCTATAGAAAGCATAGCTTTTGCGTCCTCTACGCTGTAATCTGATTTTAGTTGCCATAAATAATTTTTTAATTGTTTATAGGTTTGAAACATGCCATTAACTCGTAATAGCGGCGCAAAGTTATAACATTTCTTTGAATCGTCAAATAAAGTACTTGGTTTTTTGCTTCATTTCCTTATATTTTAACGATTCCTCGGGCTGTTTGGGCTTGTAGCTTACTTTTTGTTTACCAGCATGCAGCTTTTGATGATATAGATAATCAGCAGCGCATAGACAAGCAGTGACAGTACTTCGCTCAAGGGGTTTTCCCACCAAGAAGTGAAGTCGAACGAAAAACCGCCAAATTTCATGGCTGCGCTCACCACACCCATTAAGGCTCCTCCGGCAATGAAACCAGAAGAAATCAACGTGCCGCGTTCGTTGCGCAGTTCATTCAAGGCCTTGTCCGTGCTACAGCTGTTGATATACCAACTGATGAGACCTCCCGCCAGCAAGGGCAGGTTCAGTTCCAGTGGAATGAACATTCCCAAGGCAAATGCCAGTGCCGAAACATTGAAGAGAGTCAGTAAGATGGCAATGGCTGCTCCGATTCCGTAGAGCATCCATGGTGCACCGGATCCACTCATCAGCGGTTCGATTACGGCCGCCATTGCGTTGGCTTGAGGGGCGGCCAGCTGTCCGCTGGTAAAACCGTAGGTCTTGTTCAGAATCATGATAACGGCTGCCACGGTAGCTGCCGATACCAAGGTGCCCAGAAATTTGTAGGTTTCTTGTTTTTTAGGTGTACTTCCCAACCAGTAGCCTATCTTTAGGTCGGTGACAAACGAACCGGCACTGGCAAGAGCTGTGCACACTACGCCACCCATAATCAGGGCTGCTACCATTCCGCCCGTACCTTTCAGGCCTACAGATACCATGATGATGGAAGCTAATATAAGCGTCATCAGCGTCATTCCCGAAACAGGATTGCTTCCTACAATGGCAATGGCATTGGCTGCTACGGTTGTAAACAGAAATGCGATGACTGCTACCAGCAGGATTCCCACTACGGCAAACAGCATGTTGCCTTGCATAATGTCAAAGTAGAAGAATACGAAAATGGCGATTAAGGTTATGGCAGAACCGATAGCAACAATTTTCATGGACAAGTCGCGTTGGGTTCTTTCCGCTAATTTGCTCTGGCCGTCCTTGCCTTTCATCTCTTGCGCTGCCAAAGACAAGGCTCCCTTGATGATGCCCCAGCTTTTGATGATACCGATAATGCCTGCCATGGCAATACCTCCGATGCCAATGCTTTTGGCGTATGCGAAGATTTGCTCGGGCGAGGCGCTGGCTGCGGTGATTACGTTGCTGCCTCCGCTTACATTTAAGTCGGGCCAAATGGCAGCAATCAACGGGATGATGACCCACCATACGGCAACAGAACCCAAACAGATAATGAGTGCATATTTAAATCCTACGATAAAGCCCATTCCCAACAAGGCCGCACCGGTGTTAATCTTAAATACGAGTTTGGCTTTGTCGGCCAGTTCGCTACCCCAAAGCATGCATCGCGTGGTAAAATTTTCGTTCCACAAGCCGAAGGAAGCTACGGCAAAGTCATACAATCCTCCAATCAGTCCGGCAAAAACCAAATGCTTGGCTTGTCCGCCTCCTTTCTCGCCCGAAATCAATACTTGTGTAGAAGCAGTGGCTTCGGGGAATGGGTATTTGCCATGCATGTCTTTCACGAAATACTTGCGGAAAGGAATCAAAAACAGAATACCCAAAACTCCACCCAAAAGTGATGCAATAAATACTTGCATGAAATTGACTGTGATTTCTGGATACTTGGCCTGCAGGATGTACAGAGCCGGGAGTGTGAAAATTGCTCCCGAGACTACCATGCCCGAACAAGCACCGATACTTTGAATCATGACGTTTTCGCCCAAGGCTCCTTTGCGTCGCGTGGCTCCGGCTACACCTACTGCAATGATGGTGATGGGGATGGCTGCTTCGAATACCTGACCTACTTTCAGTCCCAGGTAGGCAGTGGCTGCCGAGAATATTACAGCCATGGCAATACCCCATACTACAGACCAGAGTGTTACCTCTTTGTATTGTTTTTGGGACGACATGAGCGGTTCATACTGCTCTCCTGGTTTTAGCTCACGGAAAGCATTTTCGGGTAATCCGGTAATTTTTTCTTGATTTTCCATAAGGATAAACGATAATAATTATAAATAATGTTGTACTTAGTTGTTCTATGGTTGCCTATTACAGTTTTTACACGTTTTGTTTTTTAGGGAAGCTGTCCTTGCGTTGTAGGCATGCAGCTCGGTTCTATTCATTTTTCCATAAGTTATGAATATGTTGTTAATTGTTGCTTTATTTTTTGAGAATTAACGATTCAAATGGCAAAATTAATAAAATTATGTCGTTTCTGCAACATTTTGTATCGTCTTCCTTGGTTTCTCTGTTTTTTCGCAGAACTAAAACGATATGTTGCAGTCTGTTATTGTATCTTACATTTTGATATTTCTGTCTTTTTGTCAAACAAAAAGGTGTACGATTTGCGTATTTCCAGGCAAGCTGAGGAGCTGTGCGAAATATTCTATTCCTGAGCGCTGAAATTTGCTGTATATAGTTGTATATTAGGTGGATATGCTCAAAAAATGTGTGCGCAAGAGTGGTCTAAGTAGAAGCTAAATGTTAAATCTGAGTCAAAGATTGAGTTAAAAAATAGTCTTTTGGGCAATTTTTTAGTTGTGAGCGATGTGTTTTTCTCGAAAAGCAATTCATTTAGAAAATAAATACTGAGATGTTTTCAAGAAAATACTGAGATATTTGTCCGAATATCAAGAGAAGTTTTGTATGAATATGCAGTAATAGCAGAAATTAAACTTGTTTTGATGCATAAATATGCATTAATCCTTCTCTGTTTAGAAAGGCAGGCAAGATTTTGCGGTTAGCAGAAACGACAAGAATCTTGTAAAAATGTACTGAAACGGCCTTGTTGAGTTTCCTTTTGTCAATGTAGTCACTTTGTGAAAACATGCGAACAAACTGAGTTCCTAAACCAGTTTGCGAACTACGCGACATGGATTTCCCACAGCCAAAGAGTTGTCGGGAATGTCGTGTGTTACTACACTGCCGGCTCCAATCACACAGTTGTTGCCAATGCTTACTCCGGGAAGGACGCAAACCTGTGCTCCAATCCACACATTATTGCCCACACGAATAGGAAGAGCATATTCGAGTCCTTGGTTTCGTGTTTCGGCATCCAGTGGGTGTCCGGCAGTATAGAAACCACAGTTGGGTGCCACAAATACATGATTTCCAAAAGATACCTTTGCACCATCCAGTATGACACAATTTACATTCATGTAAAAGTCTTCTCCTATTTCGATATTATAGCCATAATCACAGTAAAATGGTTGCTCGATAAGAAAGCGGCTTCCTGTTTTCCCGAGCAGCAGCCGTAACAACTCAGCGCGTTTTTCTGTTTCTATCGGTGCAGTATGGTTGTACTCAAAACACAACTGTTTGCACCGTTTTCTCTCGGCAATCAGTTCGGCATCTCCGTTTGCATCATAGAGTTTGCCTTGTTGGCATTTCTGTTTTTCTGTGGTCTGTTTCATATATGCAATAATGAAGCACAAAATTACTCAAAACTAAAGTGGCGGCAAAGGAAATACTTGCGTTAAAAAAGTACAATGGCAAATTCTTTTGTAAGGTCATTTTTTTTGTATTTCTGAATAAATGCTATTTTTGCATCAATTTGTAAACTTGATATGACAAAATGAGTACATCAATATCCCATAAGGGAATCATCAAGCGGATGCAGCATACGCATGTATGGGTTCAGATATTACAGGCTTCAGCCTGTTCAGTATGCGAGGCGAAGGGCCTGTGTCATTCTGCTGAAAGTAAGGAAAAAATTATCGAGGTAGAAACCCAGCGGCCGCAGGATTTTCAGGTGGGGCAGGAGGTAATGCTTGTCGGTACGCTCTCGCAAGGCATGAAAGCTGTGTTTTATGCCTATGTGATTCCGTTGGCGCTCATGCTGGGTGTGCTGTTCTTGTCGTTATTCTATGATGTGGATGAGGCCTTGTCTGCCTTGTTTGCCATCGGCGTTCTGATACCTTATTATATAGGTGTGTATTTATTGCGCCGTTATTTTACCCGTAAATTTACATTTACCCTAAAACATATAAACTAATAACTAATAAAATGATGCATTTAATTTGGATTGCAGTAATGATTCTGGGGGCTGTAGGCCTGGTGTCTGCACTGGTGCTCTTTGTAGCTTCCCGAAAATTTGCTGTAGAAGAAGACCCGCGGATAGGGCAGGTGAGTGAAGTGCTCCCCCAAGCCAACTGCGGAGGATGTGGTTATCCTGGATGTTCCGGCTTTGCCGGCGCTTGTGTTAAGGCGGCAGATTCCGGCAGTTTGGAAGGTATGCTTTGCCCGGTGGGCGGACAGCCCGTTATGGAAAAGGTGGCTTCTATTCTTGGTATGGCCGTAACTGTGGCTGCTCCTAAGATTGCCGTAGTTCGTTGTAACGGTACTTGCGAGAACCGTCCACGTGTGGTGCAGTATGATGGTGTAAAAAGCTGTCGTGCGATGCTGATGACCGGAACCGGAGAAACTGCCTGTGCTTTTGGTTGCCTGGGATGTGGTGATTGTGTCGCTGCCTGTTCTTTTGGCGCTATCTCCATCAATCCCGAAACAGGATTACCCGAAGTGGATGAAGAGCGTTGTACTGGCTGTGGGGCATGTGCCAAAACATGTCCGCGTAAGGTAATCGAACTTCGTCCGAAAGGCCCGAAGGGACGCCGTATGGTAGTAACCTGTGTTAATCGCGACAAGGGAGCTGTGGCAAACAAAGTGTGCAAGGCTTCTTGTATTGGTTGCGGCAAGTGTGTGAAGGAATGTCCGTTTGAGGCCATTACTCTCGCCAGCAACCTGGCCTATATCGACCCGGATAAATGCCGTTTGTGCCGCAAGTGCGAAGCTGTTTGTCCGAAGGGGGCTATCCATGCCATCAATTTCCCGCCGCGCAAACCAAAGGCAGAAGCAGCAGTAAATTCTTCTGTAAACGAAAAAACGGAACAAGCTGCAGCAGAAAAGCCAGCTCAAAGTTCTAATGTAGAATCAAATTAAAGGGTATTGACAGTGAAAACATTTAAGATAGGCGGAGTACATCCCGCTGAAAACAAACTGACGGAAGCTGTGCCTTCGCGCGCTGCAGCGTTGCCGTCTCAGGCTGTATTCTCTATGTATCAGCATATCGGAGCACCGGCAAAACCGGTTGTGAAGAAAGGTGATGTGGTGAAAGTGGGCACTTTGCTTGCCGAAGCTGACGGGTTTGTGTCGGCTCCCATTTATTCATCCGTATCGGGCACCGTTTCAAAGGTAGATGCCATTGTAGATGCCAGCGGATACCGACGCCCGGCCATCATTGTGGATGTGGAGGGAGACGAGTGGGAAGAGTATATCGACCGCACTGACAAGTTGGAAACATTGAACGACCGGCCAAACCTGAAGCCTGAAGAAATTGTAGCCTTGGTGAAAAAGGCTGGTGTTGTGGGCATGGGTGGAGCAACCTTCCCGACTCATGTGAAACTGACACCTCCACCGGGAACAAAAGCTGACTGCGTTGTGATCAACGGAGTGGAGTGCGAACCGTATCTCACAGCTGACCACCGTCTGATGCTAGAGAAGACAGACGAAGTGCTTGTGGGCATATCGCTTATCATGAAAGCTGTAGGTGTGACAAAAGCCTACGTGGGTATTGAAAATAACAAGCCCGATGCCATAGCCTTGATGCAAAAGCATGCCGAACGTTTCCCTGGCATTGAAATAGTACCATTGCAGGTGAAATATCCGCAGGGAGGAGAAAAACAGCTGATTCAGGCGCTTACAGGAAGAGAAGTTCCACCTCCACCTGCATTGCCGATTCATGTAGGTGTCGTGGTGCAAAATGTGGGTACTGCCTTTGCAGTTTACGAGGCAGTGATGAAAAACAAACCCCTTGTGGAGCGTATGATTACCGTGACAGGAAAACCATTAAGCAATCCGGCTAATTTATGGGCGCGTATCGGTACCCCGATGCGTGTGCTGATTGACGAATGCGGCGGTATGCCCGAGGACTGTGGAAAGGTGATTGGTGGCGGTCCGATGATGGGAAAATCACTGATGCATCTGGATGTTCCCGTGTGTAAGGGTTCTTCGGGCTTGTTGCTGATGAACGAAAAAGAGTCTCGCCGTGCCGAAGTGCAGCCTTGTATTCGTTGTGCCAAGTGTGTATCAGCCTGTCCGATGGGGCTTGAACCCTACTTGTTGGCTACGACATCTGCCCTCAAGAATTGGGAAAAAGCAGAAGAAAACGACATCGTTTCGTGCATAGAATGCGGTTCTTGTCAGTTTACCTGTCCGTCCAACCGACCCATGCTCGATAACATCAGAATAGGAAAATCAACCGTGATGGCGCTGATCAGAGCGCGTAATGCTAAATAATAAAAAAATGGCAAAGAAATTAATCGTATCGCTCTCGCCTCATGTTCATGGAGGCGACAGCGTCCAGCGAAATATGTATGGCGTGTGTGTGGCTTTGATTCCCACTCTGCTCGTGTCATTATATTTCTTCGGACTTGGAGCAGCTGTCGTGTTGCTCACGTCAGTCCTTTCGTGTGTGTTCTTCGAATGGGCAATAGCCCGCTTTCTGCTTGGCAGAAAACAATTGACCATTACCGATGGTTCGGCAGTGCTGACCGGCTTGTTGTTGGGTTTTAACCTGCCCTCTAATCTTCCGCTTTGGATTATCGTTATCGGAGCGCTGGTTGCCATTGGTGTGGGTAAGATGACTTTTGGCGGCTTAGGAACCAATCCGTTCAATCCGGCATTAGTGGGACGAGTGTTTCTGCTCATATCATTTCCGGTGCAGATGACCTCTTGGCCAGAAGCCGGTCAGCTTACCTCCTATTTGGATGCGCAGACAGGAGCCACTCCATTGTCGGTAATGAAGGATGCCATTAAGACTGGCGACATGACGATCCTAGACAAAATGCCCGACTGCGTAGATTTGTTCTTGGGACAGATGGGCGGCTCTTTGGGCGAAGTCAGTGCCTTGGCCATCTTGCTTGGACTGGTTTATATGCTGGTACGCAAGATTATAACCTGGCACATTCCAGTGTCAATCATCGGCACCGTATTGTTGTTGAGCGGCTTGTTGCATTTATACAGTCCTGTATATGCCGACCCTTTCAGCGTATTGTTTTCTGGCGGCCTGATGTTGGGTGCCTGTTTTATGGCTACTGATTATGTCACCTCGCCCATGACACCGCGCGGACAAATCATTTACGGTGTGGGCATCGGACTCATCACTGTTGTGATTCGAACTTTCGGAGCCTATCCGGAAGGAATGTCATTCGCCATCCTGATTATGAATGCATTCACCCCACTGATCAATACATACAATAAGCCAAAAAGATATGGGAGGGTAGCAAAATGAAAAAACTGGAATCAAATCTCTTAAATATGACCGTGGTGCTTACCGTCATCTCGGTAATTGCAGGCGGAGTGCTGGCTTATGTCAATCAGGTGACCAAAGGACCGATTGCCGAAATCAGCGAGCGCAACTTGCAAGACGGCATCAAGAAAGTAATCCTCGGATCAACCGAAGGCGAACTCAAAGTAGAAGCTCCCGATACAATCGATGGTGGATTCGTGCTCTATAAAACAGACAAAGGAACAGCTGTAATGGCAGTCGAAAACGGTTTTGCCGGTCCTATCTCTGTGCTTGTAGGGTTCGATGACCAAGGATCCATTAAAGGATATACCATTCTGTCTTCTTCCGAAACTCCCGGACTGGGTGTGAAAGCCGCTTCCTGGTTTCAGAAAAATGGAAAGGGAAACATCATCGGACGCAACCCGGGCGAAAAGGAACTGGTTGTGTCTAAAGACGGAGGAGATGTAGACGCCATTACCGCATCAACAATCACCAGTCGTGCTTTCCTGAAAGCAGTAAACCACGCATATCAAGTATATAATAACGACAAACAACAAACCGACGGCAATAGTGGGGCAACACCCAAGGCTGAATAAGCCCGCCCGGTTTCTTGTCTAAACATTTGGAAAGGAGAAAAAATATGAACTATGTAAAAGTTTTGATGAACGGTATCATCAAAGAGAATCCTACCTTTGTGCTGCTGCTTGGTATGTGTCCGACTCTCGGAACCACCTCTTCAGCATTGAATGGTATGTCTATGGGACTGGCCACCACCTTTGTGTTGCTCTGTTCCAATATAGTGATTTCGCTTATAAAGAACCTTATTCCCGACACGGTGCGCATTCCGGCATTCATTGTTGTAATCGCTTCGTTTGTTACAGCCTTGCAGATGATGATGCAAGCCTTTGCTCCCGAAATCTATGCTTCGTTGGGTTTGTTCATCCCTTTGATTGTGGTGAATTGCATTATTTTGGGACGAGCAGAAGCATTTGCCAGCAAGAACGGAGTGATTCCGTCTTTCTTTGACGGTTTGGGAATGGGGTTAGGCTTTACTTTGGCACTGACCGTTCTCGGAGCCTTGCGCGAACTTTTAGGTACCGGAAAGCTGTTTGATATGACCATATGGCCGGAAGACTACGGTATGCTGATGTTTGTACTCGCACCGGGAGCCTTCATCGTATTGGGCTATCTCATAGCACTGGTGAACAAAATAAGAAAAGTATAATCTTATTATAATAAGGAATCATTATGGAAATATTCTATCAATATATCATTGTTTTCATTACGGCTATTTTTGTAAACAATGTCGTACTGTCTCAGATATTGGGAATCTGTCCGTTTTTGGGTGTGTCCAAAAAAGTGGATACCGCATTGGGCATGTCGGCCGCAGTGGCATTTGTGCTGGTACTGGCCACCTTGGTTACCTTTCTGTTGCAGAAATACGTGCTCGATCCAAACGACCTGGGATATTTGCAAACCATAGCCTTTATTTTGGTTATTGCAGCCCTGGTGCAGATGGTTGAGATTATTCTCAAAAAAGTGTCTCCCGCCTTGTATCAGGCATTGGGCGTGTTTTTACCGCTGATTACCACGAATTGCGCTGTATTGGGTGTAGCTATTTTGGTAATTCAAAAAGATTTTGATCTCGTGATGGGAGTGTGGTATGCCTTGAGTACGGCGCTAGGTTTCGGATTGGCCTTGACCATTTTTGCCGGCATCCGCGAACAGTTGAGCATGATGCCTATCCCCAAAGGCATGCAAGGCATGAGCATAGCACTGGTAACAGCCGGATTGCTGGCCATGGCATTCATGGGATTTAGCGGAGTAGACAACGGATTGCGCCTGCTGTTTCAAGTAAACTGATTTGTTCCCCAAAATAAGAAGACCTGACGAATATCGCTCAGGTCTTTTTTTTATAAAAAATATTGCATTTCGAATGGTCGTATCACAAATTATAACTATATTTGCTGTATCAAAGATTAACAACTACATTTAACTGATATGAAAGAAACTATTTTGGTAACTGGTGGAACTGGTTTCATCGGTTCGCACACGACAGTGGAACTTCAAGCTGCCGGATATGACGTAGTTATTGTGGATAACTTGTCTAACTCTCGTGAGGATGTTTTGGATGGCATCGAAAAGATTTCGGGTATTCGCCCGGCATTCGAGAAGATTGACTTGTGCGATTTCGAGGCTACTGAGAATGTGTTCAAAAAATATCCTAAAATCAGCGGTATTATCCACTTTGCAGCAAGCAAGGCTGTAGGAGAAAGCGTAGAAAAACCATTGAAGTATTATCGCAACAATATTCTTTCATTGGTTAACTTGTTGGAGTTGATGCCAAAGTATAACGTGAAGGGTATTATCTTCTCTTCTTCTTGTACCGTGTACGGACAGCCTGACGTGTTGCCGGCAACCGAGGAAACTCCAATCAAGAAGGCTGAGAGTCCATACGGCAATACCAAGCAAATCAACGAGGAAATCATCTACGACACTGTAAAGAGCGGTTCTCCTATCAAGGCTATCTTGTTGCGTTACTTCAATCCAATCGGTTCTCACCCATCAGCAATTATCGGTGAGATGCCAAACGGAGTACCACAGAACCTGATTCCATATTTGACTCAGGCTGCCATGGGTATCCGCAAGGAATTGAGCGTATTTGGCGATGATTATGATACTCCAGACGGATCTTGTATCCGCGACTATATCTACGTTGTAGACTTGGCTAAGGCTCACGTTTGCGCTATGACTCGCATCATGGAGGATAAAACTGACGAGCCGGTTGAGGTTTATAACGTTGGTACTGGTAAGGGAACCAGCGTTTTGGAATTGATTCATGCGTTCGAGAAAGCTACAGGTGTGAAATTGCCTTACAAGATTGTTGGACGCCGTCAAGGTGACATCGTTAAGGTATGGGGTAATGTAGACAAAGCCAACAAAGTGTTGGGATGGAAAGCGGACACTCCTTTGGAAGACGTATTGGCAACTGCATGGAAATGGCAGTGTGCTTTGCGTGAAAGAGGTATCATGTAATTTCTGTTACAAGAATCTCTTGTTAAAAGCGGCTTAAGCTAATGTATTATCCATCTCTTGGATTGATTGTTCAAGAGATGGACAATCAAAATATAGAAACAGTGTGTATTGGCCTGCCTTGTTCCTTGAACATAAAGAAATTTTTGGTCAATGTTTTCAAGGTATAGATATGTTGCTTTTCTGAAGCATAATTACTGCCGGGCATCTTCTGTTGCAGGCTGATTGTTGGCTATACATGCTTTTGAAACACGAACTTGGTTTCTAGTGATTCTTCACTATGCAAAAATATTTTTTTATCGAATCGATAGAACACCTTCGGGTGTTTGTTTATTACAAGTCTGAGAATTTCTAAATATGTGAATATGAGGATTTCTGCTTATGGCTTGTCCATAAACAGATTTGTAATAAGTCATTTGTCGTGTTTTATTTTGTGTTTGTGTTGTTACTATCCCTCGACGTGAGTCGGGGGATAGTTTCTTTTATATAGAATGCTTGATTGGAACTTTAGAAGTAGGGATTATTCTCTTTCTCAAAGCCGATTGTGGTGTTATCACCGTGGCCGGGATACACCTTTACGTCTGTGGGCAGAGTGAGTACCTTCTCGCTCAAGCTCTTAATCAAGTCGGCATGATTGCCGCCGGGAAAATCTGTACGGCCGATACTCATACAGAACAAAGAATCTCCCGAAAACAATACCTTTTCTTCTTCACAGTAAAAACAGATTCCGCCGGGCGTGTGTCCCGGTGTGTGAATCACCCGTAGTGAATGGTTTCCAAAACAAACTGTATCGCCTTCTTGAAGCAAACGTTGCAACGGAGGCATTTCATGTTGGTTGGGCATTCCCAGAAAAGAGCGGCACTGCGCATCCATGTTCTGATATAAGGAGGCATCTGCAGCATGGCATTCCGGATTGATTTTATAGTTCCGCGCCACAAAACCACATCCAAAAATATGGTCAAAATGCGTGTGCGTATAGATTTGATGAACCGGAACCAGGTTTTCGGAACTGATGTATGAAGCTATTTCCGACTCATTTCTTGCGCTGTAAGCACCACAGTCAATAAGGACTGCCTCTTTGGTTTCATCACTCACTACATAGCAGTTCTCTTCCACCATATTGGTGATGATTCGTTTTATGTTCAGCATGTCAGTAGGAGATTAGAGAGAGGCATATACCACCTTCTTGGTTTCAAAAAATTCTTCGTTGAAAACATCGCTTAAAGGAGAAATCATGACGTGATTTTTCATAGGCAATGTCTCTTTATCCAATTCGCCGCCTTTAAGACAAATCAATCCGTTGGGCAGTGCATTCATTTGCTCTTTCTTGATGTTTTTGCGTATAATCTTGATTAAGTCCATCAGCGGCATTACGGCACGGCTTACCACAAAATCAAATTGTTTTTTCTCTTCTTCTGCACGGCAATGGCGGGTAGTGACATTTTCCAGTCCGATAGCTTCGGCAACGGCGGTGCAGACTTTTATTTTCTTTCCGATGCTGTCTACTAAATGAAATTTGCATTCCGGAAACATAATAGCCAGTGGAATGCCTGGAAAACCACCTCCTGTACCTAAATCCATTATTTCTGTACCTGGCTTGAAGCGGATAAAATCGGCTATAGCCAACGAGTGCAGCACATGGTGTTCATACAGATTGTCTATGTCCTTGCGCGAAATGACATTGATTTTTGAGTTCCAGTCGTGATATAATGCATCTAAGGCTTGAAACTGTTCCTTCTGACGGTCCGTCAGGTTTGGGAAATATTTTAAAATCTGTTCCATAAATCTATGAATTTTTCTGTCAGAATACTTTTGATTTTTTTGTAAGGTATAAAAATAACGGTGGCACCATTTTCAAATGAGGCCAGCTCGTCTGGTTGATAATGAAATCGTATGCCTTTTTCTTCAAGAAGGAAATTTTGCGTAGCATAAAGGCCCGTGAGTTTCAGAAAACCCATTTCTCTCAGTTCGTCAATGGAAGCTGCCTCTTTTTGTTCCTCCAACTGTTGTAACATAATTGTTTCGAGTTCTATACGGGTCCCTTTCTTAAAGAGACTGTCCAACGTAAGCAGGTTGCCGTTTTGAGCGTCAAAATTAAGGAATGACGTTTCTTGATACACATGGTTGCCGCCTTCGTGATACAATTGGTCTATCTGATATTGTATCAGCCCGCTGGTGTGCGAAATGTTTTTTGCTTTTATCTGGCGTTTATAGTCATACCAGCCACGCGATACTTCGCTTTTCTTCTCTTGGTTATACAATCCTTGCAGCTCTGTGTGATAGCGCTTCAGGTAATCGGCAGCAAACGAGTCTGCTGCAGCTTTAGGAGCAAGTAGCGTTCTTAGCCCATACATCTTTTTCATCACCAGGCGATTTGTTTCTCTGCATACCGAATCGTCAGCTGTGAGATAGTCCATTTCCACATACACATGAGCTGAAGGAGCACCTTCATCTGCACATAATGTCTGGCTGTGTTCGGCCTTTATGGTCTCCCATTCGCGCACTTCATGTAGGGCTGATTGCCTTTGGCATGCTGTTATAGCCGACAAGCAGCACAATCCGGTGGTGATACCAATTAATGCTTTCTTCTTCATGAATCATGAATATTTTTTAGGATATCTGAAAAGAATGCTCATCAGGGCAAAACCGCCCATCAGCATAGGATAGTACAAATACGGGATGATGTTCAACGGATTGATTCCTGCCAGTCCTGATGCCATAAGCATCTGAGCCCCATAGGGGATCAGTCCTTGCGCAAAACACGAGAAAGTATCCAAAATGCTGGCACTTTTTCGCTTGTCCACTCCGTAACGCTGAGCAATGTCATTGGCTAATGGTCCAACGGTAATAATGGCTACCGTGTTGTTTGCTGTACACAAATCGGTGAGACTCACCAATGCTGCGATACTTAGTTCGGCGCCCCTTTTGGAATTTACTTTACGTGTCAGCATTTTAATGGCATAATCAATGCCGCCATTATATCGGATCAGCTCCATCAAGCCTCCGGCCAGCATCGTGATAATTATCAGTTCTCCCATACCCATTATGCCACTGCCCATGGCATCAAACCAAGAATACAGGTCATAGTTGCCGTTAAGTATTCCGATAAATCCTGCCAGGACGGTGCCCGAAGTAAGCACCAGTAAGACATTTAGTCCCATGACAGCAGTAATGAGTACTACTAAATAGGGAATTACCTTAAAAAAGTTCACGTCGGGAATATGTTGTGGAGAGTTGACGTCCGAACCAATGAAGAAGTAAAGCACCAGAGCTATGATGGCTGCCGGAGTGACAATTTGGAAATTTACCTTGAATTTATCCTTCATCTCGCAACCTTGTGTCTTGGTGGCCAGAATGGTTGTGTCGGAGATAAACGAAAGATTGTCGCCAAAATAGGCGCCACCCACAACAATGGCCACAATCATCGGAAGAGAGGCTCCTGTCTTGTCGGCAATACCGGCCGCTATGGGCGTCAGGGCAACGATGGTACCTACTGAAGTTCCTACCGACAAGGAGATGAAACATGATGCGATAAAGATTCCGGCAAGAAGTAAGTTGTCCGGCAAGAGGCGCAAGGCCAAATTTACGGTGGCATCAATGGCGCCCATGTTCTTTGCAGAAGAAGCAAAGGCACCTGCCAAAATGAATATCCAGATCATCAGCATCATGTTGCTGTGTCCGGCTCCTTTCGAAAAGATATGAATGCGTTCCTCCAATCTGTTGCCATGGGTAATGGCAATGCCGTAAATGGCCGAAATCAGAAAGGCTACAACGATTGGTACCTTATAGAAGTCGTTTGCGACAATACTGGTTACGAGGTAAGTAATCAAAAGAACAAAGATGGGGCTAAGCGCCCATATTCCTTTTTTGTGATGCTGCATAAGTTGTTTGGTGTTTAGTAAGTTGTTTTTGCATTTTTAAGATAATAGTCACAGTTTTCTGCCGTGAGCAGTTCGATAGGCATATAGTTCAGTCGCTTAATCTGCTTCTTCAGAATAATGTGATTGAAGAGTGCATCGACGCAACCGTAGCCTTGCTGCCAAGGATGTTGTGCTATCAAGAACCGGATAATGCCTTGTTTGAGGTATTGCACATTGGCATCCAGCATGTCATAACCCATCATGTGCCAGTCTGAAATGTGGTTTTGGGCTATGTAATCTGCTATAATATGCGAAAGAGAACAGAATGTGCATATGAAATGTACATCGGGATGTTGCATGCGGAATGCATTCAGCTTATCTGCCATGTTCGCATCCTTTAGATTGATTGTCATTTCATGAATCACATAGTCGGGGTAGTTTTCGCGTATGTATTCCTTGAAACCTAACTGTCGGTTATACTGTTGCAAAGAAGGAAGGTCAAACAATATGATTAGAAACTGACGTTCTGGAGCGGCCTCCAGCACGCTCATACGAGCAGCAAAACGTCCGCTCATCAATGATGCCTGACCATAAAAAGTCAAAGCATCCAGGTCATGAATGTTTGAGTCCACAAAAGTCACCGGTATGCCTTGTTGTTTCAATTGCTGGCAGAAGGTATAGGTGATGGCAGTTAACTGGGGTGCCATGATAACTCCATCCGGATTTTTATCCAAAATCTGTTTCAGACCATCATTGTATGAGTTGGGTGAATCCGTTTCATAATATAACTCTTCAATGGATAGGTTGAAATCTCGGTAGTCGGAAATGGCATCTTGGATGCCTAGAGACAACTCTTTCCAATACGGGTCAATTTTAGGGGATGGAAAGAAAGCTACAAACTGATATCTTTTGTTGAAGGCCAGGGCACTGGCATATCTGTTTGGCTCATAATTTAAGTCCTTGATGGCTTGTTCTACTCGTTTTCTTACTTCCTCAGATACATTGGGGCGTCCGTGCAATACCCGATCAACTGTTCCGATGGATGTTCCAGCTTTTTCTGCTATATCTTTAATTCTAATTTTAGGGGCTGGTTGATACTTGCTCATTCTATAAAATACTACTATATGTTACCTTGAAAAACATTTTGCGAAAATACGAATTTTTTATCAAAAAAAGATTTTTTCAATTGCATAATTTGCCGTTCTTCTGTATTTTATGGTCTAATTTACCACTTTTTTTGTCTTGTTTCTAATCATCTATAGTGGGGCTCCAACTTGAATAGTCGTTGTTTCTTGCTCTTTCTTTGTATGATATTTGATAAAAAAACCGTATTTTTGTATTCATATATGAGGATTATCCAAAACATAAGTGAGCTTCGTTTGACAAAGGCTTTTGTCTTTGTCTCGTTTCTCTTGTTGTTTTGTGTACTGTCTTCTTGCTTTCATAAAGCCTCTATGATGGAGCGTCAACACATTGATTCTCTGAATTTAGTGTCAGAAGAATGGCGCTATCGAAATTTGGATTCTTCAATGTATTATGCCGTTGAAGCCGAAAAATCAGCTCAATCCAGTGGGTATGGAATGAATAAAGCCTTGTTGAATCAGGCTTTTGTACTCTTTTTCCGGATGGACTTTAAACAAATGGATACTCTGATTCATTGTATCTATGAGCACAGTAACAATCAGGTAGAACTTTTAAATGCGGATGTGCTGATGATGCGGATGTTTCAGAGAACCTCGCGAAACCAAAAATTTTATGTTTATCGCAATCAGGCACAGAAGCGCATAAAAAGAATTAAGGAAGAGTATGAAGACTTAAACAAAGAAGAAAGGGCGTTGGTGACCAATGCTATTGCGCATTATCATTTGGCTGCTGCTCGCTATTATTATGATATGGAGCAGGAAGCCTTGGCCGACCAGGAGCTTAAGCTGATTTCTGAGGATGATATTGAAAATGACATTCCACTTTATTTGGAGTATATGTATCAGGTGGGTTATACCGGATATAATTTAGGAATGGAAAGTGACGAGATTCTTTTGCGCAAGTTTGATATCTTGTTTAAGGCATTTGCTACATCACGCTATTATGGCTACACATTACTGGAAGCTCATGCTTGTTTGTTTTTGGCAAAGATTTATATTAATCCGCACTCTCGAGAGTTTTTGCGGGAAAAACGCCCCGGATGGTACGACTACCTATATACGCAATTTATGGGTTGGTACGATGCAAAAGAAGGCAATAATGCACGCTTGCCTTTTGAATTGGCACAGAAAGCGCTGCAGTCATTCAAAAGATACGGGTATCTTAACCTGACGGTTCATGCGTATCAGGCATTAGGATTTTTTTATATTGTGGAAGGTGATTATGCAAAAGCCGAAGAGAATTTGCATACGGCACTGAATTTGATTAATGATTATCATAAGGATCTGTTCCAAAAAATGCAGCGACCAAAACTAGAGATGTACTTGCCAGACCAGGTGGAATCGGACAATCCCAGTTGGTTGTTTAAGGATGATATGTATACAATGCCGGATTGGTTGGCAAAGGAACGCGAACAGTTAAGCGTTTTATACACGGTTCTCGGCAATCGTGAGGCGGCTGCCTATAACAGAGGTATGTATCTGAAAATCTTGGAAGTCATCCGTAAAGACAGCGAAATAGAACACAAATACAAGGATTTGGAGGAACAGACAAGAACCCTCAATGCTTTTTTGATGTTTGTGTTGCTGTTTATACCAGTGGTGTTTGTGGCTTTTTTTGTGTTTTTCCGTGTTTGGACATCGCGCTCGAAAAAACAAACAGAGGCATTGCACTGGGCTTTGGATTATTGTGATTCACTGGTGGAACCGCAAAATATTCGGCTTGATTTTGTGGACCGGCCGGCATGGAGTAAATACGAGCGGAGAATTGTGCAAACCGTTTTTCATGCGTTTTCGCTATGGGCGCAAAATACGGTAGAGAAACTCAGAAATTTGGATGAACGTTATCAGATGATTCGTGACGAACAGTTTGTATCGCAAAGGCGCATCATTCAATACAAACGCAAGAATATAGGTAAACGTGCCAAAATAAATCTAGTTTATACCGTGTTGCCGCTTATAGACCGTTTGTTGCATGAGTTTCAGAAATATCGGAAAAATGAAACGCACAATCCTAAGAGGTTGGATTATGCAATAGAGCTTACTGACAGAATAAATCTGTATAATGAGATTTTGGCGAAATGGATTATACTGAATCGAGGGGAACTGAGTTTGCATATTGAAACATTTCCCTTGCAAGAACTTTTGGAAGTTCTCAAGAAGAATCATTACTCATTTCAACGAAAGGGTGTAGAACTCTCTGTGGCTGATACCGAACTGTGTGTTAAAGCAGACAAGGCGCTTACTTTGTTTATGATGAATACGCTGATGGATAATGCCCGGAAGTTTACCGACAGTGGGGGAAAAGTCAGTATTTGTGTTGATGAAGGACCTAATTATGTGGAAATTTCTGTTGTCGATACAGGCGAAGGAATGAAAGCCGAGGATGTGGAAACCATTCTTGAGAATAAAGTTTACGACAGTCGATGCATCGGAAACCATCATCATGACAGCCGTAAAGGGCAGGGCTTTGGGTTAATGAACTGCAAAGGTATCATAGAAAAATACCGAAAAACCAATGCTTTGTTTCAAGTTTGTATGTTTATGATAGAGAGTCAGCCTGGTAAGGGCAGTCGCTTTTATTTTCGTTTGCCGAAAGGTGTCAAAAGAATGTTGATGCTGTTGTTGGTGTTCGGACATTGTTTGGCAGTTGCTGCTTACGAATCGGCTGTAAAGGATGAGCGTCAGGGTGCGAAAGGCAGCAAGGATATGTCGGTAAGTATTGACCCGGACTTGCAACAGGCCACTATATGGTCTGATTCTTTGTTTTTTGCTAATACGGACCAGGCTTATAAAAAAGCTATAGAGTTCTCAGATTCGGCATTTGCTTGCATCAACCGATACTATCTCCGTTTGAATCCTGAAGCAGAGGAATTGCTTTGTACCTATAATCCAGAGATAATGGCTTTGCCGTTGGAGGTTAAATGGTGCCAAGAAAGAGTTCCGATGGATTATGCCTTGCTTTTGAGTTTGCGTAACGAAACTGCAATAGCAGCTATGAATTTGCAGGACTGGGGCAGATATTTCTATAATAATAAGGTATACACACAACTGTATAAAGCCTTGGGACAAGATGCTTCGCTCGAAGAATACTGTGCCATGATGGAAGAGTCACAGAAAGGAATTAAAACAAGTATCGTGCTGTTGTTGTTTGCAACCTTTGTGGCTATGTTGGGATTTTATATCCTTTATTTCAGAAAACGCATTGCATTCCAATTGAATATGCGGCAGATAACTGAAATAAACAACATTTTGTTTGAACGCTTCCAAGACGATGACCGCGAACATATGCCTGAGAAACTGAAGGAGATTCTGGAATTGCTTTGGCATGGATTTAATGAAATTCATCAAGTTTGGGGTGTTCGCTTGCTTCTTTTGCGTGAAGATCATACGGTGTTGCTACAAACATCGTGTGGCGATGTGCCCGATTCGTTTTTGGTAAATGAACTGATGGAGCGTGTTTCGCAAACAAAAGAACCGTTGGAAATGGTGTCTGGTTTTTGTGTTTACCCTTTGTTGGTCCGACCGGCTGAGGGAGTTACTAAAATTATCGGCGCTGTTTTGCTCAACATAGACAAAACCAGCTTGCAGGATTCTGATTTGTTGTTAGATCGGTTTATCGTACGTTGCTTTTCCATTATCTTATATCAGAAAGTGATTCTCATGAACAGGGAGTACGAGAATATTGAACTGGCTTGCGATGAACGCGACTGTGTGCGTTATGAAGAAGATGCTCTGTATGTACAAAATCAGATTCTGGACAATTGTCTTTCTGCCATCAAGCACGAATCGATGTATTATCCCAGTCGTATTCGCCAGGTATTGGATAAGCTGTTGCTTTGTAAAGAGGATGCAGAGCGAAAAAATATGTCCGCTAATTTAGAGGAATTGATTGTTTTTTATCGTTCTATTTATTCTACTTTGTTTCAACAGGCCAAGCGGCAGCTTAAAGCAGTAAATTTCAGGCGTCGGGATTTTATGACCCAGAGCTTGTTGGACCAGGCATTGCAACTTTTTAATAAAATGTCTGCCAAACGTAAAGTTGAAGCTCAATTGCGTGTTCAGATGGAATCTTTCGAGGTTCGTGGTGACGAGGAAATGCTGCTCTTCCTGTTGGAAAACCTGTTTAGTGTAGCTTTGGACAGTCAGAATAATTGCGGGACGGTGACATTTGATTTGACATTGCATTCGGAAGGGGATTTTGTTCGCTTCACTTTTCATGATCCCCGTGAGCATTGTTACACTGAAGACGTGGCAGACTTATTTATGCCAGAGGGGGGAGGTATTCCTTATCTCATTTGCAAGCAAATTATTCGTGAGCATGATACATATATGAATTTTTGTGGATGTCGCATCAATGCCGAGAAGGTTTCGAACGGTATGGACATCTGGTTTACAATACCCAAAAAGAAATAATAAAGCATGGAATCTTTTAAAGTTATAATTGTTGAGGATGTTAAGTTAGAATTAAAGGGTACGGAAGAAATTTTTCGTACAGAGATTCCCGAGGCGGAAGTCATAGGTACAGCCATGAACGAAACCGACTTCTGGAAACTGATAGAACAGCAGGTACCGGATTTGCTCTTGCTTGATTTGGGCTTGGGCGGCTCAACCACGATAGGTGTGGACATCTGTCGTCAAGTGCGCCGCAAATATCCCGATTTGCATATCTTGATTTTTACCGGTGAAGTGCTTAATGAGCGTTTATGGATTGATGCGCTGGCTGCCGGTACCGATGGAATTATTCTGAAAAGTGGCGAATTGCTTACAAGAAATGATGTGCGTCTGGTGATGGACGGACGTAAGTTGGTGTTTAATCAGCCCATCTTAGAAAAGATTGTAGAGCGTTTCCGTCAGGCTGTGCTCAACGAAAATAAACGTCAGGATGCCGTGATTGATTATGATATTGACGAGTATGACGAACGTTTTCTGCGTCATTTGGCATTGGGATATACCAAAGAAGCTATAACCAATTTGAAAGGTATGCCATTTGGTGTGAAAAGTCTGGAAAAACGCCAAAATGATTTGATTGGTAGATTGTTCCCAACAGGCGACAGAATGGGCATAAATGCAACACGCTTGGTGGTGCGTGCATTGGAATTAGGTATTTTGGACTTAGATAGACTAGAAGCTGATGATGAATAAAACTGCCAATATAATTCTTTTAATAGAGAGTTTGTTGCATATTCTTTTAGTTGTATCGTCTTTGGTATTTTCATCGGCGGGGTATCCCATTAATAATATTTTGTCATCCGAAGGCTTGCGTTGGTCGTTTATGAATGTCGTATCCAATGTATTGAATGATTATCTGGCCTTGCTGATTGGCTTTTTGATGACATGGGGAGCTTTTAAGCGCTCGGGTTTGGACAGTGCTTTGGTAAGACTTTTCTGCTGGAAGCATGGTGTTCCCTTTTCTTTTCGTCAGCGGAGGGCCTTGTGGTTTGTTCTGTTTATGACGATTTTAATTTTTGCGCTCCTGTCCGTTTTGGTTTTCTCGTCACACGGAATCCTGGTGAGTGTCACCGGAAGAGTTTTTCCTTCACCCTTCAGTCAGGGATTGTTGCCGGTAGTGATGTTGGCTGTTGTGCTGGTTTCTATAACTTATGGTACGATAGGCAATACGCTGCGTTCTTTTCATGAGGTGGTGCAGTCGGTTTATTGTGGTTTGGGAATTTATGCAGGTTGGATTCCTGTATATATGCTTGGAGCTCAAACTTATGCCTGTTTGTTGTATATTTTTCCTAATCTTTAATGAAGATGGTAGCTTATTTAGATGAATTAAACAGCAGCCAGCGTGAGGCTGTTACCTATATTGACGGTCCGAGTCTGGTTATTGCCGGAGCCGGATCGGGCAAGACGCGCGTGCTGACTTGTAAAATTGTGTATTTGTTGCAGAAAGGATGGAATCCGAGTTCTATTTTGGCTTTGACATTTACAAACAAGGCAGCCCGTGAGATGCGCGAACGTATTGCCAGTATGGTGGAACCTGCTCAAGCATCCCGTTTGTGGATGGGTACATTCCATTCTGTATTTTACCGAATTCTCAGGACTGAGGCTGCTGCTTTGGGATTTAAGCCTTCGTTCACAATATACGATACGAGCGACAGTAAGTCGTTGGTTAAAAATATCATCAAGGATATGAATCTGGATGAAAAGCAATACAAACCATCATCTGTTTTGGCTGTTATTTCAAAAGCCAAGAACCGGTTGGTTCGTCCAGAGGATTATATGCGTTCTTCGGAATGTATGCGTGCAGATGCACTCATGAATATGCCGTCATTGGGTCTTATTTATAAGGAATATTGCCATCGCTGCCGTTTGTCCAATGCCATGGACTTTGACGACTTGTTGCTCTATACTTATCTTTTGTTCCGGGATCATCCCGAGATATGCGAACGCTACCAGAATCGATTCTCCTATTTGTTGGTAGATGAGTATCAAGATACAAATTATGCGCAGCATGCCATCATCTGGCAATTGGCAGGAGGGCATCAGCGTATCTGTGTGGTGGGGGATGATGCACAAAGTATTTACAGCTTTCGAGGGGCTGAGATTGAGAATATATTGGGCTTTACAAAGCAATATAATCAAGTGCATCTGTTTAAACTGGAGCAGAACTATCGGTCTACGCAAGTGATTGTACAGGCTGCAAACAGCTTGATCAAGCATAATCGGCGACAAATAGAGAAAGATGTATTTAGCCGTAATGATTATGGTGAAGCCGTGCAGGTAATTAGTGCTTACAGCGATTTGGAAGAAGGAGAACTGGTGTCTCGTCGCATCGAACATCTTGTAAGGAGCCGAAACATGCAGTATGCTGATTTTGCCATTCTGTATCGAACCAATGCGCAAAGCCGTATCTTCGAGGAGGTTTTCCGGAAGAAGTCTATGCCTTATCGCATTTATGGTGGACTCTCGTTCTACCAGCGAAAAGAAATTAAGGATATTATAGCCTATTTCCGTGTGCTGGTCAATCCCGAAGATGATGAGGCTCTGAAGCGTATCATCAACTATCCTGCACGCGGAATCGGACAAACCACTTTGGAGAAGCTGCGTCAGGCTGCCTTGGAAGCCCAGATTAGCATGTGGTCTGTATTGAACAATCTTTCGGAGCACTTGCCGGCGCTAAACAAGGGGACAGTAGGAAAACTTCTGTCATTTCGTGCTTTGATTGAGAGCTATCAGGCTCGGATTCACGAAGAAAATGCGCTTGTAGTGGCTGACGGCCTGATTAAAGACAGTGGTATAGCGCGTGATTTAACTAAGTCTATGGACCCCGAAGATTTGGCGCGTAGAGAAAATGTGGACGAGTTGTTGAATGGTATTCAGGCTTTTGTTGAACAATGTATGGAGGAAGGCTCAGACCATTGCCTGTTAGAAGACTTTTTGCAACAGGTGTCCTTGATGAGTGATTTGGAAGAAGACGATACAGATGGCGACAATAAGATTACACTCATGACAGTTCATGCAGCAAAAGGTCTGGAGTTTCGTGTGGTTTTTGTAGTGGGGATGGAGGAAAATCTGTTTCCTGCAGCCTATGCTTCGGAAAATCAGCGTGAGGCAGAAGAAGAACGCCGTCTTTTTTATGTCGCATTGACACGTGCTGAGGAACTTTGTTTCCTTTCCTATGCCGGAAACCGTTATCGTTATGGCAAGTTGGAGTTTTCAAATCCCAGTCGTTTTCTATATGAGTTAGATCCGAATTGTGTGCAGGGATTAAGTGGAGGTGGACGTTCCTATCGTGCTGTATCTCATGCAGCATCTCCTGCACCGGTGGAAAAAGTTCGTCCATCTGTCAGCAGAAGCACCACAGAGACAGGTGGCCTGTCAGTAGGGCAAACGATAGAACACGAACGCTTTGGGGTAGGAGTGGTCGAAGCGATTGAAGGCAGTGGCGAAAATCTTAAAGCAACGGTTCGATTCAAAACCATGGGTATCAAACAACTGTTACTGAAGTTTGCTCGTTTTACCATTATTAAATAGGCAGTAATACTCTGGTCGTGAAGATTACAACTTAATTTAATATATCAATGCAATATAATACGATGATTCAAAAGAAAATGATGCTTGGTGCACTTTCTTTAGTTAGTGCGTCAGTTTGGTCACAGCAACGTCCCAATGTAATTTTCATTATGGCAGATGATTTGGGATACGGCGATTTGGAATGTTATCAGGGTAAGGAAAAAACGCCCCATATTAATGCTTTCGCAAGCGAGGGATGCCAGTTTATGGATGCCTACGCCGTGGCCTCAACCAGCACACCATCGCGCTATTCTTTCCTTACCGGAAGATATTCTTGGCGTGAGAACAATACGCGCATTGCTCCGGGAGATGCCGGAATGATTGTATCGCCTGATGCTTTTACTGTGGCTGATGTTTTTTCTAAAGCCGGTTATCGTACGGCTGCATTTGGCAAGTGGCATTTGGGATTGGGCAGTCGTACCGGAGAGCAGACATGGAATACGGAACTGGATTTGGGTTTAAGTGAATTGGGTTTTGATGATTGGCAGATTATGGCTGCCACAGCCGATCGTGTGCCTTGTGTTTATATTCGTGGAAATAGTGAGAAAGGCGGTCGCCGAATCAATCACGGGCGTGTGGTGAATCTTGATCCTTCTGATCCGATTCGAGTGAGTTATGCCCAATCCTTGGGCGATTCTACCTGGTTTGATTATCCTAATGCCGTCAAGTTGGCTCCAAAGGCTCCGAAAGATCACCATGGCGCTACTATCGTAGACAGTATTCCGCGCATCGGACACATGACCGGTGGTTATGCGGCCCGTTGGAAAGATGAAAATATTGCAGATACGATTGTTGGCAACACGATTGATTTTATCCGTTCACAAGCCGGTTCCGGTGAACCGTTTTTTGTGTATATGGCCACCAATGACATACATGTGCCTCGTTGGCCACACGCTCGTTTTCGAGGAAAAAGCAAGATGGGATTGCGCGGAGATGCAATCTTGGCTTTCGACTGGAGTGTAGGGCAAATCATGAAAACCTTGAAAGAGCTGCACCTGGACAAGAATACTTTGGTAATTATCAGCAGTGATAACGGCCCGGTGCTGAATGATGGATATGCAGATGAGGCAGAGCCTTTGGCAAAAGCAGTGGGACATAAAATATCCGGAGGGTTGCGTGGCGGAAAATATACCTCGTATGAGGGGGGAACACGTGTGCCGTTTTTGGTGCGATGGCCGGGTAAAGTTCCTCAGGGAACGGTCAGCAAGGCTTTGGTTTCCCAAATAGATTTTTTGGCAACAATGGGAGATTTGCTACAAATAGACATTCCCCAAGACCAAGCTATCGACAGTAAGGGATACTGTGATGCTTGGTTGGGAAAAGATTTGGAGCACGGTCGTGACTTTATACTCGAGGCAACCAACAACCGTCGTGTTTCTGTCCGTACAAAAGACTGGAAATATATTCCTACAGGCGAACTGTATCAGATGTCAGAACCTGAAACAAAAAATGTAGCAGCCGAGCATCCGGACCAAGTCAAGGCTTTAAAGAAACTGATTGCCGACGAAGCGGCACGAACAACCAAATAGTTTGTGCTCATCTTTAAATATTCGTTTGTTTCACAAGAAAATTCTTGTGGAGCAAACGAATTGCATTTAATACAGCCAATAAGGCAACGCCCACATCTGCAAAAACGGCACTCCACATGTTGGCAATCCCCCATACACCCATAGTCAGCACAATGATTTTTACTCCCAGTGCTAAGGTAATATTTTGAAGGACGATGCTTTTGGTTGCTTTACTGATGCGCAAGGCTGTTACAATGCCTGTTGGATGATCCGTTTGCAGGACAACATCAGCAGTTTCAACTGCGGCTTCCGATCCATTCTTTCCCATGGCAATGCCAATCGAACTTAATGCCAGAGCCGGTGTATCATTAATTCCATCGCCTACATAAGCCATTTTATCCGAGCACGCTTGCTTGATGTGTTCAATATGTTTCATTTTGTCTTCGGGTAGAAGATCTCCGTGAATCACATCTATACCGATATTTTTTCCCACTTTTTCTGCAAGTTGCTGCTTATCTCCACTGAGCATAATTGTTTTATCAATACCCGATTTCTTCAGCAATGCTATGGTTTGTGCAGCGTCTTCTTTTATTCTGTCTGCAATCAACAGGTAACCGCAATACACCTGGTCTACCAAGATAAATACAGTTGTTTCTATTTTTTGGCTGACAGATGCCGGAATCTCAATCTGATGGTCCGAGAGCAGGCGCATGTTTCCTACTTCAATAAAATGTCCTCCGACATATCCTTTCAAGCCTTTTCCGGCAATTTCTCTCACATCCTCTGCAACATCCAGTATCATGTTTTGTTTCTTTGCATATTCGGCAACAGCTTTGGCTATGGGATGTGAGGATGTCTGTTCCAGCGAGCAAGCCCAAGCGAGTGTGTTTTTCGGTGCATCTTTTTCCATGTGCACTTCCACAACATTAAAATCGCCATAAGTCAGTGTGCCGGTTTTATCGAAAACGATGGTCTTGAGATGGGCAAAACTGTCTAGAAAATTGGCACCTTTAAATAATATGCCATATTTTGATGCCACACCGATACCGCTAAAATATGCCAAGGGAATTGAGATTACCAAGGCACACGGGCAAGAAATAACCAAAAACACCAAGGCTCGGTGAATCCATTCGGTAAAATTTTGTCCCTGGAATAAAAGAGGAGGAACGAATGCCACAAGAAGAGCAGCAACGAACACCACCGGTGTATAGATGCGGGCTAATCGGCGGATCAGCAATTCCGTGTGTGATTTTCGTGCGCGCGCTTCGTGTACCAATTCTAAGATTCGTGCACGGGCGCTGTCTTCATAGCGGTGTGTCACCTGCATGGTCACTACATGCTCTTCGTTAATCATGCCGGCCATCAGGCATGCTCCTTTTGTTTTGCTCTGTGGGGTGCTTTCGCCTGTCAGTGCAGCCGTGTTGAATCTTCCTTTTTCTGTCAGTAGAATGCCATCCAAGGGAACTTGGTTTCCGGCGCATAACCGAATTGTTTCGCCCACAAGAATCTGTTCGGGTGAAGTAATCTCCCATTGTTCGTTGCGCCATACCTCCACCTTCTGTTCTTTCATGTCAAGCAGGTTGTCGATATGATGGCGTGCTTGTTTCACGGCACGTTCCTGAAACATTTCTCCGAGCGTGTAGAATAACATAACGGCCACTCCTTCTGCGAATTCACCGATGCAAAAAGCTCCTACCGTAGCTACGGCCATAAGAATAAACTCGTTGAACCAGTCTCCTTTGCAGATACCTTTTATGGCATGTTTCCAAACGGGTGCTCCTACGGGCAGATAAGCCATTCCATACAATGTCAGTGTAAATACCTTAGGAAAGTCTGAATAATCAAGCAGACAAGCTGCGCCGAATAAAACGAGCGATACAAACGTAGGAATCCATTCTTTCCATTCATGTTTTGTTGCGTTGTGATGATGTTCGTGCTGGGCATCGTGGCAACAGCAGCAACATTCTTCGTGATCATGTGGTTTCATCTTAATTTATATTTTTTGATTTAACTGATTGCAAAGATATAATTGTTTTCTTGCAATTTGGTTGCAAATAGTTGCTTTTAGATGATTCGATTTGTCGTTTTTGTTGTTGCAATCACGTATCTTTGTAGCGATTTAAAGACGATAATATGCAAAATACAGAAATGAAAACCCGTGTTTTCCCCGTGATAGGGATGAGTTGTGCGGCCTGTGCTGTGCGTGTGGAGAAAGAATTATCCGGTATATCGGGAGTGCAACAGGTGGGAGTCAACTTTGCTGCATCCAATGTGCGCATTGTTTATCAAGAAGATATTTGTCCGGCAGAGCATTTGAAGGAAGTACTGCAGGCTGCCGGTTATGATTTACTGTTGGATGAACCGTCCGGTACGGAAACCGATGTGCTGGAGCAGATGCATCAACAGCGGATGCACCGCCTCAAACGTCATGCGGTGCGTGCGCTGGTTCTGTCCTTTCCGGTGGTGGTTCTCAGTATGTTTTGCATGAATTGGTCTTACAGCGAATGGGTGAGTGGACTATTGGCCACTTTTGTCTTGTTTGCTTATGGCCGTGTGTTTTATGTCAATGCCTGGAAGCAGTTGCGTCATCAATCTGTGAATATGGACACATTGGTGGCTTGCAGTACGGGAGTGGCCTATCTGTTCAGTCTCTTTAACCTGTTCTTTCCGGGATTTTGGTTGTCGCGTGGTTTGGAGCCTCATGTATATTTTGAGGCTTGCAGTGTAATCATCGCCTTTATTCTTTTAGGCAGATATATGGAAGAGCGTGCCAAGGGCAATACTTCTGCTGCCATTCGCAAGCTGATGGGCTTGCAGCCGCGCACGGTAACTGTATGCAAGTCCGATGGTACGGTTTGCTCTATGTCGGTTGCGGATGTGATTCCCGGCATGCAATTGCTGGTAAAACCAGGAGAGAAAATAGCTGTAGACGGTGTTTTGGTATCGGGTGAGTCTTTTGTGAACGAGAGTATGCTGACGGGTGAGTCTCTTCCCGTGCGCAAGCGTACAGGCGCCAAGGTATATGCCGGAACGGTCAATTTGAAAGGCTCGTTTGTGTTTGCGGCTTCCAAGGTGGGAGCCGATACGTTGCTGTCGCAAATAATTCGTCAGGTACAGGATGCACAGGGAAGCAAAGCTCCCGTACAAAAGCTTGTAGACCGTATTGCTTCGGTATTTGTTCCGACCGTGATGACGCTTGCCGTGATAGCCTTGTTGGTTTGGGGGATAACCAAACCGCAGGACGGTTGGGTATATGGTGTGCTGGCGATGGTTACCGTATTGATTATCGCTTGTCCGTGTGCCTTGGGATTAGCCACTCCAACTGCCATCATGGTGGGGATTGGTAAGGGGGCCGAACTGGGAATCCTGATTAAAGATGCCCAAAGCCTGGAAACTGCACGGAAGATAGATACCGTTGTCTTGGATAAGACAGGAACGATTACCGAAGGAAAGCCTACACTGACCGATTGTTTGTGGTTAGACAACGACTCTTCTCGCTTGCGTATTCTGGTCAGTTTGGAGCGCTGTTCTGAGCATCCGCTGGCAGATGCCGTGGTGCAGAAATACCCCAAGTTGTCTTCGGTTACCGTGACCGACTTTAAAAGTCATACCGGTTGTGGCATCAGCGGTTGTGTATCCGGTGCGATTTATTATGTAGGCAGCATCCAATGGTTGCGTGAGAAAAACATTCCGTTCACCGAAGAGCAGGCGGCAGCCTGCGACCATTTGTCTGATGAGGCCAAGACCGTTGTCGCATTTGCTCAGGCAGACAAGGTTTTGGCGGTGTGTGGCATCCGTGATGAAGTAAAGTCCACTTCCAAGGAAGCTATTGCTATGTTGCAGCAAAAGGGAATACAGGTGGTGATGCTCACTGGAGACCAGGAAACAACGGCCCGTTCCATTGCCCGTTCTGTGGGCATTACTGAGATGAAATCCGGTTTGTTGCCGCATCAAAAGAACGACTATATTTGTTCCTTGCAGTCACAAGGCAAGTGTGTTGCCATGGTGGGCGACGGCATAAACGATAGTGCTGCACTGGCAAGTGCCGATATGAGTATAGCCATGGGGCAGGGAAGTGACATTGCAATGGACGTAGCCAAGATGACCATCATCTCTTCTGATTTGCGCAAGATAATCGATGCTATCGAACTATCACAGGCCACCGTGCGTACCATCCGTCAGAACTTGTTTTGGGCCTTTATCTATAATATAATAGGTATACCGTTGGCTGCCGGCGCCCTGTATCCTCTTTGGGGATTCTTGTTGAACCCGATGTTGGCAGGAGCGGCTATGGCTATGAGCAGTGTAAGCGTGGTGACGAACAGTTTGCGCCTGCGTACCCGTTTCCGTTCGCAGGTGGCAGCTTCGGAAGAACCGTCGTTTGTGCGCCGGCAATATACTATAGAAGGCATGATGTGCGACCATTGCCGTCAGCATGTAGAGCAAGCCTTGAACGAGATAGATGGCGTATTGGCAACGGTGACGTTAGAACCGCCTGTGGCAACGATAGATTATGCCCGGGAACCTTTGTCTGCAGAACAATTGCAAGAGGTATTATCGAAGGCCGGTAAATATACAATTAAATCATAATTTTAAATTCACAATAGTTATGCAACGGAAAATCATAGGATTAGGCTTGTTATCGATGGCCTTGTCTGCTCAGGGACATCTGCTTGATTCTGCATCTGTATATCACGCTCCCGGTTTGGACGAGGTGCTTGTATCTGTAAACCGTGACCGCTTGCTGAAGCTTAATGCCACGCAATACACCTTGAGTTTTCCAAAAAGTAAAATCGCTTTTGCCAACAGTCAGAACATGGCAGACTTGTTGCTTGAGGGAGGTCAGGTGGCCGTGCAGAAAAGTCAGCAGGGAGGCGGCAGTCCTATCTTGCGCGGTTTTGAAGCGGCGCGTGTGCTTTTGGTGGTTGACGGCATTCGGATGAACAATTTGATTTATCGAACCGGTCATCTGCAGAACTCCATCTCGGTAGACCAGTTCATGCTGAACCGTATGGAAGTGCTCCACGGTCCTTCCTCTTTGAATTATGGAACAGACGGTTTGGGTGGGGCTATTGTATTCAATACGCAGAATCCTGAAACAGCATCGGGTGGTCAACAGAAAATGATGTCGGGCAATGCAGCTCTTCGTTATGGAAGTGCCAACAACGAAGGAACGGCTCATTTGGATTTCAATTACGGAACCCGCAAATTTGCATCGCTGACATCCTTCACCTACAGTCATTTCGGTGATGTAAAATCCGGAAAGAAGCGCAATCCGTTTTTGCCGAAAGACGATGACTACATTCGTTGCGATTACTATGTAAAGCCTTTGGGAGGCAAGAAAGATGAACTGATAAGCAACAAGCATCCGGAGAAACAATACCGTTCCGGCTATGAGCAGTATGATATCTTGCAGAAGTTCTTGTTTCAACCCACAGAGCAAGACCGCCATATTGTGAATTTCCAGCTCTCTAATACGACCGATGTCAGCCGTTATGACCGTTTGAGTGAGGTGAGCATTAAAGATGGAGAAGCCGCGCCGAAATTTGCCGATTGGTATTATGGTCCGCAGTTTCGCCTGCTCACTGCCTACCACTATCAGGGAAAGAACAGATTGGGAGCAGACAAAGTAAATCTGACATTGGCATATCAAAATGTACAGGAAAGCCGTCACGACCGTAAATTCCGGCAGGAAGAGCTTTATCATAACTGGGAAAAGGTGCAGGTAGCCTCTTTTAATTCCGACTGGATAAAGCGCATGCAACAGCACATGCTCCACTTGGGTATTGACGGAAGTTTCGGATTTCTGAAATCTACTGCAGAAACAGAGAACGTGGTCACCGGCGAACGTTCTGAAAACGGAACCCGCTATCCCGACGGCAAGAACCGGATGCACACGATAGAAGCCTTCGCCACACACGAATGGCAAATTAATTCCCGTTTACGAATGAACGATGGTGTGCGACTGGGTTATGCCACAACCTATTCCAGTGTGCTTGACCAATCTGTATTTCCTTTCTTTGCCAGAAAGGACCAGCGCAAGGAAAATATGACATACAGCCTGGCTTGGGGCTTGAATTATCAGCCTGTGCGCACCTGGAAACTGGCCTGGTCGGCAAGCACAGCCTATCGTGTGCCCAATATCGACACGGCATCCAAGGTGTTTGAATCGAAAACCAGTACGGTGACAATACCAAATCAGGATCTGAAGCCCGAAAAGACCGTTACGGTAGATATGAACATCACCAAACACCTGGGCGACCGTCTGGTGTGGGAGAACGTGTTCTACGGAACTTACTATTTTGACGCCATCACAACGGCACGCGGTTTGTTTAACGGCAGCAGTCAGATGGAATATCAGGGAACGATGTGCGATGTTTATACCCAGGTCAATGCCAAGGCAGCCGTGCTGTGGGGATTTTCTACAGCTCTGACAGCTAAACCCATTCGGAATCTGGAGTTCCATGCCACCTATAACTATACATACGGACGCATTGTGAAGGGAGAAAAGCATCAGCCGCTGGATCATATCCCGCCGATGTTCGGAAGAGTGGGCGTGGCTTACCTTACTTCCAATGGCAAAGGACGTTTTGAGGCCTATTCACTTTACAACAGTCGCAAGCATATTTCCGATTATAATGCCGATGGAGAAGATAATATCAAGTATGCCACAGCGAAGGGAGAAGACGGAAAGGGTATGCCGGCTTGGTTTACTTTAAACGTGAAGGGCAGTTATAATCTTACGCCTCATCTCACGCTTCAGGCAGGTGTGGAGAATATTCTCGATACAGAATATCGAATGTTTGCTTCGGGCATCAATGCGCCTGGAAGAAATGTATTTGTGGCAGTGCGTGCAGGCTTTTAATTGTCCGATGCTTGTATTCTGTCATGAAAAGGGTTGATTTTCTGCTTTATTGTTTGCCTTTGCCCGTATCTTTCGTTACCTTTGTAATAAGGTAGGATGCGCCTCGGCAATAAAAATCCTTCGAAAACTGCGTTTTCGGTATTTTGTTTGCTCTCGGCTTTCACTACCTTTGTAATAAGGTAGGATGCGCCTCGGCAAAAAAATCCTTCGAAAACTGCGTTTTTGGGGTATTTTGTTTGCTCTCGGCTTTCACTGCCTTCGTAAAAAACTAGAACGAGGAGATAAAACAAGAAAGCATGATCGAACTAAGTATTGTCATACCGGTATATAATGTGGCGCCCTATTTGCCTGCCTGCCTGGAAAGTGTTTTCGGGCAGACAGGCTTTTCTTTTGAGCTAATCTTGGTAGATGATGCTTCGACCGATGAAAGCAGTGCCCTTTGCCGCGAATATGCGCAAAAGGATGCGCGCGTGAAATACATCCGTCACGAACAAAACAAAGGCTTGAGCTGTGCTCGAAATACCGGATTGAAGCAGGCACAAGGGCAATATGTAACCTTTATCGACTCGGATGATTTTATTGCCCCAAACACGCTGACGCGCAACATGCAATATTTGCAGCACGACAGCGACATAGACGTGTTGGAGTATCCCGTACAAGTATATTATGGGTCGAGTCAGACATACCTTTACCAACCGATGCCTCTGCCCACAAAACAGACCTACCGTCAGTGGGTGGAACGGAAAGGCTACCGGCACAGCTATGCGTGCAACAAGATATACCGACGCAGCCTTTGGCACGGTTTGTTTTTCCCGGCAGGCCGCTTTTTCGAGGATTTATTTGTTGTGCCCTGGGTGATGAAGCGGGCTTTGTGTATTCTGGCGGTGCCTGACGGACTCTACTACTACTGCCGTCGCGGCACGTCCATCACTTCGATAGAAGACATCAAGAAGCGTTTGGACCTTTTTCAGGCAACCTGGGCTTTGTATTGTCAGTTTGAGAGCGATGGCTGCTGGGATGCAGCGGTTTTGAACCCGGTATATTTGCATGCCATGGACCGTCAGATAGACTTATTGCGTGCAGGCGGTCGTTTGCAGTTGCCGTCTCACCGCTCGGTTGTTCGCATGGCTTGGGCTCCCGGTGTGGCTTGGCCTTCGCGTTTCAAGGCACTGTTGGGCGGCGTTTTAGGGCGAAATGCTTGTCGGCTCTATTGTTTTCTTTACAAAATCTTACGACCATGAACCAATGTTCCGTTAGTTTTATACTTTCGTATTATCAAGTAGAAGGACTTTTGCTGAAGCAATGTCTGGAGAGCTTGTTTGCCTTGTCGGCACAGATAGATGCCGAAGTGATACTGATTGACGACGGCACACCCGACAGTCCCGTGCCAACTTGGCTGGCCGAGTGGGATATGGCCACACGCATCCGCTATCATTACCAGGAAAACAAGGGTCTTGGCGGTGCGCGCAACACGGGCATGCAGATGGCAACCAAGGAATATATTCAGTTTGTCGACCCGGATGATTATCTGATTGCGGAAGCCTATGGCCGGGTGCTCACCCTTTTGCAGGAAAAGCAGCCCGATTTGCTGGCATTTTATTTCTATAAGGTATACGACCGTACCGTTGCAGCCACGCCCGAGATTCGTGCTTCCATTCTCTATGAAGGGAGCGGTACCGATTTCCTGCTTCGAAACAATCTGCACGCAGGAGCCTGCAGTTATCTGTTTCGTCGTGCTCTTGCCAAGGGCTTGTCGTTTCCGGAACACACCTATCACGAGGATGAAGCTTTCACCCCCTTGCTCTATTTGCGTGTAGGTCGGCTCACAGTCACCGATATACCGGCCTATGCTTATTTCCAGCGCAAGGAATCTATTATGAACAGCGGCAGCCGCGATAAATTGCACAAGCGTTTTTCAGACCTGCTGAAGATACAGCTCGGACTCGAACAACAAAGTGTTTTGATGGAGGCAGAAGCACGAACCGCCATGCGCCGCCGCATAGATCAGAATTACATGGCCATGCTTTTCAAACTGATGACCGACAGTCCGAACGGCGCGTTTTTATCTTTATATTTAAAACGGATGAAAAAACAAAAAGGTTATCCGTTGCCGGTGCACGCCTACACCCGAAAATACTTCCTGTTTTCGTTGTTCACCGCACTGCCTTTCGTTCCGGCATTATTTCGCAGACTCTTTGTGGCGCTGTATAAAAAAATATAATCCTTGGTTCATCATTGAACGATGAACCAAGGATTCAGTAAGTCTTCTTTATTATAATTCAGGGGGGCGGACAAATCCGTGTGCCATATATCTTTGCCGGCAGCGCGGGCTATGGCATGTCCGGCAGCAGTATCCCATTCCATGGTAGGTGCAAATCGGGGATAGACATCCGCTTTTCCTTCAGCCACGAGGCAAATCTTGATGGAACTTCCGCTCGACAGCGTTTCAACAGTCGTGTGTTCGCGTTCCATTTTTTCGATATAGGTTTGTGTTTCGGGTGTGAGGTGCGAACGGGATGCCACTACAACAAAAGCATTTTTGTCGGTTTGCTCCATGGGCAGTCTGTTGGCTTTTGCCACCAATTCCTCTACCGATTGCGGAATCAAGTCCGGTGCGATGCCCGTCACCTTGAAGGCTCCCAGCGATTCTTCGGCAAAATACAGTTCCTCTTTCACCGGCACATAAATCACGCCCAGCACCGGAATTCCGTTTTGCACCAGGGCGATATTCACGGTAAATTCGCCGTTCTTTTTGATAAACTCCTTGGTGCCGTCCAGCGGATCTACGATCCACAGCGAGTTCCATTCCTTTCTTGTGGCAAAATCCATGTGTTTACCCTCTTCGCTCAGCACAGGGTGTGGTGTATCCTTCAAGAAACTCATGATGCGTTCGTGCGCCTTTTTGTCGGCAAGGGTCAGCGGCGAGTTGTCGGCTTTCTTTTCGATGCCGAAATCAGAGTTCGGGTCATTATACACTTCGAGAATATCTTTACCGGCAGCCAGTGCTGCACGCGTGGCACAATAAAGCAGTTCCATCATAATGATTGTGATATTAAGTTTGCCGCAAAGGTAACAAGAAATTTTGATATACCAACAGAATGTCTGTTCAAACAAAGATGGAAGAGCCGTCGGGGCGCGTCTTCCTGAGCCGTTTCTCTGCAAGTTTGGTTCTGGCAACACTTCCCGTCCGGGATAATCCGTGTATTTTCAGTCCGGAGTTCCTCTCGTCATCCTGCATTCAAGTTCCTCATGCCATTATGTTCTGATGCAAGTATCCACCCTTCAGTCACTGCCTGTTTTATCTGGCAAACAACCTCCTTATTTATAAGACTGAGCCACAAAAAAAAACAAAGAATTGCAAGAGAAACAAAAAATCACACAGGAAAGTGTTTAAATCAGTTTTAAATCATATCGGGACGTTTTTTTATATATTGCTCTTTTTCGAGAATAATTGTATGTTTGTAACAGATTACGGTCCGGTAGCATCTCTGGAAAAGGTTGCATCACACCGGCCGCCTATTACACATTATTATTATATCAATTACACATGAATCTATTTTCAAAAAAAATCGTACCTGTCACGTTGGCGGCAGTAGCTGTACTTACAGCCTGCCATAGCCCGAAGGTGACGGAGGCTAACTATTCTGTTATTCCTTTACCCAACAGCATTGTAGAAAAGCAGGCACAGCCTTTTGTGCTGACTCGCTCCACCGTAATTTGTTATCCTGCCGGTAATGCCGACATGGAGCGCAATGCGCGTTTCCTGTCGGACTATATCCAGGCGCTCACAGGATATGAGCTCGCCGTAAAAACCGACGACGGAAAACAAAAATCGTGCATTCGTCTGACTCTCGACAGCAGCATCCCTTCTAAAAACCAGACCGTGGACTTTGAGGGAAAAACTGCCGAAGGCTACCGACTTGAAGTGGGAGAGAACATTACCATCACGGGAGCTTCGCCTGCAGGCGTGTTTTACGGCATACAAGTGCTGCGTAAATCTGTGCCGGCGCATGCCGAAGGACAGAATGTTGTTTTCAGTCCTGTAGTGATTCAAGATGCTCCGCGCTTCTCTTACCGCGGCATGATGCTGGATGTGTGCCGCCATTTCTTTACGGTGGACGAGGTGAAGCGTTATATCGACATCTTGGCCTTGCATCAGATTAACCGCTTTCACTGGCATCTGTCCGAGGATCAGGGCTGGCGTATCGAAATCAAGAAATATCCCCGTCTGACCGAGGTGGGCAGCAAGCGCAAGGAAACCGTCATCGGACGCAACTCGGGAAAATACGACGGTAAGCCCTACGGTGGTTATTTCACCCAGGAACAGATTAAGGATATTGTGGCTTATGCTGCCGACCGATACATCACCATTGTGCCCGAAATTGACTTGCCGGGACACATGCAGGCTGCCCTGGCTGCCTATCCCGAATTTGGTTGTACCGGCGGACCTTATGAAGTGTGGACGCAGTGGGGTGTTTCAGACAATGTAATCTGTGCCGGTAACGAAAAGGCGCTGACTTTCCTGGAGGATGTACTGTCGGAAGTGGTGGAACTCTTCCCGTCGGCCTACATTCATGTGGGCGGAGATGAGTGCCCGAAAACCCGTTGGAAAGAATGCCCCAAGTGTCAGAAGCGCATTGCCGACGAGGGTATCCGCAAGGATGAGAAGCACACGGCCGAAGAATACCTGCAGAGTTATGTCATTTCGCGCATGGAGAAATTCCTCGAAGGCAAAGGCCGCCACATCATCGGTTGGGACGAAACGCTCGAAGGAGGCTTGGCTCCGAATGCCACTGTGATGAGCTGGCGCGGCGTGGGTGGCGGAATCGAGGCTGCCAAACAGAAGCATCCGGTGATTATGACTCCGAATTCGCATGTGTATTTCGATTATTATCAGACGGCAAACACGGAAGGGGAACCTTTGGCCATCGGTGGTTATGTTCCGGTAGAGAAGGTTTATTCGCTGAATCCTACGGCAGGTATCCCGGCTGACGGACAAAAATACGTGATTGGTGCACAGGCGAATCTGTGGACTGAGTATATCCCTACCTTCAAACAAGTGGAGTATATGGTATTGCCCCGAATGGCTGCTTTGGCCGAAGTGCAGTGGACCCGTCCGGAAAATAAAAACTATGCTTCGTTCTTGCAGCGTGTTCCGGAGCTGATGGATCAATATGATGCCAACGGTTATAACTATGCCACGCATTTGTTGGATATTCATGCCACACTGCAGCCGGATACGAAAGAAGATGCTTTGAAGGTTACTTTCAAGACACTGGGCAAGGGCGATATCCGTTATACATTGGATGGTTCGGATCCTACCGAGAGCAGTGCCCGTTATGACAGTCTGCAACCGTTGCTGTTGCGTGAGGATGCGGTTATCAAAGCAGCTGTATTCCGTCCGGGCGGTACGCGAAGCCGTATCTTCACCGAGCAGATTACGCGCAGCAAATCGTCTATGAAGCCTATCACTTTGAAGCAGCAGCCCAGCGGCGGTTATGCTTTCAACGGTGCTCCCGTGCTGAATGACGGACTGCATGGTTCGGACAATTACAAAACCGGTCGTTGGCTGGGTTTCCAGGGACGCGACCTGGATGCCGTGATTGATTTGAAAGAACCGACAGAAATCAGTAAGTTGCGTTTCCGCTGCAATGTAGTTAAGGGGGATTGGATTATGGGTCCGAGTGGAGTTTCTGTTCAGGTGTCTGACGATGGAACAAACTTCCGTGAGATTCATTCCGAGGTGATTGCCGACTTGCAGCAGGAAGATAAAGACGGCTTGTATCCGTATGAATATACATTCCGTCCGACAACGGCACGCTATGTGCGCGTGATTGTGCGCAGCAGCAAGTTGCCGCAGTGGCATCCCGGCAAGGGATATCCGGCTTTTGTCTTTGTAGACGAGTTGGATTTGTATTAAAGAAACAACAGACATCCGGCTGCAATCATAGACGATTGCTTGCCGGATGCTTGCGTTTAGCTTCTGTTTAGGTGTTGTTTAGATACCGTTTAAATGGTGTTTAAACAGCGTTTAAACGGTATCTAAACAGTTTCTAAATAACTTGATTCCGATGAAATCAGATTTTCACTGGAAACTATCAGATAAATAAAGGTATCAGAAGCACTGGCAGATGAAAGTGCAGATAACGTATCCATTGTACAAAACATAGCAAAATCAGCATATCATGAATACTACTAGAAAATTATCCCCTTCCGGAACGATGCTTCTATTCTCTACAGTCATCGTAGCAATCGTTGCTTATTCCGTTTATTATGCCTTCATGGCAGGAAATGCTTTAATAACAGCAGTTGTCCTTATTGCGGCCTTATCCATAGTACTGCCTGTATTGAAAATGCCGACAAGCATACACGAAGACGATGACAGCATACGGGTCAAACTCGTTGCAGGAGAGAAAGTTTTTCTCAAAAAAGATTATGTCATAACGCAAATCAACACAGACAGTCTGTTCACAATACGTTTGTTTGCTACATCCGTATTTTTATATTGGGGCTATTTCTGGAGCAAGTCAACGGGGTCGTTCTATGCACTCTGTGTGGACAGTGCCCATGTGATTATGCTGACCAGTAAAAAGGACGGTTCTAAAATTGTCATTGACACACCCCGTATGCAATAATACATCTTCTGGCAATCCGGATAGGTGGCTCATCATTATTGTCAAATCTGATTGCCGATCAACGAGGGGACAAAACAAAGTTTTCATTTGCTCTCGCCTTTCACTATCTTTGAATAGAAGTTTTCTATTAATGGTTCTGAGAACAGACTAACAATATTAGGTATCATGACTTTACAACAGATGGAATATATCGTGGCACTGAACAAACACCGCCATTTTGTTTTGGCGGCTGAGGCTTGCGGTGTGACACAACCCACATTGAGTGCGATGATTCAAAAACTGGAAGAGGAATTACAGGTGAAGATTTTCAACCGCGACCGTAATAATATCTCGCCTACATCGGTGGGAGCCAAGATTATCAAGCAGGCACAAGTGGCGCTCAACGAGGCGCGCCGGGTGAAAGAAGTGGTGGCGGATGAGGCTGAAACCATGAGCGGAAGTGTGCGCATCGGCGTATTGCCTACCATTGCTCCGTATGTGGTTCCTGACTTTATCTACCATTTTCGTGAGGCTTATCCCCAGGTGGACTTGTTTGTTGACGAGAAAGCCAGCAAGTCGCTGTTGCAAGACTTGCGCTACGGCAATCTGGATATGGCGCTCACTACAACGCCGATAGACATGGAAGGCTTGCTCGAAGTGACGGTTTATGTAGAGCGTTTCGTGGCTTATTTCTCTAACTTGTGCAGCAAGGCTCAAGAGCTGATGCTTTCGGGTGAATTGCCTGCCGAGCACATGTGGATTCTGAAAGAGGGACACTGCGCAGCCAATGGGGCGCAGTCGTTTTGCAAAAACAAGGAAAAGGGGAATCATATTTACGAGGCCGGCAGCATCGAAACGCTGGTACGCATAGTGGACCGCAACGGTGGTTATACGGTAGTGCCCGAACTGCACCTGAATTTCCTGACCGAACAGCAGCGGCAGCACACTGCCATTATCCGGAACGACCCGTTGGCCAAGCGTTTTGTGTCGCTGGTGGTGCGCGAGGATTTTGTGCGCGAACGCATGCTGAATGCTGTTCTCGAAGTGTTGAAACAGATTATTCCGCAGCACATGTTGCAGAGTCGCATGAATCGGTTGCCCATAAAGCTTTAAAACGAAAAAGCACCGCCATCAAAATGATGCGGTGCTTTTTCGTTAGCGGAAGCTGGGGGATTCGAACCCCCGGTACGGTAACCCGCACGTCAGTTTAGCAAACTGGTGGTTTCAGCCACTCACCCAAACTTCCTTCCGTTAAATAACGGGATTTGTCATCCCTTGTTTCATTAACGATGCAAAGATACGTCTTTTTGTTTAAACCTCCAAATTTTTGAGGCAAAAAATAGGCGAGTATAAAACTCGCCTATAGAAATTATTCCCAAATACTTCCGTTGTTGTCCCAAATGCTTAAATCGCTTTCCTGGTTTCCTCGTGCTTCGTTACCATGTTTCTGCGTTTCACCGTCAAGTTTCATGCTTGCAGCCAGCAGGCTTTCAGTATTTAGTTTCAACGTTTTTACGCTTGGCTTGTTGTATGTCTTTTTCATATTCGTATGCATTTGTATTTTTAGTTAAAAATTACTTTCTTGCCTTTAGAAGTGATGTAGAGTCCTTTCTTAGGATTGTTTACGCGGCGTCCCTGCAGGTCGAAGTATACTTCGTTTTCTGCTTCTCCTGTTTCAATGCTGTTGATGCCGGTGGTTGTTCCGCCAATCATAATGGAACGGAGGGCATTTGCCGGTGCTACCGGAAGTTCCAGGTAGGCTTTGTGCGCAGCTACCGTGCGGTCTTCTTCATTTCCTTCTTGCCAAAGCAGGAAGAATCCATAATCGTTACCTTCTTTTGCCAGAATATACACGGCATTGCTGTTGGCAGCAAATACTTTATTCTCATACAGAGGCTTGAGGTTGTTGTCGGTATTTGCCGCACCGGCATCACCTGTATGCTCAGAGAAGTTGAATGTGAAAGTTCCGTTGCCGCCGGTCTTTTTCAGCAAGGCGCCCACTCCTGCAGGAAGTATGTCTTTGGACAGCTTGACAAGGGATGCGGCTTTGTTTCCTTGGCTTACGGTAACCTTGTATGCTTCTACACCTTCGGGAATCGTCAAAGCTACGGGCGAAGAGATGGTAGCATATTCTGTGCCAGACATATTCTTGGTGATGCTTCCTGTGTAATCCGTAACAGGTTCCAATGTCCATGCACATTCCAATAGTGTGAGTCCGTTTTGTTCGTTTGTGTGATGGTCCAATTGAGCTCCGGTTGCCATACCTGCAAAGTAGGCACCGGCATTTTTAATGGCATAGCAGCCAATCTTACCTTTTGATGCCTTGAACTCTGTTGCTACACCCAATCCTGCTTCTAAGTTATAATTGTTCAAGCAGAATAAGTTTTTGCTTACAAGTTTGCTGTCACCTGAAAGGAAGAAAACAGCATCGCTTGCTTCAGCTGTCATCAAGGGACGTCCGGTGCTTTGTGAATTAGAACTGATGTAGTTGTTGTTCTGAGCATTCTTCAGTCTGTAGTATCCGGGTTGCGGCAACTTGATTGTTAATTGGTTGATTGCAGTTTCCAGTGTTGGAGCAACTGTCAATGCGCTTTTTATATTCTCTACGCTGGGACTGCCAGACTGCAAACCTTGCAAGGCAGTAGCTGCTGTTTGTTGTGCTGTAGTAAAATTGCCGGCAGAATCGGAAAACTCACCGACACCTTCGCCAATTTTGTATTCGCTTGCCTTGTAATTGTTCAGCATATCTTTTGCATATAAGGCTGCATCGAAAGTGGCAACAAAAGACCAAGAACCTGTTCCATTCATATATTTAGGAGTAGATTGGGTGTTGTTTCTTCCATCCTGAACATTTAGATACATGGCTGCACCATCTTTTACTTTATAGCGCAAATGATAAAGTTCTTCCTTTGTTGCTCCGGTAGGTAGTGTAAGATTTTCTCCTGTAGTGGCATTTGGATCAATAATAAAAATAGTAGCATCTGACTGATTATCTTTAAACTCAATGTTTGAGTTGTTTGTTTTTGTTCCGCCAATATACTTATTGTCTGTCAGTCTCTTCAGTCTGAAACCTTGTTCCTTGTCGCTTTCGTTTACATATTCAATCAGAAACAAGCATCTTGCTTCCGGTTTTTCAGTACTTAGATTTTGCCAGTTAATCCATTTGGTGTTGTTGTTGCCCACACCTTTGAAAAGAACAATTTTTCCGTTGGTTAACTGTTCGGCCTTTAGGGCATTTCCTTTTCTGATGGGGTCGTCTGCTTTTGCTTGCATCATGCCTAAAAATAGAAAGGCAAGCATGCATGTAATACGAATAGTTTTTCTCATTTTGTTTTTATTTAGAATGTTTTTAAATTTAAGTCCTGCAAAAGTAGGCATTTATTATCTATTTTTTTTTTTTTTGCAGTTAAAAATAATTAATGCTTGTAAGATGTCTTTGGAGTATTATAAGATTCATGATTGTTGTTGGCTTATCCGTAGTTATTTGGATGTTGTATTTAGCAGAATATGCTTTCTGCTGCCAGCCTAGTGAAATACTCCATTTCATCATGCAAGCTCATTTGGAAATCCGTCGAAACGTATACCTTTAATATTATAGGCCAACAAAAATGTCAAGCAAAAGAGTATGTTCCGGTGGTTTCGGTTTTTACTGCCCACGTAGAAATAGTTCGCTTGAACGATTTCATGGTTTGTTTCTGTTCGTTGGGAGTAATGCTGGGCATGCCGTAGCTGACGTTTTGACATTTTGTATATTTCAACCTGACGAGAGTGGTTTATTTCTGACTTTCCGGTTTACTGACGGAAAATAAGCCGTTCACAGTGGGCGAAAATCACTGTATGTAGTTGATTGATTGTGTGGTAAGCTTATTTTTTATGTATGAAAATACGTATGAAATAGAAGCAAAAAGCCTTGTTTTTTCGCTGTTTTTATGTGTTTGGTAAAATATCATTACGCCTAATAAATTCCACCACGGTGTCTTTTTGAAGTTCCCTTGTTGTTTTTTGAATTATACCAAGTGAACTTTTCGAAAACACCAAGAGAAGTTTTTGTATATATGCTGTATTTATGCAATTTGCGTCTGTTTTTGCTGCATGATTATTCATTATTTTTTCCAGATGAGGCTTTTTGTTGCGGGTTGGTGTTAGGAGAAATGGATGGTTTGGCTGCATAATGAAAGGGGAAGTAGGGAATGGAGTGCTTTTTGATAAATGCTGCAGGAAAGTATATGTATTTGCTTTCCTTCGTCTTGAAATATCAATGAAAAGAGTACGTTTCGTATTCCTTCTTTCTGCAGTCAGCAATGAAAAGAGCACGTTCCGCCGAATTACAAATTCGGCGGCATGGTCGTGTTCTCGCAAGATTTCTTATGCAATCGGATTCGGAAATCCGTTTGAACGCATACGTGGATGAGCATGTTCTTTCGTCGTATTCGGCATTCCTTGCAGTGTTTTCTTATGCAAGCGGATTCGGAAACATGTGGGGAATAAAAAAGAGCCGGGGCACTCCCCGCAATGGAGGAATGTGCCTCGGCTCAAACTTACATTTATGAAACAATATAAAACGTTCGTTAGTTTACTTGGCTGCAGAGATGCGCAACTTGTAGCTCAGCGGTTTTTTCGGAACACGGTATTTCACCATGGTGTCTACATCCTGTCCGCAGCTGGCATTGCCCACACCACGCATCGCAGCATCCAGGTGCATCACGATGTAAGGACGTTTTTTCAGCTCCCACATGTGGTTGGTGTTCATGAAGTCAGCATCGGTGTAGCGTAAGGTAGAGAAGGAAACATTTCCTTCGGTCTCAATCTTGATGCCCTGTCCCTTTGCATTGCTCAAGGTCAGTTCACGCAAGCCTTCACGGTTGCCCATGCTTTGTGGCTTCACATATTCGGCAGTCATGCTGTCCACTTCGGTAGTGTAACGGCCCACCAGGCAGCCGTCTTTGCGGTCGTTGTAGTTTTCCCACGGACCATATGCATAATAGTTCACGTTGCTCAAGGCAGAGTCGATCATGCAAACCAAGCCTGCGCGGCGCAGGTTCTCGTTTTTCGGTTCGAATTTCACGTCCATGTCTACCACGCCCTGCGGCATGAACTTGTATGTGATGGCAGTAGGGCAGAGCTTGCTTCCGCGGAAAGTATGCACCACGATGCTGTTGCCCTCACGAGTAGCCTTGATGCTACCCTTGGCATCCAAGGCTGCATCCGTATTGCCGAAACGGTCGTTTTCAATCCAGCGGTGATTGTCGTAAACAAATCCCTGTCCGTCAGCAATAACATTTTGGCCTTTGATGACCAAAGCAGTCATGCGTCCGGTGTGCGCATCAAATGTTGCGCTCAAAACATCGTTCTTTATGGTAATCACATCCTTGTTTTCGGTCAGTTCGAAAGCCTCACCTTTCTCTTTGACAGCCTTCAGAGCTCCTCTGTCGCACAAGGTGAACTGAGCCATGGCCTCTTCGTGGTTTGCTGCGCTCCAAACGGTAGCAGCCTTGCGTTTTACAACCAGGCTGAGCAATACCTCTTGGCCTTCTTTGCGTGCCTTGTTCAAGTTTGCCTTTTTAATTTTCAAGGTAAATTCCATAGAATCCTTTGGAGCGATGTCGCCCAGGGCAATCTTTTGTGTGCTTACCGTGTGTCCGTTCTGTACTACCGAAGCATACAGGTCGAAATCCTTCAGCGACGTAAAGTCATACTTGTTTCTCAGCGTGAAGCGAACCGTATTGCTGTCGTAGTCTTTGGCGTTGAGTGTAAAGGCAACCCACTGGTGTGCTGCTTTCACCTCTTTCAATTTGGCGCTTTCGTTGCGTGTTGCCGGAATGATACCATTGCTGCAGAAGTTTCCTTGGTGCGGTCCCGGGAAGTCATATCCTGTGTGCAAGCGTCCCTTCCAGTTGCCGTTTTTGATGTCTTTCGGCTCGTAGATAGCCTGGTCCACCCAGTCCCAGATACATCCGCCGGCAGTAGCGTTGCTCTGCTCGATGCTTTCCCAATATTCTTTCAGGTTACCGATGGCATTACCCATAGAATGCGCATATTCACAAATAAACATCGGCTTGTCCAGGTTGCTGGTATATTGGCTCATCCAGTTCATTCCCGGATACATCTTAGAGTACATGTCGCTGCAAGTGTTTCCTCCGAACGGCATGCCGCCTCGGGTTCCTTCGTAATGGATGGGGCGAGAGTCCAAAGCCTGTGCTGCTTTGTAGCAATCCTCAAAGTTTCGTCCGTTTCCGGCCTCGTTGCCCAAACTCCAGAAAATGATGCTCGGGTGGTTGCGGTCGCGCAACACCATTCGGTCGATACGGTCAACAAATGAAGGAATCCACGACGGACGGTCGCTGATGCTTTGGTTGGCGTGATCCTCCAAGTCGGCTTCATCCATGCAATACAAGCCGTAATAGTCGAACATGGCATACATGCGTGCTGCATTCGGATAGTGCGAAGTACGGATGGTGTTGATGTTGTTCTGCTTCATCAACAGCACATCGCGCAACATAGATTCTGTGGTTACGGCACGTCCGTAAAGAGGATGCGTGTCGTGACGGTTCACACCTTTAAAGAATACGCGCACTCCGTTGACAAATACCTGTGAGTTCTTTATCTCGATATGGCGGAAACCATATTTGGTCGAGAAAGCCATTTCCGGCTGTTTGGTTGTATCTTCGGCATATTGAACCACGCGTACGGTGTAAAGATTAGGGTGTTCTGCGCTCCACAGGGCCACATCACCCGGCACTTGCAGCGAGATGTTGCGCACCAGTACGGAGTCCGCTGCCTTGATCTGACCGCCGATGAGGGCCACTTTGATGTTTTTCTTGGCAACCAGCTTGTTGTTTGGATCATACAAAGCCACCTCGATGTTTTTATTGAAAGCCATGCGGTCGCGGTTGTCAATTTCCAGACGGACATTCACTTGAGTGCCTCCCTGTGCCACACCGTCGAATCCGGCCACCTTGGCTGTGATGTAATGGTCGCGTACGGCCACCTTAGGCGTGTTGTAGAGATAAACATCGCGGAAGATACCGCTCATACGGAACATATCCTGGCATTCCAGATAAGAGCCGTCGCTCCAGCGGAACACCTGTACGGCCAATTTGTTTTCGCCTTTCTTGAGATATTTGGTCAAGTCGAACTCTGCCACGTTGTTGGCACCTTGCGAATAACCCACATAGTTGCCGTTTACGTAGACCATAGCTGCGCTGTAGATACCGCCGAAATGGATGAAAGTGCGTCCGTTGTTCCAATTTTCAGGAACCTGGAATGTGCGCACATAAGAGCCCACCGGATTGATTCCGTAATTCTTTCCGCCGTCGTTGAATCCCGGGCGAGCCTTGATGAACGGAGGCGTGTTGGCGTGAGGATATTCTACATTCGCATAAATCGGACGGTCATAGCCCTGCATCTCCCAGTTGGATGGCACCGGAATGTCGTCCCAAGCAGATACATCGTAGTTTTCTTTGTAGAAATCCATCGGACGCTTGGAAGGTTCGTCTACGAAATGGAACTTCCAAGTGCCGTTGAGCGACTGGAAGTTTGCTCCGGTAGGCTGCACCCATGGTGTCCGGTAATAGCTTTTGTCTGCCAGCATGGCCTCCTCGCTTGGATAAGGCATGAAAGTGGCATGGCCTTTTTCCTTGTTCTGCTCGAACACGGTTTCGTCTTCCCAGATGGGCGATTCAAACTTAGGCTTTTCTACCTGCTTGAAGCAGAACCAAGAGTTCTTGTCGGCTTTGGCCTGCTCGATGCGCTGCATCTTGCCGTCCTGCAGTGTATATACGAAATTTTTCTTGGCAGGATTTGCCGACTTAATCTGGAAATATCCCTTCTTTTCTTTCACCGGGATGAATTCAAACTGTGCATTGTTCCACACACCCGGGGTGGCAGTCCACTGCAAAAGGTAGTCAATAGAAGCATTGCCTCCTCCATCGTCGAAATTCTGGTCGTAGAAAGCGCCGCCCACTACGCGACGGTTCAGGTCGAGCATCTTGATGGTCCAATACTGACCTCTGTTTTCTTTATCCTTCTTCTCGGCACGGATGCGTGCATTGTTTTCGCCGCTGTCGCCGTTGCCCAGCACCCATTTTCCGTCACCGCTCACGATGTGGTAGGTCAAGTCCTGGTCAAATCCGGCCATGTCGCTTTCCTTAATGTCAAACCAAGCCGTCTTGTTGTTCTTTACGGCCTCTTTCTCCTTGAGTTTGAAGGAGCCGTTGCCTTCGCACACCATGGTCATGTTGGGGCGGTTGGCCGAAACAAGCAGATAGGCACCGTCCTTGGTCGGTTCCAGTTTCCATAGCTGCGACTCGTCACTACCGTTGTTCTCGGCCATGCGGATTTCACCGGCGCTGGTGTTGTGTATGGCCAGGTTTTCAAACGGATTCATGATACGGAAACTTCCGGAAAGTTCCGTGATGGTCCAGTAAAGCTTTTGGTTCGCCTCGTCCCACTTCAGGGTTTTGGCATCACTTTCTTGTCCGCCTTGATAACCCATCACCATGTTCGGCTTGGATTTGGGACTCAGTAAATACAGGCGCCCTTTTTCGAAACGCACAGGAGCGGCCCCCGCAAATGCCGATACAAACAGGCACCCGATGAGGACACACATCCATTTTGTCAGATTCTTCTTCATCCGATCTTCATTATTTAGATTAAACATATTGATTTTTCTAAATGTTTCATCGAAAACTTGTCAGAGAATGTTTCCTTTTGTCACATTTTATATTGCAAATGTAACACATAAAGGGCGAGATACCAAAGATTCAATACATTATATATATAAAAATAACAAGTAAGTTTTGGATTTGTTGCTGTTTTACAATGCACGTAACGGCTGTTTCTGCATAAAACACAACAAGAAAAGTTCTGTTTGCCATTATTTTTATACCTTTGTATCCACAGATTTTATGCTTGCTCCGAAAGAGCTCAAAGCAGTTTTAATAACAATATAAGGATGAATATGTTCAAAAAACAGATAATGACCGTTGCGCTGCTCTTGTCGGCTCACCTTGCTTCTGCCCAGCCGTATGAAGCAAACAGTCCCCAGCCGTCGGGCAAGTATCGGTGGGGGATAGAGCGGCATTTCGATGCCTTGCGCAGAAAGGCAAGTCGCAGTTCGGATGGATTAGTACCTGTGGTGTGGACCAAACTGCTGTGTTCGGATGCAGAGCTCGTGAGCAAACGCCTTACGGAGTGGGATGTGCCCCATACCTTGGCTTCTGATTCCTTGATTACGGCACAGATTCCGGCGGCAAGGATAGACAGCATTTGCGCACTTCCTGAAGTAAAGTCGGTGGGAGGACCGGTAACAGCCCGGTTGTATATGGACCGCTCTTTGGCGGCAACCCAAACGAACCGGGTACACCAGGGCGTGGGATTCGAAACTCCTTTTACGGGAAAAGGCGTGTTGCTGTGCGTGATTGACGTAGGTTATGAGCTGAATCACCCGGCATTCAGTGATGCCGAAGGTAATCTCAGGATAAAGTATTTTTGGGACAGAAACAAGGCCGGCACAAAACCTCTCACCGACGAGGCGAAGATAAGAGCTGTGGGGTATGACAATTCCAGCGAAGGGCATGCCACTCATGTGGCTGGTATTGCCGCCGGAACACCTGCTCCCGGCAACGGAAATTTCTCCGGTCAGGCTCCCGAAGCCGACTTGATGCTGTTCTCCTCCCGACTGACCGATGCGGAAATCCTAGAGGATGTAAGAAGAGCCAAGGAGTATGCCGCAAAGAGAGGTATGCCTTGCGTGGTGAATATGAGTTTCGGTGCGAGCTTGGGCATGCATAGCGGACTCGATGTGGTCAGCAAAACGCTGGATGGCTATGCCGGTGAGGGAATGATACTGGTGCAGGCATCGGGCAACTCGAACCAAATCGTGAATCACGTTTACGGAAAGATGGGTGGCGAAACAGCTCCGCTCCGTCTGGGCCTTTACCCGGATTCAAAGACAAACGAACTGAACATGCTTCTCGTTTTTCGAGACACCAAGCAGCCTGTAACGAAATATACGCTGTTTGACTATAACCCGCAAACCCGGATACATACCGATGTGACCCAGAACTTTTTGCAACAGGGACAGGTTTATTTCTACCCGGACGAGGGAAGTGGCAACTGGTGCTTGAATTTCGTACATCATAACCGAAAACAGCTTGTGGCGGATGGCCATTATCTGTTGCTGTGTATAAGCCAGGAAAATGATGAAACCCTTGAATGTGACGTATGGAGCGATGTGGTTCAGGACGGACATTTTCTGACAAACGAGGAGATTGCCGGATTTGACTATGTGGCCGGTGATTCTGACTATCAGATTAATCCTTTCGGACGACGCACTATTCAGGTGGGCTCTTACCATACACGCAACTCCTGGACTGCCCTTGACGGCAAAACCTATCATCTGAACCAAAATGAAGGCGATATATCTTCCTTCTCGTCCGGTGGGCCGGTTTTGGGAGAATGGTATGCCGCTCCACTCATTACAGCACCGGGGTCGACCATCTGTTCCTCTTATTCCAAAGTTCAGATGCAGGACACCAACCTGTCTTATGCTTGGATTTCAAAAGCCCAGCACCATGGCGAGGATTTTTATTACGGACTGATGATGGGCACTTCGATGGCTTGCCCGCAAGTGAGCGGCATCATAGCCTGCTGGCTTCAGGCCGATCCGACACTCACTCCGGAACGCATTGCCGAAATCATCAAAACCACAGCCATCAATGACGAGTTTACCGGCGAGGCACGACAAAACTGGGACCGCCGGTGGGGCTATGGAAAAATCAATGCTTACGAGGGATTGAAGCAGGTGCTCGGGCAGTCTACGCAAATCCGCGAGGTGTGGGACTCAGAACAGCCGGTTAGCATCAAGCGTCATGCCGACCATTGGAAGTTGCTGTTTAACTCACCGGAATCGAATGCGGAGATCTTACTCACTTCTGCCACAGGAACATCCCTGCAACGCCGTCAACTGAAGAATGTACAACCGGGACAAGAAGAAGTGGTCCGCCTCACGGGGATGCCTCGTGGTGTGTATGTACTGACCGTGAAAACGGCAAATGCCAAACTGTCGCGCTCGTTTGTTTATTAATGGTTTCATTTTGATTTAAACAATATAAAATAGAGTTATGAAAATCCTTTTGATAGGAGAATACAGCAATGTTCACTGGACACTGGCGCAAGGACTTCGTGCTTTAGGGCACGAAGTCGTTGTGCTTTCTGACGGCGACGGCTGGAAAAACTATCCCCGTGACTGGGACTTGAAGCGAAATGCTTATACACGCACCGGGGGAATTGGCTATTCGCTGCGCCTGCTTCGCCTGTTGCCGCGCTTGCGTGGCTTCGATGTGGTGCAGCTGATTAACCCGTTGTTTTTGGAAGTGAAGGCAGAACGCCTTTTCTCTGTCTACAATTATTTACGCAAACACAACGGTCGTGTCTTTCTGGCAGCCTATGGCATGGACCGTTATTGGGTGAAGGCCGGCTGCGACTGCAGCAGCTTCCGCTATTCAGACTTCAATATCGGCAGCGAATTGCGCGATTCAGAAGATATCAGAACCTGGAAGAAAGACTGGCTGGAAGGCAAGAAAGGCCAACTGAATACCTATATCGCACAGGACTGCGACGGTATCATTGCCGGACTGTATGAATATTGGGTGAGCTATCATCCGCACTTTGCCGACAAGACCGCATTTATCCCTTTTCCGATAAATACCGAAGAGATAACGCCCACATCCCCTTGCAAGGACGGTAAAATACGATGCTTCATCGGAATCCAGAAAACAAGAAACGAATATAAAGGTACAGACGTGCTATTGCGTGCGCTGGAAAATGTGGCGAAAGCGTATCCACAGTGCGAAATAGTCAAGGCAGAATCAGTTCCGTATGCTGACTATCAAAATATGATGAATCACAGCGACCTGCTCCTGGACCAGTTATACAGCTATACTCCTGCCATGAACGGTCTTTTGGCTATGAGCAAAGGATTGGTGCTTGTGGGGGGAGGAGAGCCCGAAGCTTATGACTTGCTCAACGAACCGGAACTTCGTCCCATTATTAATGTACAACCCAACGAAGAGGATGTGCAACGGCAACTGGCCTTCATCATGGAGCATCCGGAACGAATTCCGGTATTGTCTGAAATGAGCAAACAGTATATCGCCAAGCATCATCATTATGTAAAAGTAGCAGGGCAATATCTGCAATTTTGGACCAAAGGATAACTTTTTTGAAAAAAAAGAGGCTAAAGATTTGGAAGTTTGAAATAAAAGCTATACCTTTGCATCGCAATTGAGAAAAACAACAGGTTCTCAACGCAAAAAACAAGGAAGGAAGTTTGGGTGAGTGGCTGAAACCACCAGTTTGCTAAACTGACGTGCGGGTTACCGTACCGGGGGTTCGAATCCCCCAGCTTCCGCAGCCGGCGTCTTCGTCTAGCGGCTAGGACACATGCCTCTCACGCATGTAACACGGGTTCGATTCCCGTAGACGCTACTAAAATCCTCAGGGTTACAAGCTAACTTCCTGAGGATTTTTTGTTTTATGGCCCTGCTGATGCTGAAGTGATTATTAAGGGCTTAGTTGATTTCCTCAAAGTTAAAACGTCTATGTTTGTCCTCAGTTGTATTTTTAAAGTGCAACACAAAAGCGTTTATGTCCAAAATTATAGGTTTGATTCGTTATTCGCAAGATAACAAAAGTTATTGTAATGTTAAAGTAATCACTCGTTTCTTGTTTTATATTCATTAACACAAAACGAAATGTGATTTTTGCTGTTCCTAAACAGTTCTAAACAGCATCTAAACAGTTTCTAAACAGTTCAAGTCTTTTTTCGCCCTAACAGCATCTATAAACATAGCCAAAAGGGATGCCGATATCTGTAGCTTTATATGATTTTTTAGATTTATATTGTACTGTTCTTTTTCAAGCTTGTCATTCTATTGCATTAAACAAACAGAAGAATTGAATAGACTGCTTTTTAATCTGTTATTTGCTACATTCAATATAAGTTCAAGGCAGAAACTGTTTGATAAAATAGATAAGTTAAAGATTGCAAATTGCAATCCGGATTTTTATGTAATGCAGATAGGCTGCACAACAAGCGCTTATATTTGTATATTCA